>OOCQ01000134.1_pt1 | contig 64525 bp, 41 predicted proteins | sample 1671121 | NCBI WGS metagenome assembly OOCQ01 (sample SAMN06348124, study PRJEB24527) | human gut metagenome | biome: human gut; feature: ankylosing spondylitis patient; material: feces | host: Homo sapiens | place: China | collected 2015-10 | reverse complement strand
TGTAGATGGCTCTTACGCTGATGATACCCATGCTTAAGGAATGTTCCACGAAATGTTTGATGCCCTCTGTGGTTCCCAGATTCATCTCTATGTTCAGATCAGAAAGATCAATACCGTTTTTTTGCAGGGCTTTTTGGATGACATCCAAAGTTCCGGAGCCTAATTCACGCAGCACAATCGGTGTCTGTTTGAGAAATTCCAGGGAAATCTCATCTTGTTGGGCTAGGGGATTAGAACAATGTACGAATGCCACCAGCTCATCTTTCATGAAAGGAGTGTATTTAAAGGTGGGCTGCCGCTTGATGCCTTCCACCATACCTAGGTCTATTCTTCCTGCAGCAAGCGCATCCTCTATCTCGTGAGAATTTCCGCTGAGTAGGGTAAGACGAATATCGGGATATTGTTTCCTGAATTCTGCAATCAGTTTTGGGAGAACATATTGCGAGATGGTGGTACTGGCTCCGATGCGCAGTTCGCCACCTGATTTCTCTGTGAGCTTCTTCATGTCGAAGTTGAGATTCTGATAGGCATCGATAATCTTGCAGGCATGGTCAAGCATAAGTTGTCCGGCACGGGTGAGCTGGATGCGATTGCCGATTCTGTCGAACAGTTGCACCCCATATTCCTTTTCAAGCTCTTGTATGTGCTTGCTGATGGCAGGCTGACTGATGAATAGTTCGTTGGCAGCCTTAGTGAAACTCAGGAGTGTAGCCACACTTCTGAAAACTTTCAGTCTTGTATCTATCATTGTATGTTCCTTTGTTATTTTCAAAAATCCTCGTCAATATTATACCCAGTAATTCAAATCTTATGCAAAGATAATGCAAATGAGCGTAACTTGGTGGTTATTTATAACAGCTCTCTGGCTATCATCTCTGCCCATACCTTCGGGAAGACATCTGCATTCAGCGTATCTTCCAGGGTTAATCCTTGAACCCGGGTATTCCAATAAGAGTAATACTCCGGTTCGGGCTTGATGAGACTGTAGTAGCTATGTTTTTTATTTTGGGTACAAAGATACTATTTTTTAGGGTGAATCATCCTAAAAGTAGAAGATTTTAGAAAGTTTTAGTATAAATCATCCTAGAACTTTTCTCCTATCCCCATATCCATCCCTATATCTATCCCCATATTTAGGTATTTCTGCGAAACCATCATTTTTAGGTATTGCAGATGATGGAAAAAGGATGTATCTTTGCACCCGAAAATAAATGTAACTAAAAGTAAGATAGACAAATGAAAACAACAATCGTAATTTATGGCTCTTCTACTGGCTCATGCCAGTCGATTGCCGAAACCATCGCCTCTAAGTTGGGCGTGGAAGCTGTAGATGTAGCTAACATCGATGACGCTACTATCGCAAGTCATGAGAATCTTCTTCTCGGTACTTCTACATGGGGTGCCGGAGAGATGCAGGATGACTGGTATGATGGCGTGAAGACATTGAAGAGTGCCGGCTTGGCTGGCAAAACTGTTGCCCTGTTTGGTTGTGGCGACAGCGAGTCTTACCCTGATACATTCTGCGGCGGCATGAAGGAACTCTACGATGCTGCCGTTGAGGCTGGTGCTACCGTATTGCCTGGTGTTTCTACAGACGGATACACCTATGATGACAGTGAGGCAATTGATGGCGACAAGTTCCTGGGACTCGCACTCGACGAGGTGAACGAGGACGACAAGACAGAGGAGCGCATCGATGCCTGGCTCGAGGCCATCAAGCCAGCGTTATAATTTTACAAAAATATTTTTCAAGAATTGGAGAATGACGGCATTCTCTGATTCTTGGTTTAAAAACAGATAAATTCGGATAGTATGCAGCAGGAAATCGCAACACCAGTAGATTTGAAGGTTCTGATGAATCATATATATGAATATAAGAAGGGCATGCGTCGCCTGGTGCTCTACACCTTCAACAAGAAATATGAGTCTTTTGCCATAACTAGATTAGAGCGTCAGAACATTGATTATATCATCCAGCCGGTTGGCAACGACCGTCTGAATCTCTTCTTTGGTAAGTAAGCCTTACCTTTGCAGCCCGAAAAAAGGAATAGATATGAAAAAAGGATTAGGAAAAATCAGAAAGATTAAAAAGAAACACATCTTCCTGGCCTTATTGGCTGTGATCGTTTTGGGAGGTTTGGCGAAGGCTTACTCTGCCTGGGTGGGTACTACCCGCATCGCTTTCCTCAACTATCAGGCTATTGCGCTGGGACAGATTTCGCATGCCAACGACAATGCGATGATTAAACTGAGTGAGATCACAACCGATGATTTCGATCATCTGGATGATTACGATATGATTATCGTGAATGGTATGGGACTCCGAATTGACGAGAACCAGCGCAAGCAGTTGGAAGAGGCTTCCTACAAGGTGCCGACCCTGACTCATGCTGCTACCAACCCTGCCAACAATATCGTATCAGTAGATAACTTTGATGCAGATTATCTGATGCAGTACATCGAGAATGGCAGCAAGAAGAATTATCACAGCATGCTCGCTTACATCCGCAAGTTTATCGACGGAAAGAAGTTCATGGCTCCAGAACCGGAACGTGTGGATGAGCGACCAAACTATCTCCTGACTCATTTCGACCCGAAAGATGAGAAGGGCGATGAACTAGGTTTCAACAGCATCCGCGAGTACAATGCCTTCCTGGCAAAGAACGGATTATATAAGAAAGGTGCTCCTACCATCATGCTCACTGGTTTTATGGGTGCTGCTCCAGATATGGAGAAGGCTTTCGAGAAGAAGGGATTCATGGTGTATCGCATCAACCAGCTGCAGAGCTTTATCGCCGGTCATCATGCCGACAGTATTCAGGTGAATGCTGTAGTAAATATGGCGCATGGCAGACTGGGCGATTACTTCGTTGAGTTCCTGAAGCAGAAGAATATTCCTCTGTTCTCACCTCTTAATATCAACCGTTTGACCACCGATTGGGAGAACGACAAGCAGGGAATGAACGGCGGCTTCATGTCGCAGAGCATCGTGACTCCGGAGATTGATGGTGCCATCCGTCCATACGTGGTTTTCGGACAGCGCATCAACAAGGAGGGCTTGCAGGAGGTTTACGGCATCCCAGACAGAATGGAGAGTTTCGTGGAGAGCGTGCAGGGCTATGTGAATCTGAAGAACAAGAAGAACAGCAGCAAGCGCATCGCCATCTTCTACTTCAAGGGTCCGGGTCAGAATGCACTTACTGCTTCGGGAATGGAAGTGGTTCCATCGCTCTACAATCTCCTGGTTCGCTTGAAGAATGAGGGATATAATGTAGGCAAGTTGCCAGCCAATCCTCAGGAACTGGCAAAGATGATCCAGGCTCAGGGTGCCGTCTTCGGAACCTATGCCGAGGGTGCTTATACCCAGTTCCTGAAGTCTGGACATCCAGCCCTGGTTACCGCCCAGCAGTTTGCCGGATGGACTCAGAAGGCTTTGTCTAAGAAGATGATCAAGGAGATGAACCAGCTCTATGGTTCCTTCCCTGGCAAATATATGGCTACCGATGACGGTAAGCTGGCGGTGGCAAGACTGCAGTTCGGTAATGTGGCTCTGCTTCCACAGGTGATGGCAGGCGTGGGAGGCGACTCCTTCAAGATTGTGCATGGCACCGACCAGGCACCTCCTTACACCTATGTTGCCTCTTATCTCTGGGCTCGCTATGGATTTCATGCCGATGCGCTCATCCACTTCGGAACCCACGGTTCGCTGGAGTATACCCCTCGCAAGCAGGTGGCACTGGACAGCAACGACTGGAGCGACCGTCTCATCGGCACTCTTCCACATCTTTATATATATACCATCAGCAATGTGGGCGAGGCGATGATAGCCAAGCGACGCACCTATGCCCAGACCCAGAGCTATCTCACTCCTCCTTTCAAGGAGAGCGAGTTGCGACAGACCTATAAGCAGTTGAGCGATGCCATCCAGTCTTACGAAAAGAAGGCATCTACCGAACAGTCGCTGAAAGTGAAGGCGCTGACCGTGAAGATGGGAATCGCCCGTGAACTGGGGCTCGATGCCAAGCAGATGAACAAGCCTTATTCTGCAGATGAAATTGCGAGAGTAGAGAACTTTGCAGAAGAGTTGGCAAACGAGAAGATTACCGGTAAACTCTATACTCTGGGTGTGCCATACGATAATGATGATGTCCGCACCAGTGTCTATGCGATGGCTACAGATCCTATTGCCTACGGAATGCTGGCAGTAGATAAGTTGAAAGGTCGAGCCCAGGAGGGTGTTGAGAAGCATAAGCAGCTTTTCGACCGTCTCTATCTGAGCAAGGCACGCAATACCGTTACCCAGCTTCTGGGTTCAGCCTCGGTTTCTGATGAATACATCTGCCGTTATGTAGGAATCACTCCTGCCGAACTCCAGATGGCCCGTAAGGTAGAGGCGATGCAGGCAGCTCCGGATCCTATCCAGATGATGATGCAGATGGCAGACCAGATGGGTGGAGCGAAGGAGGCGAAGCCGAAGAAGGTGGACCACCGTACGGTAAGCGAGCTCCGTGCTGCCAAGGTTTCCCACAAGAAGAAAATTCCGCAGATGAGTCGTGAGGCTTTTGAGAAGATGGAGCAGACTGGTCGCTTCCCTGACAAGATGATGGAAGCCATCAAGAAGGGACAGAAATGGTATCAGGAGGGTTTGAAGAAGGTGAAGATGGCGAAAGCCGGCAAGGGCAAAGCATCTCAGAAATCTTCTAAAGATAAGGGTATGATGATGTCGAAGGCACCTAAATATACTCGTCAGCAGATTCATCTGGCTCAGGCGATTACTACCGTAGAGCATGCCTTGCAGAATGTAGGCAAGTATTCGGAGGCGCTCCGTCAGAGTCCGCTCAACGAGATGTCTTCTCTGATGAATGCCCTGAATGGCGGCTTTACCGCTCCATCTCCTGGTGGTGATCTGATTGTGAATCCAAACACCCTGCCTACCGGTAGAAACCTCTTCTCCATCAATGTGGAGAATACACCTTCGGAGGATGCCTGGGAGAAGGCGAAGGAACTTTGCGACAATACCATCAAGATGTATTGCGAGCGACATAAGGGGGAATATCCTCGTAAGGTGAGCTACACACTCTGGAGTAGCGAGTTTATCGAAACAGAGGGTGCTACCATCGCTCAGATTCTCTATATGCTCGGTGTAGAACCGGTAAGAGATGCCTTCGGTCGTGTTACCGATCTGCGTCTTATCCCATCCAAGCAGTTGGGCCGTCCTCGCATCGATGTCGTGGTTCAGACTTCCGGTCAGCTCCGCGACCTGGCAGCATCCCGTCTCTTCCTCATCAACAAGGCGATAGAGATGGCAGCAAATGCCAAGGGTGACAAGTATGACAACCTGGTGAAAGCCGGTGTTACCGAATCGGAACGAGTCCTCGTAGAGAAGGGTATGTCGCCAAAGGAGGCCCGCGAGGTAAGTATGTATCGAGTGTTTGGTGGCGTAAACGGCAACTATGGTACCGGTATCCAGGAGATGGTAACCGCAGGCGACCGCTGGGATAAGGAGAGTCAGATTGCCGAGGTCTATATGAACAATATGGGTGCCTACTACGGTGATGAGAAGAACTGGGAAACCGTTCGCAAGGCTGCTTTCGAGGCAGCGCTGACCCGTACCGATGTGGTAGTTCAGCCACGACAGAGCAATACCTGGGGTGCTTTGAGTCTCGATCATGTATATGAGTTTATGGGAGGTATGAACCTCGCTGTGCGCAACGTAACCGGTAAAGATCCGGATGCTTATCTCGCCGACTATCGCAACCACAACAATATGCGTATGCAAGAGGTGAAGGAAGCTCTCGGAGTGGAGAGCCGTACCACTCTCTTCAATCCAGCCTATATCAAGGAGAAGATGAAGGGCGGAGCCAGCAGCGCAGATGGATTTGCAGAGTTGGTGAAGAACACCTACGGCTGGAATGTGATGAAGCCAAAGGCGATAGACAAGGAAATGTGGGACGAGATATATAATGTATATGTCAAGGACAAGTACCATCTCGGCACCAAGGAATACTTTGACAAGCAGAACCCTGCCGCCCTGATGGAGATGACGGCTGTGATGATGGAGAGTGCTCGCAAGGGTATGTGGAAAGCTACCCCTCAGCAACTCAAGGACATCGCCCAACTGCACACCGAGACGGTGAATAAGTATAAGCCATCTTGCTCGGGCTTCGTTTGCAACAACGCTAAGCTCCGCGACTATATCGCATCCAAGAGCGATGCGGCTAGTGCCAAGGAGTATCAGCAGAACGTGGAGCAGATACGTGATGCCGAGGCTGCAAGCAAGAGTAATGACAAGGGCATGGTGATGAAGAAGGAGACACTGAGCGATGAGGCTCAGAAGACCACCACCGTGGTGAGTGGCATCGTAGTGGCAGCCATCGTCGTGGTAGCCATCGTCTTATTGCTCGTCCTAGTACGCCGTCGTAGAAAGCAAAGTGAAGAATAAATGTTTTGATGGCGCATGCCTCATTATACATTATTCATTATAAATTATACATTAAAATAGTGGAGACATTAGTTTTAGTAATGATGATATTGGTTTGCTTCAGTTTTGTGCTGAAGCAGACCTTCCACGGAGTGAAGGAGATTATGATCATCTCGGTGCTCGTAGCCTTCTTCGTGGGAATGACCTGGCCACTTGCCATCGAGCAGTCGAAGACGCAGATTGCGGCTTGGATAGCCGACCAGAAGTTGATGCTCGACATGGCTGTGCTGCTGAGTGTGGATGTGGCACTGACGATGCTCTTCTGTGTGCACCATGTAGACCTGAAGACATCGGAGTATGTGAGTCGCAGGAAGTGGATGTTCTTCATCTTCCTGAAGTATTTCCCAGGGTTGCTGGTGTTCCCAGTGCTGTTTAGCCTCTTGGTGATGAGCATCTTCCTCTTGCCGGGCATGTCGTTCCAGGTAGTGGCGTGGGTGCTTGCGGTCATCTTGCTCGTGCTGACGCCAGCCTTGACTTACGGGATGCGATGGCTCTTGCCAGAACGCCCCATCCGCCTGGAGCTTCTCTTCCTGGTAGAGGTGTTGCTCGGCTTGATGGGCATCATCGGAACGGTGAATGGACGCACGGCAGTGGCAGGCATCAATAGCTTCGATGCGCAGGCTTTGCTCGGAGTCATAGCCATCGTCATCGTGGGCATGGCCATCGGCATCGGCGTATATCGCATCAGAATGCAAAAGGCTAGCAGCAAGATATAATCAGAATTAGCAGCAGGATATCATGCGCTAGCCCCCAATTATACATTATTAATTGTAAATTATAAATTAAAAAATGAATTACATATCAGACGTATTGTTTTGGATTTCCACAGGCATGTTGGTCCCAGTGGTAGTATTGTTGATTTTCTTCTTCTTGCGAGCTCTCTTGCTGTTGGGAGGTTTCTTCGGACAGTATCTCGTGAAGCGCAAGACGGGGGCTGAGATTCGTGAGCAGATGAATGAGCTGGGCCTGGATAACATCGACTCTCTTGGCGATAGATTGCCTAAGAACAAGCAGGCAGTCATCGTGGCTTACATGAAGAAGATGGTAAGCGTCAGAGAGAGCAAGGCGCAGGTGAACCGCGTGCTTGACCAGTATGCTCAGTTTGTGGACAAGGACCTCTCCCTGCCATCTACCCTCCTCAAGATGGGTCCGATGCTCGGCTTGATGGGTACCCTGATTCCGATGGGTCCTGCCTTGGTGGGTCTCTCTACGGGCGATATCGCTTCGATGGCTTACAATATGCAGGTAGCCTTCGCCACTACCGTAGTGGGCTTGTTCTCTGCTGCCATCGGTTTCGTGACCAAGCAGACCAAGAATCGCTGGTATACAGAGGACATGAGTAACTTGGAGTTTATGGCAGACCTTGTAAGTGAAGAGTGAATAACGAAGAGTGAAGAATTCAATAGTAATAATTTATGAGACAAAGACGCAGAAGCCGCCTCTCGCACGATGGCGAGGACGACGACCCAATGAGCGTGGTGAGCAACCTCTTTGATGTGGCGATGGTATTTGCCGTAGCACTGATGGTGGCGCTCGTAACCCGCTATAGCATGACCGAAATGTTTAGCAAGGAAGACTTCACCATGGTGAAGAACCCTGGCAAGGAAAACATGGAGATCATCACCAAGGACGGACAGAAGATCAATCGCTATACCCCTTCCGAGGACCAGAGCAAGAAGTCGGGCAACAAGGGCAAGAAGGTGGGCATCGCCTACCAGCTGGAGAATGGCGAGATTATCTATGTGCCTGAGGATAAGTAATATCCACCGATGTTAGAGAGAATAATTAAAGCATAATAATAAGTAACTAAAAGAAAAAGATTAAGAAAAATGAAAAAGTTTAAGACAATGATGGCCATGATGTTGGCTTTGGTAGCAATGTGTGTAACTTTCAGCGCTTGCAGCAGTGATGATGACGATGACAAGACTACAGCAGCGGCAGCTGAAGTGGTAGGTACATACGAAGGCGATATGACAGTGAAAGTTGGCTCTTCTGAATCTACCAGTTCTAACATGACTTTCAAGATAGAGAAGGTAGACGATAACCATGTCAACGTCATTCTCCCAGCTTTCGGTGAGGCTCCTATGGCATTGCCATCCATCACGGTGAAGAATCTTCTGGTAACTGGTTCCAATGGTTCTTTCTCAATCCCTGAGTCTACATTCGACCAGACCTTGGAGAGCGGTAAGAGCATCTCTAAAACAGCTATCAAGGCTACTTTTGCCAATGGCAAGATGCACATCGAGTTTGCTATGAAGTATGGCTCAATGCCATTAGTGATGAATTGCACCTCTGACGCTACAAAGAAGTAAATTTCTCTATAGAAATCAGATTAGATGAAACATAAGATACTTGCAATATTTCTAATCCTTTCAGGAATGTGCCTGAATCTGAAGGCTGAGACCCAGGGCGATGTCGTGGGTAGAGTGCTCGATGATTCGGGCGCTCCTTTAGTGGGAGCCACCGTGCAGCTGATGCACAGCAAGGAGGGCGTTACCACTGATGAGGATGGATACTTCCGCATACCTTACAGCAAGGACGATGCGGTGAGAGTGAAGGTGAGCTATGTGGGATTCCAGACCCGGACTTTCATTCTCAAGACGGACGACAAGAAGAAGGGCGAGCAGCATGTGCTCCGACTGGTGCCTGATGCCACAGCGCTGGACCAGGTGGTGGTTACTGCCACCCGCACTCCTAAGGCTCTGAAGGATGCCCCTGTGGTGACCCGACTCATCACAGCCAATGACATCAAGATAGCAGATGCCACTAATATCCAGGATCTTCTCACCGAGCAGATGCCGGGTCTGGAATTCGGCTATGCCATGAATCAGGAGACATCGCTCAATATGAATGGTTTCGGTGGAAATGCCGTGCTCTTCCTCGTGGATGGCGAACGCTTGGCTGGAGAGACGATGGACAATGTGGACTACTCTCGCTTGAATCTGGACAATGTGGGGCGCATCGAGATCGTGAAAGGTGCTGCATCTGCCCTCTATGGCGCCAATGCCGTGGCAGGTGTGGTCAACATCATCTCTCGTGAGAACAGCGAGCCTTGGACTGCCAATGTGAATACTCGCTACAACTCATTCAACAAGGAGTGGCGCCATGGCGGCAACTTCAGTTTCAATGCAGGCAAGTGGAACTCTCAGACCACTCTGCAGCGCACTACATCCGATGAAGTGAAACTGACCAGTCCATTGGACAAGGAGTCTAACATCATCAATATCTATGGCGGCGAGACCTTCAATGTGAAGGAGCGTCTCACCTACAAGTTCTCCGACAAGGTGAAGCTCATTGGCAGGGGCGGCTACTTCGCTCGCATCAGCAATCGCAGCAACTACGATGATCATTACAAGGACTATACCGCCGGACTGAAGGCTGTGATGGAGCTCTCCAAGAACGACAATCTGGAGATTTCTTACGGCTTCGACCAGTATGACAAGGCTCGATATGTGAATGATGAGCGTACTCACGACCACGATTACACCAATCGACAGAACGTGGCTCATGCCCTCTATTCTCACATCTTCGGAGCCAATACGCTCACCGTGGGTGGCGATTTCATGAACGATTATCTCACCACCTATCAGTTTGCCGACAATACATCGCATTCGCAGAACTCGATGGATGCCTTCGCCCAGTTCGACTACAACCCATTGAAGTGGCTCAACATCGTGGCTAGTCTTCGCCATGACTATTACTCTGCCTCCAAGCAGAATGCCACCACGGCTCGCTTGGCGCTGATGACCAAGTGGAAGGGCTTTTCCATCCGTGCCAACTATGCGGGCGGATTCCGTGCGCCTACCCTGAAGGAGATGTACATGAGTTTCGACATGGCGGGCATGCAGATGATCTATGGCAATCCAGACCTGAAGCCAGAGAAGAGCAACAACTTCAATCTGGCGCTGGAGCATTCCGGCAGAATCAAGAGCGCAGGCTTCCTGGGCGGTCAGTATAGCCTTACCCTGATGGGCTACTACAACAAGTATGACAAGCGCATCACCACCGAGGATTATGAGGACTATCAGCCGGGCGAGGGACAGCCTGACGTGGCTTCTCGCTACTGCAATGAGGATGGCGTGAAGGTGAGTGGAGTAGACTTCAGCGCCCAGTATCGCTCGGATATGGGACTCGGTGTGAAACTCGCCTATAGTTATCTCCATGTGGGTGGCAGAAGCGTGGACTCCCAGTTCTCCCAGCCTCGCCCTCACTCAGCCACTTGGCGCCTGGACTATGACCGACAGCTCTGCTCCTTCTATCGTCTCAATGCCGCCCTCTCGGGCAGATATTTGGCTGCGCCAGATACCAAGATAGAGAAGCACGACAGCAGCTATCAGCTCTGGAAGTTCACTCTCCAGAATCGCCTCTTGGATGCAGTGAATGTCAACTTCACGGTGGATAACCTCTTCAATTATACCCCAAAGGCATATTATTGGAGCTCAGCGATGACCACTGGCAGAACCTACACTGTGGGTGTATCAGTGGATATCGACCGACTCGTGAAGTTATTCTAATAACTATCTGAATTATAGGGTAATAGAAAGTGTTTTTCTGCGGAAAATGAAATCTCCTTATCACTATAATAAAAAAACATGGGACAAATTGAATTTGTCCCGTCCCAATGTCCCAGGCTGTATAACGTCTTGCATAACAGATGATTATATGCCCTGGGACAAATATTTGGGACAAATTCAATTTGTCCCATGTTTTTTCACTGGGAGGGCAGGTAACTAACCTGCCCTCCCAGTATTTCTTGCTATAGTACTATGTTTTCAACCGTACAGTTTGATGTCTTTTCCCTAGCAAAACTATGAGTTGTAGGTCACAAAGCTATGAGTATTGAGTGTTAAAACTATGAGTTAGTTTTTTTTACACTTAGCTTAATATTTTAACATTCGTGATATGAATGCTCTGAAAGTAATGTGGAAAGTCTAGATATTTTACTTTTAAGTATAGTTGTATATCTAGAAGCCTAATTCCTTAAAAAATAAAAGTCCCTAGGAAAAGTGGCAGAAAGCATGTTTTTAAGAGCATTACATATTTTATGTTACATATTTTATGTAATGCAAAGATAAGTCTTTTATTTGATACTGCCCAATATTTCAGCTCTTTTTCTATGCTGATATTCTAATAGGGCTGATTTGCTCCTTTATCATGCAACAAACAGCAATATCATTCAGAAAAATCAGTGAAAAGCAGAAAAATGTAGATAAAACTGAAAAAAGTTAGCTAAAAATTTGGTGGTTCGTGAAATTGTTTATACATTTGTGGACGAGTTATTTTCTTGATTATAAACAACTAAATTGATTTAGCTTATGAAAAAGTACAATTTGTTCTATTGGGTGCTTTTGGCATGTATGTTCTTTACCTCTTGTGGTAGCAGTGATGTCGAAATGACTGGCAAGGGTATGTTGGGAGATTTTCCCCAGTTCTTACTCAAATATTGTGACTTGAGTAAGCAGTGCGCTGATGAGCTGGAGTTTGAGGATAATGCCAGCAAACAAGGCGAGATAGTCAACAAATATCAGGAGCAGTGGGCGAAGTATGTTGAAGGTTCCGATTTTGTGGAAAATCTTTTGAAAAGCTCCAATCGTGAGATTCCTGTTGTTGCTCCAGAGGAGTATGGACTATCCAGTGCATATCTTCAGGTGAAAGATTTTGATATCAGCCTCAATCATAAGGATAATACTCCTAAGGTTAAGCTGGAGATGAAATATAGTGGCAAAAAGCCATCAGCTATTTTTTGCTTTTTCTTGAATGACAAGGATTCTGTCGTATTCTTCGGCACGCTTCTCTCTGATTACAGTAACCACTCAGAGATTAATATGACCTTTCCTCTGAATATAAAGAAAAACAAGGATCGAGACATTATGAAATTTAGTTTGTATGCTCTCGATAAGGCTGTGAAAATCAAGGTGGTTGATGGCAAGGAATCACTGGGGCTTCTTGAAAGTTTCAAGCGGAATAGTCAGGAGTTGGTTAAGTCATTGAGTGAAGCTGGTATTGTGGAGCTCAGCTCTTTTGATGATTTCCTTGACGCTAAGGATCAAGCCAAGGATGAAGCCAAGGCTGAGGAAAAGCAAGAGGACGTGGACAAGAACAAACCAGGACTTGTGGACCTGGCATATTTCGAATTGAGAGGTCCTGTAAAGTCCTTTACCGAATTTTGTGATGGTACAAGAACTTTCACCTATCAATTTACTGAAAACGGGAAGTGGGAATCAAGAGACGCCAAAAAGCTTTCTGCTTTCTGCACAGATGTTAAGCGTGATTCCGAAAAGCGTATTATTGGCTATCAAATAGAGGAAAATTATGCTTACTATACTTACACCATTTCCTATGATGCCAAGACGGGTTGGGTTTCAAAAATTGTCTGTGATGGGAGTGACGAAAACAAGACAACAACTTTCTCTTATGACGAGAATGGCTATGTCACAAAGGAAGTTCAAGATGGCTCCTATACAGAAGAGGGTGCGGATGAGCCTACCAAGGAACATATCGTCACCAACTATAAGTATGAGTCTTTCGATAAATATGGCAATTGGACCAAGCGTTCTATAAAGAGATCAGATAGTGGTGCCTGGGTAGAAAAACGCTATATTAGCTATTATTAATAAGGTGGGGAAAACAGTCTCAGATAGGGACAGTTTCGGTTATGAAAAAACAGTTTTCCCCCGCTTATCGCTAAGCGAGGGAATTCTATTTAATTAATAGAACATATTGCTTTACAGAGGATACTCCTCGAAAGCATAGAGTACGGTACTCAGATAACGCTCGCCTGTATCTGGCAAGAGCGCTACAATCTTCTTACCTTTGTTTTCTGGACGTTTAGCTATCTCGGTGGCTGCGAAGGCTGCGGCACCAGAAGAGATACCTACTAAGAGACCCTCGGTCTGTGCCAACTCGCGACCTGCCTTGATGGCATCATCATTCTGCACATCATATACCTCGTCGATGTACTCGGCAGAGTAAGTCTTAGGGATGAAGCCAGCTCCGATGCCCTGAATCTTGTGAGGACCGCTCTGACCGCCATTCAATACTGGAGATGTGGCAGGCTCTACGGCGATAATCTTCACGTTAGGGTTCTGCTCCTTCAGATACTTGCCGATACCACAGATGGTACCGCCTGTACCTACGCCAGCTACGAAGATGTCGATCTCGCCATCTGTGTCAGCCCAAATCTCAGGACCTGTGGTCTCATAGTGCTTGGCTGGGTTGGCTGGATTCTCAAACTGCTCTAAGATAACTGAGCCTGGGATGGAATCTCTCAATTCCTCGGCTGCCTTGATAGCTCCAGGCATACCGTCCTTGCCACTGGTCAACTTAACCTGTGCGCCGTAAGCCTTCACCAAGTTGCGGCGCTCGATACTCATGGTCTCAGGCATGGTGAGGATGAGGTGATAGCCCTTGACGGCTGATACCAATGCCAAGCCCACACCGGTGTTACCACTGGTAGGTTCGATGATGGTGGCTCCTGGTTTCAAGAGTCCCTTCTTCTCTGCATCCTCTATCATAGCGAATGCGATACGGTCCTTTACGCTGCCGCCAGGATTGAAAAATTCTACCTTAGCGATTACTGGATTCTCCAAGCCCTTGGAGGCTGAGTACTTGCTCAGCTCCACCAAAGGGGTATTACCGATCAGGTCGGTTATCTGCTTATATATCTTTGCCATAGCGTTCTTTTTAATTAATAATTGATAATTAAGAATTAATAATTATACATTATAAATTCTACATTCCTTACTTTACGTAAGTGAAAGCCTCGTCGAGAGCCTCCAGCAAGTCGTCGATATTCTCGATACCTACGCTCAAGCGGATGGTAGAAGGATAGATGTGCTGCTGCTCCAACTCCTCTGGGCTCATCTGAGAGTGGGTGGTGGTGGCTGGGTGGATAACGAGTGACTTCACGTCTGCCACATTAGCCAAGAGTGAGAAGATGCGCAAGTGGTCGATGAACTCCCATGCCTGCTCCTGACCGCCCTTGATCTCGAAGGTGAAGATAGAGCCTGCACCGTTAGGATAGAGCTTCTTGTAGAGCTCGTGGTCTGGATGGGTAGGTACGGATGGGTGATTTACCTTGGCTACCTTAGGGTTCTTCTCCAAGTACTCCACAATCTTCAATGCATTCTGTACGTGGCGCTCTACACGGAGGCTCAATGTCTCCAAGCCCTGAAGCAAAATCCAAGCGTTGAATGGGCTGATGGTAGCACCGGTATCACGAAGGATGACCGCACGGATACGTGTAACGAAGGCAGCTGGACCTGCTACGTCAGCGAAGATAGCACCATGATAAGATGGGTCTGGCTTAGCGAGGGTAGGGAACTTGTCGGCATTTGCCTTCCAGTCGAACTTACCACCATCTACGATGACACCACCGAGAGATGAACCGTGACCGCCGATGAACTTGGTAGCTGAGTGAACTACGATGTCAGCTCCGTGCTCGATAGGACGGATGAGGTATGGGGTGCCGAATGTATTGTCGATAATCAATGGGATGTTATGACGGTGAGCAATCTCGGCTAGCTTGCCGATGTCGGTTACATCTGAGTTAGGGTTGCCGAAGGTCTCTGCATAGAGCACCTTGGTGTTAGGCTGGATGGCAGCCTCAACAGCAGCGAAGTCGCGAACGTCAACGATGGTGTTGGTAACGCCCTGTGTGCTGAGTGTATGTGTGATGAGGTTGAAAGAACCACCATAGAGGTTGTCGGCTGCAACGATGTGGTCACCATTCTGTACGATGTTCTGGAGAGCGTATGTTACAGCTGCTGCACCAGAAGCGACAGCCAAACCTGCTACACCACCTTCGAGGGCTGCTACACGATCCTCGAACACTCCCTGAGTAGAGTTGGTCAAGCGACCATAGATGTTACCTGCGTCACGGAGTCCGAATCTATCGGCAGCGTGCTGAGAGTTGCGGAACACATAACTTGTGGTCTGGTAGATAGGCACCGCACGAGCGTCGGTGGCTGGATCAGGGTTCTCTTGACCTACGTGCAACTGAAGTGTCTCAAAGCGAAGCTTCTTTTCTGTACTCATAATCTATGTCCTTTCTTTAATTTTAATTGTTTATACTCTAGTTATATTCATTTATATAAATTCGTCAGCCAAAGCGTTTGTTCTGATTGACGGTGCAAAGGTACTACGATTTTTCCATCTGGGAAATCACACAGTAGTGGCATTCTGGCTACCACGTTTGTGGTATTCGGCTATTTTTTAGCCAAAAATGTGCTTTACACCTTATTATATATAGGGACATTTCAGGATTTTTATGGTAGAAATTAAGAAAAAAGATAAGTTTTCTTTGGCGCTTTCAGCAGAAATGCTTATTTTTGCATCATCATCTATGTGATGTAAAGCAACAACTAACATATTAATAACACTTTTATTATACAGATAACTTATGGCATCTATTGTTTCTATTGTACCCATCGTATTGCTGTTTGTCTTGATGCTTGGTTTCAAGATGGCAGGTCATAAGAGTGCGCTCGCCACTCTTATCGTAACCGTTTTGCTTTCGCTCTTCGTGGCATCTCCCTTGGGAATGATTCCCGAAAATCATGTGGCGGATAGCATCATCGCCCTCACGGGATGGGCTGTGGTGGAAGGTCTCTTAAAGGCAGTCTTCCCGATTCTCATCATCATCTTGATGGCGATATACAGCTATAATATCTTGGTGGAAAGCAAGCAGATAGAGGTTATCAAGAAGCAGTTTACCTCGATAACAGATGATAAGGGATTGCTTGTGTTGATGCTTGTTTGGGGCTTTGGCGGATTGCTCGAAGGTATGGCTGGATTTGGAACGGCTGTGGCTATCCCTGCCGCCATCCTCATCGGATTGGGATTCAAACCTATGTTCTCGGCTTTGGTATCGCTCATCGGCAATACCGTGGCTACGGGCTTTGGAGCGGTAGGAGTGCCAGTCACCACGCTCTGTAATGAGGTTTCGGTAAGCGGTTCGGCATCAGCAGCGCAGATTTGCGAGACTTCCGCCTTCGCCATCATCCAGTTGGCTCCGCTCTTCATCATCCTTCCTTTTGTCATCCTCACTCTGACGGATAAGAAAAATCTCATCAAGAATCTCATTATCTCCCTTTGGGTGGGCATCATCAGCGTGGTGGTGCAGTTTGTTTGTGGCTATTATCTTGGTTCGGAGACGCCAGCTATCATCGGTTCTTTGGCTGCCATCATCGCCATCATCGCTTATACCAAGATATTCGCTCGCAAGAGCAAGGTGCAAGATAAGGAGACTTTCACCCTGGGCGAGAGCTTCAAGGCATGGAGCGTATACCTATTTATATTAGTATTCATCTTGGTATCGGGAGCGTTGTGCCCTCCTGTCAATCAGTTTTTGAAATCACATCTCGTGAGCGAGGTTCATCTGCCGGTATTGGATTCCACCTTTAAGTTTGGCTGGATATCGAATGCGGGCTTGATGCTCTTCTTGGGAGCCACGATAGGTGGATTGATACAGGGATTGAGCATCAAGAAGTTGATGGTTATCTTGGCTCGCACCACGGTGAACCTGCGCAAGACGGTGGTTACCATCTGCTCCTTGATAGCCTTGGCAAGCGTGATGAATTATTGTGGCATGATAACTGCCATCGCCTCTGGATTGGTGGCTGTTACGGGCGATTATTATCCATTGGTAGCTCCGATGATTGGTGCCATCGGTACCTTCGTTACGGGTTCAGATACCTCATCCAATATCCTCTTTGCCAAACTTCAGGCTCATGTTGCCAACCAGCTCGGTATGACGGGGCAGGGTACTTACTTTGGTATGCAGGGTAGCGAGAGCAATTGGTTGGTGGCAGCCAATACCACGGGTGCAACGGGCGGCAAGATGATTAGTCCGCAGAGCATCGCCATCGCCACTGCCGCTTGCGATATGCAGGGCAAGGATGGTGAAATCCTCCGCTCCGCCATCCCATACGCTGTGATGTATATCGTATTGGGTGGCTTGATGGTATTTTTCGGGTGCTAGAAAGTAAATCATTTGCCCAAGTATTTTTTGTACTCAAATAACAAAAGGCCCCCATTTGGGTTATGATTCAGACTCAAATGGGGACACTTACAGTTATATAACTTTATATTAATCTTTTGTTTTTATTTCCATATCTCTCTTCGACTTACTCTTCACTACGAGCCATACGCCAGAGAAAATGAGGACGGCAGCGATGGCCTGCATGCCCTTGAATACGGCAAGACCGGCTAATACACTGACGGTTACGGATACCAATGGCTGTACGTAATTATATACGGATACCACGGTAGGGCGCAAGGTCTTCTGACCAATCATCATGCAGATATAACCCATGTAGGTGCCGAAGAAGATGACGTAGCCAGCTTCCCACCAGGTGCTCATCGGAACATTGGCGAAGTCGATGGCTCCCACATGACCGATGGTGAATGGCCAGATTATCAATGTGGCCCAGGTAAACATCCACTTGTTGATGGTGAAGAGCGAATACTTCGACAGTAGGTTCTTGAAGAGTGCCAGATAGAGGGCGAAGGAAAGCTGCGCCGACATACAGAGCAAGTCGCCCCAGATATTGCCCACCTTGGCATTGCCCGAAGTGGCACTGGTGGTGATGATGATGATGGCACCGGCACATCCCATCAATACGCCGACAGCCTTCTTCCAGGTGATAGGCTCTTTCAAGATGAAGAAAGAGAGAATCATGGCGAAGATAGGCATGGAGGTGGTCATGATGCTGGAATTGCTAGGCGAAGTCATGTTCAGTCCGATGGTGTACGAACACTGATTGAACACGAGAGCGAAGATGCCTGCTGCAGCAAACATGAAGATGTCCTTTACCGGTACATGCTCTTTCTTGGTAAACAATGAGGTGAGCCAAAAGAGAATGGCACCACCCAACACACGGAAGCTCACGAGGTCGATGCCATCGATGCCGTGCATCATCGCATCCTTTCCAACAGGCGCCATCAGTCCCCAGAATGCACCAGAACAGAAGAGGCACAAGTGGGCGATAAGAGGTCTTTTGTTATCCATTTTATTTTATTATTTTTGTCTATTATATCTGTATTATTAGACTATTTTCCCTTATTTATTATTAAAATCGAGTGCAAAGGTACTAAATTTCGAGGAAAATGAGTATATTTGCGCTTAGAAACATGGTGTATGGGGAGTAATTTCCCCTAATTCACCCTAAAAACAATAGCCTTATGCAGAAATATGCCGATTATATCAAGCAGATAGAGATAGATTCTCTATGGAGTGGTACCAAACATATCCTTTGGAACCTGGATCGTCGCGTCAATATCCTCAGTGGTGTGAATGGCGTGGGTAAGAGTACGATATTAAATAAGGTGGTAAAGGGACTTTCTGCCGGTGGCGAATTCCCTAGCCATCTGCTCAAGGGGGTCCATGTGCAGGTGGAGCCTGAGGAGGCTAAGTGGATTCGCTTTGATGTGATTCGCTCGGTGGATCGCCCTTTGATGAATGCAGAGATGATCAATAAGCTAGACCTATCATTGGTTACCGAACTGGACTGGCAGCTCTTCCAGCTACAACGCAAGTTCCTGGATTATCAAGTGAACATAGGCAATCGCATCATCGCTGTGCTCCAAAGTGGCGAGCCCGATGCTGCCCAGAAGGCGCAAGCCCTGAGCGAACCAAAGAGACTCTTCCATGACATCGTGGACAGCCTTTTCAAGGATACGGGCAAGACCATCATTCGTACAGCCAATGAGATTCGCTTCAATCAGATGGGCGAGCAGCTCTTGCCTTATCAGCTCTCTGCCGGTGAGAAGCAGATTCTTGCCATCCTCCTCACCGTATTGGTAGAGGATAATCAGCCTTACGTGCTCTTTATGGACGAGCCAGAAATCAGCCTTCACTTCGAGTGGCAGAAGCAGCTCATCGGATTGGTCTTGCAACTCAATCCTAACATCCAGATTATCATGACCACCCACAGTCCAGCTGTGGTTATGAATGGCTGGACCGACCGGGTGACGGATGTGAGCGACATCACGATTTCGTAATTAATAATGTACAATTAATAATGTACAATGTATAATGGGTCATTGTACATTGTACATTATAAATTATTAATTAAAAGTATTATGGCTAAACGTTTAACCGATAATATCAACTCCCTCTACTTCGAGGCTGCCAACATGATGACCTCGAAGAAGGCTCGGCGTAAGATTGTGGCTTATGTCGAGAGCTATGATGATGTATTCTTTTGGCGTTCGGTATTGGGCAGGTTTGAGAATGAGAAGATACAGTTTGACATCATGCTCCCTTCTCGCAATCAGCATCTGGATCGAGGCAAGAAAGCTGCCATTTCCAATATGCTCAAGGGATTGGGTAAGGATATGATAGCTTGTGTGGATGCCGACTATGATTATATCCAGCAGGGCGATACAGAGATGTCGAAGCAGATGTTGGAGAATCCTTATATCTTCCATACATACGCCTATGCCATCGAAAACTATCAGTGCTATGCCAAGGGATTGCATGAAACCTGTGTGATGGTAACGCTCAATGACCACAACATCTTTGATTTTGAGCGTTTCCTCGATGCTTATTCCCAAGCGATATGGCCGCTTTTTGTTTGGCACATAGCCTTTGTGCGCCGTCGCAGGATGACGATGCACTTCGATATGGCGGAGTTCAACAAGGTGATAGTGCTGCCGGCTGTAAGAATCAAGGAGCCAGACTGGGCCATCAATTATCTGAAGAAGAAAGTGAGGGCTAAGATATTCCAACTGGAACGTAGATTTCCTAAATTGAAGCAAGAATTAGCTGCTGAGGCAGAATTTCTGAATAGGTTGGGAATCCATGAGCATAATACCTATCTCTTCATTCAGGGTCATCATCTCTTCGATTTGGTGGTGAGCCCAATCGTGGAATCTGTCTGCAATAATCTTCGCAATGAGCGAGAGAACGAAATCCGTGACCAGTCCATCCATTCCGCCCAAGCTCGTACCGAGATGGCATGCTATGAGAACAGTCTTGGAAAAGTGAAAATGATGATGAAGAAGAATACCTTTTACCAATTTTCTCCCGAATTCCAGAAGATTCAGGCGGATGTGGAAAGATTCTTGGAAAATTGATATGAGGACGATTGCTAATAATTGTATCTTTTCCGTGTTGAAAGTTATGTTCATAAGCTTTGAACCTATGTTCAGAGCCTTTGAACTTATATTCAAAGCCTTTGAACATAGGTTCAAAGCTTATGAACGAAGTTTTCTTCTAGGATTAGAAACAATTATCAATCGTAATAACATCAATTACTATTAGGAGAGGAAACAATATGGCAAAGTACAAGTTGTAGGATTTGAAAGTGGCTTACTCTGCTTTATCACTGTCATCGGACAATCGTTTCCGCTCTCTTTCAAAGTTTTCTAGGAAGTGAATTTCTACAGGAGAAAGGTCATTCTTTGTTCGTTCTTTGAATTTGTCGTATTCAGTATCAGCCTTTTCCTTTGCCAACTTTGCAGATATCTTACCTGCATGGGTAAGTATGTCTTTTCGAGAAATACGGAGGAAGTCGTCTAGTATATTAATCCAGTCCTTCATATACATTGGGCGATGCTCTTCTGCCTGCATTTCTGCAAAGTCAAGATAGAGACTCACGATGCGATTCAGCGATTTTATCTCGTCTTGTGTGAGATAATTCTTCGCAATCTCGGCTTCTGGCTTTGTAGGCATAGCGCCAGACCAAGTGGTGAGTCCCATGAAATCTTTTTGGGCATCTGCACGTTCATAGATGATTTCCGCTGCGGTATGCCCATGTACAGAATAGTGCATTTTGTTTTGTACCGTCTTGAAGAACTTTTGTGTCATTTCCACACGAGGGTCATAGTCGATACTGAGCGCATAGATTTCCAGAACTTTGCGATAGAATACCTTTTCACTAGAACGGATGTCCCTAATTCTTGCTAGAAGTTCATCGAAATAGTTACCGCCGCCTGCACGTTTCAATAAGTCGTCATTTAAGGCAAACCCCTTCACGATATAGTCCTTTAGCACCTTGGTTGCCCAAATTCGGAATTGTACACCGCGATAAGAATGAACACGATAGCCTACGCTGATAATCATGTCGAGGTTGTAATAAGTAATCTGTCTCTCTACATGGCGTTTTCCTTCATTTTGAACTGTTGCAAAATTTGCAATAGTTGAATCCGCTAACAATTCCCCCTCTTCCAGTACATTCTTAATGTGTCTGGAAATGGTGGATTTGTTGCGTTGGAAAAGCTCTGCCATTTGGTCGAGTGACAGCCAAACGGTATCGTCTTGCAACTTTACCTCTATTTTTGATTCTCCATCGGGAGTTTGATATAATAGAATTTGTCCTTTGTCCATGTTCGTTTCTCCTTTATTCTTCAAAGTTGAGTTTTGGCAGAGATTCAATAATCTCTACTGATTTCAGCGATAGGTTGACGATGCGCAGGAGCAAGTTGAGGATATATTTCTCGTCTCCTTGCTCTTTAGCCCAGTCATTCGGGTCGTTGGTGATGCCACTCTTCGAGTCTGTGGTGATGGCATAGCGTTCCATCAGCCATTCTATTGCCGACTTTCCGTTCACCTCATACTCGTATGCCTTTTCAGGGATTCCATTGATGGTAATGGCAGAGTTGTAGATGATGGTACTCTTGTCAGCAGTCTTGCTATCTTTCTTCCCAAACCGCATCTTCTGTACCCGATAAGTCTTGAAGTCCCCCTCCTTGGTGAATGCATCGCTCTTGATGTTGCAGTATGGGTAAGGCTCTATGGTCTCGTAGTTGAGATGTAGTTCTGCCAACTCTCTTCCTGCTTTACTGAAAGTCCAGAAGTCTTCTGCTTTGTCCACCAAAGGCAAGCGAGGAAGCGATTTCTTCAGGTCTGTCGCAAAAGTCTTGCGATAGTCTGGAGAATGAAGCAATCCATATACATAATAGAAGATGTCTTCTTTCTGAACATTCTTACCATATTGCTTGCGAGCTGTCTTCAATATCCAGTTGGTGATACCATCATGGCGAATATAACGTTCTTCTTCACTCAAGGCTTGGGTGAAGAGATCTTGTGAATCCTTGCTCTTTTGATCCTCATACCAGTAGAGAGGGAAACACTGACTCTTACCAATAAGTTCCAAGTCAGGAATTATATTGGTCATGATGCAAGTGAAATCCTTAGTCACGCCTATACCACATACACAGATGACCAAATTCTTATGCTTTGTTGTCGGGAAAAGCTTTGGAAGCTGATAAGGTCTATGGATGAATGAGGTGTCAAAGTATAGCCATTGTTTGCAGAATGGTCGATACAAAGAAACTCGCAAATTCTTGGTGTCATATACAGCCTTTTCTTTTCTTCTTAGTTTTGGAAGCAAACTACTAGTCCATTTTATGTACGATTCATCGTAGCACAGAGACTCTTCTTTTTCCGTTTTGCAATATACATCTACTTGTTCGTTGTAGTTGTTGACCATCTTTTGAGAATTATTTGCTTGAACCTTATAGGCAAAGTTATAAATCCAAGAATCTCTATTTGTTTGGCAACCACACGAATAGTATGGCACAAAGAACGTCTCCTGATCCTCAGGCTTCTTCAATCCGCTAACTTTTTCTTTGTCCCCCAACGCCGTAAAGAGTTTGAACATTTCGTTGCGCTTGTTGATCCAATCGCCGTGTTCATTAGGTTTAATCATGCGCCACATCATACTTGTGTTGCTGATGTCCCTCATGTCCTTGATAATCTCCAATTTCTTCTCACGGCTCAGATAGTCACCGATGTCGTGATAGAAAATCTTAGCCTTCTCATTGGCATCCTTCTTCGGTTTCTTGACAAGGATGGTGATGGCAATAGGGGTGCGAGAACCCAAGCCGAAAACTCCATCGCCTTCTTTGCGACGCAGTTCCCCGCTTGTTCGACAATTTCCCCTCAAATTGAATATATAGATGGTAGAGAACTCCTGTTCCATGCATTTGCGCATACCATCTTGTGAGTTGCCATCCAGCCAATTGCCATTGGTAACGAAGCCAATAACCCCACCGTTCTTGTCCAAACGGTCGGATGCCCAACGAAAAGCCTTGATGTAACTATCATACAATGAGTTCTTGTTGTTGGCTTGCGTCATCCTTGCGTATGTCTCCTCTATGCGTTTGTCAAGCACAGGGTAATGCAGGTTTTGAGCATTGTCGTTGGCAGACTTCTGACCAACGGAATAAGGAGGATTACCAATGATGATGGTTATCGGTTTCTTGCGTTGGTTGCTCACACGCTTGGAGTTCATCGGGAACACGTCACCATAGCCTTCTCTGCTCTTTTCTCCATCGTCTTGGTCTTCACCCAATTGGAATGTGTCGGTGAGACAGATTCCATCAAAGGAAGTGTATTTGTCTTCTTGCATCAGTGAATGATACACGCTCTCAATGTTGATGGAAGCAATGTAGTATGCCATTAATACAATCTCGTTGGCATGGATTTCATGCTTATATTTGCGAGTGAAGGCATCCTTGCTAATCAAGCCGTTTTGCAATAAGCGAGTGATAAACGTACCTGTACCTGTGAAAGGGTCGAGGATGTTTACATTCTCATCAGAAATAGAACGTCCGAACTCACGCTGGATGATATAGTTGACCGAGCAGAGAATGTAATCCACCACCTCTACAGGTGTATAGACTATTCCCAGCTTCTCTACAGTCTTAGGCGATGCCACTTTAAAGAATTTGTCGTATAGCTCCACAATCAGTCGCTGTCTTCCCTCGGCATCTTGGATGTCGCCAACGGTAGTTCTCACATAGTCGTAGAACTTTTGCAATCTCTCATGTTCCTCTTCAGTCTTAACCTCATCGTCCAAAGTGTCGAGCATCTTTTGCATGGATTGTGAGATGGCATTGTTGGCGGTGAACTCAAAATCACCGAATAACGCCTCAAACACAGGGCGAGCGATGATATGCTGCGATAGCATCTCAATCGCCTCTTGCTCGGTGAGGTTAGGGTTGATGTTGCTGTGGAGACCTCTCATCAAGATGTCGAAAGCCTCTCGGTGCTTGCCACCTTGAGCAATGAGTTTTTTGATGCGCTCGATATGTTCGTCAGCAATTTTAGCAATATCCTTTGCCCAAAGTTCCCAATATCGCTTGGTGCCCACCTTGGTTACCATCTTGGCATAGAATACATTCTGCAAGTCTTCAAACTTCAGTGACAGTTCTTTTGCCATATTCACGGCGGCACTATTCTCGTTCTCATGTTTCTTGCCGTCAGCTCCATGCCCATCTCCATGGTCAATGCTGTCATCGTCGTGTGGAGCTACACCGCCAAAGAGAATATGCTTTGGCTGCTTCTTTGACAATTCTATGGTATTGACTTCTGCATTGAAACGGTCATCATGGGCACGAAGAGCATTGAGTACCGTCCAAACCACCTTGAAGTTAGGATGCTTCTCCAGTACTTTGTCGCCCTCCACATTCTCAGGCACTACCACTGGAATGATAATGTAACCATATTTCTTCCCCTTGCTGCGGCGCATGACACGACCGACCGACTGCACAACATCTACTTGTGAGTTTTTGGGTGAGACGAAAACGACAGCATCGAGTGAAGGCACATCCACACCCTCGCTCAAACAACGGGCATTGGTCAGCATACGGCATTCCATATTGTTCTCTGGCTGAGCTTTCAGCCACATCAGTTCATTGTCTCGCATGGTAGCAGACATGGTTCCATCTACATGGTGCGCCACTACATCTACCATTTCCGCTTTTTCCTTGTCGCTGATGTCTTCCATATAGGAATTCTTGCAGTCCGTAAAAACCTTGGCGGTCAGTTTGGAAGCCTTGATGGTAGAGCAGAATGCCACAGCTCTTTGCATAGGTAATGGGTCGGAAGCCTTGATAAGACCTTCATCCCCCAAGACCTTTTTGGATAAAGCATTGATGCAACCAACAAACTTAGCAGCGTCATCCACCGGAATAGTTCCGTCTTCGTTGGTAAGTGCATCACGTAAGGATGGAGTAATGTCCTTGTCACCCACTGCTAATATCAACACCTTATAGTCAGTAAGCAATTCTTTCTCCACGGCTTCTCCAAAGCCTATCTTGTAGATTTCTTCTCCATAGATGTTTGTGTCATCCATGGAGCATAATACAGCCTCGTTCTCTTCGGCTTTTTTCTTGGTATCACCCACATAGATGCGAGGTGTCGCTGTCATGTAGATGCGATGCTTGGCTTGTAAGAATGTGTTGTCGTGTACCTTGACAAAGGAACTTTCGTCTTCACCTTTGAGGGTTACGCCCGTGGTACGGTGCGCCTCATCGCAAATGATGAGGTCAAAGATGCCAAACTCATTGCCAGTGCGGCGCAAAAGTTCTTTTTGTGCTTGTGCAATGACTGCTATCGACTGGTAAGTTGAGAAAACTACCTTCATGCCCTCCTTCTTTGTTTGATGCAAGCATTGTAGCTGCTTGACGATGAAATCCGTGTTCGTAGAGGCAGGCAAAGCTAAGTCCAGTACACTTGTGCTGCTATCATCATTCTTTATGTCTTGTTTAGATACTTGGGAGTCAGAGCAAATGCAGACGGCGTGGATAGGCTTGGAAGCCTGTTGGTGCCAAGAACGTAATGTCTGTCCTAACAAAGCAATGGAAGGAACGAGAAAGAGAACAAGCCCATTGTTGTTGGTCTCGTTTTCGGCAATCTTCAACGAAGTAAAAGTCTTGCCAGTGCCACAAGCCATAATGAGTTTGCCTCTCTCATGATTTTTTAAATATTCATGAGTTTTCTCAATGGCTTTCTTCTGGTGTTCCAATATCGTAAATGGGGCAGGGCGTGAAGTCTTTCCATACAATCCTTGCTCCAACTTTTCCCAATCTACATTGTCGCTTTCCAACTCAATTAAGTTGAGTCGAGTGACAGGTGGAGTCTGATTCTTGATACTAAGCTCTGCTGTGGAATTCCATTTGTTGGTTGTAGAAATCCAAAGCCTTTGTGAGAAATGGATGCTTCCTTGGTCTGTATCAAACGACTTTCCTGATGTTGATAGAAATGTATCAACATCAGGCTTGGTGATATATTTGTCTTCTGCGTAGCATTTGCATTGAATGGCCCAATAGGCTCCTTCTTCTGTTTTTGCTACAAGATCTATACCTGTATCTTTTCCGCCAAACTGTTCCTTGTATGGAAAGTCTTGCCAAAGCCAAACATTATCAAAGATACCCTCATAGATGGAGGTCGTTCTTAGATAGGCTTGCATAAGACGTTCAAAACGGAAGCCCTTGTCTTGTTCAGACAAAGACTCCTTGCGGATGTTATTTAATATCTCTGATAATGTTTTCATTGCTATTTTTTATATACTCTAGTTTAATAAAAAGGTTCGCAAGGCAATAAAACTTGCGAGCCTTTTTATTTCTTGTCATTTTTATACGTATGTCTCCAGGAACTTCAGTGTTCCCTCAACCTTCAATGTCTGGGTAGAGGCAGGAACTACGATGCTCTCGCCGCCCTGCAGGGTAATCTCGTTACCCTCGTTGTCGGTAATCTTAGCCTCGCCCTTCAAGCCGATGAGGATGACAAAGCTGTCCAACTCTGAATAATCCAGGGTCATTGGCTCATTGAGGTCATAAACGGCTGTGGTGAAGTAAGGGCACTGCACCATGCTGACACCCTGGTTCTTGGCAGGAGTGTAGTTCTGGCGATAGTCTGCCAATACGGTGTAGTCGATGCACTCGGAAGCCTCCTTGGTGTGGAGCTGGCGATAATTGCCGTCCTTGTCCTTGCGCTTGAAGTCGTAGATGCGATAGGTCACATCGCTAGTCTGCTGAATCTCTGCCACGAAGCAGCCCGTGCCGATGGCATGGATTCTGCCAGCAGGGATAAAGAAGCAGTCGTCCTCCTTTACGTTATATTGTGCCAGGGCATCAGTGATGGTGTCATTCTCCACCATCTCCTTGTACTGCTCTGGTGTTATCTCCATCTTCAGTCCGTTGTAGAGCTTGGCATCAGGCTCTGATGGCAGTGCATACCACATCTCGGTCTTGCCACGCTCCTTGCCTTGCTTCTTGGCAATCTCATCATTAGGGTGAACCTGAATGGAGAGATCGCGGTTGGCATCGATAAACTTGATGAGCAATGGGAACTCATTGCCAAAACGCTTATAGTTCTCTGCTCCGAGGAAGTTCTCCTTCAACTCGGCAACAACCTCATTGAGCTTCTTGCCCTTCATCTCGCCGTCGGCTACGATGCTTTCATTGCCAGGAACACCAGAGATTTCCCAACTCTCGCCAACTTTCTCCTGCTTGATGTCGAGATGCTTGAAAGCGATAATCTTACTGCCACCCCAGATGGTGGACTTCAATAGTGGTTGAAATTTTAATGGTTTCATTTTGTTTTTTATTTAGTTTATAATCTGCCTTGCGGCTTTACCTTATATATATGTAACGTTTTAGAATCATGATTTACTTAGAATAACTCCTAACTCCTAATTCCCGACTCCTAACTCCTAACTCCTAACTCCTAACTAAAATCAGTTTTCTCTCCAGAATGCAGGTGTGAATATCACCAATACGCTGAATATCTCCAAACGTCCGATGAGCATCATCAGTGAGCAGAACCATTTTGCCACATCCGGCAGTTCGCTCCACGACATCGTAGGACCAATCTCCGTACCCAGGGTAGGGCCTACGTTGCCCACACAGCTCAGGGTGATGGTGATGGCATTGGTGTTGTCGATGCCCATGGCTATCATCGTGAACGAGATGACCAGGCAGATGATGAGATAAGTGGTGAGGAAGGCGAGCAGCGTAACCCGCTTCTGCATCGGAACGTTCACGCCATCAATCTTCAATGGAAGTACGGCATTAGGGTGAAGAATCTGTCGGAATTCATTCTTCACCATTCTCACCAGCATCACGCCACGGATGCATTTCAAACCTCCACTCGTACTGCCCGAGCAGGCTCCGAAGAACATGCAGGCTGCCAATACCACCCAGGTAACGTGAGGCCACACGGCTGCATCGTCGTTAAACAATCCCGTGGTGGTGATAAATGATACCACCTGGAAGACGGCACTGCGGAAGGCATGCTCTACATCGTAGTTGCGCATCATCATCAGCTCTACCATGATGAAGGCGGTGAATGCCGAAACCAGGAATGCATAGAACTTGAACTCCGAGTTCCTGAACAGGTCTTTAATCTTGAACTTGATGACTGCTGCATAAAGCAGGGTGAAGTTCACTCCCGAGAGGAAGCAGAAGAAGGCGCAGATGTATTCCAACGCCGGCGAATGGAAGAACGAGGTACTGCTGTTGTGGGTAGAGAAACCACCCGTAGCAGTAGTGGTCATCGCATAGTTGAAACTGTCGAAGAGATTCATTCCTGCCACATAATAGGATACAATGCAGGCGATGGTGAGCACGAGATAGATACTCCAGATCCATTTTGCCGAGGTGGAGAGCCGTGGATGCAGCTTGGTCTTGATAGGTCCTGTTGCCTCGGCAGCAAACACCTTGGTCTGTCCTCCTACAAGCGAAGGCAGCAGGGCGATGGTGAAGAACACGATTCCCAGACCGCCTATCCATTGGGTGAGCGAACGCCAGAAGAGCAGTCCGTGGGGGAAACATTCTACATCGTCTAATATCGTGGCTCCCGTTGTCGTAAATCCCGACATGGTTTCAAAGTAGGCATCGGTAAAGTTGTTGATGTATCCACTCACCATGAAGGGGAGGGTTCCGAAGAAACTGAATACAATCCATGAGAGCGTTACCACGAGATAGGCATCACGGCGCGACATTGAGTTATCTGCTCCGTGTCCTCTCCATTTCAGCACCAGTCCACCTCCGATGGTGGTAAGTGTTGCCACAATGAAGGCAAAGATGTCGTCCTGCTGGTAATAGAAAGCTACCAGCAGACAGACGAAGAGCAGGAATGCTTCTATGAAAAGCAGTTGCCCTAAAACCTTATATATTAATTTGCTGTTTATCATATATGAAGTATGTCTCTATCTCGTTCACGCTTATATGAAGTATTTCTCAATCTTCTTCATGTTGATGTTGTGGCAGAATACCATTACCGAGTCGCCTGCCTCTATCTGTGTATTACCCGAAACGAGCATTCCTTCTTCACCACGCACCAGTCCACCGATGGTTACACCGATAGGCATGCCCAGGTCCTTCACTGGCTTCTTGGTTACCTTTGAATCCTCCTTGGCTATGAACTCAGCCACATCGGCGTTGGCACTCATCAGGAAGCGCACGTTCATCACGTCGGCATCGAGCATCATCTGGTAGATGTAGCTGGCGGCAATCATCTTCTTGTTGATGATGGTACCGATGTCCAGGCTCTCTGCCATGCTCACATAGTCTACGTTCTCAACGGCAGCTACCGTCTTGCGCACACCCATTCTCTTGGCAGTAAGACAAGCCAGGATATTGGTTTCTGCATTGCCTGTCAGGGCAACGAAGGCCTGGGTGCTTCTGATTCCTTCTTCGGTGAGCAATGGAATGTCTCGTCCATCGCCATGAATGATCAGGGTCTTGTTCTCGTCTAGAATGTCGTTGAGATACTCACAGCGGTTCTCATCTTTCTCGATGATTTTGCACTCCATATATTCCGGCATCTTCTTTACGGCTCTCACGGCAGTGCGTCCGCCACCCATAATCATCACGTTCTTCACGTCTACATAGTGCTCCTTGCCCACAATCTTGCGGATATAGGGGATATAGTTGCGGGTGGTCATGAAGTAGGCTAGGTCATAGAGCTTCAGCTCGTCGTTACCACCAGGAATGATGGTTTCCCTGCCTCGCTTGATCGCCACCACATGGTATGGGTCGTTGGGACCGCTGATGTTCTTGAGCGGTTCGTTCAGTATCTCGCAGCCCTCACGCAGTTTGATGCCGAGCATCACGAGTGCGCCTTCATGCACATCCCAGCGCTGGCGAACCCAACTCATCTTCAATCCATTGTTGATGTCCACGGCGGCAAGCATCTCTGGATAGATGAGCTTGCTGATGCCCAGGTTCTTGAAGAATTCCTGGGCTTGTGGCTCCATATATTCAGGGTTGTCCACACGTGCCACGGTGCGCTTGGCTCCCAGGTTCTTTGCCAATATGCTGGCGGTAATGTTGGTACTTTCCACTGGGGTTACGGCGATAAAGAGGTCGGCATCGTCTACTCCTGCGTCTCTCAATATCTTCAGGCTGGTAGGTTTGCCCAGCATGGTGAGTAGGTCGCAGTCGGAACCGATGCTTGCCAGTCGCTCCTCGCTTTCGTCGATGAGAGTGATCTCTTCCTTGCTACGAGACAGCAGTCTCGCCAAGTGAGTACCTATGGCATGTGCGCCAGCTATAATAATCTTCATAATTATGCTATATCTTTTTTAAAGGAGAAAGAAACTCCTAACTCCTAACTCCTAACTTCTAACTTCTAACTTCAAACTTTCCTTTATGCTATCCTTATCTAGATGTACAATTTCTCGCAGTTGAGCCACGGTGCCATGCTCCACAAATTCATCTGGCAATCCCATTCTTGTGATATGTGGCTGATAGTCGTGGTCGCTCATCCATTCCAGTACGGCAGAGCCCATGCCGCCGATTCTCACACCGTCTTCAATGGTGATGATGCGGTTGAAGTTCTTGCCTACCTCTTCCAGTATCTCGTGGTCCAGAGGTTTGAGGAATCTCATGTCATAGTGGGCGATGCTCATGCCGGTCTCTGCCTCTACTTCGGCGATGGCTTGGGCAGCGTCGTTGCCGATAGGACCTAGGGTGAGCACGGCTACATCCTTGCCGTCCTTCAGCTTTCTGCCCGTTCCCGTCTTGATTTCCTCCATCGGGTTGCGCCAGTCGGTCAGCACGCCCTTGCCTCTTGGGTAACGGATCACGTAGCTGCCGTGGTCGGGCAACTGGGCAGAGTACATCAGATTGCGCAGTTCGTGCTCATTCATCGGCGATGCAATGGTGAGATGAGGGATAGGACGCAGTGCCGCTAGGTCGAAGGCTCCATGATGGGTAGGTCCGTCTTCGCCTACCAGTCCTGCACGGTCCAGACACAATACCACAGGCAGTTTGAGCAGAGCCATGTCGTGGATGATGTTGTCGTAGGCACGCTGGGCGAATGAACTGTAGATGTTGCAGAATGGCTGCAATCCGTCCTTCGCCATACCTCCTGAGAAGGTGACGGCATGTCCCTCGGCTATACCCACGTCGAAGGTGCGGTCGGGCAGTGCCTTCATCATGATGTTCATGGAGCATCCTGTAGGCATGGCTGGTGTCACACCTACTATCTTTGGGTTCTGTTTGGCAAGTTCCAGCAGTGTCTCGCCAAATACATCTTGGTATTTAGGCGGCTGGTTGCTGGTGTCTGCAATGATTCGTTCGCCAGTCTCTGGGTCGAATTTGCCAGGTGCATGCCATGTAGTGGCATTCTTCTCGGCAGGTTCGTAGCCCTTGCCCTTGGTGGTGTGCAGGTGCAGCAACTTAGGTCCCTTCATGTTCTTGAGTTGCTTCAATACTCTAGCCACTTCCTTGACGTCATGACCATCAAAAGGACCGAAATATCGGATGTTCATACCCTCGAAGATGTTCTGCTGATGGCTCAATGCAGATTTCAGCGCATTGTTCAGTCGGAGGATTCCCTTGCGGCGGTCGTCGTTGAGGTAACCCTTGGAGTGGAGCCACTGCGAGGCCTTGAAGCGGAGCTTGTTGTATGTCTCGTTGGTATCCAGTTGCAGCAGGTATTTCTCCATGCCTCCCACGGCACGGTCGATGCTCATGTCATTGTCGTTGAGGATGATGAGCATGTCGTTAGGGGTGCTCGAAACATTGTTCAAGCCCTCAAAAGCCAAACCGCCACTCATGGCACCATCGCCTATGACGGCTACGACATGACGATCCGGACAGCCCGTTTCTCGTGCTGCCACAGCCATGCCCAGTGCTGCTGAGATGGAATTGCTTGCATGTCCGCAGGCAAAGGTGTCGTATTCGCTCTCCAGTGGAGTAGGGAATGGACGGATGCCGTGCAGTTTGCGGTTGGTGCAGAAGTTGTCCCTGCGCCCCGTCAGTATCTTGTGGCCGTAAGCCTGGTGTCCCACATCCCAAACGATTCGGTCGTATGGTGTGTTGTAAACGTAATGCAGGGCTACGGTTATCTCCACGACACCCAGAGAGGAGGCAAAATGACCAGGGTTTACTGCCACCTCGTCAATGATGTCTTCTCTTAATTCCTTGCAGACTTGTGGCAACTGGTCGATGCTTAGTTTGCGCAAATCCTCTGGATATTTTATGTTATTTAATAGACTAAACTTACTTTTGTCCATATTTCCTTTATCAATTTCCGTGCAAAGATACTGCTTTTTTTCAATATATTACACTTTTAAGCGGATATTTTCTCTTTTTACGAATATTCTTTGTATTTTTGCAGCAAAATAATTAAATAAATATAAATATGAGAAAGAATTTATTCCTCGTGGGCGCCATGTTGATGGCTTCCACTGCTTTGATGGCTCAGAGCAAGACGGGCGGCATCAGCCAGTCTATGTTGCAACAGATGGAGAAGACCCAGAATGGCGGCGGTGCTGCCAACAAGGCCCTCTTCAATGCCATTGCCAACAACAATATTGATGACCTGGTGAAGAATCATGCCAATGAGGCTCCGGTGGATACTCATTTCAGCATCGAGACTCCTTCACAGAGCATCCACAATCAGAAGAGCTCTGGTCGTTGCTGGATGTTTAGTGGTATGAATGTGCTGCGTTCTAATTTCGCCAAGAATGATGAGCAGGGCAGGGTAGTGGAGTATTCACAGGATTATCTCTTCTTCTATGATCAGTTGGAGAAAGCCAACTTGATGCTTCAGGGCGTTATCGACTTGGGCAAGAAGAGCATCGAGGACCCTCAGGTGCAGTTCTTCTTCAAGAATCCGCTCAATGATGGCGGTACCTTCTGCGGCGTTGCCGACTTGGCTGCCAAGTATGGATTGGTGCCTATGAGCGCACAGCCAGAGACTTACTCTAGCAACAACACCTCTAAGATGAGCCGTCTGGTGAGCAGCAAGCTCCGTGAGTATGGCTTGGAGCTCCGCAAGATGATAGCCCAGGGCAAGAAGGCTGCTGCCATCCAGGCTCGCAAGCAGGAGATGCTCGGACAGGTGTACCACATGCTCTGCCTTACATTGGGTGAGCCGGTGAAGGAGTTTACCTACGCTTTCCGTGACAAGGACGGCAAGCAGGTGGGTGAGGCTAAGAAGTATACCCCTAAGAGTTTCTATGAGGAGACTGTAGGTAAAGACCTCAACGGCACCTTCCTCATGGTGATGAACGATCCTCGCCGCCCTTACCATAAGACATACGAGGTGGAGTACGACCGCCATACCTACGATGGTCATAACTGGAAGTACCTCAACTTGCCTATGGATGAGATAGCCAATCTCGCCATCGCTTCCTTGAAGGATGGTCATAAGATGTATTCCAGCTACGATGTGGGCAAGCAACTCGACCGCAAGCGTGGCTACTTGGCACTCGATAACTTCGATTATGCCAGCCTCTTCAATACCTCTTTCCCTATGAACAAGGCTGATCGCATCTCCACATTTGATAGCGGTTCTACCCATGCCATGACCTTGACAGCCGTAGACCTCGATGCCAATGGCAAGCCAGTGAAGTGGAAGGTGGAGAACAGCTGGGGTGCTGACAATGGTTTCGGTGGCTGTTTCATCATGACCAATGAGTGGTTTAATGAGTATATGTTCCGCTTGGTAGTGGATAAGAAGTATGCTTCAGAGCAGCAGCTCAAGGATTTCGACCAGAAGCCAACCATGTTGACTCCAGACGATCCTTTGTTCCAGCTCGAAGACTAAAATATTTTTGCTCTTTTGTACCCTAAATGACGGTGAATACGTTATATATAGAAGAAGCAAATATATTTCAATAGATAATATGTTAGAGAAAAGTAAGCGTGAGCGAATCATCGCTCTTATCAATAAGGAAGTAGTCCCAGCCATTGGTTGTACAGAGCCAATGGCTGTGGCTCTTTGTACAGCGCAGGCTGCCACTACATTGGGCAAGCGACCAGAGCGCATCGAGGTTTTGCTGAGTCCCAATATGCTGAAGAACGCCATGGGCGTGGGCATTCCAGGCACGGGCATGATAGGTCTTCCTATCGCCGTATCGCTCGGTGCCTTGATAGGCAAGCCTGAGTATCAGCTGGAGGTATTGAAGGATCTGACTCCCGATACCTTGGTGCAGGGCAAAAAGTACATAGAGGATGCCGACATCGACATCAAGTTGAAGCAGGGCGATGTAGACAAACTCTATATCGAGGTAAATTGTTATGCGGGCGATGCTCAGGCCACGGCTATCATCTCTGGTGGGCATACCCATTTCGTGTATATTGAGCGAAATGGCGAGGTGGTGATGGACAAGCGTGGAGGCTCTGCCGCCGATGAGGCTGAGGATGACATTCTGCTCAACTTCCCATTGGTATATGAGTTTGCCACCACGGCACCTCTGGATGAGATTTCTTTCATACTCAAGACCAAGGAGTATAACATGAAGGCTGCCGAGCTCTCCATCAAGGGCAATTATGGTCATTGTTTGGGCAAGACGATGGATCGCCCATTGAGTCATGGCATCTTTGGCAACAACATATTTTCTCATATCCTGTCTCGTACCGCTTCGGCATGTGATGCCCGTATGGGTGGAGCCATGATCCCAGTGATGAGCAATAGTGGCAGTGGCAACCAGGGCATCTGCGCCACCAATCCTGTGGTGGTATATGCTATGGAAAATGAGAATACCGAAGAGGAGTTGATTCGTGCCTTGATGCTCAGCCATCTCACAGCCATTTATATCAAGCAGAGCCTGGGCAAGTTGTCAGCCTTGTGTGGTTGTGTGGTAGCAAGTACGGGCAGCAGCTGTGGCATCACCTATCTGATGGGTGGCGACTATACTCGCATCTGCAATTCCGTCAAGAACATGGTGGCTAACCTCACCGGTATGATTTGCGATGGTGCCAAGCCTAGCTGTGCCCTGAAGATTTCCTCTGGTGTCAGCACCGCCCTGTTATCAGCCTTACTGTCGATGGAAGGCAAGTGCGTAACATCTGCCGAGGGCATCGTGGATGATGATGTGGACAAGTGCATCCACAACCTCACCTCCATCGGAGCCGATGCCATGAAGGCTACCGATGATATGGTGCTGGACATCATGACACATAAGAAGTGCTAAAGATTATATGCAAAACAAAGAAAGAATGTATGAGAAGTGCATTCTTTCTTTTTTTTTATTCGTTAATTTTTTAGAATATTTCTTTTTTGCCTATATTCATCCTTATATGGATGGGAATGGTAGGACTGCAAGGTTTACCCTCAATCTGATGCTGGTTACTATCACGCACGATATTTTTTTGAAAGAATTGCCATATTGCCATAGATGTAATTAATATATTGATACATAATGGATTATATCTATGGCAATTCTTTACTAATTGTCATAATCTGCCATGTATTGCCATAATATGGGGCTTTTTTAGCTCTTTTATGGCTGTAAATAGCCTTTGCATTGAGAATATTAGCAAAACTTAACGCAATATATGGGAAAAATGCTGCGCTTTTTGAGCAAAATACTACCCCGATACCGTTGGAATTTCTACGAGGATGTAGATCCAACTCCATCGAGGTACTAGTTGTAACTGCATCGGGGATGTCGTTGTATCGACATCGAGGATGTAATTGCAGCTACTACGAGGTAGTAGTTTTGAAGGCATCGTGATGTAGTGAATGCCGTGTTGAGGTGTCGTGGGAACGTCTGTTAGCCATCGTAAATGACGTTCCAATGCACAGCAAATGACGTTCCAATGCACTTCAAGTAAGTCTCTTTTGCGGTCGAAGTAAGCCCCTTTTGCGGTTGGGAAGAGCCACATCTGCGGTCGAAATGAGCCTCTTCCCAGCTTCAAAAGAGCCCATTCCCAGCTTCATTTAAGCCTCTTATGAACCAAAGATTTGCGTATTTTCTAATATCTTCACCCAAAAAAAATGCAGATTTCTTCATTTTTCTCACTCAGTTTCAAAACTTTTTGTTATATTTGCAGCGTGAATTGGGATGCAGAGAGGATTGTAGTCTTTGTTATCGCAAACAATACATAACTGATTGTTGAACATTTAAAACGAGATTTATACGAAACAGAAAGTAAGTAGATTATATACATATTAAGATATTGAGCTTTTGGGCTCTTGTTTCTCATCTATGAATACCGCCAATATTCGCATAAATGAAACAAGCGTACTAGAAGTTCACGCTCTTAGGCGTGGACTGTTTTGTCGTTTGTATTTGTGCAGGTAACTTGGCGGTAACCGATAGATGAGCAAACTACGGACAGTTACACGCCTTTTTACTTTATCCTAACTAATGAATGAGTGATTGGTGTCGGAACTATGAGATTTAGAATGAAGAATAAACAATTAATAATCAATAAAATTATTCGGTTATGAGAAGAATTTTACTAATGACTTTTGTCTTCTGTATAGGGATTATTCAAAGTTACGCACAAAACTTTGATTATACAGATGAAAATGGTGTAACATGGAATTGCTATGCCTCGTCAGGTTATAATACATCTGATGGAACGTGGGTGAATGAACCAAATGTACAGATCAATGGAGCTAGTAACTATGGGGATGAAGTGGTTGTACCATCAACTATTCCTTATTTAGGTCAGAACTACACTGTGGTGCAGATGGAGAGTGTGTTCTCCGAAAATAAGACCTTGAAGAAAGTCACGTTGCCAAAGATGATTAAAAAGTTACCATACCATTTCTTTTATAATTGTAGTTCTTTGAACAGCATAGGGAATACGTCTCAATTAGTTTCAATTGATTGGTCTACTTTTGAGGGCTGTAATTCTATTACAGAATTAGACTTAAGTGCTTGTGAAGTAGTTTCGGGCTTATCTAGTTGTAAAAATTTGAGAAAAGTAATTTTAAAGGCCTGTAAGAGAATTGAAAACTACGCATTTTCAGGTCTTAGTAGCTTACATTCTGTTGGGGATATTTCAAATTGTACATTTATAGGTAATGATGCTTTTGGTTGTTGCTCCTCTTTGAAGAATGTAGATTTGAAAAATTGTACTTCAATAGGTGATTGCGCTTTTCAACAATGTCTAGCTTTGGAAGATGTTGATGTTTCTAAATGTACTTCAATTGGGCAGAATGCCTTTAACGAGTGTCGCAAACTTACAAGCATAGACTTGTCAAGTTGTAAATATCTAGGTGAGTCTGCTTTCTCTAACTGTTCAAATCTAGAATCTGTCAAGAATCTCAATCTTATTACGTCTATTTCTAATAGTACATTTTCTTGTTGCTCAAAACTTAAGTCAATTGATATTTCAAACTGTACAACTATTGGTAGTTTGGCTTTTAATGGTTGCTCTAATCTGAGCGAGGTAAAAGGCATAGAGCAATTCGCAACTATTCCTGATGCTGCATTTAGTAATCAGCACTAGGAGACCTTTCTCTTCCTAATTGTACAACTATTGCTGATAATGCCTTTTCTTCTTGTCCAAACATTCAAAAGGTAGATTTGCCAAAGTGTGAGTCTTTGGGTAATTATGCTTTCCGTGGTTGTAATAATTTATCGGTTTTGAATGCTCCTATGAGCCAATATATAGGTATGGGAGCGTTTGGGACATGTAATAGTTTGAATGAAGTTTCTCTCCCAGAGACCATCAAAAGTTTGGGCTATAGATGTTTTGATGGTAATACATTGTTGACTCTTTATGCTACTGAGGTCCCAGCTTTAGAGGCAAAAAACAATAATTATATGGGAACGGGCGATACAGGTATGCCTGGTATGAATATTGATACCTTATCCCTTGGTAAGAATGTATTGATTATCGTACCAGAGGCGTCTCTTGCTGATTATCAAAAGACTGAAGTCTGGAAATTGATGAGCGAAAGAATCTTCCCTATGGGTACTCAGTTCGATTATGATATTGAAGCTACAGCTCAATCTACAACTTCTGGTATCCAGCAAGCGATTCCACAGGAAAAACTTAGAAGTGTCGTGACATTGAAGGTAAAAGGTTCCATCAATAGTTATGATATTATGATTATGCGCAACAAGATGGATAATCTCCATTATCTAGACTTGTCAGATGTTGATGTTGTAGCAAATCCTTATCAATATTATACAGGATATTGTACGCAGGATAGCGTACTTGGTCCTCATTCTTTTTCTGGTCTTAGCAAGTTGCTAACGGTTAAATTGCCTAATAGTGTAAAGTATATCAAGGCTGCTTTCAATGATTGTGATCAATTGAAATCTGTAACATTACCCCAAAAACTGGTTTGTCTTGGTGATAGTCTTGGTGATAGTTGGGGAATTGGTGGTGATGGCGTATTTAGCAATTGCCAAATGTTGAAAGAGGTCATTATGCCTTCTTGCAATGTGTTAGGAGCAAATTCTTTCTATTATTGTTCTTCTTTGAAAGAGATAGTGTTGCCACAAAATTTAAAGAGAATTTGTTCTAGTGCTTTTAATCGTAGTGGATTAAAGAATGTTGTATTACCTGATAGCGTGGAGTCTATTGGTAGTTATGCTTTCTCAAATTGTTACGAGTTAACTTCTGTCCAGTTCCCTCCTTCTTTGAAGACGATTAGCAGGTCTGCATTCAATAGTTGTAGTCAACTTGAAAACATCAGTCTTCCAAGTTTGACTTATATTGATGAGAATACTTTCTCGAATTGCAGTAAACTGACCGAGGTTCGAGTGCCAAGTACTTTGGAACGTATAGGTGATAACGCTTTTGCCAATTGTAATAATCTGAGCAATGTATATACTTATACTGTATTGCCAATCAATATTGATCAGAATACATTTACTAATTTTAAGGCGACGACCCTCTATGTTCCAACACAGAGCTACGACAACTATTACTGGAATACCCAGTGGAGCCAGTTCCGTGAAATCAAGGAGTTTAATGAGCCTTATGAGTACTTCTATCTCGATAATGTATTTGTTCTTTCAAAGCGTTTTGAGGGAGTGCCTAATATTGATGTAAAGGATAATGGCGCTCTGAAGATTGTGGGCTCCGAGAAGCAAAATGCTAATCTTGTAACAGTGAAGAGCGATGGAACTACTGGTGGATCAGTTATTGGTAATGGCAACTTGGATGCCAATGAACTGCAGTTTGATATCACTGTCAATGCCAATCAGTGGTATTTCCTCAGTTTCCCATTTAGTATTAAGTTTGCCAACATCAAGGCTCCTGGCAAATATGTGATTCGCAAGTATGATGGAGCACAGCGTGCTAACAATGGATATGGTGGTTGGGTAGACTTGGCTGCTGATGAGGATTCACTTAAGCAGGGGGTAGGTTATATTTTCCAAACTGCTTCTAGTGGAGAGTTCTTTCTCAAGGTTGAGAAAGGTCAGTTTGGAAATATGGAGGCTAAGGACATCAGTACTGTTCTTAATACATACGCTGCTAGAAATGTGCAGGATGCTAGCTGGAACTTCATTGGTAATACCCAGACAAGTTATATGGATGTAGATGCTCTCGGTTATAATGCACCAATTACCTACTGGAATGGTAGCAGTTATGAGGCTGTTCGCCCAGGGGATGATGAGTTGGTTTTGCATCCTTTTCGAGCATTCTTTGTTCAAAAGCCTACAGATGTGAATAGCATTGAGTTTAAGGCAGAAGACCGACTAACCAAGGAAGAGGCTACTAATAATGCAAAGGCAGCAAGAGCGAGAAGAGTTGAGAAAGGTATTACGCCTGACCGTTTACTCATCAATTTGAGTGTAACTGATGGTAAGAATATCGACAATACTCGTGTTGTATTTAATGAAAATAAGAGCCAGGCATACGAATTAGATTGCGATGCTGCTAAGTTTGAAAGCGTATCAGATGCTCCTCAACTTTATTCTATTGAGGCTCAGGCTGGTAATCTCGCTATAAATGAACGTCCGATGGGTAGTGTGAACTTAGGCTTCAAGACTAAGAAGGCTGGTGAATTTACATTCTCAGCTAAGCGATTGGATCAACCAATGTTGTTGCAAGACAATGAGACGGGAGCTACCATTGATTTGACAGATGGTGATTATCAGTTTACTTCGGATGCAGGTACATTTAATAGTCGCTTCGTTCTTGTACCAACAAGAGGTACTACTGGCATCGCTGACGTTGTAAGCAAGACAGGTGTTAATATTATGCCTACAGAGTCTGGCATCAACTTCAATGGATTGAATGGCAAGGATGTAACTGTATACTCTACTAATGGAACCTTGCTTGCTACGAGAAGTAGTGATGGTATGCTCAACTTAATGACGGGTGTATATATCGTCAAGGTAGATAATATGAGTACAAAGGTTATGGTGAAATAGCAATGCCTATGAGAAAGATCATAAAATATAGTATCACAACGTGGTTGCTGCTTTTTTGGGGCAGCACCATGTTGATGGCTGCTTCATTTGGTGGTGATGATTTCGATCCCTCCAATCCTCCGGAGCCTAATGTAAAGTTTAAGGTTGAGGTGAAGACGTCTCCTTATGCTTATTGTTCTGGCGGAGGAATGTATGGTGAGGGCGAGACGGTCTATATCTATACTTCGTCGGGTAATGAAAATTACCAGTTTGCTTACTGGATGAAAGATGGAGAAAGGTATAGGGATCAGCCAAGCTTCTCGTATGTGATGACTGATATTCATGTAGTGTTTGAGGCAGTGTATGATTATGTACCGATTAATCCAAGCGAGCCTTCTCCGATGAATAAGTACAGATTATATCTAACCTCGGATGATGCTGACAATTGCTCGTTTAATTATACCAGTGGCGAGAAAATAGAAGCAGGAACTTCGGTTTGGCTTAATGCATATTTGAGTCAGGGGTATAAGTTCAAAGGTTGGTATAATGGTGATGAGCTGCTTAGTACCAGTGAGAGCTTCTACTATACAATGCCATCAGCTGATGTGTATCTTATGGCTAAGTTTGTATATAGCCCAGACAACCCAAGTGATCCGAGTGGCACGGGGCAAGATGATGTGGAAACTTCAATCCCTAATGTAAATGTATTTCGAAATGTGCCAGTAAGGGTATATAACTTAAATGGCACAGAGGCTACTACTATACAAGCTGGATGTGTGTATGTCGTGAATCATAAGAAGGTGATTCTTAGAAAATAAAAAGTAACGGCTTGCAAGATGATGGTTGCATCTTGCGAGCCGTTTTTAAGTTATGATAGCATCCCTATTAATCCTTTAAGCAATTGATAGGTACTACATATATTCCATCCTCTCTTTGATAAAGTGAGCCACGAGCTGTGAGAATCATCAAAAATGAAGGATTGGGCTCTTTACTTTTCTTTTCTATTTTGTTTTTGAGAGCAGTTAGTGATTTTGCACCATCTTCTATAAGTTTATCTCCACCAAGTTTTATCTCAATGGCTCCCCATCTGCCATCTTCTAAATGCACGATGGCGTCACATTCCAAACCGTTCTTGTCGCGATAGTGGCGTACTTCTCCTCCATGTGCTTGGGCGTAAATGGATAAGTCGCGAACGGCTAAATCTTCAAAGAACAGTCCAAATGATTCGAGGTCGTTCATCAAATCTTCTGGGAAAATATTTAATGCACGGCAAGCTATTGATGTATCTACAAAATGACGTGTAGGGGTAGTTCTGATAGAGGTCTTGGAACGGATGTTGGGATTCCAAGCCTCAATATCTGAAATGATATAAAGGTCTTGAAGGGCTTCTATATAATCGTCGAATGTCTTGCTGTCCATTGTTCGCTCATTGCTTTGTTTTACATCGTCTATGATACTTTGTTTAGAAGCTTCCGTAGAGATGTTGCGTGCGTAGCTGCGCAGTATCATCTTTAAAATGTCTGCGCGTTTGTTGCGGAAGTTCTCATTGTCGCAATCTTCAAAAACGAAGAGGCTGTTATAGTAGTTGCGTGTAACATCTAATGATACGGCTTGGTCCGAGATGACCGAGATGGGCCAGCCGCCACGGCATGTGAGGAAAGCAACATCTTCTAAGGTGAATCTCTCATTTTCATCGAATGTTGTGAGAGGTTTTCCTTCAAAAAGTTCTAAGAGTGAAACGGTACCCTTTGACTCGCCTGATTCGTAGAGAGACATAGGACGCATCTTTACGGCTACAATTCTTCCTGCTCCTGAGTGGTGAATCTCTGATTTATCTACTGGAGTAGAGCTCCCCGTAAGTATATACTTGCCAAATTGGTATTCATTGTCAAGATCTTCCTTTACGTAGTTCCATATTTCGGGCACCGTTTGCCACTCATCAATCAATCTCGGATTTTTTCCTTCTAATGCTAGTTTGGGGTTGAGACGAGCTAGTTTGATGCGACTATTGGTGTTTAGTTTCATAAAACTCTTTTGAAATAGCATACTTGTGGTTGTCTTTCCGCAGAACTTTGGTCCTACTACGACAACAGCTCCAGATGAGCGCAAGGCACGCTCGATATCTTTCTCTGCATATCGTTTTATATACTTCATAATTTTATACATTAAGATGAATAACGCTGCAAAATTACTAATATTTAATGGAAAATCCAAGATTCTCTACATAAAAAACTATAAAAGAACTAAACTAATTCCTAAGATTGTCTATAATTAACTCCCAAGATTGTCTAAAAATGATTCCTAAGATTGTCTGAAAATGATTCCTGAAATTGTCGGAAAACGAAAACGGCTCGCAAGATGGATAGTTCTTGCGAGCCGTTGATGTATATATATTTTCTCTGTAATTACACGAGGGTAGCTACGATTTCCTCACGAGTGCCTGGGAGCATATCGATGACAGGAATCTCTGGCATGGTGTAGCAACCTGGCTGGAGACGGAAGGAAGCACGGGCCACATTGACCAATACCTGAGCGGTGAGGGCTGGGTTGTTGATGCTCATGTTGAACTCGAAGCGCTGGTTCTGAGTCTTGCCTGATACACCCTTGCGAACCAGGTTAACACCATGACCCATATCCTTGACATCATCTACTGATGATACGGCGAATACGTGTGTCTCATCGCTAGCGAAGTATGGGTCAGCCTTGATCTCTGCTGTAACTTCCTCGATGGTAGCGCCTTCTTCCAACTCTACGTATACCATACGGCGGTGGATGCCCTCACCCAATGGGATGGTAACAGAGAGCGCATTCTTAACACCCTTCTTACCACGTACGCAAACTGAGTGACCCATGCTCATACCTGGACCAAAGTTGGTATATGTCAGGCCCTTAGGAGCCAAGCTCTGCATCAATACGCGTACGATAGAGTCTGATCCTGGGTCCCAACCAGCAGAGATAACGCTTACCTTGCCAGCCTTCTTGCAGTTCTCCATCTGCTTGGTGCGATAGTCGAGAATGCTGGTGTGGATGTCGAAGCTATCCACTGTGTTGATGCCGAGGGCAACAATCTTCTCAGCGTATTCTGGACAAGAACGAGTAGGGGTAGCAAGGATGGCTACGTCTACGTCCTTCAACTTGGTGATGTCGTCTACTACCTCGTAATCAGCCAATTCTGCTGGTTTATCCTTAGCACCCTGGCGACGTACGATACCTGCAATCTCGAAATCAGGAGCTGCTTCGAGAGCCTCAACTGTAAACTTACCGATGTTGCCGTAACCTACTACGGCTGCTCTAAACTTTTTCATCTTGTTATTTCTTTTATTTAGTTGTTTTGTTTCTATTCTATTCTGTATGTTTGCCATAAGTAAGCAGGATTGCCGCTGGGAGGGCAGGTTTGCTACTGAATGGCTTCAGTCAATTCTATTTCCGTTTGCAAAAGTATAGCTTTTTCTTGAAATAAATGACGTTTTAATAGATTTTTAACTCATAAAAGTATCAAAAAGTTATAAAATCATAGTTTCTAGGTATGATCTCCTCCAAAAGTGTAAGGTTGGGAGAGCGCTGGGCTTACAGATTCGTGATTATAGTGAAAAGTTAGGAGTTGGGAGTTAGGAGTTAGGAGTTGGGAGTTAGGAGTTGGGAGTTAGGAGTTAGGAGTTACGGGGGATAAAAATATAATCAAATACAATAAAAGAGCGAACTCTTCGTTTATTTTATGTATATTTATTAAAGAGGTATATACTTTTTAGGTAAGAATTTTAAAAGAGGCAAAAAACTGCATTATGATAGAATACATTCATGGCGATTTGACAGAGCTTACACCTGCGATGGCTGTCGTGGAGACGGCGGGCGTGGGGTATGGACTCAACATCTCGCTCAACACATATACTGCCATTCAGGGCAAACAAGAAGTAAAACTCTATGTACATGAGGTTTTGGTGGCTGGTGGAAGAGACGACTCTTTCACCCTTTTCGGTTTCGCCACCAAGCAGGAGCGTGAACTCTATCGCCTGCTCATCACCGTTTCGGGCGTGGGAGGCAACATGGCGAGAATGATTCTCTCCTCTATGTCGCCAAGCGAACTCTGCAATGTCATCTCTTCGGGCAACGACAAGATGCTGAAGGGCGTAAAGGGCATCGGACTGAAAACCGCTCAGCGCATCATACTCGATCTGAGAGACAAGATCGTGAGCCTGGGCATAGCCGATGAATTGCCAGCAAATGGTGGCAATGTGGTTATGGTGAACAATGATATCAAGGATGAGGCGGTCAGTGCGCTCACCATGCTTGGTTTCTCGCCAGCCCCATCGTCAAAGGTTGTGGTGGATATCCTCAAGGCACAGCCCGACCTGCCTGTGGAGCAAGTGGTGAAGCTCGCCTTGAAGCAAATCAAGTAAGCTTTTTAAGTGAAGAGTGAAGAACGAAGAGTGAAGAATTCTCTTGCTTTAGTAGAATAGAATCGAATGAAGATAAGACAAAGAGTAAGTTATTTATTATTGGCTTGGCTGATGGTTTCTACCTTCGGCTATGCCCTTGCCGTGCCTTATCCTCAGGACGATAACAAGAAAAAATCCGTCTCCGTCAATGCCCAGCCGCTGAAGGTGGATGAGGATACCATTCCGGACTCTCTGCTGCATCCTCGCTGGCAAATCCAGAAGACGCAACCTTATTCGCTGAGTGATCTCTACCAGAGTCCGCTCGATCTGCGCCGTCCTGACAACTTGCAGTATCAGGTGGTGTACAATGATACACTGGACCGCTACATCGTGGGCAACCGTATGGGCAATACCTGGCTCTCGGCTCCTATCATGATGACGCCCCAGGAGTATATGAACTGGAGCGAGATGCAAGAGCGCAATGCCTACTTCCGCAAGCAGAATGATGAGATATACCAGAAGAAAGGCAAGGAGAAGTTTGACTTCTCTGACATGCACTTCGACCTGGGACCAGCAGAGAAAATCTTCGGTCCTGGCGGCATCCGTGTCAAGACCCAAGGTTCGGCTGAAATCAAGTTTGGCATCAACAAGAAGAGCATCGACAACCCATCGCTCCCTATCCGCAACCGCAAGACCACGATGATGGACTTTGACGAGAAAATCAACCTCAACGTGAACGGTAAGGTGGGCGACAAGGTGAACATGAACCTGAACTATAACACCGATGCCACCTTCGACTATGATGCGCAAAACATGAAGTTGAAGTATGATGGCAAGGAGGACGAGATCATCAAGCTCGTGGAGGCGGGCAACGTATCCTTCCCATCCAACTCCTCGCTCATCAAGGGAGCCAGCAGCCTCTTTGGTATCAGAACCGACATGCAGTTTGGCAAGCTCAAGCTCCAGATGGTGGCTTCGCAGAAGAAGTCTGCCAGCAAGAGCGTATCTACCAAGGGCGGCGTGCAGCTCACACCTTTCGAGCTCAACGTAGCCGACTATGAGGAAAACCGCCACTATTTCTTGGCGCGCTATTTCCGAGACCATTATGATGCCTGGATGCAGAAATTGCCTAATCTGACCACCGGCATCACTATCAACCGTGTGGAAATCTGGGTAACCAATAAGACGGGAACCACTACCAATACTCGTAACATCGTGGCACTTACCGACCTGGGCGAAACCTCCCGCTTGAGCAATCAGATGTGGGCGGCTAGCGGCTCTGTGCCTGCCAACCAAGCCAACACTGAGTATCAGGCGATGACCAGCCAGTATGCGGCGGCACGAGATATAGACCAGGCGGCTGCCACCTTGGAGGGAGGCGGACTGGTGGGCGGTGCCGACTTCGAGAAGCTAGAGAGTGCCCGACTGCTCAATTCCTCAGAATATACCGTGAATACGGCGATGGGATATGTATCGCTGAAGAGCGGCATACAGACCGACCAAGTGCTGGCGGTAGCCTATGAATACACATCGGGCGGCGTAACTTACCAGGTGGGCGAGTTTGCCTCCGACATCACCGATACCAAGCAGGCGCTCTTCGTGAAGTCGCTCAAGAATACCAGCAGCAATCCGCAGCAGGGCAACTGGGACTTGATGATGAAGAACGTATACTATCTTGCCTCGCAGATAGAGAAGGACAAGTTCCGCCTCGACGTGAAATATCAGAGCGATACCACGGGCGTATACCTGAGCTATATCCCTGAGCAGCAGGTGAAGAGTACCCCAATCATCCGACTGCTGGGTGCCGACCGACTGGACAATAACAACAAGGCGCATAGCAATGGTTACTTCGACTATGTGGAGGGCTACACCGTATCCAATGGTCGAGTATTTATCCCTAAGGTAGAGCCATTTGGTAGCTATATGCGTGATTACCTGGTGAAGCACGGCGTGGCGGCAGACAAGGCTGAGCAGTATGCCTTTACCGAGCTCTACGACAGCACCAAGACCGTGGCTAAGCAGATAGCCGAGAAGAATAAGTATCAAATGGTGGGTCAGTACAAGGGCTCATCAGCCAATGTCATATCCCTCGATGCCTACAATGTGCCGCAAGGTTCGGTGGTGGTAACGGCGGGCGGCGTAACCCTGAAAGAGGGCACCGACTATTCGGTAGACTATAACGCTGGCGAGGTAACCATCCTGAACCAGAGCATCATCGATGCCGGTACGGCTGTCAATGTATCCCTGGAGAGCAATACCGACTATGGACAGATGCGCAAGACGATGTTTGGCGTGAATTGGGAGTATGACTTCTCCAAGAATTTCCAGATGAGCGGTACCTTGCAGCATCTCTCTGAGCAGGCGCTGACCAACAAGGTGGCGATGGGAGCCGAACCGCTCAACAACACCCTTTGGGGCATCAACCTGAACTGGAAGAAGGAGAGCCAGTGGCTCACCAATGTGCTCAACAAGGTGCCTTTCCTCCATGTTACCCAGCCTTCCCACATCTCCTTTACGGGCGAGTTTGCCCAGTTGATAGCGGGCGAGGCGGGTGGCACGCAAGACAATGCCTCTTATATCGACGACTTTGAGGATACCAAGGGCGCCATCGACGTGATGCCCCCTACATCGTGGGTGCTTTCCAGTGTGCCTTCGCTCAATTTCAAGGACGATTACAACGACAAGACCGGACTCTCCAGTGGTTTCCATCGCTCTCGCATGGCATGGTATACCATCGACCCATTGTTCACTCGCCGAGGCAGTTCGCTCACTCCGGGTCATATCAAGAGCGACCTGAAGCAGCTCAGCAATCACTATGTGCGTGAGGTCTATGTGAAAGAGCTTTTCCCATTGCGCGACCAGAGCACCTATCAGGGAGCCACCAATACGCTGAGCGTGCTCAACTTGGCTTACTATCCTAGCGAGCCAGGACCTTACAACTTCAATGTGGCTGACCTCCAGCCAGATGGAACCTTGCTGAATCCGCAGCGCAACTGGGGCGGAATGATGCGCAAGTTGGACACCAATGATTTCGAGCAAGCCAATGTGGAGTATATCGAGTTCTGGATGCTCGATCCGTTCATCTATTCCCGAGAGCAGGCTGATGCTGCCGATTATGGTGGCGATTTCTACATCAACCTGGGCGAGGTGAGCGAGGACATCTTGCGAGATGGCAAGAAATTCTATGAGAGTGGAATGCCAGTGGATGGCAGCAACAGTTTTACGTATACGCAGTGGGGTAAGATTCCTACGCAGAGCACCGTGACCTATGCCTTTGCCACCACCAGCGGCAGTCGTGCCCTGCAAGACGTGGGCTTCAACGGACTGACCGATGCCGAGGAGCAGGCTTTCTATAAGAGTGCTTATCTGGACCAGATACAGGGTAAGGTGAATCAGGCTGTATTCGACAGCATCTTCGCCGACCCAGCCCGTGACGATTACCACTACTATCGTGGTTCGGACTGGGACGAGATGCGTGCGCCTATCCTCTTGCGTTACAAGTATATCAACAATCCTCAGGGCAACTCGCCAGATAGCGACAGCCGCACTGAGAGCTATGATACATCCTATAAGTCGACCCCTGATGTGGAGGACATCAACCAAGACTATACCCTCAACGAATATGAGAAGTACTATCAGTATCACGTCAGCATTCGTCCGGAGGATCTCGTGGTGGGCAACAACTTCATCGTGGACAAGCGAGAGTATACGCAGACCTTGCGCGACCAGACTCGCTCTACTGTTACCTGGTATCAGTTCCGCATCCCAGTGGATGAGTTTGAGAGCCGCCAGGGCAATATCAACGATTTCTCCAGCATCCGCTTCATGCGTATGTTCCTCACGGGTTTCAAGAAGCCTATCGTGCTCCGATTTGGTACGCTCGACTTGGTGCGTGGCATGTGGCGTACTTACGACCAGCTGTTGGGCGCAGCCAATGGCGGAACCTTGGAGGCGAGTGCCGTAAACCTGGAGGAGAATGCCGAGAAGATGCCGGTGAACTATGTGATGCCTCCAGGCATTAAGCGTGAGCAAGACCCTAGCCAGCCACAGTTGGTGGAGGCTAACGAGCAGGCACTGAGCCTCGTAGTGAAGGATATGACCAGTGGCGAATCGAAGGCGGTGTACAAGAGCTCCACCCTCGACATTCGCCAGTACAAGCGCATCCAGATGTTTACCCATGCCAATGCCTTGGAGCAGAATACCACCAATCTGAAGGACAATGAGTTGGCAGTGTTCATCCGTTTGGGTAGCGACTATAAGAACAACTATTATGAGTACGAGATTCCGCTCAAACTCACGGAGCCTCGTAACAATTATAACCGATACAGCACATCGGATAGACGACAGGTTTGGCCAGAGGAGAACATGCTCGATGTGGCACTGAGCGTATTTACTAATCTCAAGAAGGAGCGCAACAAGGCGAAGGCGCAGGGATTGGCATCTTACCTGGCTCCTTATACCCAGCCAGATGCCGCTCATCCTGCCAACAAGATAACCATCGTGGGTAATCCTAGCCTGGGCGAGGTGAAGACGATGATGATAGGCGTGCGCAACCTCTCGGGCGACATCAAGAGCGGTGAGGTCTGGGTGAACGAATTGCGCCTGAAGGAGCACAATAGCCAGGGCGGTTGGGCTGCCAATGCCAACCTCAATGTACAGCTTTCCGACTTTGGTAGCGTGAATGCCTCGGGTAGATATATCAGCGAGGGCTTTGGCGGACTGGAGGATGGAGTGGCTAGCCGCACCACCGACAATTATGGCACCTATAGCGTAACCGCCTCGCTGGAGATGGGCAAGTTCTTCCCCGACAAGGCGAAGGTGAGCATACCTTTATATTGTAGTGTGACCAAGGAGAAAACATCGCCTAAGTATAATCCGCTGGATACGGATATGGAACTGAAGGATGCGCTGGACGCAGCAGGCTCCAAGCACGAGCGAGACTCTATCGAGAATATCGCCGTGACCAAGGTGACGCAGACCAATTTCTCCATCTCCAATGCCCGTGTGGGTATTGCCACCAAGCGTCATCCTATGCCATACGACCCAGCCAACTTCTCGTTCTCATACAGTCATCAGCACCAGAACACCACGGGCGAGACCACCGTGTATGAGCGCAAGGACAACTGGCGAGGCGCCTTGGATTATTCTTGGAGCCCAGTGTATAAGTCGTGGGAACCATTCAAGAAATTGAAGAACAAGAGCAAGTGGCTCGACATCCTGAAGCGATTCGGTCTGAACTGGTTGCCTCAGAATGTGGCATTCAATACGGAGATGACCCGCGACTATTATGAGCTTCAGGAGCGGGATATGGAGAGTGCCATGAGCGGAGTGGGCGGCGTGGACTCCAATCTGCCATTGTCATTCAGCGAGCAGTTCCTTTGGAACAGGGAGTTCTCCCTGCGTTGGGACTTGACCAAGAATCTGCACATGAACTTCCAGAGTGCCACCCATGCCCAGATAGAAGAGCCATACACACCGGTGAACAAGGACCTCTATGCCGACCAGTATCATGCCTGGAAGGACTCGGTATGGACCAGCATCAAGCACTGGGGAGCACCGCTGGATTACAACCAGACGTTCTCGGCTTCCTATAAGTTGCCTATCAATCTGCTGCCTATCTTCGACTGGGTCAATACCGACGCAGCCTATAACAGCAGCTACTCTTGGGAACGAGGCACCGAGGACGAGGACGGCAATTCGTATGGCAACACCATCAATACGCAGCGAGAGTTGACCCTCAACGGGTCGTTCAATCTGGTGAAACTCTACAATCACGTGCCTTTCCTGAAGAAGGTGAACGAGAAGTTCGACCGCACGCCATCCAAGAGCCAGATAGAGAAGAAGAAAAAGGAGAAAGAGCAGAAAAAGAAGGAAGCCAAGGAGATAGCCGCCGACCCAAAGAAGGCGCTGCCTAAGAACAAAAAGGCATTCGAGAAGGAGATAACGCTCATGCCAGATACGGTTTTCAACATCCGCCATGGCAAGAACTCGAAGCGCCTCATCGTATCGGCGAAGACACAAGACGGCAAGCTCTTCCACCTAAAATATAAAAAGGTGGACAATAACCAGATCAAGATTATCTCCAAGGTGGATAGCACCGTAAAGGTGAAACTCAGCGTGCTGCCTAAGGAGCCATTGGATAACAAGAAATGGTATAAGGGACTGCAGACGGCGGCTCGCCTGGCGATGATGGTGCGCAATGTGAGCATCAATTATCGCAGCAGTTATCAGATGACGCTGCCTGGATTTACACCTAGTGTGGGCGATGCCTTCGGACAGAAGAAGGTGGGACAGATGGCACCTGGTCTTGATTTCGCCTTCGGTTTCATCGGCGATGATTACATCGAGAAGGCGCGCCGCAACGACTGGCTGCTCTGCAATGACAGCGTGGCTACTCCAGCCACCACCAGTCGCACCGACAACCTGACCCTGCGTGCCACCCTGGAGCCTGTGAAGGACCTGAAGATAGACCTCTCTGCCATTCGCACCAAGACCACGCAGAAGAGCATACAGTATATGTATGAGGGCACGCCAACCACGCAGAGCGGTGCTTTCCAGATGACCACCATCTCGCTGAGCACAGCCTTCGAGGGCATGGGCAATGCCAACAGTGGCTATAAGAGCAAGACATTTGAGAAGTTTGTCAATTCGCTTCCTGCCTTCCGTGAAAGGGTAGAGGCGCAGTATGCTGGAGCAGTTTATCCTGCTGGCTCGGAGTTGGGCGGTGGCAAGTTTGATGCCTCTCGCACACCGGTCAATCAGTATAGTGGCGATGTGATGATACCAGCCTTCCTCAATGCTTACACCTCGATGGGTGGCAGTTCGCTCTCGCTCTTCCCAGCGCTGAGTCGCCTGTTGCCTAACTGGACGGTGCGCTATGCCGGACTGGGCAAGTTGCCATGGTTCCGTAACCACTTCAAGAGTGTGAACATCAACCATGCCTACAAGAGCATTTTTGCCATCGGCAGCTACAACAGTTACAGCACTTATCAGGAGTATATGAACGGTCTGGGCTTCGTGAGCGATGCCTCTACGGGCAATCCTTCGCCAAGCAGTATGTTCAACATCTCGCAGGTGAGTATCAACGAGTCGTTCTCGCCATTGCTGGGTATGGACTTCACGTTCAACAACAACATGACCATCAAGGCAGAGTATCGCCAGACGCGTGTGTTGAACCTCAGCATGACGAGTGTGCAGATCAACGAGGCGTTGAGCAAGGACTGGGTCATCGGTTGGGGCTATCGCATCAACAACTTCAGTCTCTTTGGTGGCGGCGGTGCCCGCAAGGTGAAGGGCAAGTCATCTGGCAGCAAGAGCCAGCAGAACAACAGCAACCAGAGCGTGAAGCAGCAGATGAAGAGAGCCAACCACGACCTGAATCTGCGCATGGACTTCAGTTTCCGCAAGCAGGCTGCCATCGTGCGCGACATAGCCACTATGACCAGCAGTGCCAGCAGCGGCAACAATGCCCTGAAGCTCAGTTTCTCAGCCGATTATACGCTCAGCAAGCTCCTCACCATGAGCTTCTACTATGATCGCCAGACCAACACCCCATTGCTCTCCAGCAGCAGTTATCCTACCACCACGCAGGATTTCGGTCTGAGCATCAAGTTCTCGCTGACGAGGTAAAAAACTGATAAAAAGTGTGATTTCTTTGGCGTTCTCAGAAATTTATAGTAATTTCGCAACGTGAATAGTATATAAACGATAAAACAAGAAACGATATGGAGCATAATGAAGTAAAGGAATTGCCATACGGCATACAAGATTTTGTAACGATCGTAGAGCAAAACATATATTATGTGGACAAGACCATGTATATCCCAGAGTTGGAGAGCCAAGCACGCAACTTGTTCTTCATCCGCCCTCGCCGTTTTGGTAAGAGCGTATTCTTGAACATGCTCCATGCCTATTATGACATTCGTACCAAGGATAAGTTTCAGCAGTGGTTCGGCGATCTTTGGATAGGCAAGCACCCTACACCTAATCAGGGCAGATATCAGGTATTGCACCTTGACTTCTCTCAGGTTGGTGGAACTATTGAGGAATTGGAGGAAAAATTCAATTTCTATTTGGGTATGCGACTGGATGGCTTTATCAATGCCTATGCTGAGTATTATTCAGAGGAGATCATACAGAAAGTAAAGTCTACTGATTATGCAGGAGGTAAACTGGGACTTATCCAGCAAGAGGCACAATTTAAGGGCTATCCCCTCTATCTCATTATCGACGAGTATGATAACTTTACCAATACCGTGCTCAATGAATTGGGTGAGAAGGTATATTGGGCGATAACTCATGCCGAAGGTTTCTATCGCGACATCTTCAAGAAGTTCAAGGGTTCCTTTGAGCGCATCTTCATCACGGGTGTCAGTCCTGTGACGCTGGATGATGTAACGAGTGGTTTCAACATAGGTTGGCACATCTCTACCAAGGAGGAATTTAACCAAATGCTTGGCTTCTCCACAGAGGATGTAAGAGAACTCTTCACCTATTATCAAAAGCAGGGCAAGATACCTGCCGATAGGGACATTGAGGCTATTATCAATGAGATGAAGCCTTGGTATGACAACTATTGTTTCTCAAAAAATGCATTGGAAACGCAAAGCAAGGTGTTTAATTGCGACATGGTACTCTACTATTTACGCAACTATATGAGAAGGGGAGAGGGTCCAGAACAGATGTTGGCCCCAAATACTAAGACCGACTATAACAAGATGAAGAAGCTGCTCCAGCTCGACAAACTTGATGGAGACCGTAAGGGCGTTATCAAGACGATTGCCGAGAAGGGTGAAATAATAGGCACGATAGAGGAATCCTTCCCTGCCAGGGAATTGACAGATCCTAACATCTTTATCAGTTTGCTGTTCTATTACGGTATGCTGACCATCAAGGGCGTATTAGGCGAGCAGCTGATATTGGGCATCCCGAACAATAATGTGCGCAAGCAATATTACAATTATTTGCTGGAACTGTATCAGGAGGAGAAATGCCTGAATACGAGCAATCTGAAGACCCTGTTTACCTATATGGCTTTTGAGGGCAAATGGCAGGATGCCTTGGGCTTTATGGCAAAGGCGTATGCGGATATATCTTCGGTACGTGATGGCATAGAAGCGGAACGCAATCTGCAGGGGTTCTTTATGGCATATCTTAGCCTGACCAGTTATTATTATACGGCTCCAGAATTGGAATTGAATCATGGTTACTGTGATTTCTTCCTTTTGCCCGATTTGACCCATTATCCTACGAAGCACAGTTACATCATCGAACTGAAGGTGCTGAGCAAGAAGGAATGGAATGAGGAAGTAAAAATTAAGGATGCTCAAGGCAATGAGTGCGCCATAACCAAGGCTGAAAAGCAATGGCGAGATGCAGAGGAGCAAATTAATCGATACGCCGTGGCTCCAAGAGTTGAGGCTCTGCGCCAAGGCACACAATTGCATAAGATCATCTTGCAGTTTGAAGGTTGGGAATTGAAAAGAATGGATGAGGTGTAATCTCTTCTAAATCATAAAGCCGCTAGGATATTCATTGATGATATCCTAGCGGCTTTACTATTTGATAAAAATATAATCTTTACTTCTTGTCGTAAGCATGTACAGGGTAGTCGATGGTGTAGTGAAGACCACGGCTCTCCTTGCGCTCGATAGCCATGCGAGTGATGAGGTAACCTACATTGATCATGTTGCGAAGCTCGCAAAGCTCCTTGCTTACCTTCACACGCTTGAAGAGGTTCTCGGTCTCCTCATAGAGCAGGTCGAGACGATCCCATGCTCGCTTCAGGCGGAGGTCGCTGCGCACGATGCCTACATAATTGCTCATGCATTCGCCCACTTCCTTCACGCTCTGGGTAATCAATACCTTTTCCTCATTGGTCAGGGTGCCCTCGTCATTCCATGCTGGTACCTTGTCGTTGAAGTCGTACTCGTCTACATGCTCCAAGCTGTGCTTGGCTGCTGTGTCGGCATAAACCACTGCCTCGATGAGGGAGTTGCTGGCAAGGCGGTTGCCACCATGAAGACCGGTGCAAGAACACTCGCCAAGAGCATAGAGGCGATTGATGCTAGAACAGCCGTTGAGGTCTACCTTGATACCACCACACATATAGTGGGCTGCTGGGCGTACTGGTATGTAGTCCTTGGTGATGTCGATGCCGATGCTGAGGCACTTCGCATAGATGTTAGGGAAGTGGTGCTTGGTCTCCTCTGGGTTCTTGTGGGTAACGTCGAGGCAAACATGATCCAAACCGTGAATCTTCATCTCCTTGTCGATGGCACGAGCCACGATGTCGCGAGGGGCAAGGCTCAGACGCTCATCATATTTCTCCATGAAGCTCTCGCCGTTAGGCAAGCGGAGAATGCCACCGTAGCCACGCATAGCCTCGGTGATGAGGAAGGCTGGGTGAGTCTCTCCTGGATGGAAGAGGGCTGTAGGGTGGAACTGGACGAACTCCATGTCTGCCACTGTTCCTTTGGCACGATATACCATCGCCTCGCCATCGCCTGTGGCGATAACAGGGTTGGTAGTGGTCTGATATACGGCACCACATCCACCGGTACACATCACGGTTACCTTGCTCAGATAGGTATCCACCTTCTGGGTATCTGGATTCAATACGTAAGCACCGTAGCAGTTGATGTAAGGAGTGCGGCGAGTAACACGAGCTCCCAAGTGGTGCTGGGTGATAATCTCCACGGCAAAGTGATTCTCCTTGATGTCGATGTCTGGATTGTTGCGCACAGCCTCCATCAGTCCGCGCTGAATCTCCGCACCGGTATCATCGGCGTGGTGAAGTATGCGGAACTCGCTATGGCCGCCCTCACGATGGAGGTCGAACTTGCCATCCTGCTGCTTGTCGAAGTTGACTCCCCACTGCACCAATTCCTTGATTTGCTCTGGTGCCTTGGTTACCACTTGTTTCACAGCCTTGTAGTCGCTGATGTAGTCACCAGCGATCATTGTATCCTGGATATGCTTGTCGAAGTTGTCCACTTCGAGATTAGTTACTGAAGCAACACCACCTTGTGCGAATGATGTGTTGGCCTCGTCGAGCGAAGTCTTGCAGATCATGCACACCTTACCTTTATGCGCTCTGGCTACTTTCAGGGCGTAACTCATACCGGCAACTCCTGCACCGATAATCAGAAAATCATATTTATAAACCATGAGTTTATCTATTTCTCAATTCTTAATTCGTTGCAAAAGTAATAATTTATCTTTAAAATGCGTAATAAGAGACGGATTTTTTGTAATTTTGCAGCGAAATTTAAGGTATCGAAGTAGTTTTAGCGGACAAAATGGTACCAAATTAGTCTTTTAGGGGGACATAAAACAGATTTTTTAGGTATGGCAAATAGAACATTTCATAAGCGCTTCACGATGTCGGCTCGCATTGGCATCATCGTCTTCGCTCTTCTGGCGGGATATTTCTTCTGGGTCAAGATGGCCATCATCGGCATCTTGCTCGCCATCGTCATCGTGGGCATGATAGAGCGCATATTGAACACCACTTATACTTTCAAGAAAGTGAAACCCATCGACAGGGATGACGAGATGGAGTATCTCATCGTGAATGAGGGCAGATTCTCGCAAAACAAGAATGTGCCAGTGTGCGACATCATCAGCGTGAAGACCGTGAAGACTTTCATGGGGCTGGACCGCTGTCTGGTGATAGAGTATGGTCATCACCACATCATGGCTGTGCAGCCTGATAATGAGGAGGCTTTTGAGAAGGAAATCAAGAAAAGACAAGAGTAATTAAGAATTAAAATTAATAATTATGGCCGAAAAAGGAGATAAGGCTATAAGAGATAAGATGGAAAGAATTTTAAAAGTGATGATGGGGTGGATGATGGTGATGCTTGCCGCATTGCCGATCAATGCCCAAAACGTGAATGAGGCATCGCTGAATGCCCAGGAGGAAGAGGACAATAAGGAGGAAATCGTTGTTGATTCGACGATGATTGATTCGTTGGCTGTGGATACATTGAAATTGCCTTGGCCAGAGTCGGTGCAGGTGGGCTTGGACAAACTGCTGAAGAGCAAAATGTTTGAGACTTCGCAAGTGGGACTCATGGTTTGGGACTTGGAGGCTGACTCTTGCATCTATAAGTATAATGAGAAGCAGCTGATGCGTCCGGCAAGCACCATGAAGCTCTTGACGGCTATCACGGCTCTCGACAAGTTGGGCGGCTCTTACCAGTTTAAGACCCAGCTCAAGTATACGGGCACCATCGAGAATGGCGTGCTGACGGGCGATGTGTATTGCATCGGCGGCATGGATCCCCGATTTAATAGCGATGACATGGCGGCATTCGTCAACAACCTGAAGGAGATGGGCATCGACACCATCCGTGGCAGCGTATATGCCGACCGCTCCATGAAGGACCAGGACTTGCTGGGCGAGGGCTGGTGCTGGGATGATGACAACCCTGTGCTTTCGCCCCTGGTGTTCTCTCGCAAGGACATCTTCATGGACCGCTTCTTGGCTAAGCTCCGTGACGCAGACATCGAATACGCTAGCTTTGGCGCATCAGTCAAGACCTGCCCTGCCAATGCCTTCACCGTGTGTACCCGATTCCATACGATGGACCAGATATTGCACAAGATGATGAAGGAGAGTGACAATCTCTATGCCGAGAGCATGTATTATCAGATAGCGGCTTCTACGGGCAACAGACCTGCCAGTGCCAAGAGCGCACGCAATGTGGAGCGACAGCTGATACGCAAGATAGGCTTGGACCCTTCGCGCTATAAACTAGCCGATGGCTCGGGACTCTCGCTCTATAATTATCTCAGTGCCGAACTGGAGGTAAAACTCCTGAGATATGCTTATCGCAATGAGAACATCATGGAGCATCTGGTACAGTCATTGCCTATCGGTGGCGTGGACGGCACGCTGAAGAAGCGCATGAAGAATAGCTTTACCCATGGCAATGTGAAGGCGAAGACGGGTACGCTGACGGGCATCATCTCGCTGGCTGGCTTCTGCAAGGCTGCCAATGGCCACGACCTTTGCTTCTCTATTATTAATAATGGTATTATGCACGGCAATAACGCCCGCAATTTTGCGGATAAGGTTTGTACCTTGTTGTGCCAACCATAAACTCTAAAATAAATAATTTGTTATGGAGGAAATTCGTAAGTTAGTAGAAGAAATGATAGGATGGGCTGGCATCACGGGTGGTGCTGTGCCTATTCTGCGTCATATATTGCTCACCATTACGGCTGTCTTGCTGGCGATGCTGAGCGACTTGTTGTGCCGTAAACTCTTGGTGCCATTGATTACCAAGATTACGAAGAAGACGGAGGTTACCTGGGATGACATCTTGCTCAATAAGAAGGTGCTCACCTCGGCTTGCCACATCGTGCCTGCTGTCGTGATATGGAAGCTGATGCCGCTGGTTTATCTAGAGTATCCTATCTTCAAGGAAATCTTGGAGCGTGCCACTGCCATCTACATCGTAGTGATGTCGGTGCGCACGGCTACGGTATTCATCGGCTCGTTCAAGGGATTGGAGGAGGAGAATAGTCGTCGTTCTTCCACCCAGCAGTATTTCCATACCTTCTGCGGTGTGCTGCGAGTGCTGATGCTCTTTGTGGCTGGCGTAGTGGTGGTGGCTATCGTATTGGGCAAGGACCCGATGGCTCTCTTCGCCGGACTGGGTGCCACATCAGCAGTATTGATGTTGGTGTTCAAGGACACCATTCTCGGTCTTGCAGCTGGTGTCAGGCTCACGAGCAATGATATGCTGCATAAGGGCGACTGGATCACCGTGAAGTCGGTGGATGCCAATGGTATCGTGGAGGAGATGTCGCTCACCACGGTGAAGGTGCGCAATTTCGACAATACCATCGTCACCATCTCGCCTGCCACCTTGGTGAATGGCTCATTCCAAAACTGGATAGGTATGCAGAAGAGTGGCGGCAGAAGAGTGCAGCGCAAGGTGTATTTCGACTTCCGCAGCATCCGACTGGTGAGCGATGAATTGAAGGCTCGTCTCCTGGAGAAGCGTTTTGCCACGGAAGAATCCTTTAAACTCAAAGAGACTCCCACCAATCTTCAGCTCTATCGCCAATATATGGAGAAATATCTGCATGAGCGCTCGGAGGTGAATACGGAGATGACCTTGATGGTTCGCCAGTTGGAGGCAACGCAGTGTGGACTGCCAATGGAGTTTTATTTCTTTGTCAAGGATAAGGTGTGGGTCAATTACGAGCATATCCTTGCCGAAATCATGGAGCATGCTTATGCCCTCTCGGCAGAGTTTGGATTGACCATCTATCAACAGTATCCAGAACAGTAAGCGCTGGGAGGGCAGGTTTGTTACCTGCCCAATAAGCAAGATGGCTATTTTAAAAGAAAAATTAATGGAATTTGCTAATACAATCATTTCTTGGTTTCAGGAGAACGGCAGGGCTTTGCCTTGGCGCGAGACGAAAGATCCATACGCAATATGGCTCAGTGAGATTATCTTGCAGCAAACTCGCATAGCCCAAGGTTGGGAGTATTGGGAGCGATTCATGGCTCAATATCCTAAGGTGGAGGACTTGGCTGCGGCGAGCGAGGATGAGGTGTTGAGGCTGTGGCAGGGCTTGGGCTACTATTCCCGTGCTCGCAATCTCCATGCTGCCGCCAAGCAAATCGTGGCATTAGGCAAATTCCCTGATACGCTGGAGGACATCAAAGCCTTGAAGGGAGTGGGCGATTATACGGCAGCCGCCATCGGCTCCTTTGCCTTCGATATTCCTGCGGCTGTGGTGGATGGCAATGTATATCGAGTGCTTTCAAGATACTTCGGCATCGATACGCCTATCAATTCTACCCAAGGAAAAAAGGAGTTTGCTGCTTTGGCGCAGAGTTTGATACCCGCAAGTGATGCAGCTGCCTATAATCAGGGCATGATGGATTTCGGTGCCATCCAGTGTACGCCTCAATCCCCTAGGTGCTTGCTCTGTCCGCTTGCCGAAACTTGCGTGGCTTTGCGAGAGGGCAGGGTGGAGGATCTGCCTGTGAAGCTCAAGACGCTAAAGGTACAGACTCGCCGTCTTGCCTATATATATATAAGGTGTAATGGAGAGATTGCCATTCATCGCCGTGGCGAAGGAGACATTTGGCAAGGATTGTGGGAGCCATACAATGTTTCAGATCTTCCTGCTCTCCCCACCTTCGATGCTCCATTGGTATTGAAGGCAAAGGATGTGAAGCATGTGCTCACTCATCGCATCCTCTTGGCTGATTTCTATCTGCTAGAAACGAAAATGCGCCCTCTTTTACCCGATGATTACATTTGGATAAAAGAGAGCGAAATCTCTGAATATGGTATTCCAAGATTGATAGAAATCCTCTTGGAAAAACTTTAGTAAGATATTATCTTACGGAACTTCTTAGTAGTTCTGAGCCTCAATCTGGAAGTAGCTCTGTGGGTGGTTGCAAACTGGGCAAACCTCTGGAGCCTGCTTACCTACGCAGATGTGACCGCAGTTGGCACACTGCCAAATGCAATCGCCATCACGAGAGAAAACGAGCTTGTCCTGAACATTCTTCAAGAGCTTGCGATAACGCTCCTCGTGGTGCTTCTCGATTTCAGCAACCATCTCAAACTTAGCTGCAATCTCCTCGAAACCTTCTTCGCGAGCCTCTTTCGCCATACGAGGATACATGTCTGTCCATTCATCGTGCTCACCATTCGCAGCAGCCTCCAGGTTCTTCTCTGTATCCTGGATAGCACCGCCCTCCAGATACTTGAACCACAACTTGGCGTGCTCCTTCTCGTTAGCAGCTGTCTCCTCGAAGATGTTAGCTATCTGAACGTAGCCATCCTTCTTAGCCTTAGATGCGAAGTATGTATATTTGTTACGAGCCTGTGACTCACCTGCGAATGCTTCCTGCAAATTCTTCTCGGTCTTAGTACCTTTCAATTCTTTCATAATGTTTATGTATTAAAGTTGTTAATATGTTTGTTCTAATCTCTGCGTGATAAAAAGAAGATTCTGACAACTTTTCTAATCCTCTTATTCTTAATCACATTGCAAAGATATTGAAATTATTCCAATTTTACAAGCAAATTAGAAAGTTTTTTCTTTCCTTTAGTTGTTTTTAACTAAATCTGCCCTCTTTCCGTAGCAGAAGTGGCATCTTTTCGGCTTCTGAGCACCATCAGTGCTCCACCTAGTAATATCATGCCGCAAATCCAAGAGATGATGGCACTCGTCACCATGCCCAGCGAGTGGGTGAAACCTGCCACGACGAAGGTGAGGCATGATGCAATGGCCACGGTCAGGGCGTATGGCAACTGGGAGGATACATGATGCACGTGCTTGCACTCGGCTCCCGCACTCGCCATGATGGTGGTATCGCTGATAGGAGAGATGTGGTCGCCACATACGGCTCCTGCCATACAAGCGGAGATGGAGATGATGCGCAGCGGATCAGCCTCTGGGAACACGGCGATGCAGATAGGTATCAAGATACCAAATGTGCCCCAAGACGTACCCGTGGCAAAAGCAAGGAAGGCTGCCACGATGAAGATGATGGCAGGCAAGAGCTGTTGCAGTCCTGCCGCACTGCTTGCCACTACGCCCGAAACATACTCGGCTGCGCCCAGTGAGTCGGTCATGCTCTTCAATGTCCAGGCAAGCGTCAGGATGAGGATGGCTGGCACCATCGCCTCAAAACCCTTGATGAGGCTACTCATGGCATCATTGAATGGCAAGGTCTTCTTGGATACAAAGAGTATCACGGTGAGGATGAAGGAGGCAAGCGAGCCGATGACCAATCCCACGGAGGCATTGCTTGCTGCGAAAGCCTCTACGAAGTCCAGGTAGTTCTCATTGGCTGCATCAAAGAATCCGCCTGAATACACCATGCCCGCCATGCAGAAGATGATGAGCATCACGATAGGTATCACGAGGTCGGATACAGAGCCCTTGCTCTTCTGGCTGTCCTCGCCCTTCTGGGCGCCCACGCCATGTTCCACCACATGCAGTTTGGTATCGCTCACCTCATCCAGTTTGCCACCCTGCGTGCGCTCGTACCATTCTTTCAGTCTTGCGTCATACTTGCTCATCGCCTTGAAGTCGAAGCCCAGCAGTACGATGCCAAACATGAAGATGATGGTGAAGAAAGCATAGAAATTGAAGGGGATCGCCTTGCAGAAGAGAGCCAGTCCGTTCTCGCCGCCCGACACGAAGCCCGATACGGCTGCCGCCCAACTGGAGATAGGGGAGATGATGCAGACTGGAGCCGCTGTGGAGTCGATGAGATAAGCCAGCTTTTCCTTCGTCACGCCATTGCGCACGGCGATAGGTCGCATCACCGAGCCAACGGTGAGGCAGTTGAAGTAATCGTCGATGAAGATCAGTATACCTAATAATATGGTGGCTATCTGTACGCCCATCTTCGTCTTCACGTGCTTGGAAGCCCAGCGACCGAAAGCTGCCGAACCACCCGCCTTGTTCATCAGTGAAACGATGCTGCCTAATACCACCAGGAATACCAGTATGCCCACGTTCCAAGGGTCAGAGAGGCAGTGAATCATGCCATAAGCCTTGGCATCATCGCCTTCGCCCACGGTATGATTGGTGAGGTGCACCAGGAATCCCTCAAATCCCGTGCCCATGGAGATGCAGTATTGCACGGCACCCAATACGATGCCGATGAAGAGAGAAGAATATACCTCCTTGGTTTTCAGTGCCAAAGCAATGGCGACGATAGGAGGAAGCAGCGACCATGCGGTGCCAATCATGTTATAATCCATATCCGTATCTTGCTATTCTTAAATTGTTGTTTTGTTTGTTTCGTTGTAATATCTTCTGCAAAGATAATGCAAATGAGCGCAATGAAAGTTTACTTTCAAATTGCCGAATGCAGCTTATCTTCTGCAAAGATACATCTTTTTTCTCAATTTAGAGTTAATTCATACTAAAAAGTGAAAGATAGTGAGCGTAATTAATGAAATAAGTAGTATATTTGTGGCGTAAATCAAACAATATCGCTTATGACATTGCCACGATGGTGGAATAACGTGTGCCGCCGATGCCTTGAATCCAAGAAGTGCCATAATCTCTTTTGAGTCATTGCTTTATTCTTATTTGTCTTAGTCTTTATACTATGTATAGTTTGTTTTTTATCCTAAAATACGTCGCTTTTTCAAGGTGCAAAGTTACAACATTTCTTCCTATTATAATAAGGTGATAAAAATAATTAAGAAATAAGTTTGTAATATCCTTTGGTAAACTGAATATTTTTCGTACTTTTGCAAATATGTTAAACGATTAAGAAAGCAAAATATGATAGATCAAACAGAATTTTCGCTTACTGCCAAGCGCAGGGGATGTCATCTCGTTACGCAAGAGATATTGTCTCATCTCCCAAGTCAGCTGCCCAAGGTGGGTTTGCTCCATCTCTTTGTGAAGCATACCTCTTGTGCCCTCAGCATCAATGAGAACGCCGACCCAGATGTGCGTTCGGATATGGAGAAGATCATGAATCACATTGTGCGTGAGAATGAGCCATACTATGACCATGTGTTGGAAGGCGATGATGACATGCCTGCCCATGCCAAGAGTTCCCTCTTCGGTGTTAGCCTCACCATCCCCATCACCAATGGCAGGCTGAATCTAGGAACATGGCAAGGCATCTACCTCTGTGAGTTCCGTAATTATGGTGGCGCAAGAAAGATTGTGGCTACGATATACGGATAAAATGTAATGTGTTTTTACTGGTGCCCCAAAAAAGGCTTGCATTTATTATGTGGTTTAGGTACTACTTTAGATACTTAATGGGTTTATAAAGCCAAAATATTTTTCTCTTAGTTTGTTGTAAGTGGTTGGAAATAAAAAAAGCGGAGCGTGATTTCACAACCACACTCCGCGCAAACTTAAACAACCAATAAAAGAAATAGATTGATCGTTCAATTCTTATATCTGATGAAGAGTAGCTCATTTAATGCTATGAGCTTTGTATGTTTATCTGATGAACAGGAGCTCACGATACTTAGGCAATGTCCAAAGCTCATCGGCTACGGTCAACTCCAACTTGTCGATCTGATAACGGATCTCCTCCATCTTTGGAGCTACGGTGTCGTGATAAGCGATGGCCTTGTCGTGCTCGCTCTCTATCTTGTTGGCTACCTTGCGGGCATTTACCAACTCCTCTACACCTGTCTCAATCAACTGGGTACGCTCGGCAATCTTCTTGATAATCTTGATGTTGCGAGCAGTGAGAGCCTTGCCTTCCTCGTCGCCGAAGATGTCGATCATGTTCTCTACATTCTTAGCCAACTGGCTCTGATAGTGAGTAGCCACAGGGATGATGTGGTTCATGCTCAGGTCGCCCATCACACGAGCCTCAATCTGAATCT
>OOCQ01000130.1_pt1 | contig 65037 bp, 51 predicted proteins | sample 1671121 | NCBI WGS metagenome assembly OOCQ01 (sample SAMN06348124, study PRJEB24527) | human gut metagenome | biome: human gut; feature: ankylosing spondylitis patient; material: feces | host: Homo sapiens | place: China | collected 2015-10 | reverse complement strand
CACATTGATTGTGGTGGTATGTAGCGGAACCTTATCTCTCATTGCGTTCTTCGCCCTGTATCTGGGAGAGAGCATCATGTTTCCGACTATCTTCTCGCTGGCATTGAGAGATGCGGGTACAAAGACCAAGCTTGCTTCTTCATTGCTTATCATGACGATAGTGGGAGGAGCGGTTGCTCCTGTAATCATGGGGTATATAGCGGATACTACGGGGAGTATGGCGATTGCCTTTCTCATACCGTTAGTATGTTATGGGGTGATTGGAACGTATGCGTTATTGAATCCATCCGTCTCCCTTTAGCCAAAAGGAGTTTTTTTCGAAAACCTACCTTCAATAGTCTTTACGACCCCTTCGGTTCCCCTTGTAGGGGACAGAAACCTTCCTTACCCTTAAGGAAGGCTCCACCTTTCTCACCAAGCCTCTCTTCAATAGTCTTTACGACCCCTTCGGTTCCCCTTGTAGGGGACAGAAACCCTCAGGGACGAGAGGATGTAACCGCCCTCCAGTGCTCGGAACCGCTACGCTCTAAGGTTGGCGGACCAAAGCGGTCTGCGCCAAGTTGTGCGGGATGGGACCGCCTGGGACAGGTGGGGATTTCCTAACTGGGTTATCATACTTATGTCAAGAACTGTCATACAGCTGAGTGGTTAGAGGATAATTCAAATAAAGACTATTCTCATAAATTTGTCCTCTGCATAACAATCAAGCAAGCTTGTTGTTCTAAATGTTTACGTATCATTTGCGTTAAAATAATGCAAGAAGTTTGGCGGTGTGAGGGGGATTATGTATCTTTGCATATTCAAAAAAACTTTAAACGTTTAAAAGGAGAAGATTATAATGAATGAAAGAATATTCGATATAAAAAAGGTTGCACGCTATATCGCTTTGTCTTTGTTGACGAAACAGATGACGGTTAGCCCTTTGAAACTCCAAAAGTTGCTTTATTATGCGCAAGCTTGGAGTATGGTGTTCTTTGGTCGCCAAAGACAACTGTTTGCAGATGTTCCGCAAGCATGGGTAAATGGTCCGGTTTACCCTACTATATATAATATGTGGAAGAATAGAAACATGTGTGAGCATCTTACACCAGCAGATTTTGAAACAACTGAGGATGTTATAGATGAAGCTCTCGGCGAGGTTACTAAGCAATTAGGGCTTGGCGATGATGAAATCCAATTGTTGGAACAAATAGTACTGAAATATGGTAGCAAATCACAGAATTACCTCATATTCTTGACTCACTCTGAATTGCCTTGGTGTGAGAAACGCGAGGGGCTGAAACCTTATGAACGCTCGGTAAATCCTCTGTCATTGGACACGATGTATAGCTATTATGCTGAGCGTCATGCCAAGAATGTAGAACGCAGAAAAGGTACGGTAACGGCATGAGTATAGAGATTTTTGATGATGACATCGAACAGTTGCGAGATGATTTATCTGTAGAACCTTGGAATGTCATCAGTAATGATGACGTCAGGAATTCTTGTCTGTTACCGATTCGCATCAGCTATGAATTTGTTGATATGGGAGATACAGAATATGGTTTTAATCAGAATTTCTCTGAAAAAGATACCTTTGAGTACTTTGACTGCATGAAATATATTTCTGGTCGAACCATTGATGAACTTTTGATGGATGATGGCTTTCGCTTACGTAGGCATTCTGCTTTACACAAGCCTTTGAAGTCGGCTTTGGATAAATTGGAACTTGGTATAACCGAAGGACAGCCAATCATCTTTCATTTTGGACTATATACGGATAAGAAGCAAATGGCTTCAAGAGAAAATGGCGTTCGTTCGCCTAGAATATACTTTATGCAAGGGTTGTATGGTGTAATTTATCCTCTCTTCTTCGACCCTTATCATGAAATTACAAAATAGATTAAAATCCTACACGGATAGAAAGAGCGGATATACACTTTAATTGCCAATATTAGGAAAACACAAAAGGATTAGATTTAAAATTTTAATTATATACTTTAAGATTGGCAGGGCTTTTAATGAAGCTCTGCCCGTCTGAAGCAGACATTCACCCTGTATCTGGGAGAGAGCATCATGTTTCCGACTATCTTCTCACTGGCATTGAGGGATGCGGGGACAAAGACCAAGCTTGCCTCTTCCTTACTCATCATGACGATTGTGGGTGGTGCGGTTACTACTGTAATCATGGGGTATATTGCGGATACTACTGGGAGTATGGCGATTGCCTTTCTCATACCGTTAGTATGTTATGGGGAGATTGGAGGGTATGCACTTTTGAAACCCTCTGCCTCCTTTTAGCCAAAAGAGTTTTTTCGAAAACCTACCCTCAATGGTCTTTATACCCCCTAGTGTCGATACAATGATTGTCGAATTCATATAAACATGATGAATATTATCCTGTTGATAAATAGAAGTAGGTGGCTGTGACAAAAACAGACCGATGTGAACAAGAGTTCATGTCGGTCTGTTTTTTGTTTATATTTTTGTGTTACTATTGATACAAACGAATTAAGAGGAAAGCCCTTAAAATAAGGACTTTCCTCTTAACCTATTGATTTACAACTATCTGTTGTTATTCCTCAACAGCAGCCTGCGCCGCAGCAATAAATCACGTAGGAAAGCCTCATTTCAGCGATTGCTCTAAACATAGTTTTAACAACTTATGCTTTTTGGTCAACAATTTCTTTTCCATATACCTTATTAAATACACGTACCTTATTATATATATTACTTTTTTTGAAAGTCATGTTTAATAATTAGGCATGTTTTTTCTGATAGGCCACACTTTGATCAACAGTTTGACCAACAGTTTGAGTCATATTCAGCAACTTCTCATTTATTTTTTCCAATACCTTAATTTGTCCTCTAAGATAACTTATTCCGTTCTGACCAAGGTGCCGATGCCTTTCTTGACCAGCTCTCAATCGTAGAGACCACTAAGAAACACAACAACTCACCATACGCAGCTATCCGGGCTTTGTTCTAAGCACGGACAACTGCTATATGGTTATCGCTGAATAGTTACAGGGCAGCAAACTTTGGTTAATTCTTGTTAATTTTAAGATTTGTTCAAAAATTTCTTTTCAGTTGTTATCATCTAATTAAAAAATTATGCGTACCTTTGCACGTGGACTATTAGCCTTTAGTTCCATCTGTCACAGTTAGACGTGTTCTTTCATGGCATTGGGCGAGGCAGCCTACGCCGTGCTGAGTATGGCGGAGTCACATAATGACAAAGCAGTACAAAGCGGGCATTGGGTGGGAAAAGTAGTGCAAACCGAATGCAAAATCGCCAAGCTGGCTTGAGCGTGTTGCTGAGGTGCCGCCTACTTTATGTAAAATAGTCCAGACATAATGAAAGCGTTTACTTGACGCTGTGTTTGAGACGGTCTGTAATCTAGCAAGTCACAGAAATGTTTGGTCTTGAACGTAGCAACGGTAGATGTCCCGGGTGTGATTATATCACTCCTGCGGAGACCTTGTAAGCACGAATTGTACCTTTTCGGGCGCAATAAGATTGTTTATATAGGTCTCCCAAAAGTAGCGCAAACCGAATGCGGAACCGCCAAATTGGCTTGAGCGTTTTGCTGAGGTGTCGTCTACTTTATGCAATGGAGCGATTACTCATATCGGCGTGGGCTCTGACGTTGTCTGTTCAACCAAAATAGGCAATTGCTAGAGCCTCAGACCGTGGGATAGACAACAGGACGACTCACGCTTTTTTTATGTCTTTAACGGAGTTCTGTCTAGAGCAAAGTAAGGTCACCGATATGAAAATCGCTGATAACGCATCAATAGATGATAACACCCATGGAGGCGGTGAAATCCCTCCCTGCACCGGGCTTACCCCCGATGTCCTCCCCGAAGTTCAAGAGCCAGTTTTGGCGGAGAACTCACATACAGGGGTGTCCACCAGAAATGCCCTGTCGGGAACCGATGACAAACCGAGTGGAGATACAAAGCCTGCTTTGACTACCCCGAGGTGCGAAGGAGGAAGAGCCAACGGCTCAACTCCCCTTAAAACCCTTAGGAGGAAACCGAAAGAAGTTCCCCATTGGTATGCCCTCCGTGTCACCTACGGACGCGAAAAGAAGGCATACGATTATTTGGTCGGAAAGCATGTAGAGGCATACTATCCGACAATCAAGACCGTCAAGGAAGTTAACGGCAAGCGAAAGAACGTTGAAGAATCTCGTCTTCCAAATATATTCTTTGCACGTGGAACGGAAGAAGAGATAAAGTCATTTGTTTACGACAATATAAACCTCCCTTACTTACGTTTTTACTATAAGCACACTCACATAGGTGCGCGCATTATGAAAACTCCTCTGATTGTTCCAGACAATCAGATAAAGAGTCTTCAAATTATTTGTGAGAAAGAGGGATCTGACACCTTAGTTTTGCAAGAAGAAGTAACGAAGTTCAAACAAGGCGAGAAGGTAAAAATCATCGAGGGTAATTTTGCCGGAGTAACTGGTATAGTAGCACGTTATCGTGGACAACAAAGAGTGGGTTTGGTTATAGATGGTTTATTGACAGCTGTAACAGCATACATTCCGTCAGCTTTTCTGCAAGCCATCGACTGACCATCTTTACCAGGAGATCTCGCTTTGACCATGATACTATTAAGTTTAAGTGAAATAAATCCAAATATCACCTGTTGAGGTTGTTTGGGAAGAAAATAGTGTATGAGCGTTTCATGGATTGTTGATTGTCTGTCAACCTTCGCGTTATGTATTTTGATTATCGGAGTGGCCATACCACGTGTCCAGTTGTTGGCCTACCGCAAGAATCTGTTAGACAAACCCGCCAAAAGAAAGGTGCACAAAGCCCCCACTCCTCGTCTGGGCGGCACCACCTTCCTGCCGGCACTGATGTTGTCGTTCACCATTGTGGTGTCGGTGAACATAGTGACAAGACGAGGCGAACTGCTTGCCGAACTCGCATCAGAGTCCTTGCCATTGGCCAGTGTCTTCTGCGCCCTGATACTATCGTATATCCTTGGTGTCTTTGACGATATCAGAGGAGTAGGCTACCATGTCAAGTTTATCGCCCAGTCCATAAGTGTACTGATTATCATTTTCAGTGGTGTGGAACTGTCAGGCCTCCGCACCCTGTTGCTGCTTGCATCATGGCCTCAGTGGACGGTTGTCCCCCTCACCGCGCTTGCCATGGTATTCATCATCAATGCCATCAACCTCATCGACGGCATCGATGGTCTGGCCTCCGGTCTGTGCATCCTTTCCTTTGCCTGCTACGGCATCGCCTTTGTATTTTGCAGTCAAAACATCTACGCCCTGTTGTCGTTTGCCTTTGTCGGAGTGCTCATCCCGTTCTTCTATTACAATGTGTTCGGCACACAAAGGAAAAGGAAGATTTTCATGGGAGACACGGGCAGCCTCACCTTAGGAATGATGCTCTGCTTCCTCAACATCAAACTCACCCAGATGCCGCAAGACTCCCTGCCCCACATCAACAAGTACCTTCTGGCCGCCTTGCCGCTGATGATACCGTGTTTCGATGTGATGAGGGTGTTTGCTTACCGTCTGCTCCATGGCAACAACCCATTCCTGCCCGACAACAACCATATCCACCACCGCCTGATAAGGACAGGACTCAGTGTACGCACTACCATGGTCATCATCATCCTGTCATCGGCCCTGCTCACCTTGACCAATGTGATGCTGTGCAACGATTTGGGGGTTATGTTGCTGCTGGCAGCCGACATCACCCTCTGGATAGTGATCAACATCATCATCGACCTGTTGCTGAAACGCAAAGAAAAAAACTCATTGATTGAAAAATAATAGATGAAAAAAAGAGCAATTATATTGAATTGGCATCACGCCATGCTATGGATAGCGGCAGCATTGCTGTATTCATGCTCCACTCCTAAAGACATTGCCTACTTCCAAAATGCCATGCAGCTCCAGGGCATGGCACTCCAGGCAGAACATAAGTTCCGTCTGCGCCCCGAAGACAAAATCAGCATTGTGGTGAACAGCAGCAACCCTATGCTCGAACAGCAGTTCACCCTCACTTCGCGGGGCAACAGCAACAACATCCTCGGTGCCGAAACGTCGCCCGCCACAGTCAGCAGCGGGTCGGGAAGTTCAATCATCGCCTACACCGTGGACGAACAGGGCACCATCGACTTTCCTGTGCTGGGCAAGATACGCGTAGAGGGAATGACACGCGAGGAGGTGGCAGCCTACATCAAGGAACGCCTCATCGCCCGCGAATTGGTGAGTGAACCCATCGTCACCGTAGAGTATGTCAACATGAGCGTCAATGTGCTTGGCGAAGTGTCCAGTCCCGGCAATGTGCCCATCACCAAAGACCACTTCACCGTCATCGACGCCCTGGCCAAGTCGGGCGACCTGACCATCAACGGCAACCGCCGTGCCGTCATGGTGAGCCGCAACAACAATGGAGTGAACGAGGTGCATCAGATTGATCTTACCGACATGCAGCAGACAATGCTTTCAGACGGCTACTATCTGCAGCAGAACGACCTGGTGTATGTCACCCCCAACGACAAGCGCAAGCGCGACTCCACCAATACAGGCAACATATTCCACACGCCCTATATCTGGATGTCAATCATCTCTATGCTCGCCTCATTAATAGCAATATTCAAATAACAAGATACCAATGAACAGCAATACATCTTTTAACAAACAGATAGAAGAGTTTCTGTCGTTGCAGGATTTTTGGATATTATGCCGCAGCCACTCCAGCTGGTTTGGCCTCTCCCTCGCCATGTTTCTGCTGGTGGCCATCTATTACCTGTCCATCACGCCCGATGTTTACACCTGTGAGGCTTCAGTGCTGGTAAAAGAGGAGACCACCCAAGGCACCGTGGCCCAGAGCTCAAACGGCAACAACTTCAACAACATGGCGCTGATACAGCAGCCGACCAATATGCCCAACGTGCTCCGCAAATACACATCGCTTGCCCTGCTTACCGATGTGGCCTACCGCCTAGATACCATCAGGACAAAGAGCGAGGCCAAAAGGGTGGCAAAGACCCTACAAGGTGGACTAACCACGACACTCGACGATGAGAAGTCAACCATCATCAACCTGAAATACACCGACACTTCACCCGAGCGTGCAGAGCGGGTGCTCAACACCATCATAGAGGTCTATAACGAACGGTGGATCAACGAGAAAAAACAGATGGCAAGAAACACGGCAAGTTTCATCGATGAGCGTCTCTTGGTGATAGAGAAATCGCTCAACCAGGTGGATGACAGCATCTCCACCTTCAAGACACGCCACCATATCACCAACCTCGAACAGGCCAGCGACCTCTACCTGCAGCAGCAGAACGAGTCGGAGTCGGAGATACTTCAGCTCACCAACCAGCTGTACATGGCACAATACATCCTTGATGTGCTGAAAGACAACAAGTCGCGCTACAAGCTGCTGCCGGCACACACAGGTTTGACCAGCAGCGAGGCAGGCCAGCAGATAGCCCAATACAACACCTTGCTGCTGAAACTGAAGAACAATCTTGAAGGCACATCCACCCAGAACCCCATCATCATGCGCCAGGAGGAAGAATTGGGAGAGATACGCCAGAACATCATCGCCACCATCTCCAACTGCATCAAGACCATTAAGATACAGATAGGCTCGATGCAGGGCTACAATGCCGATGTAAAGGAGAAGGTGACATCCAACCCCGCCCAGGCCAAGAAACTGCTGTCGGTGGAGCGCGACCAGAAGGTGATGGAGAGCCTCTACCTCTACCTGCTACAGAAGAAAGAGGAGAACGAAATCAGCATGACCTATACCCCGGCACCCACGCAGGTGGTTGACATGCCCCACGGCAGCTCTTTTCCCACCTACCCCAACAAGAAGAGCGTACTACTTGCTGCCATACTCATAGGTTTGCTCTTACCTGCAGTCATCATCTTTGTCAGGGAAAGCCTCAACACCACGGTGCGCGGCAAACTCGATATCGAGAGCCGCACCCAGATACCTGTTGTCGGCGAGGTGCCCTTGATTGACAACGGCAAGAAGCGTGTGAAGTTGAACGGCATCCATTTCAAGAATAAAAGGAGCAGGCGTATGCCTACACCCCTGTTGGTGCAGCAAAACAGCCAGAACGCCATTAACGAAGCATTCCGCATATTGCGCTCCAACTTAGAGTTCATGTCCGACACGCCCAAGCACAAGAATGTGTATCTTGTCACCTCAATGTTTGCCGGTTCGGGCAAGTCGTTCATCACCGTGAACCTGGCTTTGGCATTGGCCATCAAAGGGCGCAGGGTATTAGTCATCGACGGCGACATGCGCCGTGCAACCGCCACACACACCTTCGGCAACAGAGAGGTTGGTCTGGCAAACTATCTCGGAGAGAAGGTAGAGCATGTAGAGGAGGTCATCTACCAGCACGACGAACACCCCTCGCTGTATATCCTTCCTGTGGGTACCACCCCTCCCAACCCCACCGAACTGCTGTCAAGCCCGCGTATGCCCCTGCTGCTTGAACAGGTGCGCCCACAGTTCGATTTCATCCTCATCGACTGTCCGATGACAGAATCATTGGCCGATGCCAGCATCATCGAGCACCATGTCGACCGTACACTGTATGTGATTAGGGCAGGCCTGTTCCAGTGTCGATCGGTATATCAGCTCGATGCCCAAGTGCAGAACGGTAAATTCAAAAATCTCTCCATTGTGCTCAACGCCATCAAGCCGGTGAGCCAATACGGTTACAAATACGGCTATTATTACAACTACAAATATTGACAAGGCGTGTAATCAACAACTAAAGTTTTTATGTGATGAAACAACATTATGTCTTCATATTCAGTTGCATCAGCATGATGCTGGCCACATCCAGCCTCAACACGCATGCCGATGATGTCCTGTCGGGAACCTCCCATACAGGCATTGACAATCTCAACTTCCAGTTGTATGGAGGAATCAACAAGTCGGCCAACGAAAATCTGCCCATGTCTGAATTTTCATCCTATCCATGGTCCGGCGGCGTGTTCCTCGGCATAGGCCAAGAGTTCAATGCCCTTTGGGGATGGCGCACAACCTTGAGATACAACTATAACAAGAGCCGCAACGTGCAGCAATGTGAAAACCCCGACACCTGGGGCTGGCAGAGCCTTGGCCTGTTTGCCGATGCCACCTTCGACATTACCGATGCGCTAGTAAGCCCCAAACGCCGTGGAGCCAGACTGAATGTCAAGGCATTTGCTGGTGTGGGAGCATCCTACGCCTTCGGCTATCCCAAAGACATTCCCCTCTCCTACTCGGCTTCCTATTCAACAGAGAGCAAGGTGGTGCCTGCAGCAAGGGCAGGCTTCGACATCACCTATCGGATCAACGACAAATGGAAACTGGGCATGGAACTGAGCCACACCATTTTTGCCGACCGCTTTAATGGTGTGAAGACAGGCTCGCCTTTGGACATGCGTTCCAACATGAAGATAGGTGTCACCTATGTCCTGGGCAAAAAGACCCCAAAGCCAGAGAGAACAGACACCAACATCATTTACGACACTCGTCTGCACACTGTACCCACCCTGCCATTCAGAATTCCAAACAGCGAAGGACTCAAGCAGCGCATTGTAGAGGGAAGGGCATTCCTTGATTACCCCATCAACGAAACCTTCATCGATTCCAAATACCGCCGCAACCCCGAAGAGCTGAAACGGCTGCGCAAGACAATAGAGCATGCGCTCTTCGACAAGTCTATCCGCGTGCAACGTGTCACTTTCCACGGCTATGCCTCTCCAGAGAGTCCTTACAGCAACAACACTCGCTTAGCCAAGGGGCGCACCCAGTCGCTCAAACAGTATGTCTGCAAGCGCTACGGCATCCGAGAGTCGGTGGTAGAGACTGCCTATACGCCTGAAGACTGGGTCAACCTGCGCACCTTTATCGACACCCGTGGCGAGAGCCGCCGCACCAAGGACAACATTTGGTATGAACATCAGTCAATTGTGGAGACACCCGAAATGCCACAATATGTGATCGATCACCGTGACGAACTGCTGCGGGTGATTGACCTCAACATGGACCTCGACGAGAAGGAGCAGTTGCTCAAGCAGGTGGGTGGTGGCGAACCTTACCGCTGGCTGCTGCAATATGTCTATCCCGGTCTGCGCCACACCGACTATACCATAGAATATGAGGTCAAGCACTATCCCGTGAAGGAAGCGCGCCGCCTTATATACACCCATCCTGAGGCTTTGAGTATAGAGGAAATGTATCGAGTGGCACAGAACTACGGCGAGGGCACCGACGGATGGCTGGATGCGCTGCTGATAGCTGCCCGCCAGTATCCCGACGATGCCACAGCCAATCTCAATGCGGCATGTGGCTGTGTGAAGACGCGCCGCCTCACCGATGCCAAGAATTATCTCAAGAAGGCAGGCAACCTGCCCGAGGCTGCCTATTTGGCAGATATCATCCGTGCCATGGAGGGCAAGGTGAAATGGAAAATGGAAAATGACAAAGTAATCATAACCGAAAACAGATGAAGACGATGGACATAACCAAAGGATGTATTGCCCTGGCTGTCACTGCTCTGACCCTCATGGGCTGTAGCGACGGCAAGGACATTTCGGCAGTGGAACACACCCAAAACGCCTTTGAAGAACTGCTGGGTGGAGACTACAATACGATGCAATGGTGGCAAACTGCCGTGAAACTGAAGGTGGAGGCCAAGGCCGATGAGCCTACAGACATATACGCCTATTTTGTGGAAGAAGACGGGGGCATCATGCTTGATTACCAGTTTGTAAACAAAGACACCACCTTTTATATGACTGTGCCTCAGTCGGGCAACACGAGAGTGGTGCTGATGGCCAAAGAAGAGAAGCAGATGGTTACACAAGACGTGATTCTTACTGGTGCTCCCGTCCAAACGGTAGCATTTGACGTTAATCAGTTGAAAGACAACACCCGCAGCACATCTCGCGCCACACGTGCCGGACAGTCGCTCTATGGGACAGACATCCTGAGGAACATCGGCTATACGGAGGTGAACCGCGAAGGCATCGACATTGTCACCCAATATACCACAGAAGGAATGGACATCGAGAAGCGTGGACTCAACGGCAACTATGAGCTGATATCCCAAGGGCCGTTCAAGGTCACAATGTTCTATGGATTCACCGGCCAATACAAGTCTCGCATTTTAGGATACTACCGCCATTCTCCCGGCACCTATCAGGATCTGGAATTGGTGGACATGGTAGACACACATGCCTACGACTATATCAATGGCGAAGCCAAACTGCAATACCAACTGGACGGAATAGACACATGGTATGACAGTAATTTCGACTACCGCGACGGCTATACGCCCCCCTTCACCACGATGGCCGACCGTCTGGGCGACGATGTCTATAACATACAGCATGTAATGGACAAATACGGCAACCGGATGACCAAGGCTCGCGGACTGACCTGGGAAATCAATGTAAAACCAGGCGACCGTATCGGCTTCTATCTGAAGATGGAGGGACAGCAGAACAGTGTACAGCGCGAGCTTGATGTAAAACGAGGATTGCCGTCGAGCAGACTGCCCAACCCCATGTACGAGACCAACTGGTCGGCCAAGGTGCTCAACACCGACGGAAAGCACAGGAGTGTGCTGATACAGGACCATGGCTACACCATCATGGGCATGGAGGATGCCACTTCCATAGGCGACTTCGACTGCAACGACGTGCTCTTTGGCCTTCATGCCGATATGGAGAGCGAGATGCCCATCATCACCGTCCCCGACATTGATGTGCTGCTGCCATCGGTGGAAAAACAGGTATGGACCATTGCCTACGAGGATGTGTGGCGCGACAACGACTTCGACTTCAACGATGCCGTGATCAGGATTCAGCCAGATTATGAGAACGAGACATGCGGCATCACCCTTATGGCCGTTGGCTCTTCAGAGAAAATGTACCTGCATTACGATGGTCCTGACGGCGACCAGAACCTGGGAGAAATTCATGAACTGTTTAGACAAAAGCGTACGACCAAGGTGAACACCACTACGGCTTACGCCACAGTGACTTTCGTAGAGCTGGACAAGGTAAAATGGTTGCGCAACTATACCGTTTCAGACGATGCCAAGAGATTCTACATCGAGGTGCAGCGCGGCACCTGCGAGGATTGCGGCGACCTGCTCACCCTACCCTACGAACCGGGCGTAATGCCACAAGCCATCCTTGTGGCAGGCAACTGGCACTGGCCCATGGAGGGCGTGCATATCACCACCGCCTACAACAAATTCTCGCCTTGGGCAATAGACATGAGCAACCTGAGATATTGGAACTGGCACACCGCTCCCCAACCCAACACCACCGTTGCCTACGAATAGGAGGCGACGTGACCCACGTCACAATATTGGAGAAGATGCATCTCGCATCACCACAAAGAAGCAATGAGCAAAGAATCGAGAACCCATAAATCGCTGCTTAATGCCAAGGTAAACCTCACGTTCTACCTGTTGTCTCTCCTGCTCTCGTTCTTTTCCCGCAAGGTGTTCCTCGACCATCTGGGGGCAGACTTCATCGGATTGACAGGCACATTAGGTAATATCTTAGGGTTTCTCAACTTAGCCGAATTGGGCGTGGGAGCCTCGGTGAGCTATGCACTCTATCAGCCCATTGCCAAGGGGAACAGAGACGAGATATGCAGAATCGTATCGGTCTTTGGCAGCCTTTACCGCTACATCGGCGGTTTTGTGCTGGCAGCAGGCATCATCGTCAGTGCCTTCTTCCCCCTCATGTTCCAACACACCATCTTCGAGTTGGGCATCATCTATTTCGCCTTCTTCTCGCTGCTCACCTCCTCGCTCATCGGCTATTTCATCAACTACCGCTCCATACTGCTCTATGCCGACCAGAAGAACTATGTAGTGACGGCCTATTTCCAGACAGCCATACTCATCAAAACATTGGTGCAGATGGGCTTGGTCTGTTACACCGCCAACCTCTACCTGTGGGTGTCTATCGAACTGGTCTATAGCTTCATCCATGCCACCATCCTGAACTGGAAAATTCGACAGACCTATCCTTGGCTCACAGCATCCGCCGTAGTGGGAAACAGGGAGCGCAGCCAGTATCCCGAGATTGTTCTGAAGACCAAGCAGGTGTTCGTACACAAGATAAAGGATTTCCTTATCCAGCAGAGCGACCAGATACTCATCTTTGCTTTCGTGTCGCTCAAGATGGTAGCCTACTATGGCAACTACACCTTGGTCATCGGGCGGCTCACCATGCTCTTCACCACCATGATGGGCGGCATTGTGGCGGGCGTAGGCAATCTGGTGGCTGAGGGAGACAAGAAAAAAATACAGCGTGTGTTTGGCGAGATGCTGTTCACGCATTATGTCATTGCGGGCATCGTAGTATTTGCCATATATCAGGGCATCCAGCCATTCATTTATCTATGGTTAGGACAAGAATACCTGCTCAGCCATCCCATCCTCATCCTGCTGCTGGTCAATGCGTTCATCATGCTTTCCCGCGGTGCCGTGGATACCTTCAACACAGCCTGTGGCAACTATCACGACACCTGGTCGGCATGGGTTGAGGCAGGCATCAACATCAGTGTCACCATCTTTTCGTGCATCCAGTGGGGGTTGGCAGGGGTATTGATTGGAAAGATAGCCAGTTTAGTGCCCATCATCGTGGTATGGAAGCCCCTGTTTCTTTATCGCACCAGTTTCAAACGTTCTATATGGCACTATTGGAAAACAGTTGGTCTTACATGGCTCGGCTTTGCCATTGCCTTTGGCATAGCGTCTTACAGCTCACGCCTCCTCCCATTCGACCCCTATCACGACTTTATGCAATGGACAAGCTATTGCGTGTCACTCACAGCCATCTTTGTCCTGCTATATGTCATCACCCTGTTTCTGTTCACGCAAGGAGCAAAAGACATGATACATCGGGTAATCAACACCATGCTGAAGAACAACCGAATGTCCTAAATGGTGAGATTTCTGACTTCAATGAGAAACAAGTTATGAGGGGACGTAGTTTCCACAATATTTGGCAGAATAATCACCCCATCATATCAAGAAATCAATATCCCATCATGAAACTATCCATCATCACCGTCAACCTCAACAATCTGGAGGGACTGAAGAAAACATACGACAGTGTGGTCTGCCAGACCTTCACCGACTACGAATGGATTGTCATTGACGGCGGCTCCACCGATGGCAGCCGCGAGTTCATCGAGCAGCACCAAGACAAGTTTGCCTTTTGGTGTTCTGAACCAGACAAGGGCATCTACAATGCCATGTACAAGAGTAAAGGAAGGGGAAAGTGAGATAAGATGAAGTGGATTTTTTAGGGCAAAATTCAATAATAATTTAGATATGAACAAGCATATTAAGCACTTACTTGTAAATTGTGGGATATACACAAAACTATTCAACACTTATTACACTTATAAATTTAGAGAAGCCAGATTGTTGAAAGAAATCGAGGAATTTAAAGCAAAATATTATATTCAGACATCAGATGCAGTACCTTTTACACATGAAAAAATAGTAATTGCCATGTTCGATGGTAAAAGATTTCATGGTGGTTTAGCTGATAGACTACGAGGCATTATATCTCTATATTTGTTGTGCAAAAAATACCATATCAGATTTAAAATATATTTTATATATCCGTTTAATCTGCTTGATTTTTTTCAACCTAATAGCTATGATTGGAGAATTCAAGAAAAAGACATAATATATGATGCAAAGTATTCAGAACCCATTATTCTTGACACAATTGAACAATATGGTAATGAAAAGAAATTCCAGATGAATTATTTGACTGACAAAATTCTCAATAGTCCCAAGAGACAATTCCATGTTTACACTAACGCTGCATTTTCGATGTCTCGCAAAATATACCCAAAATTGTTTTCAGAATTATTTGTGCCATCATATTATTTAAAGAAGGAATTAAATACAATTAATAAACAGATTAAATGCGAATACATTAACGCTGCATTTAGATTTTTGAATTTATTGGGTGATTTTAATGAAATGGGAGTTGATCCTCTGCCTGATGAAGAGAAGCGATTATTAATCACAGCATGTGTTAATCAATTATATAAATTGCATAAAAAAAATAAAAAAAACATATTGGTTACAAGTGATAGTATAACGTTCCTCGAGGAGGTGTCAAAATGCGAGTTTGTGATTACTAATAAGGGAAAGATATTGCATGTTGATTTTTCTGAAGACAACAGGAAAGAAATGCATTTGAAAACTTTCATTGACTTTTTATTGATTGCAAATGCGCAAGAGGTTTATCTTTTTAGAACAGGAAAAATGTACAAAAGTGGTTTCGCAAAATCAGCTTCTTTGATTTACGGAAGACCATATTATGAAATAGTATTTTGACTATTTTTTATCAAAATCTTGTAGATACAATATTTACTATTCTCTTTTTAATTATTGATAATAAATCTATATAATTTATGAATACATCAATGAATATCGTTTGCGCTACGGATGACAATTATGTGCCGTTGTGTGGCATCATGTTGACTTCGTTGTTAGAAAACAACAGAGGTAGTCATGTTGATATATATATATTAACAAAAGGACTTAATTTGCGCAGTAGAAAGTTGTTTTCAAAATTGTTGCAGAAAAACAACTATGATGCAGAAATACACATTTGCGAGGTGAATGATGAGATATTCAAGCATTGTCCTGTCCGTGTGGGTGATCATATATCATTGGTGGCTTATTATCGCTTCCTTATCCCTTATATCCTCCCTTACCATGTAGATAAAGCTCTTTATCTTGATTGTGACATCATGGTTGATGCCTCTTTAGACGAACTATATGCTACGGATATTTCTGACATAGCATTAGCTGCATGTGCAGAGCATGACGGAAAAACAGGACAATTACCAATCTCAGAATCGTGTATAAGCCGATTGGAATACCCAAAGGAATGGGGATATTTTAATTCAGGTGTATTATTAATCAATCTTTCCTATTGGCGTGAGCATCACATACCAGAAGCACTATTTGCTTATGTGGAGAAAAACCAAGACAAGTGTTTGTACCATGATCAAGATGCCTTAAACGCTGTATTAGGAGGTCAGAAAAGGTTCCTTCCATACAAATATAATTTTATGACCCATTTTTTTACAGCAGGATATGCTCAGTATGATAAAACAGTCTTCCTTCAGGAACGTCCCGCAATCATACATTATTGTTCACCTGGCAAACCATGGGATTGGTATCTGCCAGACTATCCGTTTAAGAAGCAATGGGAGCATTACCGAGACATTTCTCCTTGGAAAAGATGGCGGGGTAACAAACCATTGAAGGAACGAATCAGACGCCAATTGTTGATTTGGTTGCATGTGCTCAGAGGAAAGGAATTTGATGTTTATGAAGACTCCTGGAAAAAATGGGAATAATTTTGCAGTATGATGAATCAAGGTTTGGTTTCGTTTATTGTTCCGATCTATAAGGCTGAGAGGTACATCCATAAGTGCATTGACAGCTTGTTGGCACAGACCTACACGGATATCGAGGTCATTTTGGTGGATGATGGTTCGCCTGATAACTGTGGTGTGATATGCGATGATTATGCGGCAAGAGACAAGCGAGTAAAAGTAATTCATCAACAGAATGGAGGCGTGAGTGCTGCACGCAATAGTGGATTGTCATATGCCGCTGGTGAGTATGTGGCATTTGTTGATGCAGATGATCTTGTTACAAAAGATTATATTGAAGAACTATTTGACAATAATGCAGATTTAGTCATTGGAGGATATAAGGATACCGGCAACCACACATGTGCTCTTTCAGAGGAGCAATATGTAGGGAAAGAGGCATTGGTTGAGTTTTATTCTACACACTTTCATAGGCTATATTCAACTGTCCCTTGGGGAAAACTCTATAAAAACTCTATAATACAGGAAAACAGGTTGTCATTTGACATGCGTATTAGACTTGGAGAGGATCTGGTTTTTAATTTGAGATATTTGCAATATTGTTCGGAGATTAGATTGGTTAACTCCACAAACTATCTATATACCACATACTCTTGTACGGAAGAAAGATACAATCTCAGAATAGAAGAGATCCGATATACACTTGAACAAATGAAGGAACATGTCTCTGTACTATCTGAGAAATGGAACATAAACCTGTCATGTAAAGATTCATCTGCCATAGTGCTTGCAACATATCCTATGAAGAAGATTTTGTCAGACAGTCGTGAATACGAAATCCTATATGCCCAATATGTAATAGGTGAAAATAATGCAAACCTTTATGAGAGATTGTATTCCGATAATATCTGTAGCCCAGTAATACGAGGCATACGACTTGCAAAGATGTATATAAAGACCGGACATTTTTTCAAGGCGATAGATATGATGCGCAAAATCAAGAAGGTATACAGGGATATTATTCCCTCAGTTCATTTCTCACGATATGATAGGGTCGTTGCCCTCCTCTGCCGATGCTTCTTCTAACTAAAAAAAACAATGCGATTAGCCTCTTTCGACATATTTGACACTACGTTGTTGCGCCGTTGTGGTCGTCCAGAAGCGGTGTGGAATGCTTTGGCTGAGAATCTGTTTCCTGAGGAGATGGATCTGCAGGAGGCATTTGTGGTATGGCGAAAAAATGCGCAGGGGGAGACGCTGGAGGAAAAATATGATGGTATAGATTCCTCTTTTCTTTATTTCTCAGGAATAGACAAGAAAGGGATGATGCAAGCAGAAGAGGCCGTTGAAAGAGCAATGCTCATTCTAAATCCATCCGTATGTCGGCTGATAGAACAGCGGAGAGCGGAAGGATACCGCATTGCGTTCATCAGTGATATGTATCTTAGCAGTCAATTCCTACGGCAAATGTTGGAAAGCTATGGATGCTGCCAGGCCGAAGATGTTGTGTTTGTTTCTTGTGAACATCATGCACGCAAAGATACCGGTGCGCTCTATGAGGTGGTGCGTCAAGCATTGCATCCTTCGGAGTGGTTGCATTATGGTGATAATCTGCGTAGTGATGTGAAGATGGCACGGAAGAAAGGTCTTCAAGCTGTGCATATTGATACAGCCTATAATGATGTAGAAAAAGCCTGTGCTCAGGTTTATCCATCGATGGCAGCTCTTTCTCGCCTGCATCGTCAGGAACATGTGGAAGATACCTTTGCTGCTTTTGCTGCGGATTTTGTGGTTCCAGCTTATCTGCCATACGCTATCTATGTATTGCGTGAGGCACGCCGGATGGGCATCCGAAAGCTCTATTTCCTGTCACGTGATAGTTATATCATATTGAAGGCTGCACAGGCATTATCCAGAGAGGCTGAAGGGTTGGAACTGCATTACCTTTTCGTTTCCAGACGGTCGCTACTCTTGCCCTATCTTTGTGGAGAAAATGAGTATGCCTATATGGCGGCAAGCGATCATCATACGCTTGTTCGTATCGATACGATAGATAAACGGCTTCGGCATTTGGGTACGTCCCGTGAAGAGATGCGTATAAAGTTTGGCATTGAATTTCCCTATTCCAAGGTAAATAATATCAAAGAGCAGGAAGATTTCCTCCAGAAGGTTTTTCATAGTGATTTCACTCCGCACTTGCAACAGCGGGCACAAGAACAGTTGTGTCTGTTGTTGGACTATTTCCGTCAGGAAGGGCTGTTTGATGGCGAAGCCTGTGCGGCTGTGGATGTGGGATGGTTGGGTACATCCCGCCTGATGATAAATCATATCCTTCGACGAGTCGGAGCAAAGGATCTGCACTTCTTCTATTATGGTGTCAGAAGAGATGTGTTTCCTCCTTCTGCTGGTAGATATTCGACCTATTTTCAAGCGGAAGAGCTTTCTACGGAAACTACAGCATTGCTGGAGCATTACTACTCGGCTTCGCCCTATCCCTCTACCATAGCCTACCAAAAGAGAGAAAACGGAGAGGTGATTCCTGTTTTTGCCGATAACGAAGAATTTCGTCATACGCCTATCACGGAAGCCAATCAGAAGGCATTTGAAGTGATGGCTATCAATATACAAGACCAAAGAGAGGCTGATGAACGAACACTACGGGAATGGGCAAAATGCACATTTGATTGTTTAAACAATGCAACAAGGAGAATAGACATCCAACCATTGTCAAAACAGAGTGAGTTTGACGACAACATTCCGTTTTTGCAACGGCTTACAGTAGCAGAACTGCTGAGAATGGTGCTCCTTGGCGAAGTCGTCACAGGATATGACCTCGGCAGTCTGCGACTGACTCTTCCACACTGTACTCTTGCTCCTGTTTGGAGGATCAAGAAGACAACGGGAAAACTCAGGGGATATATATATCAAAGGTTCTTAAAACCACATCTTCAATGAGGGAACAATGCAAAAACAAGCCCGACCGCAAGCCGCTTATGCTGCCGAGAGAACGACATGTGGGAAAGACCTTTGTGCAGAAACAGTTTAAGGATGGAGATATTTATTGGCCAATATCAATCATGAAAGTAGCTGTTATTGTCCTTAATTACAATTCCAGTGCCGACTGCTGCAAGTGAGTGGCTGACTTGAAACGGCAGGCAACAACATCGGTTTGCGCTATTCCATTGAAATTCTAAAAAACTATATTGTAGATTCCTATGTGGAAATTCCTTGTAACTTAAATGATCTTTATAAATATGGATGATTGTATGAATTTAACTTATGTATGTTGTTTTAACAATAAAACCATATTGGAAGAAATGTTGATGCATTCATTTGCCAATATTGATAAAGCATGGAATCGTAATATCTTGCTTATAGACAATACAAAAGGTAGGTATTCTTCTTGTGCAGAAGCATATAATAAAGAACTATTGAATAAATCAATAGGGGATATTCTGGTCTTTATTCACCAAGATATAGCATTTGAAAATCGAGAGTTTGAAAAGCGTATAGTTCAGGAATTAACTGATAATCCAAATCAAATTTTAGGATTTGCAGGAATGACTGAGCAAGGAATTGTAGTCTCTAATTTACGCTATCTTAGTACGAAGGAATACATAACAAAAAGGCAGATTGTCGAAAAAACAGAATGCATTGCTGTTGATGAGTGTTGTTTTGCTATGACAGCAGATCTTTATAAACAACTGAAATTTGATGAACAAGTTTGTTTTCATTGGCATCTTTATGCCACAGAAATTTGCTACAATGCACATAAACAATTCGGAACACGGATTTGTGTTATTCCTGAGGAAATCTATCACAAAAAGAATGGAAGTGATGGCTTGTACACTGATATGTATTATTTACGTACTTTATGGAGACTGGCTGATAAATATAGAGCTGATTTAGAGGAAATAAGGACGCCTTGTTATATTGTAAGTACGCATCCAATAAAGTTTTTTCTGAAAATTTTTCGCACATTTATACGAAATCATATTTTGAAGTGATGTCGACGATTTCTGTTATAGTACTTAATTATAATTCCAGTGCCGACTGCTGCAAGTGTGTGACAGACCTGAAACAACAGGAGGGTGTGGAGTTGGAAATCATTATCGTGGACAACTGTTCACGGACAGAGGATGCCTTGGCTGTAGAGAAATTGGCTGCTGAGCAGGGTTGTACTTTTATTGCGGCCGCAGAGAATCGAGGATACAATGCGGGTAATAATATAGGCTTGCGCTATGCTGCTGAAAAGGGATATGAATATGCCCTCATTGCCAACCCCGACATGGAGTTTCCGCAGCGGGATTATGTGATGCGACTGGCTGAGGAGATGGAAGCAAGGAAAGAGGTAGCGGTTGCAGCCACAGACATTACATCACCGGAATTAGTACATCAAAATCCGATGATGCCCGACCCAAAGGGTTGGCTGAGTAGTTTCAACTGGGTAAAAGTCATTTTGAAACGTTCTACTAAGGAGACTCCCGATTTCATAGGGGATTACAAAACCTCGCATGTATGTAAAAAGGTGAGTGGTTGTTGCCTGATGGTACGCATGGACTTCATTAAACATATCGGCTTTTTCGATGAACAGGTCTTCCTTTATTGTGAAGAGGCTATTCTTTCCAAGCAGGTGGAACAGGCAGGATTAAAGATGTACTATGTAGCCAATTTGCAGGCGGTTCATCGGCATATAAAGAGGCAGAAAGGCAACGCTCGAAAGCGTTTCAGGGCTTGGATTTCCTCACGGCTTTATTTTGAGCATCATTATAACTACCAGAGTTTTTGGGATCATTTCATGAAGACGATTGGTTGGAAAAGCTATCTGGCAGTGTTCTGGACGGGAGATTATGTAAGAAGCATCATGCAAAGAAATAATCAATAAAAATGTGGATTCTACAAAAAATCAAATTTATCTATGAGGACAAGGTGCTGGCCACAATCATGCTGGTACTTTTTAATATCATGTTTGTTCCCATAGAGCAAGGTTCATTTAGTCCAGTGAAGATTACCTTCATGGGGCTCTGTCCGTTGATATTCATTGCCAAGAAGCCTATCGTCACCAAGGCACTCGTTCTGGCTGCAATTTATTGGCTCGTATGTTATACCTTGTCCTTACTGAAAGGTGAAATGCGATTCTCCACCTTGGGTTTCTTGGGCATGTACTTGATATTGTATATCAATTATTATAGTTTTATTGTAAAAGGCACATTCACGCTGGAGTATTTTACGAAGGTTCTCAAGTATCTGATCATTGCCTACGCAGTGGTGCTGATAGGACAACAGATGTGTGTACTGGTAGGCCTTCGCAACATGCCGTTGCTTAATCTCCAAAATCAGTTCTTCCTATCCATAACGAAACTGCCATCCTTGACTTTGGAGCCCAGCCATTCGGCACGCATTCTTACATTCACGATGCTCGGCTATCTTAGATGTATGGAAATCAAGAAAGGTAAAAGAATCAGCCTCCAAGAATGGTTCAGCCCAGAACAACGCATTGTGACCTTCTCATTTCTTTGGAGCATGCTGATGATGGGAAGCGGAACAGCCTTTGTGGGCATGGGAGTTCTGAGCCTCTACTTCATAACACGTAAAACTGTTATCTATATTATCCCGTTGATAATCGGAATGTTCATGTTGGGGCAGTCAATGGAATTGAAACAAATGGATCGTGCTGTAGCACTGGCAGAAGCTGCATCAACAGGAAGCGCAGAAGAGGCCATGGCTGCCGATGGCAGCGGAGCAACGAGAATAATTCCCGTGATGAACGTCTTCACAAAGACCGATGTCACCCAACTTGAAACTTGGATAGGGAAAAAAAGCATGGAAAAGGACAAACATTGGTGGAAGCGTACAGACACAAAGATATATGACCAATATGGTTTGCTGGCCTATCTGATACTGCTGACTTTTGTCTTTTCATGTGCCATTCACCGTTTCTTCAGCCTTGAGTCATTGTTGTTTCTGGCCCTTCTTGGAGCCAATCTGATAAACTTCTATTATGTATGGGGGTGCTTGATGATCATGACAGGGGTGAGGTATTTTCAAAATAACTATGTTGAGCAATCAGTGTTGATAACAGATCAGGAAAAGGACTATGAAGACTGAAATAACCCTTGCCATCTGCATGTACAATGCGGAGAAATATATCGAAGAGACATTGGCTTGCATCATGGCACAAACGATGCAAGACTTTCACCTGCTGATCGTCAATGATTGCAGCACGGATGGTTCCGTGGAGTGTGTGAAACGATTCTTCAAACAAAATCCTCGTCAGTATGAACTTGTTTCGTTACCTGAGAACAGAGGTTTGTGTGCTGGCCGTCGATTTGTCGAGGAGCATGCAACGACGAAATACCTGCTTTTCGTGGATGCGGATGATTGTCCCTTGCCTTATTTTGTTGAAAAGCTCTATAAAAAGATTATCTCTGATGACAAGCTGATAGCTGTAGGGTGTTATTTGCAGTATATTGATTTATATGGAAGAAGAATTAAGGGAGGTATTTTTCTTGGAGAGACAACAAAAGACTCCTTTTTTAAGAAAGCAAGAAATGGAAAGCTAATATTTATGGCATCGACATCCTTATATGATAGAGAGATAGCCTTGTCTGTCGGTGGACATAATATAAACGGTTTTCCAAAAGGTAAACCTCGCTATCAAGATTTATGTGAGGATTTAGATTTGTGGACTCGAATGAGCGACCTTTATACTGAGGGGAAGGCTATTGTGGTAATTCCTGAAGTATTATACTATTATAGGAAAGGAGATGGTATTTCGTTAAGTTCGTTGGGTATGCTGCTGCGTATGCGCCACATCAAGATGAATCTTAAAAGAAGGAGAAAAGGTTTGGATGAATGGTCTTTCATAGATTTTCGTGCGCAACTGTCCACTGAGGAAATGAGGAGGTTGGAAAAAGATGCCTGTGCTGCTGATGCTTTGAGGCGTGCTTATTATCATCTGCGTGCTGGGCATATCATAGCTGGTGTGAAGGACTTGTTTCTTTCGATAAAGAGTAATCCTCACTACTTCGTTGATAAGGTAAAACATAATTTGCTCAGAATGAAATGATGGACAGGGTTGAGTTCTTGAAAAAACTGTTTGATTATCTCAATCAACAGATTCGCTATGCGTTGCTTCGCAACTTCGAGGGTCTGCCTGAACAGAATGACAGTCGTGACATTGATATTGCGATTGCTCATAAGGACTATCTAAGACATCGTGGAGACCTGGTGCGACTGGTGGAGGAGGCGGGATGGAAGATTGTCACCTATCTAAATAGTGACCGCCTTGTGACATGGGTATGTGGGGCAATAAGTAACAGGGGGACTATCGACTTGGTTCAGTTAGATTTCTTTTTCCATACATCCGTTTATGGATTGATGCTTATTGAAAATAATGACCTGCTGGAGCATAGGCTGTTCAATGGGAAAGTCTATCATGTGGATGCTACGTATGAGTTTCTGGACAAATATCTCTATAATCGAGCGGTCGGAGCCAAATATCCTGAGAAATATAGCATCCAGCGAGAAAGAGCGGAAAAGATACCTTCAACTATAGAGGGAGTAAGTAGGGCTTTCGGATGCCCGACTGTAGAAGACTGTGATTCGTCAAGCAAGGAGTCTTTATTGTCTGGACTTTTAAAGCAAAACCTACGGCGATATGGACTTAAGGTTTTGATTCATTATCTGAGGTTTGAATATTATCATATTCGGAATTACATCTGCTCCAATACAGGCTTTTCCATTGGCTTTACCGGTCCTGACGGGTCTGGTAAAACCACGGTTATTGATTTGCTGATAGAGGACCTTGGAGAGGTGTTCCGCAAGGCACATGTCTATTTTCACTTCCGTCCCATGCTGTTCAGCAATCTGGGTGAAGTGGCACATAGTGCAGGTATAAAGAAAGAGGTGGACAGGAGCTACGAAAAGCCTCATCGTGGAGCGAAAACAGGTATGCTGAGTTCATTGCTTCGGTTGGGTTATTATTCCGTGGATTACCTTTTGGGGTATTTTCTGCGGGTGAAGCCTGTAACCCGCATCACCCGACTTGCCATCTTCGACCGTTATTATACGGATATTATTTGTGATAGTCGTCGCAGCCGCATTTATCTCCCAGTTAAGTTCCTCTATGGGTGGGGAAAATGTTTTATACCCTCGTTGGATTACAACATCCTGCTCACGGCTCGTACGGAGACTATATTAACCAGAAAGAGAGAACTGGATGCAGCGGGTATCGAGGCGATCAACCAGAAAATTGACTATTTGGCGGATAAGCCTGGTTTCTATAAGGTAATGAATGAAGGCGCACCTCAGGAGGCTGTAGCAAGAATTCTGCAAATAGTCTTTGAGAGGCAACATAAGAAGAATATGAAAAAATTATCGTAAGTTTATGAATAGTCCATTTTTCTCAATCATTATTCCTGTGTATAATGGGTTGTCACATGATTTGCCAATCTGCTTGGAAAGTATATGGAATCAACCATTGTCCCCTTCCCTCTATGAAGTCATCTGTGTGGATGATTGCTCTACTGACAATACGCGTGAGTGGCTGGATGAAGAAGCCACAAAGCATAGCAATCTAAGAATTATCAAGCATACAGTCAATAAGCGTCAAGGAGGAGGTCGAAATACGGGTATGAAGGCAGCTCATGGCAGATACATCATATTCATTGACCAAGACGATTATTTTCATGCTGGTTCTATCGCCAAGGTGTATGATCATCTTCAATCAGTTGAGTTGGAAATACTGATTGTAGATTGTACCTACGAGCGTCCGGGAAAGGTGAACAATACTTTGCAACACAACTTGCCACATCATGAGGTAATGACTGGTGATGAGCAAATACTGCGAAACTCTATTCCATGGGCTCCCTGGAAATTCATTTTCCTGCGTTCTCTTGTGGTTGATAATAGGCTGTTTTTCGATGAAAAAGAGCGCATTGAAGATATTGACTGGGTACACAGACTGGTACACAAAGCTCAAAGGACACAGTATCAACCGATTCTGTTTATCCATTATCTGAAGAATGATGCATCTACCACTATGACCTCTTACAAATCTCCAGAGATTACATATTCCACATTAAGAATAGGAAAGAGATTGTATAGATTGACAAACACTGAATTTTCTGAAGCATCAGATGAATTAAAAACGAGGATTAAGCAAATAGGCGAATTTACATTCTATCTGGGATTAAGGAATTATCTGACATTTGGTGATAGGGTTGTCAATAAAAGAAATGCTATTTGCAACATTATAGTACCCTACACTAAAAAAACATACATATTGACTAAATTTGCCGCAACTTTTCCAGGTTTTTATAGCTGGCTGAGCAATATAACGGCATTGATTATGCCATACTGTTTGTTATTAAGGAGAAAATGGAACTATCGGGATTAATCCCACAATCAGAAAAATTATGGCTATTATATTCAAGACACAATCCAAAATCGGGAAAGCCTTTTCAAGACTACACATGATCCTCAACGAATTCTTTGAAAAGGGACATCACTATTCCTGGAAACTTGCAGTCTATAATACGGCATGGTGGATAGGCAATTATTGTCATCCGCTCGTATGCCTACAGTTTTGGGGAAAGAAAAAGATTACAGAATGGATGGACAGTTACATTTTTAATAAACAACTCTTGTCATTTCCCGATACGTATAGAAATGTAAACAAGTCGATTGTAAAAGAATATCGTATATGGGTATTCTGGTGGCAGGGTAAGGACCATATGCCTAAACTCGTAAAAGGGTGCTACACTCAACTATGTGCTCACAACAGCAACGTAGTTCTGATAACGAGAGACAATATAATGCAATATTGCCAGATTCCACAATACATATATGAGAAAGTTGAAAACGGCAGTATAAGTTTCACGCATTTCAGCGACATTGTCAGAGTTACACTTTTGGCAGACCATGGTGGTATGTGGTTGGATTCTACTTGCTGGATAACGGGAGAAATACCAGCAGACGTCAAGAGACTACCATTGACAAGCCCTAAGACACTGAATGCTCCAGAGTTCCCTTGGTGGAGCAATTCAAGATGGTGCGGATGGTGTATGGGCACAGTATTCATCAAAAACCCCCTTCTTGTCTTTACCAAAGAATTCTTCTTCTCTTTTTATTCAACGAACAGCAACATCCCATTCTATTTGTTTATTGATTATCTCTACGACTACGCCTACCGCAAATTTCCAGAGGTAAAGCAAATGATAGATGACATTCCTGAAAACAATGTCAAGCGGGGACAACTGCACTTCATGCTAAACAAACCATGGAATCAACAGGAATATGAAGAACTGACAAAAGACAACTGGGTATTCAAACTATCGTATAAAACGATATGGAAAGAGAGGTACAATGGACAACCTACTTTCTATGCAAAACTGATGAAAGACAAAACAGCAAAATAACTTGTGTTTTTATCAACACATAGGACATTGCTAAGAAAAATGACTATATTTGCAAGCGTATAACTGACATGGACATGGAAACGAAGCAACTGAAACGGCTGCCAGTAGGCATACAGACTTTTTCTGCCTATTGGCACAATATGAAAACATTGTCATGGAGGTGCGCACACCCACTGGCCGTGTGGACATGGTAATGCGCACGGACAAGGCATTGTATCTCTTTGAACTGAAAATAAACAAGTCGGCAGCTGCTGCCATGAAACAGATTGACCTCTAGGACTACCCTGCCCGATTTGCCATGTGTGGACTTCCCATCGTCAAGGTGGGCATCAACTTTGATGAAGAAAGGCGCACTATCGGCGACTGGGAGATTATATACTAAACAACACGCAATAAATGAAAGTACCTTCTGCACCAAGCAAGAACAAGGAGCGATTGAAAATCTTCGTTTCAGCCTATGCCTGTGAGCCTCATCTGGGAAGTGAGATTGGCGTGGGCTGGCACTGGGTGCTGGAGATGTCGAAATACTTCGAGCTGTGGGTGCTGACACGCGAAAGCAATCGGCACACCATCGAGCCTTGGATTGACAAGCATCCCGCATATAAAAATATCCACTGGCTGTATTACGACTGGCCCAAATGGGCACGTTTCTGGAAAAAGAGCTTGCGCGGCGTGCGTACCTATTATAATATATGGCAGGTGTGTACCAACCGCATAGTAAAAAGGACCATGCAGGAGAATGATATCAGGATTTTCCACCATCTCACCTACGGAAACGCATTGTGGAAGGTGAGCAGCTATGGACAAAAGCAATTCTTCATATGGGGACCCATAGGAGGTTTGGAAACCATACCTGAAGAATATTGCAAACACTACGGAAAAAAGAGCTATATCATTGAAAGGATTCGTAGGCAAATAGCTTTGTTGAGCAAATGGAACATGGGATTCAAAAATCGATGCAAAAATGCCAATCTGATTTTATGTAAAACCGACTTTACCCGTCAATACATTCCTTCGGCTTATGCCAACAAGACCATCATTTTTACTGATGTTGCAGCTGAAGCAACGCTCTCTGCTTGCCACAAACAAACGGGAAAAAAGGATGTCACCGAATATGTCACTATAGGTCGCCTGGATGCTTGGCGTGGATTTGACCTGATCATTGAAGCTACCCATGCCGCCGTGAAGCAGAATGACCAAATGCATGTGACAATAGTAGGAGAAGGCTGTGACAAGGAAAGACTTGAAAGGATGGTCAAAGACAGGGGGCTTGGCAAATATATATCGCTTACAGGCAAGATTTCCATGGAGAAATACAAAACATTGATGGCTGATGCTGATGTTGTGATCAATGCAGCATTGAAGGAGGGAGCCGTCACTGTTTCATTTGACGCTATGGCATTGGGGAAACCCTTGATATGCATAGACACAACTGGATATACACGATACTTCACGCATGACTATGCGATCATCATACCCAGAAAAGGAAGAGATTTTGTGATAGACCACATCACGAAGGGGATGTTGAGACTTACTGATGTAGAGACAAGAAAAATGATGGGCAAAAAAGCTCAAGATGCTTCCGCTACATGCTGCTGGGAACACCATGGAGCCGAAATACAAGATGTGATTACCCGAGCATATCGTTCGTAGATAAACCTTTGCATTTGATGACTATCACTGCTGTTTTCAATAAATTGTTTAACCTCGATGAAGGATGCCTGTTCTATCGGTTCAATAATGCCGATGGAAAGATCTGGATAATGCCTGCCAAAAACCTTCGCACAGCAATGGAACTATATCAGCCAAGCGGCTGGAAGGGGAAATGGATGAAAAGAGGCTTTCCTTTGCTGCACAAGATACGGATGGTGAGGAGTCTGATTCATACGGAGAAAATCAGATGCAGATTTGATGGGAAATTGAAGAAGTTGCTGGAGAAGGCAACTGACACGGAAGAATTGGATTTTTCCATCTTCTGCGGAACACCCTGTGTACATCAGAAAATAACGATTCAACTCAGCAAAGGACACAGGATATTGGGGTATTGCAAGGCTACAGACAGTTGTGAAATCGCCGCATTGTTTGAAAATGAAGCACTGTTGTTGAATGTTCTGCATAAAAAAGGTATAAGGAGTGTGCCCGAATGTCTGTTCTGTGGAGATTTGGGCAACGGGGTTAGCATATTCGTGCAAAGTACAACAAAAACAAGTCTGTCAAAGGTGGTACACGAATGGGGAATACTACACGACAAATTTCTGTTACGGCTGAAAGAAGCGACCATTCAAGAAATAGCATTTGAAAAGAGCGACTTTTGTCGGGTGCTCACGGCTTTGCAAAAACATACCGACTGGCTACCCGAAGAGGTGGACAAGGCTATGGTGATGAATGTCGTTGAAGATACTGTCAAGCAATGGGAGGGAAAACGTGTTGGATTTTGTGCTTATCATGCTGACTTCACTCCTTGGAACATGTATGTGGAGCAGGACGAACTATTTGTCTTTGATTGGGAATATGCCCAGATGACCTACCCTCCCCTGTTGGATAAATATCATTTCTTCATCCAGACATTCATTTTCGAGCGTCACTGGACAGCCCAGGACATCATGGCTTATGTTGATTCGCCGGATGGGAAATGGATGGACAAGAAACTGTTCAAATGCTATCTGCTGGACATGATAGCACGTTTTACCATAAGAGAAAAGGGAACAATAAACGGCGACATCAGCAGGCTGATGCAAATATGGAGTGGGCTTTTGGCTGGATTAACCATGTAACCATGATTGTTACAAATATCATTGATGAAATCTAAATGAATGAAAACTATCGTTTGTTTCCATCTTTTCAACGATTATAGTGGAAGCCCCAAGGTGCTGAGAATGGTGCTGGAGGGGTTGCTGAACAGAGGCTACAACGTGGACTTGGTGTCTTCGTGTGGCGGTGTGCTGGATGAACTGGAGGGCATGAGGAATTTCAGAAAACATTCGTATTTCTATCGTTTTTCCAACAATCCGGCCATTACCATGGCAAGATATGCCGTGGTGCAGATCTATACATTCTTCCTTGCACTGAAATGGATGTTCCGCCGTGATGTGGTGTTTTATATCAACACGTTGCTCCCTATAGGCGGAGCTTTGGCAGGACGACTCACGGGCAAACGGGTGGTGTATCATTACCACGAGAATGCGTTTGTGAAAGGAGTTTTCTACAAGACGCTGGCATGGATGATGCAACGGCTGGCTCACGAAATCGTCTGCGTATCGGGTTATCAGGCTTCTTCATTGGCCGTCCCAAGCAAGGTGACGGTAATCCCCAATGCGCTGCCCAAGGATTTTGTGGAACGAATGACACCTGATGCCGAAAAGGCTTTCAAACTCAAAACCATACTCATGATTGCCTCGCTTAAAGCATATAAGGGTACAAGGGAGTTTGTTGAATTGGCTGTAAGAATGCCTGAATATCGCTTCATACTGGTGCTCAACGAAACGCAGGAGAATATCAACAGTTTTCTGAAGTCTATTCACGGGAAAGCAATCAAGGGTACCAACCTCAAGATTTATCCTCGGCAAAGCGATACGACACCTTTTTACATGAAGGCTTCTATTGTGCTGAACCTGTCGGACAAGGAGAAAGTCATCGAAACATTCGGCATGACAGTGCTTGAGGCCATGAGTGCCGGACTACCGGTAATCGTGCCCACTGTTGGTGGAGTGGCTGAGCTGGTGGAAAACGGCATGAATGGATATAAGATTGATGCGAAAGACTTGGAACTGATAGAGAAGCGCATACATGAAATGCTGTCAGACAAACAAAACTATATCGGAATGGCCAACAATGCACTGAAAAAAGCAAGGCTTTTCTGTGCAAAGAACATGATTTCTGCCATAGAAACGCTTCTGCAGAATGGCATACGGTAAACCAATAGAATACAAAAAACAATAATTATTAAACAATGAAACGAATTGCAATAGTTGGCACACAGGGAGTGCCTGCTCAATACGGTGGATTTGAGACACTGGTGGAAAACCTGATTGGAGTGAACTGTAGTTATAACATCAAATACACAGTGTTCTGTTCGGCAAAGGATTATGACGACAGACGAAAGACATTCAAGGGGGCCAAACTGAAATATATCCCGCTATTCCACGCCAACGGTGCACAAAGCATTTTCTACGATATATTGTCGCTGATGTGCTGCATCATAGGTTTTGACACTGTGCTTGTTCTGGGTGTTTCAGGGGGTGTTTTCCTGCCCTTTTTCCGTTTGTTTTTCCATAAGAAACTGATTGTCAACATTGACGGTTTGGAACATACCCGTGCCAAATGGGGAGGATTTGCCAAATGGTATCTCAGACTGAGCGAAAAGCTGGCGGTGAGGTGCGCTGATATCGTTATTGCCGACAACAAAGTGATACAGCGATATGTTGAAGAAAAATATGGGAAAAGTTCTGAACTGGTAGCCTACGGTGGAGACCATGTGCTGCGCAATGTGTCGGAGGAGAAACAAAGCAGCATATTGAACAAGTATATGCTCGACAAAAAAGGATATGCCTTGTCGATATGCCGCATAGAGCCTGAAAACAAATGCGACATCACATTGCAGGCCTTTGCCGAAAGCGGTATGCCGCTGGTGTTTATCGGCAACTGGAACCACTGCAGCTACAGCAAGAACTTGAGGTTCAAATATGGCATGATACACAATATCCGTATTTTAGACAGTATCTACGACCTTGACGTGCTCTATACTCTGCGCAAAAACTGCCGCTTGTATGTCCATGGGCATAGTGCGGGCGGCACCAATCCTTCATTGGTGGAGGCCATGTTCTTCGGATGTCCCATACTGGCCTACGGAGTGGAATACAACAGAGAAACCACCTTCAACATGGCTCACTACTACCTTGATGCCGAACAATTGAAAGAACTCTGCATGAACGTAAAGCAAAATGATGGTAACTTGACCGATCTGACTTACCATCACTACACATGGAAACACATCATCAAACAATATGAAGCCCTCTTTTAAAAGGTAGCAAAGCATTATATAATAATAAAATGATTGAAAGAAATGACAAAAGAGAATAAAAGAATGGTGGTGATGGGAGGTAGTTTCAATCCACCCACCCGTGGTGTTGGCACCAGCAATTCTTCCTTATTTTGCGAAACAAATGAATGGCTTGGGAAACACGCTCCTGATTTTTGGGAAACACGCTCCTGATTTTGGCCTCTTATTCTGCATTTGGAACAGGCAGAATATGCACAAAAAAACTAAGGGCAAGTACCTGTTTACCAGATACTTGCCCTTTATATAGCTAATTCTCAGCACGTTTCGATTATTCTTCGACGGCGGCCTGCGCCGCAGCCAAACGTGCGATAGGCACGCGGAATGGAGAGCATGAAGCATAGTTCATGCCAACCTTAGCGCAGAACTTAACTGATGATGGCTCACCACCATGCTCACCGCAGATACCAGTGCGGAGGTTAGGACGGGTAGCACGACCATTCTCTACTGCCATCTTGATGAGCTGACCAACACCCTCCTGGTCGAGAACCTGGAATGGGTCAACCTTCAAGATCTTCTTCTCCATGTATGCAGGGAGGAAGGAAGCGATGTCGTCACGAGAGTAACCGAAGGTCATCTGTGTCAAGTCGTTAGTACCGAATGAGAAGTACTGAGCCTCCTCTGCAATCTGACCTGCAGTAAGGGCAGCACGAGGAATCTCAATCATAGTACCAATCTCAAATTCTACCTCTACACCGTACTCAGCGAATACCTCCTTAGAAGTAGCGAGGATGATAGCCTTCTGCTGTTTGAGCTCCTGAACAGTACCGATGAGCGGAACCATGATCTCTGGACATGGGTTGAAACCTTCCTTCTTCAACTCGCAAGCTGCACCGAGGATGGCACGAGTCTGCATAGCTGTAATCTCTGGGAATGTGATACCGAGACGGCAACCACGATGACCGAGCATAGGGTTGTTCTCTGCCAGAGAGTTCACACGCTTCTTGATTTCCTCAACGCTTACACCCATCTCCTTAGCCATAGTCTCCTGACCAGCCAAATCGTGTGGTACGAACTCGTGGAGAGGTGGGTCGAGCAAGCGGATGTTCACGTGGCAGCCATCCATAGCCTTCAAGATTCCGTAGAAGTCAGCCTTCTGATATGGGAGGAGCTTGGCAAGAGCCTTCTCGCGACCCTCAACAGAGTCAGCCAGAATCATCTCACGCATGGCAACAATCTTCTGATCATCGAAGAACATGTGCTCTGTACGTGTCAGACCGATACCCTTGGCACCGAATGCACGAGCTACCTCTGCATCGTGTGGAGTATCTGCATTGGTACGGATCTCCATCTTTGTATATTTGTCGCAGAGGTCCATCAACTCCTTGAAGTCGCCTGAAAGCTCTGCAGCCTTTGTCTCAATCTGTCCTGCATAAACCTGACCAGTAGTACCGTTCAGAGAGATGTAATCACCCTCCTTGTAAACTACGCCATCGATCTCAACAGTCTTAGTCTTGTAGTCAACGTTAATAGAGCCAGCACCCGATACGCAGCACTTACCCATACCACGAGCCACAACGGCAGCGTGAGAAGTCATACCACCACGAGCGGTAAGGATACCCTCGGCAGCCGACATACCAGCGAGGTCTTCAGGAGAAGTCTCGATACGAACCATGATGACCTTCTTGCCATCCTCGTGCCATACCTGAGCATCGTCAGCGTGGAATACGATCTGACCGCAAGCAGCACCTGGAGAAGCAGGGAGACCCTGAGTGATGACCTTAGCTCTAGAGAGCGCCAGCTTATCGAATACTGGGTGCAAAAGCTCATCGAGCTTCTGAGGCTCACAGCGGAGGATAGCAGTCTTCTCATCAATCATACCCTCGTGAAGGAGGTCCATAGCAATCTTCACCATAGCGGTACCTGTACGCTTACCGTTACGTGTCTGGAGGAACCAGAGCTTACCTTCCTGTACGGTGAACTCCATGTCCTGCATATCGTGATAGTGGTGCTCCAACTTATCCTGGAGAGCGTCGAGCTCCTTGTAAAGCTCAGGCATAGCCTCTTCCATAGAAGGATACTTAGCTACGCGCTCTTCCTCAGAAATACCGGCACGCTCAGCCCAACGCTGAGAACCAATCTTTGTAATCTGCTGTGGTGTACGGATACCGGCAACCACGTCCTCACCCTGTGCGTTGATCAGGTACTCACCATTGAAAAGGTTCTCACCATTACCAGCATCACGAGAGAAGCAAACACCTGTAGCAGAGGTCTCGCCCATGTTACCGAATACCATCGCCATCACAGAAACGGCAGTACCCCACTCATCAGGAATACCTTCCATCTTGCGATAGAGGATAGCACGCTCGTTCATCCATGAACGGAACACGGCGCAGATAGCACCCCAAAGCTGCTCGATAGGATTGGTAGGGAAGTCCTGACCAGTCTGCTCCTTGATAGCTGCCTTGAAGAGCTCAACGAGTTTTTTGAGAGATTCTACAGAGAGGTCCTTATCCAAAGTTACACCCTGCTCTTCCTTCACCTTTTCGATGATAGCCTCGAATGGGTCGATATCTTCTTTGTTTACAGGCTTCAATCCCATCACCACATCACCATACATCTGTACGAAACGGCGATATGAATCGTAAACGAAGTGAGGATTGCCGGTCTTCTTAACCAAGCCCTCAGCCACTTCATCATTCAAACCGAGGTTGAGGATAGTATCCATCATACCTGGCATAGAAGCACGTGCTCCTGAACGAACTGATACGAGAAGAGGATTCTCTACAGAACCGAACTTGCTGTTCATCAATGCCTCTGTATGAGCCACTGCAGCCATCACCTCATCCTGGAGGAGTTCCTTGATTTTCTCCTCACCTACCTTATAATACTCGTTACAAGTATCAGTAGTGATGGTGAAACCTGGAGGAACAGGAACACCAATAAGGTTCATCTCGGCGAGGTTTGCACCCTTACCACCGAGCTCTTCACGCATTTTCGCATTTCCTTCGGCTTTTCCATTGCCGAACGTATAAACTCTTTTTTCGTTCATATTTATAGGTTCAAAAATATTATATTATTCAGTTATTCTCAATTGTTTTGTTGATGATGCAAATATACGACATTATTTTGAAACCACCAAACTTTTATACGCTTTTTTGCTATCCCGAGTTTACATTTTAAACTGTTGTCGCACACATGCGGATATTTTTAACAATCCCCAAGAAAAAAGTAAGAAATGTAAGAAATTTAAAAGTATGCCAAGTTGGCGATTCCCCAAAAACATCATGTAGCAGAGGCGCAGGTCACACCACCAGACAGCCCATACTATCCCAAACAACCCATATAACACAGTCCATACTATCCCAAGTAACCAATATAATAATGTACGCGCGTAAAAGGTACCAGATTAAAAATAATCGGGGCAAATCTTTCATTTCTCGCAAAAATGTAGTAACTTTGCAGCCATAAAAAAATACAAAACATTATTATGGCAAGAAAACGTAAACCATTACCGCTTTTGGAGAACATCACCATCGAGGCAGTAGCTGCCGAGGGTAAGTGCATCACTCGCGTAGATGACCAGGTCATCTTCGTACCTTTCTGCGTACCTGGCGATGTGGTAGATTTGCAGGTAGTTAAGAAAAAACATAAGTATTGCGAAGCGAAGGTGGTTCGCTTCATCAAGAAGAGCGACGTAAGACAGGAGCCTATGTGCGAGCACTTTGGCATCTGTGGCGGTTGCAAGTGGCAGAATCTTCCTTACGAGGAGCAGATCAAGGCGAAGCAGAAGCAGGTGGAAGACCAGCTTACCCGCATCGGCAAGATTGAACTCCCTGAGTTCCGCCCTATCATGGGCAGCGTGAAGACCCAGGAGTATAGAAACAAGATTGAGTTCGGATGCAGCAACAAGCGCTGGTTCACCGCCGAGGAGCTGGCCCAGCTGCCTCAGAAGGAAGAAGAAACCATCACTTCCCTCAAGGAGCGCCACGCCCAGAACGCCATCGGTTTCCATATCACCGGTGCCTTCGATAAGATTTATCCTATCAAGAAGTGCTGGCTGATGGACGACCTCTGCAACGAAATCCGCAACTTCGTATTCGAATACGCTGATTCTCACGACTATACCTTCTACGACCTGCGTGAGCAGCATGGATTGCTCCGCAACATGATGATTCGTAATTCAAACACTGGCGAGTGGATGCTCGTGTTCCAGTTCCATTATGATGAGGAGGGTGATGAGCAGAGAGCACTGGAGCTGATGCAGCAGGTGGCTGATAAGTTCCCTCAGATTTCATCGCTCATGTATGTAGATAACCAGAAGGGAAATGACACCATCAACGACCTGGATCTCACCCTCTTCAAGGGCAACGACCACATCTTCGAGCTGATGGAGGATTTGAAGTTCAAGGTGGGTCCAAAGAGTTTCTATCAGACTAACACCGAGCAGGCTTACCACCTTTATTGCGTGGCTCGCGAGTTTGCCAACCTCACAGGAAACGAGTTGGTTTACGACCTCTACACCGGCACGGGAACCATCGCCAACTTCGTGGCTCACAAGGCTAAGAAGGTTATCGGTATTGAGTACGTACCAGAGGCCATAGAGGATGCAAAGGTGAATTCTCAGGTGAACAACATCGAGAATACCCTCTTCTATGCAGGCGACATGAAGGATATTCTGACCAACGAATTCATCGCCCAGCACGGTCGCCCAGACGTCATCATCACCGACCCTCCACGTGCCGGAATGCATCCTGACGTAGTGAACGTAATCCTGAATGCGGCTCCTAACCGCATCGTGTATGTAAGTTGCAACCCTGCTACCCAGGCTCGCGACCTGCAGTTGATGGACGACCACTACAAGGTGGCTGCCGTTCAGCCGGTAGATATGTTCCCTCATACTCCTCACGTAGAGAACGTCGTTTTGCTCGAGAAGCGCAGCGATGCTGAAATCAAGCAGAAACAGAAGGAGCGCAAGGAGCGTGAGAAGGCGATAGCTGAAGCCAAGGCTGCAAAGATATAAACCTAAAAACAAAATAGAAATAAGATGAAAAAAGGTATCATCCTGGCGCTCATGGCTTTGACCACGGTCTCAGCCAGCGCCCAAAAGAAGCAGACCATCGAATTGCCTTCATGGTTGAGCAACGTAAAACTGTCGGGTTATGGAATGGCCCAGTATCAGTACAGCGGACAGAAGAACGCTGAATCCAACTCATTCAATATCCGAATGGGCCGTATCGCCCTGGAGGGTCGCATTGCAGACGACTTCTACTGGAAGACCCAGATTCAGTTTAACGGCAACACCTCCAACCTGGGTTCCAGCCCAAGAATGGTGGATCTGTTTGCCGAATGGCAGAAGTACGACTATTTCAAGGTGAAGATTGGTCAGTTCAAGAACCCATTCACCTTTGAGAATCCGATGCATCCTATCGACCAGGGCTTCATGGGATATTCCCAGAACGTGAGCAAGTTGGCTGGTTTCAGCGACCGTGCCGGAGAGCACACATCCAATGGTCGTGACATCGGTTTGCAGCTCCAGGGTGATTTCCTCAAGAATGCCAACGGCCGCAACCTGCTGCATTATCAGATTGGTGTGTTCAACGGACAGGGTATCAACACCAAGGACGTTGATAATCAGAAGAATGTGATTGGTGGCGTATGGGTAATGCCAGTAAGCGGCATGAGAATCGGTGCCTTCGGATGGACGGGTTCTTATGCGAGAAAGGGAACATGGACCGACGAGCATGATGCCTCCTATACTGCCGACATTCAGAAACGCTCTGGCGTTCGCAAGCTCAGACAAAACCGCTATGCCTTCTCATTCGAATACAAGCAGGATGGCTGGACCGTTCGCTCCGAATATATCCACTCCACAGGAAAGGCATTCGCAAAGAGCATCAACAACTTCAATGATGCAGATGCCAAGAATTGCAACCTGAACGAGAAGATTGGCGATAAGGCACAAGGTGTTTACGGATTGGTCATTGCCCCATTGGCTCAGCTGCCAAAGAACAGCCGAATCGACATCAAGGCGCGTTACGACATGTATCAGCCTAACGGCAAGAACAACATGCAGAAGACCCAGTATGAGGCTGGTTTGAACTTCCACATCGGCAAGCGAATCACCATCCTCACCGAGTATGCATTGGTCAACGACAAGACGCTGGCCAAGCACAATTACTCCATGGCAGACGCTGAGTTCTGCTTCCGCTTCTAACAAATACAATAAAGGCTCGTTCCGAATCACAGGAACGAGCCTTTATCATTACATGTTTATATGCTCAATCTCTTGCTAGAACGAATAAGAGAATCCGATAGACATGAATTCCTTAAACTGCCAATAGCTGTCACCATCGTTACGCTTCGCACCATCGTCGAAACGAGGATAGAGGAAGATATTCGATGAAATATAGCGATTGAACTGGAAGGTGAGCGTGTTCTCCCACTCTATCTCAGCGCGCTTATAAGTAGTATATCCCCAAAGACGGGTTTTCCACTTCAAATTATCCATCACCTGCCAAGTCAGGTCGAAGGTACACTCCGAACCGTAATCGGTCATTCCGTGCTCACCCTCCTTCAAACCATATCTTGTAGCAAGCTGCTCACGACCCACATACTTCCAGTTGAGCGCCAGAGGAGCCAGATGGGCACTACCCTTCAACCTGTGGTTGAGCCAATCCACCGAATAATCCATACCGACAGAGAGGTTCAGATTGAATGGCGAGAAGAAATCGGAATACACCTTCTTATCATTGCTCTTGTAGCCATGGGCAAACTGCGTCTGCGCCACCATCTGAATGGTATAATACCATTTGCGGGAAGCCTGGAGTCCCAACTTGCTGGTGTATCGGATCAAGTCGTCAGAAGTCTTCAGGCTGTGCACCGAGTCGCCCTTGGAAGTCTGGTATCCCAGTCGCATCTCCAGCTTGTTCTCCCACTTCACTTTCTGCTTGTTGTTATAGTTAGCCTGCATCGTGACACGCCCCAGCATAGAGTAGTTGCTCTCACCCCCCTTATACCAGTTGCTCGACACGAAGTTCTGCAGGAACTGCAGATAGTAATCTCCGGCAAAGGTCCAGAAGTTAGGTCGGAAGATGACGATGTCCATCGGAGCCGCATCCGGTTCTATCGCCTTCGGAGCCGCTTCCTCTATCACATCACGCTTCGGTTTCTTCACGCGGTTGTCGGCCACGATAGGCGCCCCCACCTCTTCCAGATGTCTCTGCGTCACCTTCACCAGGTCGGGACGTCGCAGATAGATATCCAGCAGGGCAGCATCCAGCTCCACATCCAGCGAGTCACCCACGCCCGCATTCGGATTCAGGCGCAGGAAATGGTTGGCAGGCGAGCGGTAGAAGGTGAGCGGAGTGAAGAGTTTGGAGAATCGGGAGTCTTCCGCATCCATCTTCATGGAATCAATACGCATGCGCGCTCTGGAAAGAGAATCAGCATAACTCTCTCTCCATATAGAATCCTTCACCGCAACAGTATCCACCGTTTCAACAAGCTTTTTCTGGCGTTGTGCTTCAGCCGAAACACGCTTGTGCAGGCGCTGCGCCTCAGCCGAAGCACCCCCCGCAACGATAGCCAAAACGAGTAATCCTAATCTTATTTTCATACCATATTTTATATATTCGGGCACAAAGGTAATAAATAATTCATAAATCCAAGGGCTTTATCCCAAATAATTTTGGTATTTCGCAAAAATATCGTAACTTTGCACCCAAATTATTCTAATTTAAATTATAAATATCGTGGCTGAAACAAAGTACATCTTCGTTACCGGTGGTGTGGTTTCTTCTTTGGGTAAGGGAATCATCTCATCATCCATCGGTAAACTTCTTCAAGCAAGAGGCTACAACATTACTATCCAAAAGTTTGACCCATACATCAACATCGACCCGGGTACACTGAACCCGTACGAGCATGGTGAGTGCTATGTAACGGTAGATGGTATGGAGACCGACCTCGACCTCGGACACTACGAGCGATTCACCGGCATTCAGACTACAAAAGCGAATTCTCTCACCACTGGTCGTATCTACAAGGCTGTCATTGACAAGGAACGCCGTGGCGACTATCTCGGCAAGACCATCCAGGTGGTGCCTCACATCACCGACGAGATCAAGCGCAACGTGAAGCTGCTTGGAAAGAAGTATCACTATGACTTCGTGATTACCGAGATTGGCGGAACCATCGGCGACATCGAGAGTGCCCCTTACATGGAAGCTATCCGACAGCTGAAATGGGAACTGGGCAAGAACGCCGTCAATGTGCACCTCACCTACGTGCCTTATCTGAAGGCTGCAGGCGAGTTGAAGACAAAGCCTACCCAGCACTCCGTGAAGGAACTGCAGAGCGTAGGTATTCAGCCAGATGTTCTGATTCTCCGCACCGAGAAGCATCTCGAAGAGGGAATCCTGAAGAAGGTGGCTAGCTTCTGCAACGTAGATTTAGACTGCGTGATTCAGAGCGAAGACCTTCCTAGCATCTACGAGGTGCCTGTAAACATGCAGAACCAGGGCCTCGATACCGCCATTCTTCGCAAGATGGGCGAGCCTATCGGCGAAAAGCCAGCGCTGGGTCCTTGGAGAACCTTCCTCGACCGCAGAAACAAGGCTACCGAGGTGGTGAACATCGGTCTCGTAGGAAAATACGACCTGCAGGATGCCTACAAGAGTATCCGCGAGAGTCTCTCGCATGCCGGCACCTACAACGACCACAAGGTGAAGATTACATTCATCAACTCAGAGTATCTCACAGAAGAGAACGTGGCTGAGCAGCTGAAGGGTCAGGACGGCATCGTCATCTGTCCTGGATTCGGCCAGCGCGGCATCGAGGGCAAGGTCATCGCTGCCCACTATACCCGCACCCACGACATCCCTACCTTCGGCATCTGCCTGGGTATGCAGATGATGGTGATTGAGTTCGCCCGCAACGTGCTGGGATACAAGGATGCCAACTCACGCGAGATGAATGAGAAGACTCCACACAATGTCATCGACATCATGGAGGAGCAGAAGAACATTTCAAACATGGGTGGAACCATGCGACTCGGCGCCTACGAGTGCGTACTGAGACAAGGCAGTCGCGTGTTCAACATCTATAAGAAGGAGCATATCCAGGAGCGCCACCGCCACCGCTATGAGTTCAACAACGATTTCCTGAAGGAATACGAGAAGCATGGCATGATGTGCGTGGGCCGCAACCCAGAGAGCGACCTGGTAGAAATCGTGGAGATTCCGGGCTTGAAGTGGTACATCGGAACACAGTATCACCCAGAGTACCAGAGCACGGTTTTGAAACCACACCCACTGTTTGTTGACTTTGTAAAGACCGCCATCGCTAACAAGAAATAGCGGCAGGCTGGCTTCAGACAGCAGAAAGGCATAGAGTTTGCTGTCTCTTCAGAGAAAATAAAACAATAAAAATAAGAATGAATAAAAACAACATTATCGGTTTCCTCCTGATTGCCGTAGTGCTGATAGGTTTCAGCTGGTACAACCAGCCATCAGCCGAAGAACAGAGAACGGCATTCGTTCAGGACTCCATCGCCAAGGCTAAGCATGCCGAGATGGAAAAAGCAAGCAAGGCTGCCGCTGATAAGCGCCAGACTGATGCTAAGGCTCAGATTGAGACAGACTCTACAGCCCTTTTCTATTCGGCTTTGAAGGGTCAGGCTAAGACTGTTACTCTCGAAAACGAGAAAGTGGCGCTTACTCTCAACACCAAGGGTGGCACTGTAGAGAAAGCTGTAATCAAGGGGTATGTGGGTCACAACCTCCAGGTGAAAGATGGTTCTGCCGACCAGAAGGACGTTACGCTCTTCGACGGCAAAGACCAGTGCCTCAAGTTCATGCTCGAGGCTAAGGAAGCAAACATCATCACCAGCGACCTCTACTTCACGCCATCTAACGTTACCAAGAACTCTGTAACCATGACTGCAGTGGCTGCCCCTGGCAAGACCCTCAGCATGACTTACACCCTGGGCAACGACTACATGCTCCACATGAGTCTGCAGGCTGAGGGAATGGCTGGTCTGTTCTCACCTAACTGCAACAAGATGAGCATCGACTGGAGCGACAAGGCGCGCCAGCAGGAGCGTGGCTTCATGTTTGAGAACCGCTACACCACCCTCACCTATCATGAGGCTGAGGGCGGCACCGACCACCTGAACGAGGGCAGCGAGAAAATCGACGAGAAGATTGAAGAGACTATCGACTGGGTATCTTTCAAGAACCAGTTCTTCTCTGCCATCATGGTGGCTAAGGACAACTTCGACAAGGATGCCTTCATGACCTCTATCCCTCAGGAGAAGGGTACTGGCTACCTGAAGCAGTTCCAGGCTAAGATGAAGACTTCCTTCGACCCAACCGGCAAGAAGGCGTCTGAGTTTGAGTTCTACTTCGGTCCTAACGATTTCCAGATTCTGAAGAATACAGAGAAGGAGAGCACCTTCGGCAAGGACCTGGAGTTCCAGAAGCTCGTTTATCTGGGATGGCCTATCATCCGCTGGATCAACCGTTTCTTCACACTCTACGTGTTCGACTGGCTGAGCAATGTATTCCCAATGGGTATCGTATTGATTCTCATCACTTTGCTCCTCAAGATCATCACCTACCCTATGGTAAAGAAGAGCTATATGAGTTCTGCCAAAATGCGTGTGTTGAAGCCAAAGCTCGAGGCAGCTACCGCCCAGTTCAACAAGCCAGAGGATCAGATGCAGAAGCAGCAGGCGATGATGGCAGAGTATGCCAAGTATGGTGTAAGCCCATTGTCAGGTTGCTTGCCAATGCTGATTCAGATGCCGGTTTGGGTTGCGATGTTCAACTTCGTTCCTAATGCCATCCAGCTTCGTGGTGAGAAGTTCTTGTGGATGAACGACTTGAGCACCTTCGACCCTATCTTCGAGTGGCACACCAACATCTGGTTGATTGGCGACCACTTGAGTTTGACCTGTATTCTCTTCTGCGTAGCCAACCTGTTGTACTCATGGATGACCATGCGCCAGCAGCGTGATCAGATGGTAGGTCAGCAGGCAGAGCAGATGAAGATGATGCAATGGATGATGTATCTCATGCCATTGATGTTCTTCTTCATGTTCAATGACTACTCTGCAGGTTTGAACTTCTACTACTTCATCTCATTGTTCTTCAGTGCCGCAATCATGTGGACCTTGCGCAAGACCACCAACGACGAGAAGCTACTCGCTATTCTGGAAAAGCGCTACGAGGAAAACAAGAATAATCCTAAGAAAGCAAGCGGCCTCATGGCAAGAATGCAGGCCCTCCAGGAGTTGCAGCGCAAGCAGCAGGAAGAGATGATGCGTAAGCAGGCAGAACTGAACGAGAAAAAGAATAATCTCGGGAAAGAATAATCTCAGGGAAAGAATAATCTCAGGAAAGATTACCCCTGGGGAAAGATTACCCCCGAAAAGGTATAATTTGTTAAATGATATTATAAATTATACCTTTTCGGGGGTATTTTCATTTTTTATTCGTATATTTGTCCCCGAAAGGGTATAATATAGTATCATTAATAGTAAGATTTTACCCGAAAGGGTATAAAAGGAATAAAATATGAGCAATACATTATCATCATACGTCAAGGAGATGCGCAAGCAATTCGGATTGACCCAGGTAGATTTGGCTGCGAAATCGGGCGTAGGTCTAAGATTCGTAAGAGAACTGGAGCAGGGAAAGGAAACATTGCGACTAGACAAAGTTAATCAAGTTCTCCTCCTCTTCGGCCAGGAAATCGGTCCCGTTCCTATCCAAAGAGAATAGAAGAGGATGATGATGCGGGTTGAAAATCACCCCCGCTAGGCGTCCCGTCCCCCGCTAGGCGTCCCGCCGGATTTGAAATCCGGCGTAAAAAAAGGTTCGACCTATTAAAACCGGGGGATTTGTAATCCCCCAACACCCAAGAACAAGCAGGATGATGCGGATTGCAAATCCGCAAAGCCCAAAAAGGTTGGGACATTTTTAACGGCGGATTGCAAATCCGCCGAGCGCCTAACGGAGGTCAGCCCCACAAGGTTGCAAAGCCGCTGAGCGCCTAACGGAGGCAAGAACCGAACAGAGACAACCCACTCGAAAAAATAGAATAAAAATATGAAACAAGGAAAGATTTATCTCTATGACCAATACGTAGGCCTGTTGACGGAAGATGAAACGGGCTTCACCTTCGCCTACGATGCAGATTATCTGGCATCGAGTCAAGCCGAAGCCGTGAGCCTCACACTCCCGTTATCCGATGAACCCTACCACGAAACCGTGCTGTTTCCCTTCTTCGATGGGTTAATCCCCGAAGGATGGCTGCTGAATATCGCAGAAAGCAGTTGGAAAATCAACCAGCGGGATAGAATGTCGCTCCTCCTTGCCTGCTGCAAGGATTGTATCGGAGCCGTCAGCGTTATCCCTGTTGAAGAACCTCATGCAGAAGGTGATGCGGATTGCAAATCCGCAAAGCCATCTGCGGATAAAACCAACAATTCACCCCAAAACTAGAAAGGAGAAATAACTATGGAGAAATGTCTATATTGCTATAAACCGCTGAAAATAGGACAGGTAGATTACCACCCTGCTTGCGCCAAGAAACTCTTCGGCACCAAGGAAGCCCCTGTTTTGCCCTACGTAAGAAAGGAAATCGGCGACCTGGCAAAGCAAGTGGTGCGTGCCCAGACCACCCTGACCGGTGTGCAGGCAAAGCTCTCGCTCGATGTCAACCCAGGCGGAAAGAACGAACCTTCCCGCTTCACCATCGTAGGCCTCTGGGGAAGATACATCCTCAAGCCCCAAACCGACCGCTATCGCTGTCTTCCCGAAATAGAAGACCTCACGATGCACCTCGCCGAAGCCGCCAAAATCAGCGTGGTTCCCCATGGCTTAATCCGCTTTGCCGATGGCGAACTCTGCTACATCACCCGGAGAATAGACCGCCAGGACGATGGAACAAAAATACCGATGGAGGATATGTGCCAGCTATCCGAGCGCCTTACCGAATACAAATACAAAGGATCCTACGAGCAGATAGCCAAGCTCATCAAAAAGTATTCCTCCTTCTCGCAGCTCGACCTCGTGAACTATTGGGAGTTAGTCATCTTCTCGTGGATTACCGGCAACGCCGACATGCACCTCAAGAACTTCTCGCTCTACAACAACCGCAAGTTGGGCTATGGCTTAACCCCTGCCTACGACCTTCTCTGCACCAAGATCGTAATGCCGGAAGATACAGAAGAACTCGCCCTGACGCTCAATGGCAGAAAGCGAAAGATTCAGAAAGCAGATTTCATCAAGGTAATGACCGCATCAGGACTCAGCGAAAAGGTAATCAGCAACATCGCCAAGAAATTCCGTCGCTCCATCGTGAAATGGCTCGACCTGATAGAAGCCTCCTTTCTTCCGGATAGCATGAAGAAAGAATATAAAAAACTGATTCTCAGCAGAGTCATGGCTTTGAGATAATATCTCTGATAAAATAAAAACAATATATAATGAAGAAAATATTATTATCATTTTTAGCAGCCATCGGATTATCGACCACGGGCTGCTCAGCACAGGCTGGTCAATCAGCCCCATCTGATTCATCAGCAAAAACTGCCCCATCGGATGGCATCATCGTATTGGCTCCACAAGCCTTCATCAACCAGGCAAAGGCGGATTCCACCAGTTTCCTCCTCGATGTTCGCACTTCCAAGGAACATGCAGAAGGTCATCTGGCTGGCGCTCACCAATTGGATTACCTCAATCCCGAAGCATTCGATGCCGGCATCAGTAAGCTCGATAAATCCCGCACCTACTATATCTATTGCAGAAGCGGAAAGCGAAGCCATGGTGCCTGCCAGAAAATGCAGAAGCTAGGCTTCAAGGTGTATGATATGGAAGGCGGAATCCTAAACTGGACCAAGCTAGGAATGCCGGTGGAAAGATAAAAAAGTACCCCCGAAAAGGTATAATTAATCAAACTTCACGATTAACTATACCCCTTCGGGGGTATTTTATTTTATCCGAATCTATTTCTTCAACAGAATCCAATCTGAATCTACTTCTTCAGCAGAATCCAAGCCGAATTTACTTCTTCAACACCGGCTCGCAGGTGATGCTGACACCAAGCTTCTTGAAAATCTTCTGATCCACATCACTCAGCATCACGGTGCAATGAGCCTGACAGCCACGGAGCTTTGGCAACTGCTCCAATGCCTTCCTGCAATTCTCATCATTCTCTGAAAGAACAGAAAGAGCTACCAAAACCTCATCCGTATGAAGACGAGGATTGTGACCACCCAGATAATTCACCTTCGTATGCTGGATAGGCTCAATCATCGACTGAGGAATCAACTTCAACTCATGGTCGATGCCCGCCAAGTGCTTGGTAACATTCAAGATCAATGCCGCACTGCAACCCAGCAACTCGCTGCTGTGACCACAGATAATCGTGCCATCCTCCAACTCAATCGCAGCAGAAGTATGACCCGTTGCCTTCTTATGATCCTTAGCCGCTACAGTCACCTTGCGATAATCCGTAGTAATCTTAGCCTGCTTGAAAAGCAGCTGAATCTTGCTAATCTCCGCCTCGTTGCACGCACCAGCCGCCAACTTGTTGGTAGCTGCATAGTAACGACGTATAATCTCGTTCTTCGATGCCTCGCAGCAAACCTCATCGTCTGAAATGCAGAAACCTACCATGTTCACACCCATATCCGTAGGCGACTTGTATGGATTGCTTCCGTAAATACCCTCAAACAAAGCGTTGAGCACAGGATAAATCTCCACGTCACGGTTGTAGTTGATGGCAATCTTGTTGTATGCTTCCAGATGGAATGGGTCAATCATGTTCACATCGTTCAAGTCGGCAGTTGCAGCCTCATAGGCGATGTTTACCGGATGCTTCAATGGGAGATTCCAGACAGGGAAGGTCTCAAACTTGGCATAACCCGCACGCACCCCACGCTTGTTTTCATTATAAAGCTGACTCAGGCAGACAGCCATCTTGCCGCTACCAGGACCTGGAGCAGTAACAATCACCAGCGGACGCTCAGTCTCTACATAGTCATTCTTGCCGAAACCCTCATCCGAAGCAATGAGATCCACATCATGAGGATAACCCTCGATGAGATAATGGCAGAAAGTCTTGATGCCCTCACGCTCCAGGCGCTGCTTGAAGGCGATGGCTGCAGGCTGACCGTTATAATGGGTGATGACAACAGAGCCCACCATGAAGCCACGGTTCTGGAACTCGCCACGAAGGCGCAGCACGTCCTCATCGTAAGTAATGCCCAGGTCGGCACGCTTCTTGTTTTTCTCGATGTCGGCGGCACTGATTACGATAACAATCTCGATGCTATCGCTGATTTTCTGGAACATGCGCAGTTTGCTATCAGGCTGGAAACCTGGCAAAACGCGACTGGCGTGGTGGTCATCGAAAAGCTTGCCTCCCAATTCCAGGTAAAGCTTTCCGTCAAACTTAGAGATTCTTTCCTTAATGTGCTCAGATTGAATCTTCAAATACTTCTCGTTGTCAAATCCTAACTTCATATTGTGTTATCTTTCTTTGAGTTGAACTCTATATCCTTATCGTTAAAAAACAAATCGCCTGCAAAATTACAAAAAAGTATTGAATTACGAGACAAATATGAAGATAAAGTTTCTAAAAAATGACAGATAAGCCACAAGAATGAGAAATAAACTCGCAATCCTTTCGCCAAATCGAATTTTTGCAGTAACTTTGCACCGAATATTCAATAAAATCACAAAAATATGATTAAAGCAATGATTCTGGCTGCAGCAGCACTCACCATGAGCGCAACTTCAGCCGATGCACAGACTATGATTGAGAAAAACAACATCAAGGTGGAGAACCACCTGATGACCCCAGAAGCTCTTTGGGCGATGGGAAGAATTGGTGCAGCAGAGGCTTCGCCTAACGGCAAGCAGGTGGTGTACCAGGTAGGTTACTACAGTGTAAAGAAAAACAAGGGCCATCAGATGCTCTTCATCATGGATGCCAACGGCAAGAACCAGAAGGCACTGACCACTGACGCCAAGAGCGAGACCGATGCGGCATGGATTCAGGGCGGACAGAAGATTGCCTTCATCCGCGACGGTCAGCTCTGGAGCATGAACCCAGACGGAACCGACCGCAAGCAGCTCACCAACGACAAGTTGGGCGTCCAGGGCTTCCGCTTCTCCCCTGACGGCAAGAAGGTAATCCTCATCAAGGAACTCCCTTACCACGGAACCATCAAGGAGAATCCTTCCGATCTGCCTCTCGCTACCGGTCGCCTCGTTACCGATATGAACTATCGCCACTGGGACCACTACGTAGAGAGCCTTCTCCACCCATTCGTGGCTGATGTGGCTGCCGACGGCACCATCAACGCAGGCGAGGATATTCTGAAGGATGAGCCATTCGAGTGCCCTATGGCACCATTCGGAGGCATCGAGCAGCTGGCATGGAGCCCTGATTCCAAGACCATCGCCTACACCTGCCGCAAGAAGGAGGGCGTTCAGTATGCCATCTCTACCGATTCAGATATCTTCCTATATAATATAGGTACGCGCGAGACCAAGAACCTCTGCAAGGAGGCTGGCTATGTGGAGCCTAAGATTGATGCTACCAAGAGCATGAAGAATCAGGCAGTAAATGCGCCAGAGAATCTGAAGAACAATCCGGGTTACGACGTAAGCCCTCAGTTCTCTGCTGATGGCAAGTACATCGCTTGGCAGAGCATGGCTCGCGATGGCTACGAGAGCGACCGCAACCGCCTCTGCGTCTATGACCTCGCCACAGGCAAGAAGAACTATGTATCAGATAAGTTTGATTCAAACGTAGAGGGCTTCGTATGGAACAAGGACAACAAGAGCCTCAGCTTCATCGGCGTTTGGCACGGAACCCTGAACCTCTATCAGGCTAACTTCAAGGGCGAAGTGAAGCAGATTACCAACGAGTGGGCTGACTACGGAAGCATCTCGCTTGCCAACAACGGCAACAAGCTTCTCGCTACCAAGGCTAGCATGAGCCACCCTACCGATATCTACATCGTTACCCCTGGCAAGAATGCCAAGAGCACCAAGGTAGAGCAGATTACCCACGAGAACGACCACATTCTGAGCCAGTTGAACCTGGGCAAGTGTGAGCAGCGCTGGGTGAAGACCACCGACGGCAAGGACATGCTGGTATGGGTGATGTTGCCATCTAATTTCGATGAAACCAAGAAGTACCCTACCCTTCTCTTCTGCGAGGGCGGTCCTCAGAGTCCGGTGAGCCAGTTCTGGAGCTACCGCTGGAACATTCAGATTATGGCAGCCAACGGTTATGTCATCGTATTGCCTAACCGCCGTGGTCTCCCTGGTTTCGGCAGTGCCTGGAACGAGGAAGTTTCAGGCGACTGGACGGGTCAGTGCATGAACGATTATCTTTCTGCCATCGATGATGCTACCAAGAATCTGCCTTACGTAGATAAGGATCGTCTGGGATGTGTAGGTGCCAGCTTCGGCGGTTTCTCAGTATATTATCTCGCCGGTCACCACAACAAGCGTTTCAAGGCGTTCCTCGCCCACGATGGTGCTTTCAACCTGGAGAGCATGTACACCGATACCGAGGAGGCTTGGTTCAGCAACTGGGAATATGAGGATGCTTACTGGAACAAGGATAAGAGTGCCAACGCCAAGAAGACTTACGAGAACAGTCCTCATAAGTTTGTAGATAAGTGGGATACTCCTATTCTTTGTATCCATGGCGAGAAGGACTACCGCATCAACGCCAACCAGGGCATGGGTGCCTTCAATGCAGCCCGCATGCGCGGTATTCCAGCCGAACTCCTCATCTATCCTGATGAGAACCACTGGGTATTGAAGCCACAGAACGGCGTGCTCTGGCAGCGCACCTTCTTCGGATGGCTGGATAAGTGGTTGAAGAAATAACATATACAAAAAAGGCTTGCTTCGGAAATGAAGCAAGCCTTTTTTGTATATGATATTTCTAAGATTTAGCTTACGCGATTCAACTTCTTGATGATTGAGAAGATGAAGACGGCTGATACCAGACAGATGCCGGCGAGAACACCCCAGATGGCAACGAGGTTGAAGTTCTGACCCCACATAATACCAGGAATCATTACCAACTGGTTACCGATGGCTGTTGCACCGAACCAGAGACCCATCATCAAACCAGCATACTTTGGAGGAGCTACCTTCGATACAAACGAAATACCGATTGGAGAAAGAAGAAGCTCTGCGAATGTGAGGATAAGATAGGTAGAGATGAGGAGGTTGGCACTTACACGTGTACCCTCTGTAGCAGGCTCGCCCTGTGCCAAAGGAAGCTCCAGCCCCATAGATCCTACAGCCATCCATACGAAACCGAGAGCAGCTACGAGCATACCCAAACCAATCTTCTCTGGTGATGTAGGCTCCTTGCCAATCTTGTGAAGCCATGAGAACAAAGCAACGCTCACTGGTGTCAATGCCACTACATAGCATGGGTTGAACTGCTGGAAGATAGGAGCCTCAACATCTACGGCACCTTCAAGGTTGCTGTACTTGTAGAAGAGGAAAGCGATGGCAGCAACAATGACACCAAGAGAGATGCCCTTACCCTTGCCTGTCTTGCTCTGTGCCAGACCGAAGCAACCGTAAACCACGAAGATGCAGGCTACGAGGTTGGTCACATCGAATGCCATTGACTGCAAGCCCTCAGATGTCTTCTGAGTATAGTCGCGGGCAAAGAGTGTCAATGTATTACCGTTCTGGTGGAAAGCCATCCAGAAGAAGATAACCACGGCGAATACGAGACAGAGGCAGATGATGCGCTCCTTGGTCTCAGCCTTGGAAAGCTCGTTGGTCTCCTTGGCAGGAGTCTTATCGTCCTTGCTCTTGTTCTCAGAAGCAAGCACGTGCTTGTAGGTGAAGCTGAAGGCATAGTAGATGGCAATACTAATAATAAGCGAAGCACAAGCCACGGCGAATGCGAAGTGATATGAATCCTCCACAGATACGCTCAGGCTCTCCTGCGCCCACTTCATGATCTTGATGGCAGCAGTAGGAGCAAACATGGCGCCGATGTTGATGGCCATGTAGAAAAGCGAGAAACCAGAATCACGGTTGCTGGAATACTGTGGCTCGTCGTAGAGGCGGCCTACCATCACCTGCAGATTACCCTTGAACAATCCGGTGCCCAGGGCGATGAGGACAAGCGAAATACCCATAGCGGCAACAGCAACGGTGTCCTTGCCAAGAGGAAGGGAAAGTACCAGGTAGCCGATGAACATGATGAAGATACCCGTGGTAACCATACGTCCGAAGCCAAACTTGTCGGCTGCAATACCACCGATGATAGGCAGGAAGTAAACCATCATCAGGAATGTGGAGTAGATAGTACTTGCCAATCCGGTTTCAAAACCGAAGTTGGCCTGCAAATAGAGCAAGAACACAGCAAGCATGGTGTAATAGCCGAATCGCTCACCCGTATTTGCCAAAGCTAAGGCCCATAGACCTTTTGGTTGATTCTCAAACATAATTTTTTTATTTTTTCTAATATTTATTATTTAGTTATTCTTTTCTCGCAAATTCCGTGCAAAGATACACATTTTTTTCGATATTTCAAACTTGTTGCGTCAAAAACGTTATATGAAATACCATTTTTATATTCAAAAACGGCTAAATTTCTAAAATACAGACAAATCTTGCAAAAGTTTTCCATTTCTATTACAACAAGATTGCATTTTTTTTTGTACCTTTGCAGCCCGAAACCGTATAGGTGGATTCCGACATTGTGGATGCCGACATTATTAATAATGAATTTTATAAATTTATAAATAGATAAATAGAAAGGTAAAAGGGTATTTATGAGACAACTTAAGATTAGCAAGAGTATAACCAACCGTTCCAGCGAAGCACTTGATAAGTACTTGGTGGAGATTGGTCGTGAACCTATGGTCTCTATCGACGAGGAGATTGAGCTGGCCCAGAAGATTCGCAAAGGCGGACGCGAGGGTGAGCGTGCCAAGGAGAAATTGGTCAAGGCAAACCTCCGATTCGTGGTGTCTGTTGCTAAGCAATATCAGCACCAGGGTCTGGGTCTTACCGACTTGATTGACGAGGGAAACATCGGTTTGGTGAAGGCTGCCGAGAAATTTGATGAGACTCGTGGTTTTAAGTTCATCTCATACGCAGTGTGGTGGATTCGCCAGAGCATTCTCCAGGCCATCGCTGAGCAGAGCCGTATCGTTCGCTTGCCTTTGAACCAGGTGGGTGCCTTGAGCAAGATCAGCGCCGAAATCAGCAAGTTCGAGCAGGAGAACCAGCGCAAGCCTTCTGTTGCCGAGCTGGCACAGATTACCAAGATGGAGGAGAGCAAGATTGACCAGACCATCAAGGCAGACAATCACCACATGAGTATTGACGCTCCATTTGGTAGCGATGACGATGACAATGCCATGGTTGACGTGATGGCTTCCGGCGACGACAGCCGTACCGACAAGGGTGTAGATTTCGAGTCTATGGCAAGCGAGCTGCAGCGTGTGTTGGCCACAGTATTGAAAGAGCGCGAGCGCAAGATTCTCTGCTACTGCTATGGCATCGGTTGCCACGAGAAGGGTTTAGAAGAAATCGGCAGCGAGTTCAACCTCACCCGCGAGCGTGTGCGCCAGATTCGTGAAAAGAGTATCATCAAGCTCCGTGAAAGCGGAAAGATTAAGATTTTGATGAAATACTTGGGATAATTAGTAGGGATTAGTGATTAGTGATTAGTGATTAATTCATTCGGATAAAAGACGAGAGAAAATTAGATAAAAACTAAGTTGCTCATGGCAACGAAAGTAAAAAAGGGCAATCAGTTGGTTCATCCCAATCTGGTTGCCCTTTCTCTTTTTACTATTAATTAATAACTAATCACTATTAATTAATCACTAATAACTAATCACTAAAAATTAATCACTAATAACTAATCACTATCAATTAGCTATAAAGTTTCCATTCTTATCTATCAAGCCGCTTATTCCGTCTCTCACTGCCTCGAAATAAGGATACTCATCTCTGAGACAAATCTCATCATAAAGGAAATCGGCTACGATGGTGTCCTTGCCGTCTGGCATTACCAATCCCATCTTGCCATTCTTCTCGGCTATTACCGGCATGATGCTCAGGTCGTCATTATAGATGTAGCACGTGCGGAGAAAATCATACACGGGCTGAAGCATCACGTTACCCTGATGGTCTTTCATGCCAAACTTGCCGTTCTCCTCGAACACCTCGTGATAACGGATGTACTTATCCTTCAGGCGATGATAGTAGAATACCATCTTGCGCTTGTCGTTCACGAAGTCCAGCATATACTGGAACGTATCGCAATAGTTAGCCACCGAACGAACCAAAATCATCTTCAAGTCCAAACCGTCCAATGCCTTTCGGTTCAAATCGATATACTTGGCAATCGCCTTCTCCTTCTCCGGAACAGAGAGGCTTGCCAATCTTTCCTCAAACTTGAGCATAGCTTGTTTAGTTCCCGACATTCCTTTAATGTATCGGTGAATCTGTCTGCCCATTTCCGAACAGATAAACTTGTCTATCTCCTGCTGCTCTATAGGGTCAGCATAGTCCTTAATCAATGATTCAGCTGTAGGGTTCATGGTTGTTCCTTTCTTTTATAGAATTATACTTTCAAAGATTCTGAAGAACGAAGAGCAAACGAATTCTTCACTCTTCGTTCTTCACTCTTCACTTCATTTATTTCTTCACATTAGGCTGCTGCAGGCCATAGCCCTTGCGCTTGTCTTCCAGGAGGAGGAGGAAGGAGATGACGATGGCAATCACGCCAAAGGCTGCAAAGATGGTCATCGTCTCTGTATAGTCAATGACACCATCAGCACCCGTATTTGCCTGGTTCACCTTACCGATCCATACCGGAATAAGAGCCAGTCCGATATTCTGAATATAGAAGATAAGTGCGTATGCAGTTCCTAAGAGTTTCATTGGGATAATCTTTGGCACGGATGGCCACATGGCTGAAGGCACCAATCCGAAGGCAATGCCCAGGATGAGCATCATCACAATGGCAAGCACACATGAGTTGATTGGCAGGGCAAAGATTACGTGTACCAGAGTAAGGAGACAACTGCCGATAATCATCAGCGTGGCACCCTTGCCATACTTGTCATATACGCTGCCGAAGAGTGGAGTAAGGAAGATGGTACCGAATGGCAACATCGCAGGAATCAGACCTGCCATACTAGCATCAACACCATACTTGAAAATCATCAGCTTGGTGGCAAACTTCAGGAATGGGAATACGCCTGCATAGAACATCAGGCAAAGGAATGCTACATACCAGAAACCTGTTGTCTTGAAAAGTCCACCCAGGTCGGAGAACTTGAATCCTTCTTCCGGTTCAGTAGCCGCAGCAGCTGCTGAAGCATCCTCCTTCTTATCCATCGCGCAATAAACCAGATAAACCAGCACACCGGCACAAAGCAAGGCTGCACCCAAGCCAATAGAGGCAGATACGCCGCCCATCGCCTTGGCGAAAGGAAGAGAAGCACCCAGGGCAGCGGCTGTTCCCAAACGGGCCGTAGCCACCTGCACGCCCATTGCCAGAGCCAGCTCATGACCCGTAAACCATTTCACGATAACCTTGCTCACGGTAATACCGCATATCTCACAGCCCACGCCATAGATGGCGAAGCCAAGAGCAGCGATGACTACCTGTGTACTATAAGTACCAAAGAATGGCACTGCCATTGATCCGGCAAACTCATGACCCACTGCGTACCACTTCAACAAGGCTCCACCAAACATCAGGACGGTAGAGAGGATACCCGTAAAACGGATGCCGAACTTATCGAGAATGAGTCCACCGAAGAAGAGGAGCAGGAGGAACACATTAAAGTATCCGTAGGCTCCAGAGAAAAAGCCGTATTCATCCGAACTCCATCCGAGTCCGAGACCATTCTCTGCCCCCTTGGCAGCTGTCAAGAGTGGCTCCAGCGGAGACATTACATCTGTAAAAAAGTAACCGAACATCATCGTGACGCTCACAATGAAGAGGGCGGTCCAGCGAGCTGACTTCGAGTCGCTCAATTGCATCTGAATTTTTTCTGTTGTACTCATCGTTTCAAAACATAAATGATAATTTCATTATCACTAATTTCTATTTTCTATTAATTATTAATTATCAATCATTAATTATCAATTATTTTCTCTTCACGTTCTTCGTTCTTGTAATATCGAAGAGATAAGAGAGTTTCAATACTATCTGTCCGTAGTTACTCTTTCCAAAGTAATCACGCTTCGACGCACCGTAGATATTGCCCAATCCGTAGTAGTAGCGCGCCTCGGCAAGGAAGTGACCCACCTTCGGAATGCTGTATTCGGCACCCAATCCCACGGCGATACCGTAATCCAGCTTGTTCTCCACTGCCATCGTATCCTGTGCCACCACCGGACTCACTCTTTCGTTGTCCGTCTTCGGCATGTGCTTCACATCGAAGTTGGTCTTGGTTGATTCACTCAGATAATAACCAAACTGCGGACCGGCATTCACGAAGATATTCAGTCCTCTCTCTTCCCTACCCCAAGCCAGGTGAGCCATCACCGGCACCTGGATATAGTTGACGGTGCGACTGTAAACCATCGGCTGCTGGGTATCCGTAATGATCACGGGGTTGTTGTCACGGTCCAGGATATCCTCCTTCCATCCCACCTGTGCGTAGTTCACCTCGGCATAGATGGAGCAGATGGTCTTGAAGTATTTCTCGCAGGTATATTTCAGTGAGAGTCCTCCCGTGATACCCCCATGCTGCTTCTGCTGCACCTCCGGTTCGAAGCCCACCGAACTCATCACGTATCCGCCGTTGAATCCGATGCTAAAGTCATTGCGATGCTCGCCTATCTGTGCCGAAACCGGGATTCCGAAAGCCAGCAACAGAACCAGCAGCCCAAAATATCTATTCATTATCAACTCAAAACTATAAATTATAAACTATAAATTGTAAACTATAAACTAGTACTTAATCGTCTCTATCTGATGATTGAAGGTATAGTGAATCAGCTCGAAGTTTCTGTTCTTGTATCCGCCCCTGCTGGTCTTCACGAAATGCAGAGGAGTCTGAACTGGCAGATAATTCACCTGCTGCCTGTCACCATTGAAGTTGTCTCCATGCTTCTTCATACCCTGGATAAAGAACATGCCGTGGTCGTAACCCGTAATGGCGAAACGTGGCTGCGCTACCATCATCGGCTGGTGGAACCATGCCGCATACTTCTTCTCCAAGCTCTGCGTTCTTGCCGAACCGGCATTGTAATAGAAGGTGGAAGGAATATAAGTATCATACTTATAGAAGCGCTCCAGATTGTACTTGGCATACATCAGCCACTCCGTATAGCCGAAGAGCGAGATGGAGGCACCCGGGAACTTGCTGTCGAACTCATCCAACCTGTTGAGCACAGCCGTCAACTGTGGCGAACGGCCCGTGTTCAAAATAATCACATTCTGCTTGCTAGGCTGGAAAGCCTTGGCAAACTGCTCCAGGCTGGAATTCACATTGGTGATGCTGTAGTTGATGTTACGCTTCTCCAGTTCCTTGCGGAGTCCGTAGGTAAAGACTCCCTTTCTCGATGTAGAATCATTGCAATCTACAAAGATAGGATGCACGTTTGTGAATCGTCTCAGGAATGCCTCGATGGTACATTCGTTCAGGGTCTCCTGACTCTGATAAACCTGGAAGATTTCCTTGTTGCGCTCCACGTCGTCGCCGCTGATAGAGAACGGAATCACCAGTTTGATGCCGTTGGCCTTACAGAACGCCGTGAGCGGAGCCACCTGCTTGGTATAGAGCGGACCGAAGATGATGTTGCACTTGTCGGCACCTTCCTGCAGCAGGGTGGTACGGATATCCGCATCTATCGGCACGTTCCAGGCATGAACATCGGTAGAGATTCCCTTCTGCTTCAACTCGTCGCAAGCCATCAGCAGTCCGCGGTAGTACTCCACCATTCTCTTTCCGTCGCCATCCACATCGTGCAAAGGCAACATCACGCCAATCTTCACGGCATTGTTCACCACGGCAGGCGCAGCACTTGTCTTGGCTGGCGCAAAAGCTCCCGTTCCCGAGGTTTCGGCAGCAGCATTTCCCGCCTTCTCATGGTTCTTCTTCAAATCCTTCTCATAAGGAATAAACAGGGTGGCACCCTTCTGCAAGACGTAGCCCTCCTGCTTCATCTCCGGATTCGCCTCCATCAGTTCCGGCAAAGACAGTCCGTACTTGTTGGCAATGCCAAACACCGTATCCTTCTTCTTCACCGTATAAATGTCACGCCATTTGGTGGTCTGGGCGAAAACACCCATACTCAAAGTCAATCCCACAATCATCAAGAAATATCTCATACTTCTTCTCATAATCGTTCCAAATTTAATGTTAATATCTTCAGAAATCATGCCTTTCACGGCAATAATTCAACTTTTCACCTGCAAAAATACAAAAAATCTCGCATCTAGCCCAAAATCTCTAAGCTTTTTATTATCTTTGCACAAATTATTTGTAAAATGAGACTAAAAATAACGATACTTTGCATCATGTTGCTCGTTTTTGGGCACATTCATGCCGATGATGTATATCCATCGGTAACGCCTACCGCTGCCTTCACGGGGCCTGACGGCGAAACCATCACCGACGAATCCTACAGCGGTTCGGCGCCAGTTCATGCCACCTTCGAAGCGCACCCTGCTGACTATGCGGGATGGGATGCCTACTACGAGTGGCGATTCTACAAAAATGCCGACCAGGAGCCTTATATTATAAGGTATGAGGAGAACACCGACTTCGACTTCACCGAGTCGGGAAGCATCCGCGTGGTGCTCTACGCCAAGTTTACCCAGGGTGAACTGGAGATAGAGACCACCAACGAGGAATCCCCCTTCACCCTCTCCATCTCAGAGAGCGTGCTACTCATGCCGAATGCCTTCAGCCCCAACGGCGACGGCATCAACGACATCTACAAGGCGAAAGACGGCTACCAGAGCATCACCGACTTTCATGGCTACATCTTCAACCGATGGGGACAGAAACTCTTCGAATGGAACAATCCTGCCGAAGGATGGGACGGCACCTACAAGGGCAAGCCGGTGAAGGATGGTGTCTATTTCTGCCTCGTCAAGGCAAAGGGTGCCGACGGCAAGACGTACAACATCAAGAAAGATGTGAATCTGCTGCGCGGATTCACAGAAACACAAAACAATTCAGGACAATGATTTGATTTCAGCAATGAAGTTTCATTTCAGAAGAAAGATAAGAGCATGATTTCAGAAGAAAAAATAAATGTATGGGGCGCACGAGTTCACAATCTCAAGAACATTGATGTAGAGATTCCGCGCGACTCCCTCACCGTGATAACCGGTCTCTCTGGATCGGGCAAGTCTTCGCTGGCTTTCGACACCATCTTCGCCGAAGGTCAGCGCAGATACATCGAAACCTTTTCGGCTTACGCCCGCAATTTTCTGGGCAACATGGAGCGCCCTGACGTAGATAAAATTACAGGCTTGAGCCCTGTGATCAGCATCGAGCAGAAGACCACCAACAAGAACCCGCGCTCCACCGTGGGCACCACCACCGAGATTTACGATTACCTGCGCCTGCTCTTCGCACGTGCCGGAACGGCCTACAGCTACCAGAGCGGCAAGGAGATGGTGAAATATACGGAAGAGCAGGTCATCGACCTTATCCTCGATGAATACGAGGGCAAGGCCATCTTCCTCCTCGCCCCACTCGTGCGCATGCGCAAGGGTCACTATCGTGAACTCTTCGAGGGATTGCGACGCAAGGGCTATCTCTACGTACGCATCGACGGCGAAATCAGGGAGATAGAAAGGGGTATGAAAATCGACCGATACAAGAACCATAACATCGAGGCGGTGATTGACAAGCTCGTAGTGAAGGAAAGCGACGAGGAACGCATCCGCAAGAGTGTGGCCACGGCGATGAAACTGGGCGACGGCATGGTGATGGTTATCGAAAAAGGCGCTACAGAAGGCAAGAACTTCTCCAAGCGACTGATGGACCCCGTTACAGGCATCGCCTATCAGGATCCGGCACCAAACATGTTTTCCTTCAACTCCCCAGAAGGAGCCTGTCCGCATTGCAAGGGACTGGGAAAGGTGGGCGAAATCGACCTCAAGAAGGTGATTCCAGACGATGAGCTCAGCATCTACGAAGGCGGTATCGTGCCATTGGGAAAATACAAGAACCAGATGATTTTCTGGCAGATTGAGGCACTACTGGCGAAATACGGCCTGAAACTGAAGACACCGATCTGCGAGATTCCCGAAGATGCCATGCAGGAAGTCCTATATGGCTGTCTGGAAAACGTGAAGATTGCCAAGGAGAAGGTGGATACTTCTTCGGATTATTTCTGCGCCTACGACGGCGTGGTGGATTACCTGCAGAAGGTGATGGAAGACGATGAGAGCACCGCCGGAAAGAAATGGGCCGACCAGTTTGTCTCTACCGTAGAATGCCCGGAATGCCACGGTCTGCGACTCAAGAAGGAGTCGCTCGCCTTCCGCATCTGGGACAAGAATATCTCTGAGGTGGCAAGCCTCGACATCACCGAACTCCGCTCGTGGCTCGAACAGGTGGAAGAGCATCTGCCTGCCATGAAGGCGAAGGTGGCGCACGAAATCATCAAGGAACTGCGCACCCGTGTCAACTTCCTTCTCGATGTGGGATTGGATTATCTCTCGCTCAACCGCCAGTCGGCTTCGCTCTCGGGCGGTGAGAGTCAGCGCATCCGTCTGGCTACTCAGATTGGCAGTCAGCTGGTCAATGTGCTCTATATCCTCGACGAGCCTAGCATCGGCTTGCACCAGCGCGACAACGAGCGACTTCTGAAAAGCCTCAAGGAACTTCGCGACCTGGGCAACACGGTGATCGTGGTAGAACACGACGAAGACATGATGCGTGCCGCCGACTGGATTATCGACATCGGTCCGAAGGCTGGCAGAAAGGGAGGTGAGGTTGTTTTCCAGGGAACTCCGGCAGAAATGCTGAAGACCAACACCATCACCGCCCAGTATCTGAACGGCAAGATGGCGATAAAGGTTCCGGAAAAACGACGCGAAGGCAACGGCAAGAGCATCACCATCCACGGTGCCAGGGGAAACAACCTGAAGAATGTGGATGTGGAATTCCCATTGGGCAAGCTCATCGTGGTAACGGGTGTGAGCGGTTCGGGAAAATCAACCCTGGTCAACGAGACCCTACAGCCGATTCTCTCGCAGCATTTCTATCGCAGTCTGAAGAAGCCGATGCCATACGACAGCATCGAGGGCATCGACCTGATAGACAAGGTGGTGAATGTTGACCAGAGTCCGATAGGCAGAACGCCGAGAAGCAATCCTGCCACTTACACCGGAGTCTTCGCCGATATCCGAACCCTCTTCGTAGGACTTCCAGAGGCGAAGATTCGAGGATACAAACCGGCACGCTTCTCCTTTAACGTAAAGGGTGGAAGATGTGACGAATGCAAGGGCAACGGCTACAAGACCATCGAAATGAATTTCCTGCCGAATGTGTATGTGCCGTGCGAGGTATGTCATGGCAAGCGTTACAACCGTGAGACGCTGGAGGTGAGATACAAGGGTAAGAGCATAGCCGACGTGCTGGATATGACCATCAACCAGGCTGTGGAGTTCTTCGAAAACGTGCCTCAGATTCTCAACAAGATCAAGGCTTTGCAGAGTGTGGGCTTGGGATATATCAAACTAGGTCAGAGCTCCACTACCCTTTCGGGCGGAGAGAGCCAAAGAGTAAAACTCGCCACCGAGCTTTCGAAGCGAGATACGGGTCAGACGCTCTATATCCTGGATGAGCCAACCACCGGTCTTCATTTCGAAGATATCCGCATGCTGATGGATGTGCTTCAGAAGTTAGTAGATAGAGGCAACACGGTCATCATCATCGAGCACAACCTGGATGTGATAAAACTTGCCGACTGGCTGATAGACATGGGTCCGGAAGGCGGACGAGGTGGCGGAAAGCTCCTCTTTGCCGGCACACCGGAAGACATGGTGAAAAGCGGCGTAGGCTACACCAGCAAGTTCCTGGCTCAGGTGCTGAAGAAATAAAGAAAAAGACAGAGATAAAAAAACTCCGTTCCAATTCCGTGTATGAATATCTTGAAATTACACGAAATTGAAACGGAGTTTTTTATCTATGAAAGTCTATAGTCATTATTCAATAATCAATAATCATTATTCAATAATCAATAATCATTATTCAATAATCAATAATCTATACTCCATGCTCCTTCTTGGCTTTGTACTTAATCTTATCAAAACCTTCGCCATAAACACCGATCACGGCACTCTGACTGACAAAGGCATGTGGATCTATCTCGCTGATAAGGCGGAAAATGGCTGGAGCCTGGCGCTGCTTGGCAAGCACGAAGAGCATCTTCACATCCTGACCGGAATAGAAACCGCTGGCGTTCACCACCGTTACTCCTCTATCAGCATCCACGTTGATGCGCTTGCCTATCTCCTCATACTTCTGCGAAATAATGAAGAACTGTACACTTCTACGGCGACTGTTCACCACCTGGTCGATGCAGAATGCCTGAACGCAAAGAACTACATAACCATATAACACTTTTTCCCAATCGTGAACCACCAGATAACTGGAACTGATGATGAAAATGTCGCATATCATAATCACTCTACCTAAGGAAATGTCGCGATACTTGTTGACAATGGCGGCAATGATATCCGTACCACCCGTACTTCCACCAACAGAGAAACCGAGTCCGATTCCGCAGCCGCAGAAAACGGCACCCAGGAAAGCAGCCCATAAAGGTTGGTTTTCCAAGAGATGAATATCGCCTAAATGACTGGAGAAGAAGGAGGTCAAGACGGTTACCACGATGACGGCATAAACGGTCTTGACGCAGAACTTAGCTCCCAAAATCTTGAACGCACATATTAATAAGGTGGCGTTGGCGATGAAATACGGGATTTGCACAGGGCAACCGGTTGCCCAATAGATAATACTGGAGATACCAGGAAGTCCGCTTGCCGTCACATTGGTAGGCAAGAGGAATACGTTCCATCCAATAGCGTAGGAAATCATTCCTATCGCAATCATTACATAGTCTTGTACAGACTTCCACAAGGGTCGAGGAGGAGTCATAATTAATTTATAATTTACAATTTACTACTAATAGTTGATAGTTTATAATTGATAGTTTATAGGGCACACTTTATAGTTGAAAGGGTGCTCTTTACCAGAATTTCTTCTGCTGCTCTGACCACTCAAAACCTTGGGTTGCCATTTTCGCCTCTAAGGCAGCGCGGTTTACATTAAAGTGATTACAAATCTCATCGAGTGTTTCAAACTCGTGGTCACGAAGCAGGAAGTTGATGGCGCTTACGAGCATCGGAACATCATTCATTGGTAACTTATCCATCTTTTTTATATTGATTAATTAATATTTATTATTGATTACTTGAGGCACCATGCCTCTTTCGGGGTGCAAAATTACTGCAAATTTCAGACAATACCAAAAAAAATCCCAGCAATCTTTTACCGATTGCTGGGATTTTTATAAATTATTGATGATTTACGCATTCACTGCCACTGAAATCCAGTCGAAGACGAATGAGCAAATACCGAATGCTACGATACCTACTGTGCAGATAGCAAGTGCCAACTTGGTTGAGCATGCACTCTGGAAGGTAGGAAGCGGATTATCATTGTGCTTGATGAACATCGCCTTCACGATGAGCAGGTAGTAGTACAAGCTGATAACTGTGTTTACCAATGCGATGAATACTACACCGTAAGCCCAGGCACCCAATGTGGTGTGGATGTCGTGTGTTCCAACCGCTGCCATGAACACGAAGAACTTCGAGAACATACCGGCGAATGGAGGAATACCACCCAATGAGAACAAGGCCAATGTCATCAGGAATGCCAGACGTGGGTTGGTCTTGTACAAACCATTGTAGCTGTCCATCTGAACTGTACCGTTGTTGTGCTCCTCAATAGACGAGATGATGGTGAAGACGCTCAGGTTGGCTACTACGTAAATCAATACATAGTAAGTCAGGGCGCTTACGCTCATCGCTGAGTTGCCTACCACTGCCAACATGATGTAACCTGCCTGAGAGATAGAAGAGAATGCCATGAAACGCTTCAGGTCGCTCTGACGGATGGCAAACAGGTTGGCGATAGTGATAGAAAGTACAATCACGATGTAAAGCAACACGGTCCAGTACTCTACCATTGGCTGGAATACCTTCATCAGGATAGCGCAGAGTGTGAACGCTGCAGCACCCTTAGATACTACTGACAGATAACCTGTAACAGTAGTTGGTGCACCCTGGTATGAATCGGCTGTCCAGAAGTGGAAAGGAACCAAGGAAATCTTGAAGCCCAAACCACTGAAGAAGAACACCATACCGGCGATGGTCAATGGTGATGCTGAAATCACATGAGCCATATCGTTGAAGTACAAGGTTCCACAAGCTGCATAGAGCAGAGAAATACCATAGATCATCACACCACTAGAGAAAGTAGCGGTCAAAACGAACTTAGCACCTGCCTCAGCAGAATTGTGACGGTACTTATCGAAGGCTACCAAGCAGGCCATTGGCACAGATGCCATTTCGAGACCGAGGAAGAACAGGAGGAAGTGGTTGGCACTTACCATCATGTTCATACCCAGCAAGGTAGAGATAATCAACATATAGAACTCACCCTCCTTGAAGGCTGTGTCCTTACGGCTCAACCACTCCTTAGCCTGTACCATCACGATGAGGGTACCCAAAGCCAGGATAGTCTTCAAGACACCGGCAGCAGGACCAGTGGTGTACATGCCGCCAAATGCGTCTGTAGCTTCTGTAGGGAAGATGTTGAAGGCGATGTGAGCCACCATCAAGAGACATACCAGAGGATTGAACCACTTACGGTCTGCGCTCTTGGAACTGCAGAAGTCAGCAATGAAAGTGATCAACAGAACTATCATCAAGGTAGCTTCTGGAATCATATTTAAAAATTGACTGTAATTCATTTCTTCTGATATTTATTACATGATTACACTAAAGATAGGACCTACGGCGTCCATGATAATCTCCTCTGCCCAGAGTGGGAACATACCGAGACCTGCCACACAAGCGATCAAGCCTGCGACAGCGATACGCTCGTCCCAGGTAGCATCGTGAAGCTTCTCCAACTTTGGATTTGGAACCTTCTGGTACAAAATCTTACCCACGCAACGCAAGATGTATACGGCGGTGATAACGATAGATGTACAAGCGATGATGGTACATACACGATGGAAGGTATCTGCATTCTGGAAGGAACCTACGAAGATGGTCATCTCGGCTACGAAACCTGAGAAACCTGGCAAACCGAGGTTAGCCAAACCAGCTACTGCATAACCTACAGAGAGGAATGGAATAATCTTCATCAAACCACCCAGGTAACGTACGTCACGTGTACCAGCCTGATGGTAAATCATACCGATAACGGCGAAGAAGAGGGCGGTCATCAAACCGTGAGACAACATCTGGAGGATTGCACCAGTAGCAGCTGTCTCAGTCATCATACAGAGAGCGAAGAGCACCATACCACAGTGAGATACTGATGAATATGCGTTGATGTACTTCAAGTCGGTCTGTACACAAGCTGACAAAGCACCATATACGATAGAGATGGTAGTCAGCACGAGGAACACCTTGATCCAGAATCCGTGAGTAGCAGCTGGCAAGAGGAACATGGCGATGCGGAAGCAACCGTAACCACCAAGCTTCATCAATACACCGGCATGCAACATAGATACAGCTGTTGGCGCACTGGCGTGACCATCAGGAGACCATGTATGGAATGGGAACAGCGCACCGAGGATACCGAAACCGATGAAGAGCAATGGGAAGAACACATTCTGCACGCTCTCTGGAATCGCATGAGCACCATTGGTATGGTGAGCGATATCGAGGATTTCGAAGGTCTGAGCACCACTGTAGAAGTAGATTCCCAGGATACCGATAACCAAAAGGGCTGAACCACCCATCAACATCAAAGTCAACTTCATGGCTGAATACTCCTTTGCACCACTACCCCATACACCGATAAGGAGGTACATAGGAATCAGCGCCACCTCATAGAACATGAACATGGTGAACATGTCGATAGAGATGAAGAAGCCATATACACCGATGCTCAACAAGGTGAACCAGAGGAAGTAT
>OOCQ01000114.1_pt1 | contig 69944 bp, 57 predicted proteins | sample 1671121 | NCBI WGS metagenome assembly OOCQ01 (sample SAMN06348124, study PRJEB24527) | human gut metagenome | biome: human gut; feature: ankylosing spondylitis patient; material: feces | host: Homo sapiens | place: China | collected 2015-10 | reverse complement strand
CACATCCGTCTTTTAATTGTTTTTCCGGCTCATGCATTTCGAATAATTTATAAGAAATATAAAATATAGGCTTTGTTTATTTAAATAAGGATTATATTTAATAAAATAAAGCCTGTATTTATTAAAATAAGGGTTGTATTTTATCTTATCTATGCTGGTTGGAATGTTTATCTCATAACAAGCGGATATTATTTGTATTGAAGCTCCTTATATCTCATCGCTAAAAATCCGATTAAGCAAGCTTCTTCTCTCGCTTAATCGGATTTGTCTGTCTCTTGAACCCTCTGTCGGCAACTACTCTTTGTCCGCTTTTGGGGAGTTGTAGAGTTTCTTTTTCGTCTTGAAGAGGTCTTTCCAGTTGATGAAGTCGCGCTTCAGGATTATTCCCAAGCCTTGGGTGTTGAGCGACGACTTGGTGAAGTAGCGGTCGTTGGTCTGGTTGTAAACCTTGATGGCAACGTTTCCGCTCGGCGTGAGCAGATATTTCACGTCGAAGTCTCCGATGAATGATGATGTGGTGTTCGGGTTGTCGCGATATCCGAACTGTCCGTTTATGAGCAGACGGTTGCTGAATAGTCTTCCGGAGAGCAGTCCTTCATACTCGGCATTGTTGAAGCCTTCGGTGCCGGTGCTGATGTTTGTGCCGAAGTTCCAGTTGTTGTTGTTTATCAGCGTGCCGAGTATGTTGTTCACCTGCTGGCTTATTGTTCCGCTGAGCAGGCTCTGCATGGCAAGACTCGTCTGGCTTTGCTGTGCATCCTCCTGTGTGGAGTTGTTCTTGGTGTCGGTATAGAAGCGTCCGATGGCAAGCAGATAGACTACCTGCTGGTTCATCTCCTCTTCGCTGTTGATGAGAGAGCGCACCATTTGCTTTGCGTCGTTGTTTACCGTAGGCATGTCGAAGTCGAAGTCTACGCGTATAGCCTCCGGTGTGCCACCGATGTTCATAATGCAGTCCACCCTTACGTTGTTGCTGCTGAAGCTGTTGCCTATCTTGAGGTCGGCGAGCGACACTCCGTTTACGGGGTATACGGCCTTCAGGTTCAGTTGTGCGTTGAAGGGGTTTCCTCCGAAAACGATGCTGCTTCCCTGCTGGAACTGGAAATCCTTCTTTATGATGTTCTGTATTGTAAGGTTATATGCGCCGTGGTCTATGAGGTATGTTCCGAACATGTCGAAGCTTCCTTTGTTGAAGTATGCAGCCTTGATGGTGCCGCTGCCGTTGAGCGAAATCTTGTCGCCGCTTGTCTTGTCCATAAGTATGCGCAGCGTGAAGTCGGGTGTCGTGTTCACGTTTACGTTGATGTGCATGTCCGACGCATCGTTCAGGTTTGTCTGTGTTCTCAGTTCTGTATGCAGCGAGTCGTCAACAGTGCTGTTGTCGTCGTTGTCGTCTTTGTCGAGCCATGTTATGAAGTCGCGGTTCGTTATGGCATCGGGGCTTGAGGCGTCGTATTCTATAAATGAGCCTTTGTGGGGCGTAAGGTCTACGTCGAAGCGTATGTTATGTGGTCTGCCCGTTATGGTGCAGCTTCCTGTTCCGTAGACAGTTCCGTAGAATGTGTTGTTGCCATATCCGCTGGTGTCATAGCAGAGGAAGTTGTTGGTGCTGATGTTCAGGTCGTAGGTGAGCCTTGTAAGGTTCTTGTGGTGTAGGGCTCCCGTTATGGTCGCTATGTTGCCGTTGCGGTCAGTCACGGTGTCTCCGTCGAAGATTATCTCGTTTGGTATCATCCTTATCGTGTCGTTCTGAAGATGATACACCGTGTTCAGTGGAGTAATCTTTAAGCTGCCGTCGGCAACGAGCAGTCCGCGCAGGTTCACTTCGCTTAGGTCTCCATATACCTGTGCGAAGCCGTTAGCATGGCCGTTGATGTCTTCCATAAAGCTTCCGCAGAAGCTTTCCAGAAACTCTATGTTGGTATCCTTTGCCGTAATACCGAGGTCGATGTAGTTTCTTGCCGGCGACACATATCCTTTGATTATAGTCTGTGCGTTATCGGCATCGTCGGCATGAGCGTCGATGTCAATCTGCTTGTCTTCCTTGTTCCATTTCACGTTGGCGTACAGCGTTCCCATGCGTCCGTCCTGGAATTTGAACTGGTCTACAGTAAGGTCGGCATAGGCATCCGGCGAGTTGAGTACTGATTTCAGATAAGCCTTTCCGGAGGCAAGTCCGTTGAAGGTTACGGAGTGGAAGTTCACCAGGTTAAGGATATAGTCCACGTCGACATCCTTCAGGTCAACGCAGATGGAGTCAGAATGGCTGTGCGTTGCCAGTCCGTCAATTCTGATATGCTGTTTGCCGCGTTCTATGGCAAAGTGGTTCACTTCAATCCTCTCGTTGTTGTATATGATGTTTGCCGGACAGATATACCATGCCGTGTCGTTAATCATCATTGTAGACGGGTCGACAGCCAGTTCGATGGTGTTGTTCTTGTTTTTGTCTTTATAGAACTGTGCCTGTGTCAGTAGAGTTCCTTTTATTCTCGTCGGGGTGTTGTAGTCGAAATGCAATGCGCTGTTTAGTCTGTTGCCGGCAGCACTTGTATTCAGGCAGAGTTGAATGTTGTTGTTTCCTTCGAGAATCTTATTGATTTGTGCGTTTGTATATAGCGTGTCTTTTCTTGTAGTAATGAGCACGTTTCCTGATTTGTATCTCTCGTTGTTGTATATGAAGTCCTGCATGTCAACGTTGGCGGCAACAAATCTCTTGCTGTCGTCAATTCTTGCAGTCAGGTGGATAGGCTTTATGGCATGGAAAGGCACACCGAACAGGATCTGAAGCCATTTGGTGTCTGTTATGTCTGCGTTAAGTCTGAAGTCGTTTTCTGCCCGATAGACGGTTCTTTCAAGTCCCGGCATGGTAGGAAGCTTGTCTTTCAGTATTCCGAGGATGCTCTCCTTGAGCGTCTGGAAGTTGTATGCGCCTTCTATGTCAATCTTGCCGAAGTCAGACTGCACGGTGAGTTGTCTTGGAGACATGCCTGCCTCAAGGTTGCTGATGGTGTAGTCTTCGGTAGGCGACAGGAGTCTGAAGTCGTCAACGGTAAGTTTTCCGCACAGGTTGCTGATGCTGTTGCCTGTGCCGTTGGCGTATATGTTTGCATGGAAGGATGCGTCTCCCCATTTGTTGCTGATGTTCAGTCGGTGGGGATACAGTTTGGCAATGCTTGCTTTCAGTTCGGCTGTCGGCAGGCTGTGTATGTTTCTTACGCTTCCGTTTATGCTTATCTCGCAGTTAGGGTCGTTGAGCGACAAGGTGCCGCTGATGGCATCACGGGCGTAGTTGCCGTCAACGGTAATATTCTTGAAGGAATAGTTGTTGAAGTCCAGCCTTGCTATGTTTCCTTTCACGTTGATGTCTTCAAGCTTGTTCGCCCTGATGTTGCCTGTCGCATTGATGCCGAGGGCAACGCTTCCGAATCTGTTGTCGGCAATGATGTCCTTGATATACAGGTCTTTGGTGCTGACAGATGCATAGGCTTTGCTTCCCTTCTTGTTGAGCTTTGCATCGATGTCTCCGAGGTTTGTGCTTATATGTGAGTTGGCGATGATGTCGCTTCCTTTTCCGCTGGCATTGCCTCTGATGGAGAAGGTCTTGATGCAGGCTAATTGTGGAGGAATGTTTGTCTTTGTAGCTGACAGGACTTTGTTTATCATTGCAAGGCTGTGTGTGCCGATGTGTAGTTCCTTTAGTTGTATTGCCCATTCCTTTGTGGTGCCAAACGGCTTGATGTGTCCTTGTGCAGAAAGCCTCATGTCCTTGTCGGCAGAATACAGTTCTATTCTGTTTGCTGTGATGTTGCCGTTTGAGCAGGCAAAGCTGGTGTTCATGTTGAATGTGGTGTGAATGTCTTTCAGCGTGTTGTTTAGGAAGGCAAAGTCGCCGAGGAATATGTCTTTACCATACAAGTGTCCGTGTAGCAGTATCTCTTTGGGGTTGATGCTGCCGTTAGTTGACTTGTATGATGCGGTTATGGAGTCGGATGAGAATATGGAGTGGGGGAGTTTGAGAGTGAAGTTGCTGACTTTGGCTTTCCCCTTGTCGGCATACAGGTTGAGGGTAAGGTCTTTGAGCGACAGTCCGGACGCTTCGTTGAATGCAAGTTTCTTGATGGTAGCGTCTATCATGCCGTCCTTTATTCGCCTTACTATTATATTCGAGCTTATGTCGCTCAGCGAGATGTGGTATTCGTTGAACAGGTTGGGTGTACGGGGCTTGTCGTATTGGTTATAGCATATGGCTCCGTTTCTTATTATAAAGGAGTTGATGCACAGGTCCAGCTTGCTTTCAGACTTGCTTTCAGACGAGAGGGAGTCAATGACGAACTGGCAGTTCAGCTTGTCAGAGGCCTTGGCTTTGTATATGTTGGCTTTCATTCCGAACACCTGAGCCGATGAGATGGATATCCTACCTTTGGTAAGTTCAATGATGTCGATGCTGACAGACAGGCGTGATGCGTTGAGCATATGCTTGTCCTGCTGGTCATCCATCTCGAAGTCGTCAATGATGATGCGGTTAAGAAATCCGAGATTGATGCTCTTGATGCTTACTTTCGTGCCGAATTTATCTTGCAGTATGTTTGCCGCACATTCTCCTGTATATCTCTGTATTGCAGGAATGTGAAGCAGGATGGAAACTGTCAGGTATGTACCAAAGATAATCCATATCGTGGCATTGAGTATGTGACGTAGCTTTTTCAAGGATGTTCTGTTTGGAATGTAACTTTGTTTTTTGGGTAGTTCAAAAGAAAGCGCCATGGGCATTCCCGTGGCGCTTCCGTGTATTTATAACGACTCATCTTCAGGCTTGCTTATATGCCTTTTGGCATTGGGAATGATATGTTTCTTCTTTGCAAGCCATTTTGCTTTGCGTTCCTCGTAGTCACGCATATGTCTTTCGAGGAAATTGTCTGCCATCGTTTATCGTTTTTCAAATTTGCTGTATACCACGCTGATGGTGATATTGCTGTTTGTTTCTTCTCCGCGCACCAGTCTTGTTTCAGCGATGCTCATGTCGTTGGATACTTTCACGAGCTGTGAAGTCTGTCCGACAGTGGCGTATGTGGTGCTTACCGGCACGATGAGGACTTTGTTCCAGTTGGGGTGTGCGGTTTCCCATGCCTCTCTTTTGGCATTCCAGTTGTTCCATTCCTGGCTTGTCTTGGCTGGTTCCTTACCGACAGCTTTTTCTCTGATGCCGTTCATGAATGTTATCAGGTTGGCTATGTTGTGGAAAGTGTAAGCGTTTTCCACTTTGCCGTATGAACTGTTGTCGCTTTCTGAGTATACTGCGAGGTAGGTCTCTTTATTGTCAATGAGTTTCTCGTCCTCGAAGAACTGTTTCAGACTGTCTTTCGGCACCATCATCAGTGTCGTAGGCTTGCTGAAACTGTATTTCTCGTTAACGCTGTTGTTTATTCTTGTCAACGAAATTCGTGCGGAGTTTATCGTATCGTTCTCATGACCCTTCAGTATGTCGTCAACAGGAATTGTCAATTCAGTATATATACCAGCTGGCGACTTGATGAATGTGCATGAGTTGTCGTTGACCATATTCTGAATCTTGTCATTGTCGTTAGCAACGCTTGAAGCCTGTATGACTTCTTCGGTTCCGGCAAATGTGGTTACTACGTTTACCGTTGTATCTTTCTTCACCCCATTGCTTTCTTTCTCGTACTTATACCTATAATATATAAGCATCTGGCTCAGGTTGATGTTCGCCATAGAGCCCAGTCCGTCGGTTGACTCGAAATAGAAACCGGGACAAACGTTATGTATGAAAGTGTATGAGTTCTTGAACAACTTCGGATTTTCATAATACTTCTGCATTATGTATGTTCCGTAGTTGTAATAGTTCTTGTTGTCTTTGTCGGTATATGCGTATTTCAGGATGTTGCCGTCTGCATCAAGCTTGGAGTTAGGAAGTTTTACCTTTATCTTCTTCGGCATAGTGTCGGCAGCAAGGTCATATAGCGAATATGTCTTGTTTACGCTGACGCTTCCGGTTCCTTTCCTGAGATAACCTTCTGTGTCGGGGTTGAAGTCAGAATAATATTTCTTTCCTTCTTCCATCGGCTTTGCCAGTTCCAGTGCTTTCAGCTTCATTGTTGAAAGGGAATCACCGAAATAATTGTCGTAATAGAGATATATGACGCATGAGTCGGCAATGAGGCTTCCGTCGTTCAGCTTGCTCTGTATGCTGCTTTCTTCAGGCAGCTGTGTTCCTTCCAGAGTATAGAACTGTGTGAGGAAGTTACCTTTTATATATGCACCGGTCTCAGGATCTTTGATCTTGCCGAGGTAGCCTGTAGTACTTCTTGAATATACAGGACCTGATGCTACTGATTTTGAAGCGATTGGGAATGTGGCGGATGTAACATTGATATTGTCGAGGTTTTCAATGATAGAGCCGCCCAAAGTGTCAGTGTTGTCGTCACATGAACAGATGCCTGCTGCTAAAACGGCAAGGCTGAAAATAACCTTTTTTAATTTCATGAGATTTGCTTAATACTTTAAAAAGACCGCTTCCTGAAATGTTGTCATGTCTGGAAGTGGTCTTGTCGTGTATGATATTATTATTTTATCTGTCTCTCTCTTAAAGTAGGATTCGCTTATTCGTTATCTCCGAAAACTTCATCGTAGAATTTGTCGTAAGCATCTGCATTAATCTCTGTCTCTTCTGCTTGCGACAAGAAAGGCATGCCTTTCTCCTGAGCGTACTTTACAAGTTCCGGATTAACACCCGGACCTGCTTCAACGACACCATCGGAGAAATCAATGGCAAACTTCTGGAATTCGGTGAAATCGAACTTCTCGTTGTAATTATCCAATACATCGCTGTGGGCATCCTTGAATTCGAGACACTGGCGGAAGGACGGTTCAATGTCCTTCTTCAGTCCGTTGCCGAACAAAGATGTCACGATTTTGGCATTGGCGAAAGAAGGCTCGTCCTTGTATGCCGTCTTGACGTAGTAAGGTATAATAGTGCCCATCCATCCTTGGCAATGTATGATGTCCGGAGTCCAATGAAGTTTCTTTATGGTCTCAAGCACACCTCTTGCAAAGAAAATGGCTCTCTCTCCATTGTCTTCATATTCCTCTCCGTTTTCATCGTTAGCCATCAGGCGCTTGGTGAAATAGTCGTCGTTATCAATGAAATATACTTGTATTCTTGTTGCAGGGATAGAGGCAACCTTGATAATCAGAGGATGGTCGGTCTCGTCAAAGATTATCATCATCCTTGAAAGACGTATCACTTCATGCAACTGTCCTCTTCTTTCGTTGATGTTTCCCCACTTTGGCATAAAGGTGCGGATTTCGTAACCTTTGTCAATAATGGATTGGGGTAACTTACGTCCTATGCGCGACAATTCACTTTCAGCAACATAGGGCATTATTTCTTGATTAATAAATAGAATTTTTTTTGCCTTCATCGTGTTTCACTTTATTCTTTGCAAAGGTACGAAAAAAAACTTACTAAACCGCCTTGTTCTTGTAAAATCGCTCAAAACACCATGTTTATTGGCATTTTTTTATACATATCCTTTCTTGTTTAAGAAAAATGTTGTTATTTTGCACCGATTTTTCGAGAGAACGGTTCTTCGGCTGTTTATGTCGGGGAATAAGAATTTCTATACTTAAGAATTGTTTTAATCAAAATATAATGAAAGTATTTCATAAGATAGCAGATCTCCAGAATGAACTTTTTGCTGTTCGCAAGGATAACAAAACGGTAGGTCTCGTTCCCACAATGGGAGCTCTTCATGAGGGACATGCCTCATTGGTGTCTCGCAGTGTAAAAGAAAATGATGTAACAGTGGTATCTGTTTTTGTCAATCCCACACAGTTTAATGATAAGACAGATTTGAATACATATCCACGTACGCTTGAAGCTGACTGCAAATTGCTTGAGAGTGTTGGTGCGGATTATGTGTTGGCTCCTTCGGTAGAAGAGATGTATCCGACACCGGACAACAGACATTTTGAATTCCCGCCAGTGACAACAGTTATGGAAGGTGCCCATAGACCAGGTCATTTCAACGGCGTGTGTCAGGTAGTTAGCCGTTTGTTCTATATCGTTCGCCCGGACAAGGCTTATTTCGGAGAAAAGGATTGGCAGCAGATAGCTGTGATAAAGGCACTGGTAAGATATCTTGGTATAAAGGTGCAGATAGTAGAGTGTCCTATTGTCAGAGAGGCTGACGGGTTGGCGAAGTCTTCGCGTAACACTCTGCTTGCTGCAGACGAAAGGGCTATCGCACCGACAATCTACAAATATCTGAAGGAAAGCCAAGAATATGCGCATTCTCATTCTCTGAAGGAAACCCATGATTGGGTGGTAGAGCAGATAAATGCCGTTGACGGACTTGAAGTGGAGTATTTCTCCATCGTTGACGGAGACACTTTGCTGGATGTTGAAAACTGGGAAGATTCAAAGAATATTGTAGGTTGCATCACAGTATACTGTGGAAAGAAACCAATCAGACTGATAGATCATATCAAATATAATTCATAAAAAGAAGAATAGGAAAATGTTGATTGAGGTATTGAAGAGTAAGCTACATTGCGTAAAGGTGACAGAAGCAAATCTTAACTATATGGGTAGCATAACCATTGATGAAGATTTGATGGATGCGGCAAATCTTATAGCTGGAGAAAAGGTTCAGATCGTAGACAATAACAATGGTGAACGTTTTGAAACTTATATTATCAAAGGTGAGCGCGGTAGCGGATGTATCTGTCTGAATGGTGCGGCTGCCCGCAAATGTCTTGTTGGTGATACTGTGATAATCATCGCTTATGCTCTGATGGATTTCGAGGAAGCAAAGACATTCAAGCCTGTTGTCGTCTTTCCTGTTGACAACAAGGTATCTAAATAAAAGACAATTTGGAAATAGATAGAGAGCCGGATGGGGATTTGCCATCCGGCTTTTTAAGCTTTATACGTGCATAAGATCCGACATTATACCATCGCTTAAGAACAGGCCTTTCCTTGTAAGATGGATTCTCCTGCCGTCATCGGAAAGCGTAAGAAGCTTGTTCTTGATATGCGGTTCCGACTCTTTGCGAAGATATTCATAATACTCAATGCTGAAATTCTCTTTTATATAGTTTATGTCAATGCCTTCGCAAGTTCTGAGACTTGTCATGATATAGTCGTCAAATTTCGAATCAGTTGAAAGGACCTCATCTTCATAAGGTACAATGCCGTGTTCTATGGAGCGGATATATTCTTTCAGATTACTGATGTTCCATTGTCTTGATTCCTGGTTGTAAGAATGTGCGGCGGCTCCAACTCCCAGGTAGGGGATGTTGTGCCAATAACTGCTGTTGTGTCTTGAACGGAAACCGGGTTTCGCAAAATTGCTTATCTCGTAATGCTCATATCCGGCATCGTTAAGTTTATCTATCAGCAGGTTGTACATCTCCAGATATGTATCGTCGCTACACTCTTTTATTGTTCCTTTGTCGAGCATCTTGTACAGCGCCGTTCCTTCTTCATACATCAGACTATAGGCTGAGATATGCTCTACGTTTAGTTTAATTGCCTTTTCTATGTCATTGTTCCATTGTGATATAGTCTCGTTTGGAAAACCAAACATCAGGTCTATGCTGATGTTCTTTATGCCGGCTTCTCTTAGATTTTCTATTGCACTTCTGATTTGTTCGCTCTTGTGCCTTCTTCTCGCAAATGCAAGTATGTCGTCAGAAAAGGACTGTACTCCCATGCTTACCCTGTTCACATTCAGTCCTGCCAATCGTTTGGCAAAACCAGGTGTAACATCGTCCGGATTGCATTCCATAGTGATTTCACATCCATCCTCCACCTTATTATATATATATATAGCGTTTAATATCCTTGCTGTTTCGTCAAGGGAGAGAAGAGAAGGCGTTCCGCCACCAAAGTATATGGTGGAAACAGATTCGTGTAAGTATTCTTTCCTTAATTCCAGTTCCTTGCAAATGGCATTTGTATATTCTCCGATGAGCTCAGTTGCCGTTGTTGAATAGAAGCCGCAATATATGCATCTGCTTTTGCAGAAAGGTATGTGAATGTATAATCCTGCCATGATTTTGTCGTATTTTAATGCAAAAGTACTAATATGTTTTAAAAAATGAATTAAAAGCGTCAGTTTCTTTTGTGAAATGAAGAAAAAATAATAACTTAGATGCCGTTAAAAATAATCTAGGTCGGATAAGAGAATAAAATTCTTCGAAACGACATAAACCTAAATCTATTATAACATGAGAGTTTACCAGACTAATGAAATCAAAAACATTGCCTTGCTTGGCAGTGCGGGTTCCGGCAAGACAACTCTTGCCGAAGCGATGTTGTTTGAAAGTGGTGTAATCAAGCGTCGTGGTACGATTGAAGCAAAGAACACCGTTAGTGACTATTTCCCAGTTGAGCAGGAATATGGCTACTCAGTATTCTCAACTGTTTTTAACGTCGAGTGGAATAATAAGAAACTTAATATTATAGATTGCCCGGGATCTGACGATTTCGTGGGCGGAGCTATTACTGCACTCAATGTTACAGACCAGGCTTTGGTACTCATTAACGGACAGTATGGTCCGGAAGTAGGTACCCAGAACCTGTTCAGATATACAGAGAAACTCAAGAAGCCTGTTATCTTCCTGATAAATCAGCTTGACAGTGAAAAATGTGACTTTGATTCCATCATTGCATCAATGGATGACATATATGGGGCTAAGTGTGTTCAGATACAGTATCCGTTGCAGACAGGACCGGAATTCAATTCCTTGATTGATGTCTTGTTGATGAAGAAATATTCATGGAAGCCTGAAGGTGGAGCTCCTATCATTGAGGATATACCGGCAGAGGAGATGGATAAGGCTTTGGAACTGCATAAGGCTCTTGTGGAAGCTGCCGCAGAAAACGATGAGACCCTGATGGAGAAATTCTTTGAGGAGGAAACTCTTACAGAGGATGAGTTGCGCGAAGGTATCCGTAAGGGACTTATCACACGTTCTATCTTCCCTGTATTCTGCGTTTGTGCAGGAAAGAGTATGGGAGTAAGACGCTTGATGGAGTTCCTGGGTAATGTTGTTCCTTTTGTAGATGAAATGCCTAAGGTACACAATACAAGAGGTGAGGAAATTCCTGCGGAGTCAGATAAGCCTACATCTTTGTATTTCTTCAAGACTGGTGTTGAACCTCATATCGGTGATGTCTCATATTTCAAGGTGATGAGCGGAAGTGTGAAGGCTGGTGATGATTTGGCAAATGCTGACCGCGGCTCAAAGGAACGCATCGCAAACCTTTATGTCTGTGCAGGAGCAAACCGTCAGCCTATTGAACAACTTATGGCTGGTGATATTGGCTGTACTGTTAAGTTGAAAGATGTCAAGACTGGTAATACTCTCAACGGAAAGGGTGCAGAAAACAAGTTTGACTTTATCAAATATCCTAACTCAAAATATTCTCGTGCGATAAAGGCAAAGAATGAGGCTGATACTGAAAAGCTGATGGCGGCATTGATAAAGATGCGTCAGGAAGATCCTACATGGGTCGTTGAGCAGAGTAAAGAGCTCAGACAGACTATCGTTCACGGACAGGGTGAGTTCCATCTGCGTACACTTAAATGGAGACTTGAAAACAACGAGAAGCTTCAGATTGAATTTATTGAACCACGTATTCCATATCGTGAAACTATCACTAAGCTTGCACGTGCTGATTATCGTCATAAAAAACAGTCTGGCGGTGCCGGACAGTTCGGTGAGGTTCATCTCATTATCGAACCATATGCTGAGGGTATGCCGGATCCTACATCTTACAAGATTAATGGTCAGGAGTTCAAGATGAACATCAAGAACAAGGAAGTCGTTGACCTGGAATGGGGCGGAAAGCTCGTGTTTATCAACTCTGTTGTTGGAGGTGCTATCGACCAGCGTTTTATGCCTGCAATATTGAAGGGTATAATGGAAAGAATGGAGCAGGGACCACTTACCGGTAGCTATGCAAGAGATGTTCGAGTAATAGTATACGATGGCAAGATGCACCCGGTAGACAGCAATGAGCTTTCGTTCATGCTTGCTGCACGTGCTGCCTTCTCTGAGGCATTCAGGAATGCCGGTCCGAAGATTCTTGAACCTATCTATGACCTTGAGGTGTTTGTGCCTTCTGACTATATGGGTGATGTTATGAGTGATCTTCAGGGACGACGTGCTCTTATCATGGGTATGGATTCAGAGGCTGGATACCAGAAACTGCAGGCAAAGATTCCTCTTAAGGAATTGTCGAACTACAGCATCTCTCTGAGTTCAATTACTGGTGGTCGTGCTTCTTTCACAACGAAGTTTGCAAGCTACGAGCTTGTTCCAAACGATATCCAGCAGACTCTTATAAAGGAGCATGAAGCAGAGATGGAAGGAAAAGAATAAAAGTTTTTCATATCGTTATATAAATAAGAAAGGTGACTCTTGGAATAACAGAGTCACCTTTCTTTAATATGTGTAATTTGTTTTTATAATCCTTTCTTACGAAGTTCTGTCCTTGCCTGTTCTATAGCTTTTATCCAGTTGGTGTCAAGAGAGAATTTTGTTATGTACCCTTCGTTTCTTATGTAGCTTTCAACGAGTTCCAGGTCCATATCGTTGAACCACGGGTTCTGGACAGATGCTGTTTTGAAGATGTCAAGGACAACATCTTTGTTCTTCTTGGTCTTTGCTTCGCCAAGTTTCTTCATATAAAGATTGATGAAGTCGTACATGGCGTATGCCTGGCGGTCAATGACGTTTACTGTAGTATCTGGCATTAGTTCGCGAGTTTTCATTACCATGTATTTCAGTTCGTCAACCTTGAAAGTCGCAATCTTTCGTGTTTCAATGTCTTTTGTCTTGTCGTTTGCTGCTTTCTCTGAGATGTTGAGTATCTCCTTGTATACCTCTTGTGCATTGGTGTTTAACACGCAAGTTGCAGCGAATGATAAGACTAATAAAAATTTCTTCATATTGCTCTTTTAATTATTGGTTTCTTTTTAGTTCTATTTCTTTGTTTATACATGTAGGATATTCTTCCTTGTAATGGCTGACCATTATTATCGCTTTGTCTTTTCTTTTGGCAAAAGCATTTATTATGCATCTTACTTTGTTCCGGTTCCTGTTGTCGAGTCCGTGGAAGGGTTCATCAAGAATCAGCAGTTGTGGGTCTTTCACGAATGCTCTTGCCAGCAATACAATTCTTTGTTCTCCGCTTGAAAGAGACAAGAAGTTTCTGTTAGCCAGATTGTCTATACCGAAAATCCTAAGCCATATCTCGCATTTCTTGTATTCCTCATCAGTCGGTTTTGCATACAATCCTACAGAATCCTTCATTCCGCTTGCCACAATCCTTATTGCAGGAATGTTGTGCTTGTATGCTCTGTGCATTTCGGGTGATACATAGCCTATGCGCTTTTTTATTTCCCAAATACTTTCGCCCGTTCCGCGTTTCTTTCCAAAGAGTTGTATGTCGCAGGCATAACTCTGTGGATTGTCGGCGCAGACCAGACTTAGAAGAGTGGACTTACCTGCACCGTTGGGTCCGTTTAGTGCCCATCTTTCACCGCTACTGACGGTCCAGTTGAGGTTTTGTAGTATTGTACGTGAACCGTAGCGTATAGATACATTATTAAACTTGATGACCTCCTTGCTGGAATTCTCTGCAGATTGAATCTGAGAGAATGGAATGGCTGCAACTTCTTTTTCTATTGTTTCTCTTTCCTTCTCTGTTATATTGTCATTGTCGGAGTGTCTGGAAGTGAGTTCCGTGTATTCTTTTATTGGAATCTTGTTTAGAACTCTCCTGTCTTTCACCTCTACTATATGTGTTATGAAGTCAGGAATGTCGTCAACCTTCGCAAGTACAAGTATAATCTGTATTCTGAATTCTTCAGAGAGTTTTGCCAAGAGCTCTTTTAGCATATCCCTTGTGCCGGCATCAAGTCCTATGAAGGGATTGTCGAGAATGAGTACTCTCGGCTTCGACAACAGGTTCTTTACAAGATGTAGCTTTCTTAATTCTCCACTTGACAGTGATATTATATATTTGTCGAGCATTGGGGCTATGGCGAAAGCATCATATAGCCTTTTCTGCAGAACTTTGTGCTCTTCGGAATCTTCTCCAATAAGGGCATAAGCTTTGTCAAGGATGCCTCTTGCAGTCGGTGTCTCTTTGTCTATGTCGTGCATGTTCCATCTTTGCTGCAGATAGTAGTGTTCGCCGTTGCTTCCGTATGCATCCTCGAATGAGATATATCTTATATTGTCTGATACGTATTGGCTTGTGTTAGGTGCAAAGTCGTATTCCGGTTGCGTCAGCCTTAGTGGGTGTGCTCCGGTTATGATACTTACCAGCATAGTCTTTCCGGAAGCATTATTGCCTACAATGGCAATGTGCTCATTTTCAAGAAGGGAGAAGTTGACGGGTTCAGCCATGTTCCATTCCGGCATTCTCGTTGTTCCGTTGCTGATATTTATTATTGTTTGCATATTCTTTGTTATTTGTGTTTAAGTGCGTTCAGTTGACTTGCTGAGATTCTGCTTTTGTTTTTGTTTATAAAGTCTTTCCAATTGTGGTAGCCTGCAGAGATGTCAGGCTTGCCAGCTTGCATGAAATGACAATATGCAGCGGCAAGAGCATCTGTGGCATCCATAAATGGCACCTTGTCTTTATCGTTTATGTTCAGCAGTCTTGTAAGCATAGCCGCCACTTGTTCTTTCGAAGCCTGTCCCTGTCCGGTTATTGCCATTTTTATTTTCAGCGGAGCATATTCGTGGATGGGTACATCGTGGTGTATTGCTGCGGCAATAGCCACTCCTTGTGCACGGCCGAGTTTCAGCATTGATTGCACGTTCTTTCCGAAGAACGGTGCTTCGATAGCCATTTCGTCAGGCAGGAATTCATCTATGATACCGGTAACGCGTTCAAAAATCTTTCCCAATCTTAGGTAAGGGTCGTGTTCCTTTCTCATGTCTATCACTCCCATGGCAATCATAGATGCCTTGTTGCCGACAACCTTCAGCAGTCCATAGCCCATGACATTTGTTCCTGGGTCAATGCCTAATATTATCTTTTCAGACATTGTCCTTTATTATTTTATAAAAGGATTATGTGTAGCCTCAAATCCGATAGTTGTCTTGTCGCCATGTCCTGGGAGAACCGTTGTGTCAGCAGGCAGGATTCCGACAATATGTTTCAGGCTTTCAATGATGTCCTTATAGCTGCCCAGTTGGAAATCCGTTCTTCCGATGCTCATTTTAAACAGCGTGTCTCCAGAGAATACAACATTCTCTTCCTTGCAGAATAGCATCACAGAGCCTGGGGTATGTCCTGGTGTAGGTATTACAGTCATGGAGTGGCTGCCGAATTCTATAATGTAGTTCTCGTCAAAGTATTTGCCGACAGCAGGAATAGGTACATTATATTCGAGTCCGATGAATGCCTTTGCCTGACTTGCGAGATTGTTCATTAGAATCTCGTCCTTTGATGATACCTCAGGCATAAGTTTGAAGTTGTCGGCTATGGTGTTGTTGCCGAAATTATGGTCAATATGTCCATGTGTACTTATCAGATGTACAGGGGTTAAGCCGTTGCCTTTTATGTAATTGACCACGGCACATCTTTCTTCTTCATAGAAAGCGCCGCAGTCTATGATGATACATTCTTTGGATTCGTCGCTAACGATGTAACAGTTTTCCTGAAACATGTTACATACAAATTTCTCAATGCTCAACATTATAGTTCGCCTTTTTGTTCTTTTGTATAAAATGAAAAGATCTACTTGTTAAGTGGCAGGTACGTAGATGACAAACTTATCCTTGAACCAGTCGTCGCTGAACCAGTTTGTAATCTCTATAGCCTCTGCGATTTTTCTGTAAGGATGCATCTCGCTTTCCACGTTGCCACCTTTCAGGCATAGCAATCCGTTGGGGAGTGAATTATTTGAAACCTTACTGAAATTCTTTTTTATTATCTTCATCAGGTCTGGCAGCGGCATAACGGCACGGCTTACGACAAAGTCGTATTTCCCTTTCTCTTCTTCACCGCGCAGATGTACGGCTTCCACATTGTTGAGTTTTATCGCATTTGCTATTTCGTTTACTACCTTTATCTTCTTGCCCGTTCCGTCAATCATTTTGAAGTCCACTCCCGGGAACATGATAGCAAGAGGAATTCCAGGGAATCCTCCTCCAGTTCCGAAGTCAAGAACTTTTGTGCCAGGACGGAAAGTCACGGCTTTGGCTATTGCCAAAGAATGCAGGACATGGTGCAAATATAGATTGTCGATATCCTTTCTTGATATTACGTTGATTTTCTCGTTCCAATCTTTGTATAAATCATAGAGAGCAGCAAATTGTTCTTTCTGCTTGTCTGTGATTTTAGGGAAATACTTCAGTAATTCTTCCATTGATGTCTTTTTTACATATAATATAATGGGCAAAGTTACTGCAAATCGTTATGATTACAAAATAAACTATCGCAATTAATATTAAATCATAGTTTTTTGCTAATTTTGCACCCGAATTCAAAAAAACAGAACGAAAAGTATTCATATAAAAAGAGTAATTATGAACAATGGAAAGTTTCGTGCTGCACTGTTTGATCTGGATGGTGTGGTATTTGATACGGAACCTCAATATACGGTATTTTGGGGAAATCAATTCCGAAAATATTATCCAGACCAGCCCGGAATGGAACAAAAGATAAAGGGTATGACCCTTGTGCAGATATATGAAGCATATTTTAAAGACGAAAACGTTCAGAAACGGATAACTTCCGAACTTGACGAGTTTGAGCAGAACATGAACTTTGAATATGTCAAGGACTTCAAGTCTTTCGTTATAGATATACGTGCCAATGGCGTAAAGACGGCTGTCGTTACAAGTTCCAACAAGGTGAAGATGGAAAATGTGTATTCAAAATGTCCTGAGTTCAAATCTTATTTTGATGCAATTCTCACGTCAGAGGATTTTGCGGAGAGCAAGCCTTCACCTGATTGTTATCTGAAAGCAGCCCAAAGGTTTGGTTTTAAGTCAGATGAATGCGTGGTGTTTGAGGATAGCTTTAATGGCTTGAAGTCGGGCAGAGCGGCAGAAATGTATGTTGTAGGACTGTCTACAACAAACGAGGCGCTGGCAATAGAAGGGTATTCAGACTACGTAATATCAGACTATGAAGGTTTGAATTTTGAAAAAATGTGCGAATTAATTCTATAAAGATATGAAAAAGTCTTACTTTTGCAGAAATATTAACATAACAAACGAAATAATAATTAATAAAAGAAATGGCAGGTTATTTGGTATCTGATAATCGCAAGGTTACTACGCATCGTTTTATAGAAATGAAACAGCGCGGAGAGAAAATCTCAATGTTGACAGCGTATGATTACACAACAGCGGGAATCGTTGACGGAGCAGGGATTGACGGAATCCTTATCGGAGATTCGGCATCTAACGTAATGGCAGGTAACGGCACAACGCTTCCTATAACAATAGAGCAGATGATTTATCATGCAAAATCTGTTGTAAGAGGTGTAAACAGAGCACTTGTCGTATGCGATATGCCTTTCGGTAGTTATCAGGTAGACCGTAAGGAGGGTGTGAAGAATGCTATCAAGATAATGAAGGAGAGCGGTTGCGACGCTTTGAAGCTTGAGGGCGGACTGGAAATAATAGATACCATAAAGGGTATTCTTGATGCTGGCATTCCTGTTATGGGACATCTGGGTCTCACACCACAGAGCATCAATAAATTTGGAACTTATGCTGTACGTGCAAAAGAAGATGCTGAGGCTGAGAAACTGATCAGCGACGCCAAGCTCCTTTCAGAGACAGGATGTTTTTCTGTAGTACTTGAAAAGGTTCCTTCTGCACTTGCTACGAGAGTCAGCAGTGAGATAAGCGTGCCTACTATTGGTATTGGCGCTGGTAATGGTACAGACGGACAGATTCTCGTTGTTGACGACATGTTGGGTATGACAAAGGGCTTCAGTCCACGCTTCCTCCGCAGATATGCGGACTTGAATACAGTGATGACTGATGCTATCGGAAATTATATCACGGATGTGAAGAATTCCGATTTCCCGAATGAGAATGAATCATATTAGTATGTTGTATGGACAGTATTGACGATACAAAACATCATGTCAGAATCTGGCATAGGGATTTCTGGAAACTTAATGTAGTAAGTTTCTTTCTTGCAGTGTCGGTATACATGCAGTTGCCGGTCTTCGTCAAATGGATGGCAGAGAGCGACGCGTTGTCTGACGCACAGGTTTCTGTAGTTGTCGGAATCTACGGACTTGGATTGTTCTTGTTGGGTTCGGTCTGTTCATATTTGATTCAGCGATATCGTAGAAACAAGGTATGTATACTGGCAATGCTGCTTGTTGCGGTATTGCTGTTCTGTGTTGCATACTTCAAGGATAACCTGGCGGGTGAGACTTCTTTCGCTCGCTGGGTTTTCATTGCCTCGTGTTTGTTGAGATTCCTGATGGGGGCATTCTTCGGCTTGGCATACATGATATTGAACAGTACGCTTATTGTGGATAGTTGCGAATCGTCGCGGCGTACAGTGGCAAATGTCGTATCTGCATGGTCTCATCGTTTGGCAGTTGCCGTAGGACCACTGTTCGGCATCTTCCTGCTTGATGAGGCTGGCATTTCTTATGCCATGTATGTTTCAGCTTTGCTGTGTGTCGTTTCTGTAGGAATATTGTCAAGCGTGTCTTTCCCGTTCCGTGCTCCTGAAGAAACGTTGTGTATGTTCAGTACAGACCGCTTTTTCATGTTGATGGGGATGCCTCTTGTGTTTCCGCTGTTCCTTGTGTCTGTATATACGGGTATGATGGTGATGGCGCATCACGAGATGGTCTTTTACGGATGTCTTGCCGTCGGCTTCTTCTTGGCAATAGCATTTCTGGTACTGACGGGTATAAACAGGATAAAGCGCATGTATATATATATAGGTTATATCTTGCTTGTTGCGTCAGGCGTATGTTTTGCTTTTCCAATGTTATGCAGTTGGTTGGCAGATGTGGGTATGGTGTTTCTCGGTGTCGGTATAGCTATGGTGACAGCGTTTTTCCATGTGTGGTTTACTGATGCAGCTGACCATTGTCAGCGTGGTACGGCGCAAAGTACATATTTCCTTTCATTTGAATCGGGTTTCTCTGTCGGGGCGGCATTGGTCTTGCTCAAAAGCGTTGACGGATGTGTCGTGGAGAATGTTGTAGCCCTGGCTGTGCTGTCTCTCTCTTTGTTTGTATACCTGTTATATACAGGACGATGGCTGAGACGTAAAAAACTTTAGTTGGAGATAAGCATAGAAGAGTAGTGGAAAGAAAAAGTGAAAAAGGAAGATAAAAGAATTATTGTCATATTATGATAAGCCAGCAATATCCATCGCAATTGCTTGAAAAAGCAGTATCTGAGTTTTCAAAGCTGCCTGGAGTAGGTCGCAAGACGGCTCTTCGGCTTGTTTTGCATTTGCTGAGGCAGGAGCCTTCGGCAGTGGATTCTTTTACTGCGGCGTTGTCGAATCTCCGTCATAATGTAAAGCACTGTAAGGTGTGTTATAATATCAGTGATACGGATATTTGTCCGATATGTTCCAATCCGAGGCGTGACAAAACAACGGTTTGTGTTGTTGAGAATATTCAGGATGTCATGGCAATAGAGAACACTCAGCAGTACAACGGACTGTATCATGTTCTTGGCGGAGTAATTTCCCCGATGGATGGTATCGGACCGAATGATATTGAGATAGATTCCCTTGCCAAGAGGGTGGGGGAGCATGAGGAGATAGAAGAAATAATACTCGCTCTCAGTTCCACGATGGAAGGAGATACCACCAACTTCTATATCTCTCGTCGTCTGGCACCTTATTCCCGTAAAATAAGTGTTATAGCAAGGGGAATATCTGTTGGAAATGAGCTTGAGTATACCGATGAGGTTACGCTCGGTCGCTCTATCGTGAACAGAACACCGTTTAATTCATAGTGCATGTCGTTCTGTTGCTTTAAATGATGAATATAAGTTATTGTAAAATGGAAGAAAGATATAATGGTATAAAACGGACTCATAAGGTGCTTATGGCAGAGGCATTGGCATTCATCCTGTTGTCGGTGCTTGTGGCTATAGTGTTTGAGTCGAATTTGCTTGTTCCAGGCATGTTGACGGTAAATGCGGAAGTGATGTATAATGTTATGATGTTCATGGAGCTGGTGACGATATGTGCAATACCTGTAGCGTTGAAGATGTTCAGCATTAAGTTCATCAGACGTAGACTGTCGGCAGAAGGAAGCACAGCCCTGTTGAAATGGGGCATGTTGAGGATACTCTTGATAGGGCTTCCGATGCTTGTCAATACAATATCTTATTATCTGTTTATGTCCGTAGCATTTGCCTATATGGCGGTGATAGGACTATTGTGTTTTAGTTTTATATATCCCAGCAAGGACAGATGCATGGATGAAACCAAACAGAGCGACAAATGAAAATAACTGTAATAATAGTAAGCTATAACGTAAAGTATTATCTTGAGCAGTGTCTGATAAGTCTGAAGAAGGCTCTTCATGGTATAGACTCAGAAGTGTTTGTCGTGGACAACCATTCGCGGGATGGGTCGATGGCATATCTTCGCAAGCGCTTTAACAGCTATAATTTTGTTGTGAGCAACCATAACCTTGGTTTTGCAAGGGCCAATAACCTGGCCATCAAACGTTCCAAGGGTGAGTATATCTTGCTTCTCAATCCTGACACGATAGTCGGGGAGAATACAATCCGTGAGTGCTTGTCTTTTATGGACAGTCATCCTCTGGCAGGCGGACTTGGCGTCAAGATGCTTAAATGCGATGGCGAAAAGGCTATGGAGAGCAGACGTGGACTGCCATCTCCGCTTACGGCATTTTACAAAATGTGCGGACTGTGTTCCAAATATCCCAATAGCCGGCGCTTCGGCAAATATTATATGAGCTATCTTTCATGGGACAAACCGGAGAAGATAGAGGTTATAAGTGGAGCATATTGCTTGTTGAGACATACGGCAATAGACAAAATAGGAATGCTTGACGAGGATTTCTTTATGTATGGCGAGGATATCGACCTGTCGTACCGTTTGTTGAAAGGTGGATACGAGAACTGGTATCTTCCGTCGATGATACTGCATTATAAGGGAGAGAGCACTCAGAAGTCATCATTCCGCTATGTACATGTCTTTTATGAAGCAATGCTGATATTCTTCCGTAAGCACTATCGTCATCTGAACTTCTGGATAACTCTGCCTATCAAGACCGCAATATACGTGAAGGCATTCTTCGCTTTGTCAAAGATGCTCGTCAAGAGGTCAGAGAGGATGGTTGGTTTTATTTCGCCACAGCGAGAAAGAGAGGTGGAATACGTCTTTGTGTGTTCGGAAAGGAATGTCAATTCGTGTCGCAGACTTGCCGATGACAAGGGACTATCGTCGCATTTCATTGTTGCGGACGGTGAGCATAAGAGTCTGACACATGTGGAAAGAGCAAACCTTGCAAACAGTTCAGCTGTCGTGTATGTTGTATATGATATCAGCATCTTTAGATATGAGGAGATTCTTGCTATGTTTGCTGATAATCCTATTGATAATGTGCGTATAGGAACTTTCAATCCGAAAAACCGTACAATAATAACTGATGTGGAGGTGATAAGATGAGCAACCACCAGACTTTGCCCAAGATAAAATTGCGTGCCATGGAGCCGGAAGACCTCGACGTGCTGTATAAAATAGAGAACGATACGTCATTGTGGGGAGTGGGGGTTACTAATGTGCCTTATTCGAGATATACCCTGCATGATTATATTGCAAATTCCGTGGGTGATATCTATACCGACAAGCAGGTCAGACTGATGATAGACAACGAACAGGGACAGACTGTGGGGATCATCGATATTACGGATTTTGACCCTCGCCACCGTCGTGCAGAACTCGGCGTTGTAATCCAGTGTCAGCATCGTGGAAAGGGGTATGCCAAGGCTGCAATTCTTGAAGTCATAGCGTATGCACGGGAAATTCTGCATCTTCATCAGCTGTATTTATATGTAGATACCCAAAATGTCATATCCTTGGAGATATTCAAAAAAAGCGGTTTTACATGCTCTGCGGAACTCAAAGACTGGCTTTTAAAGGGTGAAAATTACAAAAATGCAGTATTAATGCAATATTTTTTATAAAAAAGGCGGTAAAAAATTTCGTGGTTAGAAAATAATTCGTACCTTTGCAACCGCAAACGAAACAACAAGGGTTTTGGCTAACAAGTGAAACGCTTTTATGGTGTGTTAGTTCAGCTGGTTAGAATGCCTGCCTGTCACGCAGGAGGTCACGGGTTCGAGTCCCGTACACACCGCAAGAAGACTGCTTTAAGGCAGTCTTTTTTTGTTTCTACAGTCCTGTTCCTTTTTGTTAAACTCGCAATACATGGTCGTGGAGTATTCTGGGTCGTTAAATGTAATTTTTTTACCACAGTTCGGGATAAAAAACTTTATCCCGAACTGTGGTAAACTTATGGTCGTGTTCTGTATGCCGATGGGGTGCAAGAGGCTCCGGATATTTATTTCTCTTCTGTAGCAGTGTCTGATGCTTGAGAGTTGTTGCCGGATGTTTCGGGAAGCATCTGTGGGGTGTCAGATTCAATGAATATGGAGTCGTCCATATCGGCAAGAGACTTCTTCTTCTTGTTCTCTTGTGCTCCGGCTTTAAGAAGCTTCTTGGCTGCCGTGATGATGCTTGCACCACTGTCGGCTGTCGTAATCTTCAGTTTGGAAATCTTCTTGATAGTGTCGTTCATGCTTGACTCTACGTCCATGAAACGTATGCCGAAGTCTTGTACGCGGTCTATTATGGTGTTTGCCGCATCCATCATGGCCTGCTGGTTTTTCAGCTGCCGTACTTGTGTCCACATCATTTCCAGCACGCGGAGATTCATGTACATCGTTTGTGGACCCAGAATCATCACGCCCTGGTCGTATGCCTCGCGCCAAAGAGTGTTGTCGTTGAGCAGGGCAAGATTGAGTGCTCCCTCGATAGGAACATACATGATGGCAAAGTTGAGCTTGTTGTATCCGCTTGGCAGATACTTCGTATATTCCTTCTTTGCCAGTCGCTTTACTTGGGCTCTCATGCTGGTGATGTGCGATTTCAGATATTCGGTCTTTTCCGGTGTGCCGTCCTCAGCGTTCATATAGCGTTCATAGTCAGTCAGTGACATTTTGGAGTCAACTACCACATGGCGGTTGTTGGGGAAGTGCAGGATGAAGTCCGGTATAAGTCCTCTACCGTCATCGCCCTTTGCTGTTTTACCCGTTTTGTCTCTTAGAGTCTCCTGTGTGTCAAACTGTTCTCCCTCTTTCAGTTCGAGGTCTTCAAGAAGCTGTTTCAGTTTCAACTCCCCGAAGTTTCCCTGTACTTTCACCTCGCCCGTCAAGGCTCGTGTCAGACGGTCGGCAGTCTCTCCGAGGGCAGCACTCTTTTGCATGTTTATCTTTATCGTTTCGTCAAGGCGTGTCAGCGCCTCGCTCTGTTGTTCTTTTGTCTTGTCGAAAGCCTCTTGCATGTCTTTGATGCATTGCTGTAGAGGGTCGATGATTTTTGAAACTTGCTCTTTGTTTCTTTCTCCCAATTCCTCTTGTCGGCGTTTCAGAATCTCTTCCGATGTTGTCTGCATCTGTTCTTTTATGAGTTTCAGCTGGCTGTCCACCTGTTCCTTGTTCATCAGCTTCAGTGCCTCTATCTGTTTTTCGGCTCCGTCCTTGGCTTGTGCAAGTTGCTTGTCGTGTGAGTCTTTCAGCTCTGCAATCTGTGTCTCATACGCCTGTTTCATATTGGCAATCGCTTCTGCGTTGCGTTGTGTTTCGGTGCGTCGGTATTCTTCGGCATCAGCTTCCTGTTTCTGTAGATGAGATTTTGCCTCCTGTTTTATTTCTTCAATCTGCTTTTCGTATGAGGCTTTGAAGTCAGCCGTCTGCTTGTCGAAAGTGGCTTTCAGTTCCTCTTCTCTTTTGGCGTTCCGGTTCCTTTCGGTGTTGATGGCATTGTCAGCATCCTCTTTCTGGCTGTTTAAAAGTTTTTCGTAGGAATCTTTTTGTGTTGCCAACATAGAATTGAAGTTGTCGGCATGGGCTTTCTGCACATCTCTTTCTGATGTGAGCGTCTTTATTTGTTCTGCTTGGTTTGATATTGTCGTTTCGTGGGCCTTCACCTTTTCGTTGAGTTCTGCAACCTGTGAGTGAAGGTTGTTTATCAGTTCGGCACTATCCTGTTGGTTGCCTTTGCTCTTGTTGCCCAATGAAAAACCGACTACTACCATGATGATGGCTACTGCTATTGCTATTGAGATATATGCTACCATATTGTTATTTGATTATGTGTTTATTATGTTTTATGACTTTATTTGTCTATCGGAAATTCTGTATTTACTGCAAAATTACATTATTATATTTATATGTGTGAACGAATGTGCAAATTAATGAAAAAAAAGTCATAGACTTTCACCCCGTAACCATGCTTCTTACGACATGAATGTCTATGACTTACGGTGTGAATGTCTATGACTTTTGCTATTGAAGTCTAAGTCTGCTTATTTTATTATCTTGTTCAGATTCTCTTTCCACTGTGCGTATGCGCTGAGATACTCCTGTCTGTGAGTTTCGTCAGGCTCTATAACGGCAAGTTTCTCCAGCGAGGCGAAGGCTTCGTTGTTGTCTTTGTAGAATCCACATCCCATTCCGGCACCTTTGGCTGCTCCCACGCTGCCGTCTGTCTCGTATAGTTCTATCGTGGCACCGCTTACTCCGGCGAGAGTATCTCTGAATAGTGGACTGAGGAACATGTTTGCTTTTCCTGCATGAATCTTCCTTATGTCCATGCCCATCTTGCCCATGATCTCCATGCCGTAGCAGAAGCTGAACACGATACCTTCCTGTGCGGCCCTGATGATGTGGCCCTTGTTATGCTTGTTGAAGTTTATACCATGGATGGAGCAGCCTGTTTCCTTGTTTTCCAATACTCTCTCCGCTCCGTTTCCGAATGGTATGACAGATAGTCCTTCGCTGCCGATAGGTATGTTTGCCGTCAGTTCGTTCATCTCAGAATATGAGATACCTTCCGGTGCAATGTTTCTTCTTATCCATGCGTTCAGGATTCCAGTGCCGTTTATGCAGAGTAGTACGCCGAGACGGTCTTGCTCTTCGGTGTAGTTTACGTGTGCGAAGGTGTTTACGCGGCTCTTCTTGTCGTAGCCTACATTGCCCAGCACTCCGTATACCACTCCCGATGTGCCTGCCGTGGATGCTATCTCTCCTGGGTTGAATACGTTGAGGCTGAGAGCGTTGTTTGGCTGGTCGCCTGCACGGTAGCTTATCGGTGTACCCTCTTTGAGTCCCGTTTCGGCGGCAGACTGTGCTGATACTGTGCTCTGTATGCTGAAGGTAGGTACAACGTCGGGTACGAGGCTCTTGTCAATGCCGTAGAAGTCAAGCAGGAAGTCGGCGGTCTTTTTCTCCTTGAAGTCCCAGAGTATTCCTTCGCTGAGTCCGCTGGCTGTAGTGTTTACTATGCCGCTGAGCTTCATGGCTATGTAATCGCCAGGGAGCATGAATTTATATACCTTATTATATATGTCAGGTTCGTTGTCCTTTACCCAAGCCAGTTTGGCTGCGGTGAAGTTTCCTGGAGAGTTCAACAGATGTCCGAGACATTTGTCGGCTCCTATACCTCTGAAGGCTTTTTCTCCATACGGCACAGCTCTTGAGTCGCACCAGATGATAGCCGGGCGCAACACTTCAAGGTTCTTGTCAACACAGACCAGTCCGTGCATCTGGTATGATATTCCTATTGCGGCAATGTCTTCGGCTTTGGCGTTTGCCATTTCCTTTACCTTGTTGATACATAGCTTGCAGTTGGTCCACCACATTTCCGGATCCTGCTCTGCCCATCCGCTTTTTATGGCTATGATGGGTGCTTCGGTTTCGGGATAGAATGTTGTGGCAGCGCATTTTCCGCTTTCGGTGTCTACCAGTGAAGCCTTGACCGAGGAGCTTCCCACGTCAAGACCAAGAAAATATCGTTTGCTCATAGTAGTTTAATTTATATTTTGTAATTCTTTTATTAGAAATGTTTTTTCAGAACAGCGACAGGGAGTTGTCAACCTGTTTGTTTTCGAGTTTCTCCTGATTGTCGTCTGTGTCATGTTCTTCGAAGTTAAACAGCAGCTGACAGTCGGCTTGTGAGTTAGGGTTTAGTCTGTAGTGCCCCCATTTGCCGGTTTTTTCAAGTATGTCATTTCTGCTTTTGCTGTTTTTGTTTATGTAAGCAATGACATCTTTGTATACTTCTTCGTATGGTGTCTGTTCGAAGAGTCCGTTATGAATATTAAATATGTGTCGGGCAATCTTCTTTACTGATAGTCCGTCGTTTCCCGCCTCATACAATACTCTTGTTATGTCTTGCTCGTATTTCATAGATATAGAAAAAGAGGGTGTGTCTTAAAAGAATTTCTTAGACACACCCCTCCTTTGGTTTATTGTTCTTTCCCCCAGATATTATGCCAAGAGGAATTTGTTGTCTTCGCCTTTGATCTTGCCTTCTTTCAGCAACCAACCCATGCCGAGGAGAGTTTCCTCTTTTGTGATTTTTGCTGCTTTTGCAATCTCGTCTACGCTTAGTGCCTTTTCTGCAACAGAGAGCGTCTGGTAAACATCACCAGCCTTGAAACCTACAGTCTCGGCATTGATGCTGAATGTAGCAACTGCTTTCTTTGCTACGGTAGCTCTTCTTGTTGTTGTCTTCTTTGTTGTAGTCTTAGCTGCAACCTTCTTTTCTGTTACTTTCTTTTCTACCATAATAATAAAAAATTTAATTCCGTTCTAAGTCGTTGAGACTTATTACTTTATAAATCTATGCAAATGTAATGCTTTTTTTTTACATCATTTGCCTTTTATCATGATATTTAAAGAATCTGTAACGTTCAAGTGGCATATTAAGCGTTTTCTTGACTTAAATCAACGTTTATCTGTAATTCTTTTAGCTGTTTGTCGTCTAAAGCAGAAGGTGCGTCAAGCATTACATCGCGTCCGCTGTTGTTCTTAGGGAATGCGATGCAATCGCGGATGGAGTCGAGTCCTGCCATGATGGAAACGAAGCGGTCCAGACCGAAAGCAAGTCCTGCATGAGGTGGTGCTCCGTACTTGAAGGCATTGATAAGGAATCCGAACTGTGCCATTGCTCTCTCAGGTGTGAAACCGAGGATATTGAACATCTTCTCCTGCAGGTTGCAGTCGTGTATACGAAGACTGCCTCCTCCAACTTCGATGCCGTTGCAGACAAAGTCGTAGGCTTTGGCACGTACTCTTTCCGGATGCTCGTCAAGAAGTGGAATGTCGTCTGGGTTAGGCATAGTGAATGGATGGTGGGTTGCCATCAGTCTCTGCTCCTCGTCGCTCCACTCGAAGAGAGGGAAGTCAATAATCCACAGACATTCGAACTTGTTTTTGTCTCTGAGTCCGAGTCTGTCGCCCATTTCAAGTCGCAGGCTGCAGAGCTGTATGCGTGTCTTGTTGGCATTGTCGCCGCTGAGAATAAGAATGAGGTCGCCAGGCTTTGCGTTCATTTCCTTTACAACGTTTGCGAATATTTCAGGAGAGTAGAACTTGTCGATGCTGCTCTTTGTTGTACCGTCTTCATTGACCTTTATCCATACGAGTCCCTTTGCTCCGACCTGTGGTTTCTTCACGAAGTCAGCAAGCTGGTCGAGTTGTTTTCTTGTATAGTTTGCACATCCAGGTGCACATATTCCTCCGATGTAATTGGCATCGTTGAATACGGAGAATTCTCCAGTTCCTTTCAGTACGTCCATGAGTTCCACGAATTCCATTCCGAATCTCAGGTCTGGCTTGTCGCTTCCGAATCTGCGCATAGCGTCGTGCCATGTCATCTGCTGGAGCTTTGCAGGTAGTTCCACACCGCGTATTTCCTTGAACAGATGGCGTGCCATGTCCTCGAAGAGGTTGATAACATCGTCCTGGTCAACGAAAGACATCTCGCAGTCTATCTGTGTGAATTCAGGCTGACGGTCTGCTCTCAGGTCTTCGTCACGGAAGCATTTGGCAATCTGGAAATATCTGTCGAATCCGCTCACCATCAGCAGCTGTTTCAGTGTTTGTGGGCTTTGTGGCAGAGCATAGAACTGTCCAGGGTTCATTCTTGAAGGAACAACGAAGTCTCTTGCTCCTTCAGGTGTGCTTCCGATCAGGATAGGAGTTTCAACCTCGATGAATTCTTTTGAATCAAGAAAGTTTCTGATGAGGATTGTCATGCGGTGGCGCAGTTCCAGATTTTTGCGTACTGTCGGTCTGCGCAGGTCAAGATATCTGTATTTCATACGGATGTCGTCGCCGCCGTCGGTATTGTCTTCTATAGTGAATGGCGGTGTGATGCTCTCGCTCAGTACGTTGAGTGCAGAGGCGATGATTTCAATGTCTCCGGTAGGTATCTTGCTGTTTTTGCTCTGTCGCTCGTTAACTGTGCCTTCAACCTGGATACAGAATTCTCGTCCCAGTTTGTTGGCTTTAGCGCAAAGTTCTGCGTCAACATCTTCGTTGAACACCAACTGTGTAATGCCGTATCTATCTCTGAGGTCGACAAATGTCATTCCTCCCATCTTGCGGCTTCGCTGCACCCATCCGGCGAGCGTCACCTTTTTTCCTGTGTCGGAGAGTCTGAGCTCTCCACAAGTATTCGTTCTATACATAATTATATTATATAAACTGTTTTTCTTTATTCTTAAAAACTTAATTGTTCTGCAAAGGTATATTTTTTCTATGACACTTTGTCCTTATTTTATAAGGAATTTCAGAAAACCTTTCATTATTGTGGCTTGTTTCTTCTCCAGTTTTATGCATTCGAAAGGAAAACCAAGAGCCAATGTCCTATAGTCGGTTCCGTTGTATGCTACACATGCCGACTGTCCGTCGCTGTATGTAAGAGTGCAGAATGCCGGTTCTGCAGGGCTTATTACATCTGTTTTTGTTGCGGCATAGTGAAGGTTGTTAAGCAGATTGTAGATGCTGAATGATGTCCCCATACCGTATACTGCATCTGCTGTACGTTGTGATATTCCGTTGTCGATGTGTAGCACTTCCTTCAGAAATCGTCTGTCGCTTTCTGACTGCATGTCGGTTGCAATATAAGCTCCGCTTATCAACAGTGAACCTCCTCCTCTTGTGTATGCCCTGAGTATATTCTGCATGGCAGTTGACAGCGACTTGTAGTTCATCATGGCGGTGGGTGAGTATTTTTCCATACCGAGGATATAGTCTACGCAGGTGTAATCCGCCATGTTGACTCTGCCGTCAGTAACGGCATGGCTTGATGCACTGACAACGTTGTATTCATTTGCCGCCATTATCGCCTTGACGTGTTGACGTGGATAGTCGAATGTGTTGCCCATGATGATTTTGCCTTCCATCTCGTTTCCGCTGTAGCCGAGACCGTTGGGACCGACATTGGCTATCTTTGATTTGTCGAAGTTGAGTTGCCTGCCGCTCCATCCGAGGGTTTTCCCATACTGCACTCCTGGGTCTTCATCCATGTCAAACCCCAGTTCGCTACTGTTGTCTACTACGGCAGGGGCTGCCAATCTGTGGAAGCCGTTTATAACGAGGATGCTTTTTGTGGCTCCAGGGTGGTATACCGCAGAAAGAGTTTCTGACGGGAAACTCTCTCCGCCCTTATTCACAGCTGTAATTTTGAAGCTGTACTGTACGTCGGCAGTCATTCTTACCCTTATCCTGTTTCCTTTAATTGGTTCTCCGTTGTCGAAGTCACCATTTCCTGTGGCAGTATATAAAATGTATGAAGTTGGTTTGGCAGATGGTTCCGTTGGATCTTCCTGTGGGTCCCAAGCTATTTCTACCATTCCTTCATCGACAAATTTAATATATGGATGTTGTGGTGCTAATGGGGTCACGACATAGCTCTTGTCGTGTTGTCGGGATATGAATTTCAGTATAGTCTTGTACAGACTTCTTGCAATGGTGAATTTCACGTTCGGGTCTTGTGCCATCACCATGTCTGGGAAGTTCTGATGGGAAAGAGTCTCGATGATTGCCGACGGTACTTCCGGACATCTTGTTTCAGAGTAATTGCGGTCGTATAGTTCTCTTGTTGCCCATTTTCCGAAATTTGCTGTAAGGTCTTTTTGCAGACCGCTAAGCAGGCTTTGCGCAAAGTCTTTGGAGCATTGTCTTGACTTGCCTGAATTCAGCTTTCCGTTATTTGTATTTGTCGTGCATATAGATAGAGAACCATAGATGGATTTCATGTCGTTTGTGTATCCGGCATCGCTGTGTACTGCCAGCGACAGTTCAAACGGTACACCTTTACCTTTTATATTAGGCACGTAACAGGAACCTCCGGCAAGCCAGTTGGTCATTCTGGAGCGTGCATTGATATCGTCTTTATAGTCGTCGGTACCCTGTTTGGAGTTGTAGACGCTGTCGGGAGCTCCAGCCCATTGGGCGTAGTATCTGGAACCTTCCAGACATCTTGGCAGACCGCTTGTCTGTCCGTTACGGCATATATTTCCCATGCCGCCGCCAAATCTTACGGCATCGGCAGTTACATAACCGTTGTTGTCACTTTTATTCGTCAGTACCACTCTGTTTCTTGATGAGCATCCGGCTTCAAAGTTGAATGTTCCAAGATAGACCCATGTGCCGCCTCCCATCTGTTGGTTTATATGGAAGACGGAAGCTTTTCCTTTGTGGTATACGGTATATTCTGCATCGTCAACGTTTTTCCTTATGTCAGGGTAGCTGACATAGACGGCATATTCTCCGCTTTCTTTGAATTCCGGTTGGTAAGATATGGTGCAGGTCGGTGTCTTGCTTGCTTTAGCCATCCTTGTAGTTCCGGTATAGAAAGGGTTGTCGCTGCCGTATATAGTGCTTGTCCCGGCATTGCTGAAGCCGCTTGCTCCAGCATCAGTCCACCTCGGCGAGGTGTTTATTTCAATGTAGTATGGCGCTTTCCTGTCGTCATCGTTGTCAATGATGATTTCATTAGGCTGCCAATCCCTTTCTCTTGGTGAAAATACTGTGGCACCAGCATTTTCAAGCATAGGCATTAGATACGGCACCACGATAGTCTGCGTGAACAGGTCTTCCGTGGTGCAGTAAAGATAGGGTCTTTGCCATTCCCATTTGTCTTTGTTGATATTGTAATAGCGGCCATGACTTGCCCATAGCGAAAGGTGCCTTCCTTGCAATCCTTTCGTTGGTTGCGACAGTGCGGAGATGTTCTTTACCCATTGTTTACCTTTATATTCAATGTCGGTATTGTCTCTTTTTGTCTCAATGGCGTTGTCTTTCTTTGTGGTGGTTACAATCTTATCGCCTTTCTCGTTTTTCCTGTGGCTTCCACACGAACAGATAATTATAGCCACACATATCAACAAAAGTTTATTCTTCATTTAAATCTCTCCGATGGTGAAGTTCTCCGGCTTTTTGCCTTTGAAATCCTTAAAATAGAGTTTGATCTTCTTCATGTCCTCGTCCAGGTTTCCTGTCGGCGTAAAGCTTTCGGTACAGACGATTCTTTTCTTCTCGTAGTCTACTCCATACAGTAATATGGGCAGATTGGCTTTGAGGGCAATGAAATAAAAGCCCTTTTTCCAGTCTGCGACAGGTTTTCTTGTTCCTTCCGGTGTGATGCATAGCTTGAATTGTTTGCGCTCCTTTGCGGTGTTTGCAAGATTGTCCGTCATTTTTGTATGTTTGGATCTCCATACAGGAATGCCTCCCATGTTCTTGAAAATAGGTCCGAGAGGCCAGAAGAACCACTCTTTTTTCATCAGAAAGTTGATGTGGAATCCTTCAGCCCGCATATATAGCTGTCCTATAGCGAAATCCCAGTTACTTGTGTGTGGCGCAAAACAAATGATGTATTTGTCTGGATGCTCAACACTGACTTCTTTTTCCCATCCCATACGGCTGTATAGCAGCCAATGACATAATTTACGCAGCATTATTTCTTTCTATATAATATATTAAGGTGTAATGCTACTCTGGATTTGAAATCAAATCAATAACCTCTCCTACCTCACCGTTGAATTTAGAAATCAGGTCTTTGTAATATGCCTTGTTGCTTATGCCTGGTTCCGGATGAGAAACCCTGCTGATATAGTTACGATGGATGGAAAGAATGGCATGCAATGTAGCCTTGACATCTTTTTCCTCCTTCTTTCCGCTATATAGGGAGTCAGCAACACACTCTGCGAACAATTCGCTGCAGATATAATTAATGTTCTTTTTTAAATTCCTTTTGTTTGCCATAATTATAGAATACTAAAATTGTAAATAGTTGTTTTGGAACACAAATATACGATATTAATTTTTATATGAACAAGAAAAAACAATAAAAATCATATAATTTGAGAATTAATTGTTTTTTCTTTTTCCTTTTCAAATAAAAATGTTACATTTGCACAATGTAAGCCAATCAAAGGCCATGAATGTACTAACCTAAGGTATTAGTGTAAATGTAGAAAAAATTGACGATGAGCGTCAATGGTATCGAAAAAAAAGACAATAATCAAAAAATCTATGGAAAAAAGCGTATTTCAAATCGCAAGAGATTCTTATAAGCCTGTTCTTCCGAAGGGCTTAAGGACAGCAGTCAGTCTTAAAGAAACCGGGGCTACGACAAGTGTCGGTGACCAGGACGAAATAAAGAAAATGTTCCCCAATACATATGGTATGCCTATCGTTGAGTTTATAGAAGGCGTCGAAGGTGGACATGATCCAATGAATGTTGGCGTTATTCTCAGTGGCGGTCAGGCACCGGGCGGACACAATGTAATAACAGGTTTGTTTGACACATTGAAGAAGCTGAATCCGCATAACCGTCTATTCGGATTTCTTCTTGGTCCTGAGGGACTTGTTGAACACAAGTATATCGAAATAACAGAAAGCTATGTCAACGATTTCCGCAATACGGGTGGCTTTGATATAATCGGCTCAGGAAGAACAAAACTTGAAACTGAGGATCAGTTTGAGAAAGGTTATGAAATATTGAAATATCTTGGGATAAAGGCACTTGTTATTATCGGTGGCGACGATTCGAACACCAATGCCTGTGTGCTTGCAGAATATTATAAGGCAAAAGATTATGGAGTCCAGGTAATCGGATGCCCTAAAACCATTGATGGTGATTTGAAATGTGAGCAGATAGAGACATCTTTCGGATTCGATACGGCTACAAAAGTGTATTCCGGGTTGATTGGAAATATTGAAAGAGACTGTAATTCAGCCCGTAAATATTGGCATTTCGTGAAGCTTATGGGGCGTTCGGCAAGTCATATTGCACTTGAATGTGCCTTGCAATGCCATCCTAATATGTGTCTGATATCAGAAGAGGTACAGGAAAAGGATATGAGCCTTAATGATGTAGTAGACCAAATATGTAAGGTGATAGCATATCGTGCTGACCGCGGAATGAATTATGGTGTTGTGCTTGTACCGGAAGGACTTATTGAGTTTATTCCTGCTATTGGTCGACTTATTGACGAGCTGAACGATCTGCTTGCTTTCCATGGTGATGAATATAAATATCTCAGTACAGGAGAACAGCGTGAGTATATACTTAACCATCTGAGCCATAAGAATAAGACTACATTTGAGACGTTGCCAAGTGATGTTGCACGGCAGCTCTCTCTTGACCGTGATCCTCATGGAAACGTACAAGTGTCGTTGATAGAGACAGAGAAGCTGTTGTCAAGAATGTGTACACACCGTCTTGCAAAATGGAAGAAGGAAGGTAAGTTCAGTGGAAAATTCGCAAGCCAGCATCACTTCTTCGGATATGAGGGACGTTGCGCCCCTCCGTCAAATTATGATGCCAACTATTGTTATGCTCTCGGTTCAAGTGCTGCGCATCTTATTGCAAACGGAAAGACAGGATATATGGCGACCGTGCGTAATACATATGCTCCACATGATGAATGGAAAGCCGGTGGTGTTCCTCTCACATCTCTCCTTAATATGGAGCGCAGAAGCGGCGAGATGAAACCTGTGATCTGCAAGGCTCTTGTGGATTTGAACGGAAGACCGTTTAAGGAGCTTGTGATGCATCGTGACGAGTGGTCGAAGGAGACATCCTTCGTCTATCCGGGTCCGATTCAGTATTGGGGACCGTCGGAAGTGTGCGACCGTACAACAATAACACTTGCCCTTGAGCGAACAGAATAAAAGGGGTATTCCTAATGATGAATGAATATCGGGGAGTTGGATAATTCCAGCTTCCCGTTTTGACGTGTTTAATGTGTATATGATAAATAATAGAAAGAGAAAGACAACAAGACGTAAAGCCGTGCATCGTCGTCCAGCAAAGAAATCAATTGGAACTTCGTTGTTTGGATGGCGTAATAAAAGGGCATGGTGGATCGGAGGCATTCTTGTTTCCGTTGCCTACGTATGGGCTTTCTATTATTTCTTTGTCGGGCCGTTTGGCTTTCGTTGGCGTGCTCTGTATGGTGATGCCAACTATCCGGGAGGCTATGAAATCCGTGGTATAGACATAAGTCATTATCAGGGTGAGATAGACTGGGACCGTTTGCAGAATGCAATGATAGAGAAGAGCCCTGTACGCTTTATCGTAATGAAGGCTACTGAAGGCTCGAGCAAGGTGGATCCTTCTTTTAATCAAAACTTCAGTCTGGCGCGTGAATATGGTTATATCAGAGGAGCTTATCATTTTTGGAGCAATAAGTCTTCCGCACGTTCACAGGCATATTTCTTTTTGAAGAATGTTCCTCTTGAAGAAGGTGATTTGCCGCCTGTACTTGATGTTGAACACAAACCGAAAGATAAGACTATTGAGGAGTTTCAGCGTGATGTTTTGACCTGGCTTCATATCGTTGAAGACAAATATCACGTAAAGCCTATAATATACACGTATTATAAGTTCAAGATGAATTACTTGAGCAGTCCGGTATTTGATGACTATCCTTATTGGATAGCCCACTATTATGTTGATAAGATAGAATACAAAGGGGAGTGGAAATTCTGGCAGCATACCGATGCCGGTAGGTTGCCGGGTATAAAGGGATATGTGGATTTCAATATCTATAACGGAAGCTTTTATGATTTGAAGAAGCTAACGATAGGTAATGAATGATATACACTGGTCTTATAAATTATTCGAAATGCATGAGCCGGAAAAACAATTAAAAGGCGGATGTGTAATATTGTATTTTTATACAATTACGCCGTTTATATCCTGTATTAAAAATCAGGAGATGGATATATTTTTTATTGCATGTCGAAGCAAGCTGAAAAGATGTCCAATCAACTTCAAATAGAAAGTTACCGAATTTCTATGAGAAAGTTACGGACTTTCTATTGGAAAGTTACCGAATTTCTAAATGATGACAAAATCATGTATTTACAGAGACTTGCAGCATTTGCCATAAATGGCGTATGTTGATGTGCTGGGTGATGCGGTTATTTATGCAGACTGATTGGATGTTTATGCAAAAAAACGGATTGAACCCATAGGGTTTGCCAACAATCGAGTGTCTTTATTTTTTTTGTTAATGCTCCTTATAGATATTCTGTCACTCCATTTTCCGGATGAACCCTTTTTAAAGCTTCTTGAATATTATAAGGGTCCAGTCTTCTGATGAGTTCTGACTAATGTATTCCAGTCCGAGAGAATTGGCTTTTGAGCGAAGCATAGGTACGTCGGAAGAATAAAACCCGCTGATGATGTATAAGGTGCCGGCATGCATCTTTTCTGCCATTGCCGGCATGTCGTTGAGTAAAATGTTACGGTTGATATTGGCAAGAACAACATCGAATGTTCCATTAAGACCTTTCAATATGGATGCATCACCAAGAACCGGTGTTATGTTGCATACATTATTTATAGCAGCGTTATGGCGAGTGTTTTCCACACTCCATTCATCTATATCGTAAGCTGTAATCTCCTTTGCACCGCATTTGGATGCTACAATAGAGAGGATGCCCGTTCCACACCCGCAGTCAAGCACTCGTTTTCCGTTGAGATTCATTTCGGTAAGCTGTCTTACAATCATTTGGGTCGTGTTGTGGGTTCCTGTTCCGAAAGCTTGCTTAGCGTCAATCTCGATGTCGATGGGGTAGGAGCCATCCACTTCGTGATAAATATCATGTATTCTGCATCTGTCTTCTATAATGAGAGGTTCAAAGCCTTCTTTTTCCCATTCTTCGTTCCAGTTTCTGTCTTCTGCATCTTCAGTCTTGTATTCAATAGTGATTCCTTCAAGAGGAAAAGCGTAAATAATTTCTTTTAGCGTATCTTGGTCAAGAAGGTCTTTCTGCACGTATCCATTAATTCCGCAGTCTGTATCTTCAAATGATTCATATCCGGCAGTACCAGCCAATGCTGCACATAGCTCACGTGCTGTATTCATCGTTTCATTGTCTATTGCATCAGAAGCATCAGTACTGCTGAACTTGAATGTGGTTTTGTAATATTTCATTTCGTGGTGTTCCTTTATCGTTTAAATAATTTATATAATGAGAGAAAATCACTTGTTATTTTGTTGCAAAAGTATAAAAAATAGGGGAAAACCTATCGCAGTATAGGGTTTTTCCGTATTTTTGCATGTAAAATAGAAATAAATTTGCAATGTGTTAAGCTGAAAGGCTTAGAAACATGAGAATATTTATAATTACGAAGGAGATATAAAAATGAAAAGGCTTGTATTATTTTCGCTGTTGGTAGGTGTTTTGCCGATTGCGGCAAATGCACAAGATGATATGTATTTCTCTCCTAAGAAGAATAAGGCGGAGAAACAGACGACAATAGAACGCAAGGACATTCCTACATATTATAGTGGCAGCAACCGTGATGTTGACGAGTATAACAGGAGAGGACTCGGTAGCTGCTATCAGGAGATAGGAAATGACTCTACGGGAAATGACATCATTGATTTTTATGGAAATGTTCCTGATTCTACTTATAGCCGGAAGGGTAAGTTGAAACAACGTTCCTATGAGTTTGATGATGACGACTACGATTATGCTTATTCCAGAAGGATGAGATATTTTGATGATTTCTTCTGGTATGATGATCCGTGGCTTTACGGCTATCCGTATTATGGTCCATATTACGGATATGGATGGGGCAGACCATGGAGATATGGATATTATGGCTATGCCGGATGGTATGACCCGTGGTTTTATGGTTATGCCGGATGGTATGATCCTTGGTACTATGGATGGGGACGCCCGTATTGGGGACCGACTGTTGTTTATCATCCTGTGAACAGAGGTGGTATAACGGGTTCTTCAAATCACGGTTGGGTAGGCAGAGGTGGAACACCAAACGTGAGCGGATACCGTGGAAGCAATAGCACAAGCCGTCGTAACACAGATGCCTATAACCGTCAGAACTCAAACAGCAACTTTTCTGGCTACAGAGGAAGCCGTGACAATAATTTCAATAATAGAGACAACTTCAATAGAGATAACAATCTAAGACGCAACGATGACTTTAATCGCAATGTCTACAGAAATGAGTCCAATTTCAACAGTGGTTCTTTCAACCGTTCAAACAGCAGCAGCTTCGGTGGGGGAAACTTTGGTGGAGGCAGTCGTAGCGGAGGCTTTAGCGGCGGTGGCGGACGCTCCGGTGGCGGAGGACACTTTGGAGGAAGACGATAGAGTTTATGAAATTGCATAATAAAGATGAATAAAGAATATAACGAGATGAAAAATATAGTATTATTCTCAGCGATAGCATTGCTTGCAGCAAACACGGCAAATGCGCAGGAGACATACGAAAATGCAAAGCTTGCCAATCAGGATCTGAACGGTACAGCACGATATGTCGGTATGGGTGGTGCTATGGATGCACTCGGAGCAGACCTTTCTACCATATCAAGTAATCCGGCAGGAATAGGACTCTTCCGTCATTCTACAGTAAATGCGTCTTTTGGTTTTGTTTCACAGCAGGACGGAAAGAGTTTCGGTGGTGCCAACAAAACAAATATGAGCTTCGACCAGATAGGTTTCGTATACTCAAAGAAGTCAGGACGAAATTCATTCTTGAACCTTGCGTTCAATTATCATAAGAGCAGAAATTTTGACTATATCCTTTCGGCAACAGGCAAACTTGACGGTAACTCTTCCCAAAACAAGTTGACATATCTGAAGAGTAACGAAGGATGCTTTGATTTGTCTGGCAGTGAAGGTAGTTATGTAGGTAACGACAATTCATTCAATCAGGTGGACTACATGTATGCAAATGCCTTGCTTCCAGTGGCAAAGGACAATAATGGTAAAGGCTTTGTCAATGGCTATCTTGGTGCAGACGGATATATGTTTGACCGTGCACATACCGGATATATCGGAACTTATGACTTTAACATCAGCGGAAACATAAACGACCGGGTATATCTTGGATTAACATTCGGTATCTATGATGTTCATTATAAAGGTTATAGTGAGTATACAGAGTCTTTGCTTGACAACAACAACAGTTCCATTGGGTCAACGACGCTTACCGACAACAGAAGAATCACCGGTACAGGATTTGACATAAAGGCTGGCGTTATAATTCGTCCGATAGAGGATTCTCCATTCCGCTTTGGCTTGTCTGTGGCTACACCAACATGGTATGACCTTACGACATCAAACTATTCGACAATCGACAATCGTAGCCTGAATGGAAATTACGGGTCGTATGATACGGGTCGTTCTGCAGAATCTTATGATTATAAACTGTATACTCCTTGGAAGTTCGGCTTCAGTCTCGGTACTACTGTAGGCAATTATCTTGCAATCGGTGCCGGTTATGAATACGCAGATTACAGCACTATGGATTCAAGAATAAACGATGGTGACTCTTATGATTGGTATTATGATACATACTACTCAAACAGTAGTTCCGATGATGCTATGAATGACCATACTGGTTACACTTTAAAAGGCGTAAGCACTCTGAAGCTTGGTCTGGAATATAAACCAGAGGAAAACCTTGCAATACGTTTGGGTTATAATTATGTATCACCGATGTACAGTAAGGACGGGTACAAGGATGGCACAATCAATTCTCCTGGTTCATACTATAGTTCAGCAACGGATTATACCAATTGGGAGTCAACAAACCGTGTGACTTGTGGTATCGGCTATACTGTAGACAAGTTCTCTTTTGACCTCGCCTACCAGTATTCTGCCCAGAATGGAAAGTTCAATGCTTTCACAAACTATTATGCGGACAATGCAGATAACGCATGGAAAGAAAATGTTTGTGATGCTGTAAAGGTAAGTAATAACCGTCATCAGTTCTTGCTGACACTTGGTTATCATTTCTAAAAAGAATATATGTTAGAACAATATAATGTTATACTTGGAAGTGGAAGTCCACGCCGAAAGGAACTCCTGGCAGGTCTGGACCTCCACTTTGACGTTTTGGTAAGAAAAGGAGTCTGTGAGGATTATCCGCAAGAGCTTGAACCGGAGAAAGTGGCACAGTACATAGCGGAAGAAAAGATGTCCGCTTATACGGATTTGATTAAAGACAACACTCTTGTGATAACTGCAGATACCGTTGTTATATGCGGAACTGAGATTCTCGGGAAGCCCAAAGACGAGTGTGATGCAAAGTGTATGCTCAGGAAGCTGAGCGGAAAGACTCATCAGGTAACGACAGGTGTGTGTATCGCTTCTGCCGAGAAAAGAACGAGTTTCCATGTCACAACAGATGTGACATTCAAGAACCTGACAGAAGAGGAGGTGGATTTCTACGTGAAGAATTATAAGCCGTTTGATAAAGCCGGAGCATACGGAATACAGGAGTGGATAGGCTATATCGGAGTAACTTCTTTGGAAGGAAGCTATTTCAATGTAATGGGATTGCCTGTGCAGCGTATTTATCAAACATTAAAAGATGAATTCTAAGATGATGGAGGAAAATCTGAAAGAAAAGAAAATAGCTGTGCTTCTGTCTGGTGGCGTAGATAGCTCCGTTGTAGTATATGAACTTGTAAGTAGAGGACTTCAACCTGATTGCTTCTACATAAAAATAGGTCCTGAAGAGAAAGAAGAATGGGACTGCTCTTCAGAAGAGGACTTGGAGATGGCAACAGCTGTGGCTCATAAATACGGATGCAGACTGCAGGTTGTAGATTGTCATCGTGAGTATTGGGATGAGGTAACCCGTTATACGATGGAGAAAGTTAAGGCCGGCTTTACCCCCAATCCGGATGTGATGTGCAACAGGTTAATCAAGTTCGGAGCTTTCCATGAAAAGATGGGATATAATTATGACCTTATAGCAACAGGGCATTATGCACAGACAGAAATCGATGAGAATGGAGACAAATGGCTTGTGACAAGCCCAGACCCTGTAAAAGACCAAACCGACTTCCTTGCACAGATTTATTCATGGCAACTAAAAAAGGCCATCTTCCCTATAGGACATTATCAGAAAGATGAAGTGAGGATTATAGCAGAACGTGAACATCTTGTAAATGCCAAGAGAAAAGACAGTCAGGGAATATGTTTCCTTGGACAGATAAACTATAATGACTATATCCGCCGTTATCTTGGAGATAATCCCGGCGATGTTGTGGACCTTGAAACAGGAAAGAAGATTGGGGAGCATCGAGGACTGTGGTATCATACTATAGGACAACGAAAGGGGCTTGGCTTTGGAGGCGGTCCGTGGTTCGTCGTTAAAAAAGATATCGGTTCGAATATACTGTATGTAAGTCATGGCTATGACCCGAAGACGGCATACAAGAAAGATTTTCCGGTTCTTGATTTCCACTTCCTGACCAAAGAGGTGGATATGCACAAGGTGAGATTCAAAATACGCCACACGCCGGAGTATCATCCTGCCATTATAGAAAAGATGGACGACCGCCATTATATGATACATTCAGATGAGCCGATACATGGAGTGGCACCAGGTCAGTTCTGTGTAGTATATGATGAGAATCACCATCGTTGCTTGGGAAGTGGCGAGATTAGCATTTAAAAGAAAGAAGAATGAGATATTGGTTTGTTTTTTATAAGTCGGACCTTCTGCTGGAGAAAAGAGAAGATGGCACTTATACAATTCCTTTACAGAATGAGCCTCCTGTGGCATATTCGGATGAGAGGGATGTTCATAATATCGCCCCGTTGAATGGAGTGGAGGTGAAGGCTTTTTATTTGAAAGAGCCTGTTGTGGATAACGAAAGATATGAAATGTGCGGATTACGTCCCTCATTCCACAAACTTTCCCTTGAGCTTTATCTTAAAGCCGGTAAGTGTGAGGAAATCCTTTATTGGGATTCGCAGACACGCTATTGTGGAGTATGCGGTGGAAAAATGAATATGCATACCGACATTTCCAAAAAGTGTGAGTGTTGTGGAAAGGAAATATGGCCGCAGTTGTCCACTGCCGTTATAGTATTAATCCAGAAAGGTGATGAGGTCTTGCTTGTCAGGGCAAATAATTTCCGTGGCAATTATTATGGCCTTGTGGCAGGCTTTGTAGAGACAGGTGAAACATTGGAACAGGCAGTAAGGCGAGAGGTGATGGAAGAAACAGGGCTTTCGATAAAGAATCTTCGTTATTTTGCAAGCCAGCCCTGGCCTTATCCTTGTGGATTGATGTGTGGCTTTTATGCTGAATATGAAAGCGGTGACATAAAGTTGCAATTGTCTGAGTTGAATGCAGGCGGATGGTTTAGGTATGACAAATTGCCTGCAATACCGGATAAGCTGTCAATAGCACGAAAACTTATTGACCATTGGCTTGATAAATTCCATACAAAATAAAGAAATGCTCCATAACATTGATTTGCGTGTGGAGCATTTTCATTATATATAAGTTTTCTTTAATACAGATCGAGCAATACAAGTCCTTTCTCTGTACAGAACCCACGGAGCAGTACAATAAAGAAATTACAGAAAATATCTTTCAGAGTGTATTTCTTATACAGGCTGTTGGATATTACGGAACTCATTACGTAATCACAGACTTCCTGTATAATACCATAGTTTATGCTTGGCACAAAGAAACCGTTCTCAATACATTTTCTTATAAACTCAGTGGCTTCGGTTTGCTGTTCTGTCTTGTATTCTTGCATAAAAAGCTTTACCTTCTCATATTTGTCAAGTTCGGTAAAGAACTTAGGTGTTATAGAATCCAAATCAGCAAATTTCATACGGAAAAACGTAACGACAATATCTATCTCGTTTTCTGCTGTCATGGCATAATCCTGAATACGCTTTGTCATTTCGTAATAGTCGTTTTTTACACCTTCCAACAATAAATCTTCCTTATTGTTGTATATTTCATACAAGGTTCGCTTGGATATAGATAAAATATTTGCAATATCATCCATACGGACAGCCTTGATGCCTTTTTGCTTGAAAAGAGGCATTGCGGTACGGATGATTCTGAATTTAAGTTCATTCCTGTATTGCGATGAATTATTATTACTGTTTTTATGCATTGTTGTTACATTTTAATGCAAAAGTACAAACTTTATTTGATATTTTCTTTGTTTGCCATTGTTTTTTATTACTTTTGCAAGTGAATCGTATATTTAATATGAGTAAATCTATTAAAACAACTTATAAATTAAACAGTATGGTAAAAATCACAAAAGAAGCCGCTTTAGCATATCATGAAGGCTCGCGCCCAGGTAAAATAGAAGTAAAGCCAACGAAAGCCTACAGTACACAGACTGATTTGAGTCTTGCATATTCTCCAGGTGTTGCTTTCCCTTGTCTTGAAATACAGGATAATCCTAACGATGCCTATAAATATACAGATAAAGGTAATCTTGTTGCCGTGATAAGCAACGGAACAGCCGTGCTTGGTCTTGGCGATATAGGTGCGATGAGTGGAAAGCCTGTGATGGAAGGAAAAGGTCTGCTTTTCAAGATATATGGAGGAATTGACGTCTTTGATATAGAAATAGCGGAAAAAGATCCTGAAAAGTTTTGTGAGACAGTTGAGCGTATTGCTCCGACCTTTGGCGGAATAAACCTTGAGGACATTAAAGCTCCACAGTGTTTCTATATAGAAGAAAGACTGAAGAAGACACTTGACATTCCGGTAATGCATGATGACCAGCACGGAACGGCAATCATCTCGGCAGCAGGTCTGAAGAATGCTCTGGAGGTAAACGGAAAAGATATATCAAAAGTCAAGATTGTAGTGAACGGAGCTGGCGCAGCAGCTATCTCTTGTACAAAGATGTATATGGCCTTGGGAGCAAGAAGGGAGAATATTCTTATGCTTGACTCAAAAGGTGTCATAACAAGTGACAGGGAGAATCTGACGGAGCAGAAGAAACTATTTGCTACGGAGCGTAGGGATGTTCATAATCTGGAAGAGGCAATAAAGGGGGCAGATGTCTTTGTTGGACTTTCAAAAGGAAATGTTCTCACGCAGGATATGATACGTTCAATGGCAGACCAGCCTATCGTGTTTGCACTTGCCAATCCTGTACCTGAAATTTCTTATGAGGATGCTATGGCGAGTCGTCCGGATGTACTTATGAGTACAGGACGTTCTGACTATCCTAACCAGATAAACAATGTTATCGGTTTCCCGTATATATTCCGTGGCGCACTTGATGTACATGCTTCGGCAATCAATGAGGAGATGAAACTCGCAGCAGTAAATGCCATTGCGGATTTGGCAAAGCAGCCCGTTCCGGATGTTGTCAATGATGTATATCATGTGAACAATCTGACATTCGGTCCTCTTTACTTTATTCCGAAACCAGTAGACCCTCGTCTTATAACAGAAGTTTCTGCGGCAGTAGCCAAGGCGGCTATTGAGAGTGGGGTAGCACGTACTACGATAACGGATTGGGCTGCATATAAAAACAGACTTCGTGAGATGCTCGGACAAGAAACGAAGCTTACTCAGAAACTGTATGATACGGCACGTAAGCATCCGCAGAAGGTTGTTTTTGCAGAAGGCTTGCATCCGTCAATGCTTAAAGCGGCAGTTCAGGCAAAGGCAGAAGGCATTTGCCAGCCAATACTTTTAGGTAACGACGAAAGGATAGAGAAACTTGCCAAGGAACTGGAGCTCAGTCTTGACGGAATAGAAATAGTAAACCTGCGACATGACAATCAGAGCGAGAGAAGAGAACGCTATGCAAAGATAATGGCAGAAAAGCGTCAGCGTCAAGGTTATACATTTGAGGAGGCCAACGACAAAATGTTTGAGCGTAACTATTTCGGCATGATGATGGTTGAAACAGGTGAGGCTGATGCGTTTATCACAGGACTGTATACGAAATATTCCAATACAATAAAGGTTGCAAAAGAGGTTATTGGCATCCAGCCAGGCTATACCCATTTCGGTACAATGCATATTCTGAATACCAGCAAGGGTGTTTATTACATTGCAGACACTCTGATAAATCGTCATCCGGATAAGGATACGCTGCTGGACGTTGCGAAGTTGAGTGCCTCTACAGTAAGATTCTTTAATGAAGAACCGAATATAGCAATGATCAGCTATTCGAATTTCGGAACAGATGACTGCGGAAGTCCGCTGCAGGTTCATGAGGCTGTAGCAGAAATGCAAAGACAGTATCCAGAGCTTGCAATAGATGGAGAGATGCAGATTAATTTCGCTCTCAATAAAGATTTGCGTGATTCAAAATATCCATTCTCAAGACTTAAGGGTAAAGATGTGAATACTCTTGTGTTCCCAAACTTGAGCAGTGCGAATGCAGCATACAAACTTTTGCAAGGTATTGATGGAGATGCGGAGATAATAGGTCCTATCCAGATGGGACTAAACAAGCCGATACATTTTACAGACTTTGAAAGCTCTGTAAGAGATATCGTAAATGTGACGGCTGTGGCTGTAATCGATGCATACGTAGCAAAGATAAAAGAAGGAAAGAAACAGTAACATAGTATATATTGAGTACTAAAACAATAGAAATCCGGGTGGCAAAAAAAAGCAACTCGGATTTTTTTTATTCATTAATATGTAGTTATCAAAAAAATGTAGTAAATTTGCATTATATTAGTATATAAGTACATTATTGGAAAAGTAAAAGAATATAATCATAAATGAATAATATTAGAAACTTCTGTATCATTGCACATATAGATCATGGCAAATCAACTCTTGCCGACAGACTTCTGGAATATACCAATACGATAAAGATTGTGGAGGGACAGATGCTCGACAACATGGATCTGGAAAAAGAAAGAGGTATAACGATAAAGAGTCATGCCATACAGATGGAATATGAATATAACGGAGAAAAATATATTCTGAATCTTATTGACACTCCTGGACACGTTGACTTCTCTTATGAGGTGTCAAGGAGCATTGCTGCCTGTGAAGGAGCACTTCTTGTAGTTGATGCCACCCAGGGCGTACAGGCTCAGACAATCAGTAACCTGTATATGGCAATAGACCATGACCTGGAAATCATTCCGGTTATAAATAAAATAGATATGCCTTCTGCCATGCCGGATGAAGTGGAAGACGAGATAATAGACCTTATTGGATGCGAGCGTAGTGACATTCTTCGGGCTTCGGGTAAGACAGGAGAAGGCGTTCCTGATGTGCTGAAGGCTGTTGTAGAACGTATTCCTCACCCGACAGGTGATATGAAGGCTCCTTTGCAGGCCCTTATCTTTGACTCCGTCTTTAACCCGTTCCGTGGTATTATCGCTTATTTCAAGATAGAGAACGGAATGATAAAGAAGGGTGACAAGGTAAAATTCTATAATACAGGAATGGAGTATACCGCTGACGAGGTGGGAGTGCTTAAGATGGATATGATACCCCAGCAACAGCTTTCAACAGGTGAAGTGGGATATATAATAAGCGGTATCAAGGACCCTACGGAAGTGAAGGTCGGAGATACTATCACTCATGTTGCACGACCATGTGAACATGCCATTGATGGATTTCAGGAAGTTAAGCCAATGGTGTTTGCCGGTGTATATCCGATAGACCCTTCTGAATACGAGAATTTGCGTACATCACTTGAAAAGCTGCAGCTGAATGATGCTTCGCTGACGTTCCAGCCTGAGTCATCTGTAGCTTTGGGCTTTGGTTTCCGTTGCGGCTTCCTGGGACTGTTGCACATGGAGATTGTGCAGGAGCGACTTGACAGAGAGTTTAACATGGATGTTATAACTACTGTGCCGAACGTTTCTTATATGGTATATGACAAGCAAGGTCATTCAAAGGAAGTTCACAATCCGTCGGGTCTGCCTGATGCAACTATGATAGACCATATTGAAGAGCCATATATAAAGGCTTCCATCATTACGGACACAAACTATATCGGTCCTATAATGAAGCTGTGTCTTGATAAGCGAGGCGAACTAATCAAGCAGGAGTATATCAGTGGCAATCGTGTAGACTTGCATTTCATGATACCATTGGGAGAAATCGTCATAGACTTCTATGATAAGTTGAAGAGTATATCAAAGGGATATGCTTCGTTCGACTATCATGTGGACTGCTACAGACTGTCGAAACTTGCAAAGCTTGACATCTTGCTGAACGGTGAACCAGTGGATGCCTTGTCTACTCTCACACATCAGGACAATGCCGTTACTTTCGGACGAAGAATATGCGAGAAGCTGAAAGAGCTGATACCGCGTCAGCAGTTTGATATTGCAATTCAGGCAGCCATCGGAGCAAAGATTGTTGCAAGAGAAACCATTAAGTGTGTCAGAAAAGATGTAACGGCAAAATGCTATGGAGGAGATGTCAGCCGTAAACGAAAACTTCTGGAGAAACAGAAAAAAGGAAAGAAGAGAATGAAACAGATAGGAAATGTGGAAGTTCCGCAGAAGGCTTTCCTTGCAGTTTTGAAACTTGATTAAACTTAATATATATGTGGTTATGAAAGAGCCTATATTGACAAAAAGAGATATAGCCCGTGAGCTTGCCAGGAAATACAGTACTATGGCTCACGATGAGTTGGATATATTGGAGAGCATACTTGTGCCTATGAAATTTGCAAGGGGAGAGAATGTTGTGAGTGAAGGTGAAGTATGCGTTGCAATATATTATGTAGAGAGAGGCTTGCTTCGAGAGTATTATTATAAAAACAACAAAGAGGTAACGGAATATCTTGCCGTTGACGGAAACGTGTTCATGTGTATAGAGAGTTTGTTCCAGAATGAACCGTCAAAGCTTATCGTTGAGGCTCTTGAACCTTCTGTAGTATATGCTTTGCCTAAGGACAGACTTGAAGAAGTGGCTTTGCACAATGTGAACATTCAGATTCTATATAGAAAGATTCTTGAGGAAAGTCTGATTATATCACAACGCCGTGCCGACTTGTTGCGTTTTGAGAGTGCCAAGGACAGATACAGAAAGCTCTGCAAGCTAAATCCGAAAGTGATAATGAAGGCTCCTCTCGTATACATAGCAAGTTATCTGCAGATGACACCTGAAACGCTAAGTAGAGTTCGCTCTGCCGTAGCGTTGGAGTGATGTCTGCTTAGAAAGTTGTGGAGTGTCTGCTTGATTAAATTTCGCGATAGAAGTCAAGCGATTCCAGAATCAGTTCTTTAGATACTGTTTGGTTGATTTTAATGTCGCCAACATCCTTAAGCAATGTAAAGTTGATTTCATTGCCGGTGTTCTTTTTGTCGTGTTTCATCAGAGAGTATAAAGACTCGTAATCATCACATGTTATATTCATGCGCCCATAGTTTTCTTTTATGAAGTTGACGGTTTGTCTCATTTTGTCTAAAGGAAAACCTTGCAGCGCATGGCTTAAGTAAAGTTCGCAAATGATGCCATAAGCCACGGCATACCCATGAAGTATTGGTCTGTTTGTGTGCATGGCGTATGACTCAAAGGCATGTCCGGCAGTATGTCCGAGGTTAAGGGCTTTTCTTATTCCTGATTCGTGAGGGTCTTCACTTACAATCCGTTCTTTAACCTCAACACTTTCCTTTATCATGTTCAGAAGAGGGTCAAAGTCGGGACTGTAAAGATTGAAGTTGATATGCTGTACCCACATCTTATAGTCTTTGAGCAGACTGTGTTTAAGCATTTCCGCATATCCGGAGCAGATGTTATGTTGGTCGAGCGTTTTCAGAAAGGCGGTATCAATGATTACGGCTTTGGCATCGTTGAATACTCCTATTTCGTTTTTCAGTCCATTGAAGTTTATTCCAGTCTTTCCGCCGACAGAAGCATCTACCATGGAAAGCAATGTAGTAGGGATATTGATGAAGTCGATGCCGCGTTTGAATGTGGATGCAGCAAATCCCCCAAGGTCAGTAACCATTCCGCCGCCAATGTTTATCAGGCAAGAATGGCGTGTGCATCCATTGTCGCTCAGCTCTTTCCATACATGTGCTGTAGATTCAATGTTCTTGTTTGTATCATCTGCTTTTATAGTTATTATGTGTGCATTGGCTATGAGCTCAGAGCAATGCAGCATATTCAGGCAGTTTTTGTTTGTATTGCTGTCTGTAAGAATAAAGAACTTGTCGTTTTTGCTTTCAGAAATTATATTCTCCAGTTCTTCTGTCGCATTGTTTGTTATAATAACCTTTTGCTCCATAATAGTCGTTTTATTGTATTTAATAATGCAAAATTATATAATTATGTCGAGAAAAGGAAACGATTAGGATATTTTACTTGTCCGTTGATTAAACATTTTGTTCCTTTGGAAGTCTTTTTAAGTGAAAACTGTATAACAATGCATTATAATTGAATATATTTGATTATATTTGCATGTTTAGCATTAAGACTGAATTAATAAAATTGATTTGAAAAATAATAACATGTTTAACGGAGTAAAAAGATTGTGTTTTGTGTTGCTTTCGGCTTTTGTTTCCATTATTGCCGTGGCACAGGAAATGAAAGTAGAAGGTGTCTTGATAGACCGGGATACTAAAGATGGGGTATATATGGCGACGGTACAGTTGCTGAAGCAGGATAGTACATTCGTGAAGGGGTCTCTTACAAATGAGAATGGCTCCTTTACGATAAGCGTACCTTCTGAAGGACGGTATATATTGAAGTTCTCAAGTGTCGGTTATAAGAACGTAACCAAGAACTTTGTAGCTTCGGCCAAGGATAAGGACATTAATCTTGGTAATATCGTCTTTGGTGCTGATGCCATAATGCTGAAAGGAGCCACGGTGCTTGGTCAGGCGGCTAAGGTGACTTTGAAGGAAGACACGTTTGTTTATAATGCGTCAGCATACCGTACTCCGGAGGGATCTGTCGTGGAGGAACTCGTAAGGAAGTTGCCTGGTGCACAGGTGGATGACAATGGAAATATCACCATTAATGGAAAAGAGGTGAAGAAGATACTGTTCGATGGCAAGGAGTTCATGACCGGCGATACAAAAACGGCAATGAAGAATATCCCGACTTCTATTATAGAAAAGGTTAAGGCTTATGAGGAGAAGAGCGATCTGGCAAAAATTACAGGTATTGATGACGGCGAAGAGGAAACCGTGCTTGATTTTGGTATAAAGAAAGGTATGAACAAGGGCTTGTTCAGCAATGTCGACCTTTCAGCCGGTAATCACAGCCGGTATTCAGAGAAAATCATGGGGGCAGGCTTCTATGACAAGATTCGTGTCATGGGATTTGGAAACATTAACAATGTGAATGATATGGGCTTTCATGGCGGAGGCGGACGCTGGGGAGCTTCTTTGCAGGGGCTTAACACGAAGAAGATGGTGGGCTTGAACCTGAATTACGACGACAAGAAGAAGTTCAAGCTTGACGGCAGTGTGCGTTGGAACCATTCAAACGGCGATATGAGGACGACACAGACGACAGAGAATTTCGTAAACAAGAGTGGAGCTTTCTCAAATAGCAACAATATAAACTTTACACGTAGTAACAGTTATGACGCCCGTTTGAAACTGGAATGGAAGCCGGATTCCATGACAGACATTCTGTTCAGGCCACAGTTCTCTTATTCAACAAGTGACAGTCAGACGAATGGCTTTTCCGCTACATTCGGTGACAATCCGTATAATTATGTCTCTGACCCCCTTGACGGTAGTTCCATATCCCAGCTCTCGGAGCTTGGGCTCGTCGTGAACAACCGTAGCAACCGTGCGGTGTCATATTCCGAAAACAAGTCTGTAGGAGCTAAGTTGCAGATAAACAGAAAACTGAACAACAAGGGACGTAATATAACCTTGGTCGGTAATATGAATTATTCCGACAATTCGAGCAACAATCTCTCTTTGTCCAATGTGCATCTGTATCAGGTAAAGGACAAATTCGGAAACGACTCTACGTATCAGACAAACAGATATAACTATACTCCTGCAAAGAACTGGAAGACAGATGTACAGCTGACGTATAGCGAGCCGTTATGGAAGTCCGCTTTCCTTCAGTTTAGCTATAAGTTTACATACAATTACAAAAAGAGCGACCGCTCGACATATGATTTCAGTAATCTTGGAGAAAACTATTTCGACGGCGTGTTGTCGGGCTATCGCAACTGGAATTCTTATATCGCCTTGCTCGACAATAACCTTGAATCATATTACGACAAGAGCCAGAGCCGCTATTCAGAATATAAGAACTATATACATGAGATGCAGCTGAGCCTGAAGGTGATAAAGAAGAAGTATAATCTTAATGCAGGAGTCATGGTACAGCCACAGACCTCCAAGTTCATCCAGCAATACCGCGGACTGAACACGGATACGGTGAGGAATGTGGTGAATGTGTCGCCGACATTTGAGTTTAGATACAAATTCTCAAAGACAAGCAATTTGCGCATCAACTATCGTGGAACGACATCACAGCCGGAAATGTCAGACATGCTTGATATTACAGACGACAGCGACCCGCTGAATGTAAAGAAGGGAAATCCGGGACTGAAGCCTTCCTTCACCAATAATTTCCGCCTCTTCTATAACACCTATCTGGCATCTCATCAGACAGCAATAATGACTTATGTTAATTATAAGAATGTCCGTAACAGCGTAAGCAATGCAGTAACCTATGATGAAAAGACCGGTGGAAGAACAACTCGTCCGGAGAATATTAATGGTAATTGGGACACTTCGATGGCATTTATGCTTAATACCTCTATAGACTCAGTAGGAGTGTGGAACGTAAACACGTTTACAACATTCAATTATAACAATTATGTGGGATATCTTAACCAGGGAAATGTATCACAGAAGAATACCACACGAACCACAACAGTAGGGGAGAAACTGAGCTTCGGCTACCGTAAGGACTGGCTGGACGTTAGCCTTGACGGTTCGCTGAACTATATGCGTACCCGTAATCTGCTGCAGTCAAACAATAATCTTGACACGTGGCAATTCTCGTATGGAGGAAACCTCAATGTCTATCTGCCGTGGAATATGAGTATAACGACAGACTTGCATGAGAATTCCCGTAGGGGCTATGATGGAGGAGCCAATACAAATGAACTGATATGGAATGCACAGGTGAGCCAGAGCTTCCTGAAGGGTAATGCCCTGAGTGTGTCTTTGCAGTTTTATGACATCTTGCAGAACATGAGTAATTTCAGCAGAACCGTGAATGCCATGCAGCGCAGCGACACCTATTATAATAATATAAACAGCTATGCTATGGTTCATGTCATATACCGCTTTAATCTCTTTGGAGGTAAAGATTCCTTTGCCAAGCAGCATGGAGACAGACAAAGACCAAGATTCGGCGGCGGCAGACCAGATGGACCTGGTGGTAGACCTGGTTTCGGCGGTGGCTTTGGCGGCGGCAGGCCTCCGAGATTTTAGGATGATATGACTTGATCTTGTCGGTATCTTCCTTTTCGACTCAACTCAAATACCATTTTTTTACCTTACCGAAGAGACACTCAAAATAAAGATTCTCATTCGGTAAGGAGGATAAAAATAAAACAGCCATATTCTTTTCCGCTTAGGCGATGAAAAGAATATGGCTGTTGCCTTTTATCGTTTGCAGACCTACAGCGTGGAACTTGCTAAAGGTGCAGCTTCTGTGTATGTTCTTGCTCCAAGTTCTTTGTCAAGCATATATATGCCATAACCATTATCTTTTATCATTTTCAAGTTGTCGATAATGTTCTGTGCATTCTCTTCTTCCTCAACTTGCTCGTCAACAAACCATTTCAACATGCTCTGTGTAGCATAATCGTTCTCCTGGGTTGTCAAGGCAAAAAGATTATTGATGAGGCTTGTCACCTTCTGTTCGTGGGCAAGAGTGCTCTCGAAGACATCCAGCGTTGATTTCCATTCTGTCGGTACGGCATCAATAGGCTTCAGACTGACTACGCCATTGCGCTGTACGATATAGTTGAACAGAATCTTGGCATGGTCCTGCTCCTCCTTGAATTGTACTTCAAACCATTTTGCCATACCTGGCTGTCCTGTCTTATGGCAATATGCTGCCATTGAAAGATAGAGATAAGCCGACCACATCTCTGCGTTTATCTGCTCGTTAAGAGCTTTTTCAATTCTTTCGTTTAACATAGTTGTAAAATTTAAATTGGTTTATGTTACTGTTCCTTGTTGAGCTTGCTGTTTGCTTTGGTCTGGAATTTCTCCTCATTTATGATGAAGCGTTCATGTGTGCCTTTTCCTACAAGCCCCTTCTCGTCGTAGACATTTACTTCGAAGACCAGCTTGCGTCCGTCAACCTCTTTCAGTTCCGTTTCGCATCTTACCTTCATACCCACGGGCGTTGGTGCAAGGTGGTCTATCTTCAGGTTGGTTCCAACAGAAGCCATTCCCGGTTCCAGTTCGCTTGCAACGCTCTTCCATGCCGTTTCCTCAATGAGGGCAATCATTGAAGGAGTGGCAAGCACATCAAGAGTTCCGCTACCCATAATGCGTGCAGTCATCTCTGTGGTGACCGTCTTTTCAATAGTATACTTTATTCCTGTTTCCATATATTATAGATTGAATTTATACGATTTTTTTAGTCTCTTCTGCCATGCAAAGATACATATTCTGTTCAATAAAGCAAAAATAGGCAAGTATTTTTTTGCTGTGTTTTAGATTTATTTTAATTTTGTAGGGCATTGCGCAAATATTGTATTCGAAGAATGAAAAAATATATAATATTGTTGGTCATGTCGTTTGTTGCCTGTACTGGAGTATTGGCACAGATGAAATGGAACCAGAGATATCAGACATATATAAACCAGTACCGGGATTTGGCGATAGAGCAGATGCTTAAGTTTAAGATTCCGGCAAGCATCACGTTGGCGCAGGGACTGCTGGAAAGTGGGGCAGGCTATAGTGAACTTGCGACAAAAGGAAATAATCATTTTGGCATAAAGTGTCATGGATGGACCGGCAGAAAGACGTATCATGATGACGATGAGGCACAGGAGTGTTTCAGAGCCTATAATAATGTATATGAAAGCTACGAGGACCACAGTCTGTTGCTTTCGCGACAGCCTCGTTACCGAAGCTTGTTCTCGCTTGATGGCGATGACTATAAAGGATGGGCACACGGACTAAAGAAATGCGGTTATGCTACAAGTCCGACATATGCGCAGAAGCTGATAGGCATAATAGAGCTGTATAAGTTGCAGCAGTATGACAAGGCAAAGAAGTATGACCGCTTCATGGAGAGCCGCACATACAAGGACAGTCCTTCTGCAAAAGGAGGAATACTGCATCCTATACATCGCTATAACAAAAACTACTATATCGTTGTGAAACAGGGCGATACGTTCCGTTCGCTTGGTAAGGAACTGGGTCTGTCGTACCGAAAGATAGCAAAGTACAACGAGCGTAACAAGCGTGACAAACTTGTTGCCGGTGAAACGATATATCTTAAAAAGAAACAGAAGAAGGCAGACAAGACTTATAAGAACCGTCCTCATACGGTGAAGCCTGGTGAGAGCATGTATAGCATAGCTCAATATTATGGTATGCGTGTGAAGAGCTTGTATAAGAAAAACGGCTTGTCTCCAGACTATGTACCGAAAGTCGGCGACAAGCTTAGAGTGAGATGATATGAAATAACTTTATATAATTAATTTATAAAATCTGATATTATGTTGAATTTAGACAATTTCTACAGAGCAAGGTATGAGCTCGGGAAAGTGATTAGACAGACAGAGGTGGTTCATGCACCAATGGTTAACCCGGAATGTGAAGTGTATCTGAAGCTGGAATGCTTGCAGCGTACAGGTTCTTTCAAGATCAGAGGTGCCTGCTACAAGATTTCACAGCTTAGCAAAGAGGAAAAGTCACACGGCGTTATAGCATGCTCTGCCGGCAATCATGCGCAGGGCGTGGCATTGGGAGCTACTTCTCATGGCATCAAGTCTCTTATCTGTCTGCCTGCCGGAGCTCCAATAAGCAAGGTGGAGGCGACAAAGGGGTATGGTGCTGATGTTTGTCTCGTGCCGGGTGTCTATGATGATGCATACAGTAAGGCTATACAGCTTAGAGACGAAAAGGGCTATACCTTTGTTCATCCGTTTGATGATGAGAATGTTATTGCCGGTCAGGGAACAATAGGTTTGGAACTGCTTGACCAGGTAGCAGATATGGATGCCGTCGTAGTGCCTGTAGGTGGCGGCGGACTTATCAGCGGTGTGGCTTTTGCCTTGAAGTCTCTAAATCCAAAAATAAAGGTATATGGAGTGCAGGCTGCGGGTGCGGCAAGTATGGTGAAAAGCCTGAAAGACAAAAAGCGCGAGAAGCTTGATGCCGTATCGACAGTAGCAGATGGTATTTGCGTTAAGGAGCCGGGAGAGCTTACTTATGATATATGCAGCAAGTATGTGGATGATATCGTAACTGTCTCAGAGGATGAGATTTGTGCTGCCATCCTTCAGTTGCTTGAGAAAGAGAAGGTTGTTGCGGAAGGTGCTGGTGCAACAAGTGTGGCGGCAGTGATGTTCAACAAGATTCCTGTCAAAGGCAAGAAGGTTGTTTGCGTAGTGAGTGGAGGAAATATCGATGTGACAATCCTTAGCCGTGTAATCAGACGTGGACTTGCCAAGAGCGGAAGAATAGCTATTATCAATGTTGAACTTGACGACAAACCGGGCAAGCTCGTAGAGGTAGCTTCTGTCATCGCTCGTGCAGGTGCGAATATCACAAGCGTATATCATGACAGAAACAACTATAGTGAGCAGGTGAACTCATGTATACTCAGAGTAATATGCGAGACCCGTAACCAGGAGCATGTTGAGACAATTGAGGAAGCATTACGAAAAGAAGGCTTTAAGCTTGTATAATTAAATAGGCAAATGTTTCGTCGTTTTAAATAAAACGACTACATTTGCCTATCTTTTTATTTGTAACATTAACATAACATATATATATATTATGGCGAATAACAATCATTTAGTTATAATGGCTGGTGGAGTAGGAAGTAGATTCTGGCCAATGAGTACCAAAGACAAACCGAAACAGTTTATTGACGTTCTTGGTGTGGGGCGCACATTGATACAACTTACTTATGACAGGTTTGAACCTATATGTCCTCCAGAAAATGTATGGGTAGTGACAAATAAAAAATATGTGGATATAGTTAAAAGGCAGTTGCCGGAAATACCTGTTGGTAATATATTATGTGAACCGTGCCGCAGAAATACTGCACCATGTATCGCTTATGTCTCATGGAGGATTAAAAAGGAATGTCCTACGGCTAATATCGTAGTAACGCCAAGCGACCATATCGTTTTGAATATCCCTGAGTTCAGAAGAGTAATATCAAACAGCCTTTCCTTTACAAGCGAGACAGACGCTATAGTGACTCTTGGTATGAAGGCAACAAGGCCGGAAACAGGATATGGATATATACAGGCAGACTTGACATTATGTTCTCCAAGGAATAAAGAGATATTCCGTGTGGATTCTTTCAGGGAGAAACCTGACTTGGAGACCGCAAAGAAATATCTGGCAGAAAACAATTATTTCTGGAATGCAGGTATCTTCTTGTGGAGTGTCCGTACGATAGTTAATGCCTTCCGTATATATCAGCCTGCTCTTGCGAATATCTTTGAAAGTATGTCTGATGTCTATGGCACGGATAAGGAACAGGACGTAATAGATGAAAGATTCCCGGAGTGTGAGAATATATCTGTCGATTATGCCATAATGGAAAAGGCGGAGGAGATTTTCGTATGCCCTGCCGATTTCGGATGGAGCGACCTTGGCACATGGGGCTCTTTGCTTGTACAGACGAAGCATGATACTGACGGTAACAGCATTATTGGAGATAATGTTTCCGTGTTTGAAACTAAAAACAGTATCATTCATACCGTTGGCTGTAAGCAGGTTGTCGTACAAGGACTTGATGGCTATATCGTAGCGGAGAATGATGGCAGGTTGCTGATTTGCAAGCTGTCGGAAGAACAAAGGATAAAACTGTTCTCAGGAGAGAATTAATCTTATACCGTTTTATAATGAATAGAAGCTTATAATCAATTCATATTGACTATAAGCTTCTGTTGTAGTTGATAATTATTAACTACAAAACGAGGATTTTGTTAATTCTAATAAATTGCCGACAAATATTTAACTTAAATATTATTTGGTATTCCTATTTGTCATATATTTGTGGCATGAAGAAAAGAACAATATGGATTATAGCGGTTGTCATGGGATTTTCATTCCTGGCTTTGCTTTTGCTTCAACTAAAATACATGGATGCCATGGTGAAGATGAAGAAAGAGCAATTGGACGAGTCTGTCAACAAGGCTTTGTATCAGGCGGCGAGAAATCTTGAGTTGAACGAGACCTTGAGGTATCTTGAACGAGATGTAAATGAAACTGAACGCCGTGCATATAAAAAGGATTCTGTCGGTTCGCGTTCCGGTTTGCCGGATGGAACGATGCAGCATGCGCATCAATATGCTGTAACGGACAAGAACGGCAATGTGTATTCGTCTTTTGAATTGAAGACCATTACCATGAAGCCTTCATCAATGCCGAAGGCAATGATATTGCGCAATGACAAGAATTCAATATCAGAGGCTACAAAGTCGATGAGGGAAATCGTAAAGAACAGATACGTTTACCAGAAAGCCCTTCTTGATGAAGTGGTTTATAACATCCTCTATACGGCATCCGACAAACCTCTTAAGGAACGAGTGAATTTCAAATTGTTGGATCAGGACCTGAAGACGGAATTGATGAACAATGGCGTCAATATGCCATATCACTTTACCGTTTCCACCCAAGACGGAAGAGAACAATACCGTTGTCCGGATTATAGTGATGAAGGAGAGGAGTATAGTTATACGCAGACCCTGTTCCGCAACGATCCGATGAACAAGTCTGGAATAGTAAAGATTCATTTCCCGGACATGAACAGCTATATCTTCAGTAGCGTGAGGTTTATGATTCCGTCAATAGCGTTTACTGTTGTTTTGCTTATTACGTTCCTGTTTACCATAGTCGTAATATTCAGACAGAAACGCTATACTGAGATAAAGAATGATTTCATCAACAATATGACCCATGAGTTGAAGACCCCTATAAGCAGTATCTCTCTTGCTGCACAAATGTTGAATGACGACAGTGTGACGAAAAGTCCTGTAATGATGAAACACCTTGGCGGAGTGATAAATGATGAGTCAAAACGACTTCGCTTCCTGGTAGAGAAAGTTCTGCAGATGTCAATGTTTGATAGGAAAAAGGCTATATTCAAGAAGAAGGAACTTGATTTGAATGAGCTTGTGGAGAATGTGGCAAACACGTTCACGCTTAGGGTTGAACATACAGGCGGACATATAAATACAGACCTGAAGGCAACAGAGCCTACCATCTATGTAGACGAGATGCATTTTACGAATGTAATATTCAACCTCCTCGACAATGCGGTTAAATACAAGCATCCTGACAGGAGCGTGGAATTGTCTATAAAGACATGGAACGACAATGAAAAACTATACTTGTCGGTAAAAGACAATGGTATAGGACTGAAGAAAGAAAACCTGAAAAAGATCTTTGAGAAGTTCTATCGTGTGCATACAGGAAACGTTCACGATGTGAAAGGATTCGGTCTTGGTCTTGCATACGTGAAGAAGATAGTAGAACTGCATAAGGGTGACATCCATGCAGAGAGTGAAAAGGGGAAGGGTACAACCTTCATCATATCACTGCCGATAATAAAGAATAAATAAATTAGATAAATTGTATAACAATAAAATAGGAAAGGAATTAATTATGGACGAGAAATTGAAAATCTTGCTTTGTGAAGATGACGAGAATCTTGGTATGTTGCTTCGTGAGTATTTGCAGGCAAAAGGATATTCTGCAGAACTTTGCCCAGACGGAGAAGCTGGTTACAAGGCTTTCTTGAGAACTAAGTTTGACATATGCGTACTTGACGTCATGATGCCTAAGAAAGACGGTTTCACTCTTGCTCAGGAAATCCGTCAGGCTAATGCAGACATGCCTATTATCTTCCTTACGGCAAAGACGTTGAAAGAGGATATTCTTGAGGGCTTCAAGATTGGAGCTGACGACTATATCACCAAACCGTTCTCTATGGAAGAGCTGGTGTTCCGTATTGAAGCAATACTTCGTCGTGTACGTGGAAAGAAGAACAAGGAAAATACATTGTATAATATCGGACGCTTTACTTTCGATACACAGAAACAGCTCCTCTCTATTGGAGATAAGCAGACTAAGCTAACTACAAAGGAAAATGAGCTGTTGGCTTTGCTCTGTAGTCATGCTAATGAAATCCTGCAGCGTGATTTCGCCTTGAAGACAATATGGATTGACGACAACTATTTCAATGCCCGTTCAATGGATGTATACATCACTAAGCTGCGTAAGCATTTGAAAGACGACGATCAGATTGAGATTATAAATATCCATGGAAAGGGATATAAGCTCATCACCCCTGAAGAGGAATAATAATCGTCACTCCTGAAGAGGAACAGTCTTTAATACATAAAAAAGAATCAGAACCTACAGAAACGTTCTGATTCTTTTTTTATCATATGTCCGATACCCGGGTATTGTCTATTTATTTTCCTTTTTGTTGTTGGAAGCAGTCTTCGGCTTTCTGCTGTTGCCTTTTGGTCTGGTGGAACGTTTATTGTTCCCGTTTCCGTTTCTTCTTCGAGAAGAGTTCTTACTTCCATTATTCCTTTTACCAGAATGTCGTCTTGAAGGATTTTTCGTTTCCTTATATTCTGGTGGGGTGCCTATGTGTTTAGGCAGTGGCAGTTTCTCGATAGTGCGTTCAAGAAATTTCTCTATCTTCATAAAGTCACCAACCTCACGTCCCCTTACTAATGTAATGGCACATCCGTCGCGGTTTGCTCTTGCCGTGCGTCCTATACGGTGAACATAATCTTCTACATCATGCGGCACGTCATAGTTGATGACCATTGATATATCATCAATGTCAATACCTCTTGCCACGATGTCTGTGGCGACAAGAATGTCTGTCTGTCCGCTTTTGAAGCTGTACATCACCTCATCACGTTCAGCCTGACTAAGGTCGGAATGCATCTCTCCGCAATTGAAGCCATAGGATTTCAATGCACGGTTGATTTCCTTTACCTTTACTTTTGAACAAGAGAAGATGATTACACGTTGTTGTTCATGACTCTTGAAAATTTCTTTCAGTACTTTTTGTTTTTGGTTTTCATGACAAACGTAGGCTGATTGCTTAATCTTTTCGGCAGGTTTGCTTACAGCCAGCTTTACGATAACGGGGTCTTTAAGCAATGACTTTGCCAACTCTTCTATTTTTGTAGGCATCGTAGCAGAATACATTATCGTCTGACAGGTATCAGGCAATAGTTTTGCTATATTCATGATGTCTTCAGAAAAGCCCATGTCCAGCATACGGTCTGCTTCGTCAAGCACAAAGAATGATACTCGGCTGAAGTCAACGTTTCCCATTGTGATGTGGCTTATCAGGCGTCCGGGTGTAGCTATAACCACGTCGGCTCCCATCTTCAGGCTTTTATATTCCTGTTCGTATCTGTTTCCGTCGTTGCCGCCATAGATGGCTACGCTGTTGACATCCGGCATGTAATAAGAGAACCCCTGCATCGCTTGGTCTATTTGTTGTGCAAGTTCTCTCGTCGGGCTCATGATAACGCAGTTAATGGCGTCTTTGGGAAATCCGCCATCATCAAGCATACTTAATATAGGCAGCAGGTATGCTGCTGTCTTTCCGGTACCGGTTTGTGCGACACCGAGAACGTCATATCCGTCAAGAATTGGAGGTATGCATTTTTCTTGTACCGGAGTACAAGTGGTAAAGTTCATATCATCCAATGCGTCAAGGGTGTTATCGCTTAAATCTAAATCGTAAAAATCCATAGTTTCTAATTAATTTGGTGCTTTGCGGTAGCAGAAATATGCTACTATTGCAAATATTATGTTTGGAATCCAAGCCGCCAACATAGGTGGTGTGTCTGCTTGTATGGCAAAGGTTGCAGAGACAGTCTGCAGCATGATGTATCCGAAGCTTAGAGCCAGTCCTATTCCGAGATATAGTCCCATACCGCCTTTTCTCTTCCTTGAAGATAGTGATACGCCTATTGTCGTAAGGATAAATGATGCAAAGGAGGTGGCTATACGTTTGTGGTATTCCACTTCGTATTGTACTACATTGCTTGAACCTCTGTCTATTTGTTTGCTTATGTATTCTTTCAGTTGCGGACTTGTAAATGTCTCCTGCTGTCCTTTCGAGAAGACGAGGTCGGTAGGTTCCATCATTATTACGGAGTCTTTTTGCATGCCGTTTGTTATGTGTTCCCTCAGACCCTTTAGTTGTCTTATCCTCCAGTTGGACAGTTTCCAATGATATTTTGAATCTGAAATTGTGTCGTATTGTATTTCCGATGCTGTCAGATGGCTTACCAGCTTCTTGTTCTCAAACTTGTCGAGACAGAAGCCGTAGCCTTTTTTCAGTTCGTTGTCGTAATGTTGTATATAGGCGATGACGCCTTTTCCGACTTGCAGCTGTACGTTTTCCGCTGATGTATTCTTCTTTTTGTTTTTGTACATCGATTCGAAGTTCTGTCTTACGATAGTTCCTTTCGGAATGATGTATGCTCCAAGGAAGAATGTCAATACGGAAATAAGGAAGGCTGAAATCATATAAGGGCGCATAAGTCTTTTGAAACTTATTCCTGCCGCAAGCATAGATATGATTTCAGAGTTTCCTGCCAGTTTGGATGTAAAGAATATTACGGCGATAAATACAAACAGCGGACTGAACAGGTTTGCAAAATACGGTACGAAATTCATATAGTAGTCAAAGACTATAGCCTTGACCGGTGCATGATATTGTGCGAATTTTGCAAGGTTCTCATTCACGTCAAACACTATTGATATGGATATAATAAGTATAATGGAATAGATATATGTTCCAATAAACTTCTTGATAATATACCAATCAAGTATCTTGATGTATTTGGCGGGATTTAGGAAACGCATCCAGCGCATGTTCTTTTGCATCCATCTCAAGATGGCAATGCTCCATGCCATCTTGTCTTTGATGTTTGCAAATGTTTTGCGCCATGATATATTTTTCATTGTCGCTTGTTTAAATTTATGATATTGCTACAATTATTCTTGTAGTGTAATTGCTTATATTCTTCTTCCAAGATTGTCTATGACGGATCTTTTCCAAGCAACGAAGTCTCCAGCTTCGATATGGTGTCTGGCGTCAGTAACCAGGCGCAGGTAGAAAGCGAGATTGTGTATGCTTGCAATCTGCATTGCCAACAGCTCCTGAGCTTTGAACAGGTGGTGCAGATATGCCTTTGAGTGTATTTGGTCAACGTAGCATCCGTCTGGGTCAATAGGTGAGAAATCCTTTTCCCACTTCTTGTTTCTCATGTTCATGGTGCCGTTGTATGTGAACAGCATAGCGTTTCTTCCGTTTCTTGTTGGCATCACACAGTCAAACATGTCAACGCCTCTTTCTATTGCCTCAAGGATGTTCTGCGGTGTGCCTACTCCCATAAGGTATCTTGGTTTGTCTTTCGGCAGAATCTCGTTTACCGTTTCAATCATCTCATACATTATCTCTGTGGGCTCGCCTACGGCAAGTCCTCCTATGGCATTTCCGTCAGCACCTTTATCCGCTACAAATTTGGCAGCCTCTCTTCTCAGGTCTTTGAATGTACATCCTTGAACGATAGGGAAGAGTGTCTGCTCGTAACCATAGAGAGGTTCCGTCTCATTGAAACGCTTTATGCATCTGTCCAGCCAACGCTGTGTCATTCCAAGACTTTTCTTTGCGTATTGGTAATCGCTTTGTCCTGGAGGACATTCGTCAAGAGCCATGATTATGTCAGCACCGATTATGCGTTCAGTGTCCATCACATTCTCAGGGGTGAAGAAATGTTTTGAACCGTCTATATGCGAACGGAATTCGCAACCTTCCTCTTTTAGTTTTCTTATGCCTGTAAGAGAAAACACCTGAAAGCCTCCGCTGTCAGTCAGTATCGGCTTGTCCCATGTGTTGAACTTGTGCAGTCCTCCAGCGGCTTTAAGCACATCAAGTCCTGGTCTTAGATACAGATGGTAGGTGTTTCCCAGGATAATCTGTGCTTTCACCTGTTCCCGTAGTTCATTGAAGTGCACGCCTTTTACGCTGCCGCAAGTTCCGACAGGCATGAATATCGGGGTTTTTATCTTTCCGTGTGCGGTTGTTATGGTGCCGGTTCTTGCATCACTTGCCGCATCGGTATGTTCGAGTTCAAAAGTCATTCTTTATTGTTTTTATTTGATTTTTCCTTGTCGTCTTCTATTTCAAAGTTTACGGCATTGCCAACAATCTCGTCAGTAAGGGCATAATTCCATACATCCAAGACGTTTTCAACATAATGGAATGTAACTCCTTTCAGATACATTTCCGGTATTTGTTCAATGTCTTTTTCATTTTCCTTACACATGACGATATCCGTAATGCCAGCTCTTTTTGCTGCAAGAATCTTTTCCTTTATGCCTCCAACCGGTAGCACTTTGCCTCTTAACGTTATTTCTCCCGTCATGGCAGTGTTCTTTCTTACCTTCCTTTGCGTTAGAGCCGATGCAATAGATGTTGCAATCGTTATGCCGGCAGAAGGACCGTCTTTGGGAGTTGCTCCTTCCGGCACATGTATATGTATGTTCCAGTTGTCGAAGATTCTGTAGTCTATTTTCAGAATGTCGGCATGTGCCTTTACATATTCCAGTGCCAGCATGGCAGACTCTTTCATTACATCTCCGAGATTACCCGTAAGCGTGAGTTTTCCGCCTTTTCCTTTGCTGAGGCTTGTTTCGATAAATAGAATCTCTCCTCCCACGCTTGTCCAAGCAAGACCGGTTACAACTCCCGCATAGTCGTTGCCTTGATAGATGTCGCGATAGAAAGGAGCCTTTCCGAGCAGCTTTTCTATTTCCGCAGGAGTAATGCGAGAGAACTTCATTTCTCCGTCTTTTGCTTTCTGGAAAGCAATCTTTCTGAGCGCTTTGTTTATTTGAATCTCCAGCTGTCTTACTCCGCTTTCTCTTGTATACTGCTCAATGATTTTTTCTGTAGCCGCCTTTGTAAAAGACAGTTTCGTCTCGTCTGCGAGTCCCGTATTCTCTTTCTCCTTAGGGATGAGGTGCCGCTTTGCTATTTCCTGTTTCTCCTCTGTTATGTATCCGCTGAGTTCTATTATCTCCATTCTGTCGAGCAGCGGACGCGGAATAGTGTTCAGGTCATTGGCAGTAGCTATAAACAGAACCTTTGACAAGTCGTAGTCTACGTCAAGATAATTGTCATGGAACGCATTGTTCTGTTCCGGGTCGAGTACTTCAAGCAAAGCAGATGCCGGGTCACCGTTCACGGTGTTCTGTGTTATCTTGTCGATTTCGTCAAGTATGAACACGGGGTTTGAAGAGCCTGCCTTCTGTATGCTTTTAATGATTCTTCCGGGCATGGCACCTATATATGTACGTCTGTGTCCGCGAATCTCCGATTCATCATGCAGACCGCCAAGAGAAACTCTCACGTATTTCCTCTTCATAGCCTTTGCAATACTCTTACCCAGGCTCGTCTTGCCTACTCCAGGAGGGCCGTAAAGACATATAATAGGTGATTTCAAATCACCTCTCAGACTGAGTACAGCCATATATTCAAGAATCCTCTCTTTTACCTTCTCCATGCCGTAATGGTCGGCGTCGAGCACCTTCTTTGCTCTGTTCAGGTTCAGATCGTCTATAGTATATTCGTTCCATGGCAAAGCCACCATAGTCTGCAGGTATGTAAGCTGCACGCTGTATTCCGGACTTTGCGGGTTCAGCATATCCAGTTTGTCAAGTTCTTTGTAGAACGTGTTGGCAATATCCTTGCTCCACGACTTGTTCTTAGCCTTGTCAATCAGTTCTTTCTTTTCCGGAGAGCCTTCGCCGGAACCGAGTTCCTCCTTAATGTTCTTGATCTGTTGCTGCAGGAAGTATTCCCTTTGCTGCTCGTCAATGTCTTCTCTTGTCTTGGTGCGTATGTTGCGTTTCAGTTCCAGCAACTGGCTTTCGCGGTTCAGAATCTTGAGCATTCCGAATACGCGTTCTTTCATGGTGTTCTTTCTTAGAAGCTCAGCCTTGTTGTCTGTATTGAACGGAAGGTTCGCACAGATGAAGTTTGTCAGTATGACATTGTTTGATATGTTTTGCATTGCGAACATGGCTTCATCCGGAATCTCGTCATTTTGTCTTATGAAGGTCATCGTTGACTTTCTCAGGTCGTCAACGGCTGTAAGGTATTCTTTGTCGTTGTCGGCAGGCATGCTTTCCTGTGCGTCGGAAACGATACCTTTCAGGTAAGGCGTCTTTTTCTTTATTTCTTCCAGATGGCATCTGCCCAAAGCCTGTACAATGACCGTTGCGTTGCTGCCTTGTCCTGGCAGTTCAAGCAGTCTTACGACCTTTGCATAAACGCCATATTCATATAAGTCCTTTAGCGTTGGCTCATCTGTTTCGGTATCCTTTTGGCAGAAGATTGCGAATATAGGGTTCCTTTTCTTCTTGCTCATTGTTTCAATGAGTTTCATGCTCGAACTTCTTCCTATTAGTATAGGGGACACGATGCCTGGAAACATCATGAGGTTTCTTGTAGCAAGTATCGGTAGTTCGCCTTCTATTTTCTCATCGAAAAGTTTTCTGATATCTCCTTCGTAGTCGGCAATCATTGAAAATGCGTTGCTCATATTCCTATTCATAAATTGTATATATTCTTCTTTTATATATAATGAGGTGCAAAGTTAGTTATTTTTTTTCATATTCTAAAGAATGCCTCTTTTTTTATGGTTATTAATGTATGTTGTTGCTGTTGTCAGCAAAATGAGTTAATTTTGCGTGGTCTAACCAAACAATGCAAAATGTATGTCAAACAGTTTCTTTCGCTTTAAGCAGTTTGTGGTAAATCAAGACAGGTGTGCAATGAAGGTCGGTACGGATGGCACGTTGCTTGGAGCATGGGCTTCGGGCGGTTCCCGTATACTTGATATTGGCACGGGTACGGGTCTGATAGCCATGATGATGGCACAGCGCTTTCCTGATTCTTCCGTTGTGGCTATTGATATAGACCGTTCTGCCTGTGAGCAGGCGAGAGAGAATGTGGCGGATTCTCCGTTTGCCGGTAGGATAATGGTAGAAAACGTTCCTGTGCAGGACTTTGTAGGCGGCAAGTTTGATGCCGTGGTCTGCAATCCTCCGTTTTTTGTTGACTCTTATGGTTGTCCGGATGACAGGCGTCATATTGCCCGTCATGCGGAATCCTTGAGCTTTGAGGAACTGTTCCGTTGCGTATCCGACTTGCTTGATGCCGGTGGGGAGTTCTCTGTTGTCATTCCTGTAGAGTCATTCTCCCGTATAGACAGTGCCGCAAGCATGTCAGCCTTCCGTTGTATTCGGAAGTGTGCGGTGAAGACAGTGCCGAGAAAGGCTCCGCGTCGTTACCTTCTGGCTTATGCGAAGGATGGCGGCAGGGAGTTCGAAGTGTCAGAGGAGTGCATCGAGGATGAGCAGCACCAACGTTCAGCCTGGTATTCCGCCCTTACTTCAGATTTCTATCTTCGCTGATTATTTGTTGAGCTTCTTCAGTAGATAGTTGTTTATCGACTGTATGTGTCTTGTCTGTTTTGAAATGTCAGTCCTCACGGCACTCAGGTCGTTGAATATTTCGCAAAAGGCGTTCTGCACCACATTCGGCTGACGTTTTGTCTTGTCGGCAAATGGGTTTACAATGATGTTTATGCCTTTGCTTACTACATGAATGGTGATATTGGCAGGTGCCATTATCGGGTCTCCGTCATAATGGATGTATCCAGGCTTTTCCCTCTGAATGTCAAGATGTTTCGACTTGAACGTTTTTATCTTCGTGTTCTTGTTCAATGTCTTGTTGAACATGTCGATACTTATTTGCGGAGCGTCAAGCATGTCGAACGGATCCATTATTATCACGTCGAGAAGTCCGTCGCTCATCGATGCCTGTGGCGCGATATATGCGTTGTTTCCGTATTGCGAAGCGTTTGCGCATGAGATAAGGAAAGCCCGTTGTTCCGTATTATACTCTTCGGACTTTACGCAATATTTTTCCGGTTCATACTTCACGCCTTCTTTAAGTATGTTCTCAAGATAGGTTACAGGTCCTCGTTTCCCGGCTTGGGCGAACTTCATGCTTATATATGCGTCGAACCCCATTCCGCATGTACAGAAGAACGGGTGTCCGTCGATAAGTCCGTAGTCGAGCTTATGTATTTCGCCTTCGTTTATAACCTTGATGGCTTTCTTCGTGTCCATAGGCAGCATCAGGTGTCTTGCGAGGCCGTTTCCGGAGCCGCATGGTATAATTCCCATGGCGGTATCCGACTGTATGAGAGCTCTCCCCACTTCGTTTATGGTGCCGTCGCCTCCAATGGCCACAACGATGTCTGCATGCTCGTCTTTCGCCTTTTCGGCAATTTCCGTGGCATGCCCGGCGTATTGTGTGCATTGGATAGTATATGAGAATTTGTCCTTGTCGAGATATTTCTCAACAAGTCTTGGTATACCCGCTTTCTTTACGGTTCCTGAAATCGGGTTCATGATGAATACGATATTCTTCTTGGTTGCCATAGTTGCAAAAGTAATAAAATCTCATATAAAAACAATTACTAAGGGTTTATTTTTTGCTTTTGAAGCATATTTCTTATAAAAATGTATCTAATTTTAAGCAAAATGATTAACTTTGCACCCAATATAAATTAACGTAGTTATACTACACCTATATATATATAATGGGACTTTTACAAGAGAAATACAAGAATTACCGTGAACCGCAGAAATATATGGAAGCGGGAGTTTACCCATATTTCCGTGAGATAACAGGAAAACAGGGTACAGAGGTTCAAATGGATGGGCACGAGGTGCTCATGTTCGGTTCAAATGCTTATACAGGACTTGTCGGCGACCCACGCGTGGAAGAAGCTGCAAAGAAAGCAATAGATCAATATGGAACAGGATGTGCGGGAAGCCGTTTCCTGAACGGAACGTTGGATTTGCACGTCAAGCTTGAGAAGGAACTTGCAGAATACGAGCATAAAGACGAGGCTCTCTGCTTTTCAACAGGATTCTTCGTTAACTCAGGTGTCTTGTCTGTAATCTGCGGACGAGAGGATTATATAATATGTGACGAGCGAGATCATGCAAGTATCGTAGACGGTCGTCGCCTGTCATTTGCCACATGTCTGAAGTATAAGCATAACGACATGGAGGACCTTGAGAAGCAACTCAAGAAATGCCGTCCGGAATCAGTGAAGCTTATCGTCGTTGACGGAGTGTTCTCTATGGAAGGAGACTTGGCGAATCTGCCGGAAATCGTGCGTCTGAAGAAGAAGTACAATGCTTCCATTATGGTTGACGAGGCACACGGTCTTGGCGTTTTCGGAAAAGAGGGTAGAGGAGTCTGCGACCACTTCGGTGTAATAGACGATGTAGACCTTATTATGGGCACCTTCTCAAAGAGCCTTGCAAGTATCGGAGGTTTCATAGCTGGCGACAAGGATACGATAAACTATCTGCGCCATGCCTGTCGTACATATATCTTCAGTGCGTCAAACACTCCTGCTGCTACAGCTGCCGCAATGGAAGCTCTCCACATTATCCGCAAGGAGCCGGAGAGGATGGAACGCCTGTGGGATGTGACAAACTATGCGCTGAAGCGTTTTCGCGAAGAAGGTTTCGAGATAGGTGACACGGAGAGTCCTATCATTCCTTTGTATGTACGCGATCCGTTCAAGACATTCCTCGTCACAAAGCTTGCTTTCGATGCAGGTGTATTCATCAATCCTGTTATTCCACCAGCATGTGCACCGCAGGACACTCTCGTGCGTTTCGCCCTTATGGCAACACATACAAAAGAGCAGGTTGAGAAAGGCGTAATGGCATTGAAGAAGATTTTCGTAGAACAAGGAATAATAAAATAATTTGCATAAAGCATCAGATATGGAAAAGTATCTGGTGCTTTTTTAATGCTTGCCTTGCACGGAGCGTAATGTTTTTTTTGTCTGTCGGTGTGTGCTTCTTGTTGATAAGCAGTAGCCTTCTGCTTCATAATCCATATACTTCTGCTTTATAATCCATATGCTTTTGCCCTACAACCCATAGGCTTATGCTTGATAACCCATAGAGTTCTGGTTTGAAACTCGTTTCCTTTCACGTGAAAATAATCTTTATTCCGTTCATTGAAAATCATACAATTCGATGAAGAAACGATGAAAAAACATGTGAATTGCGGATTGTAATGTAATTAATAAGTCATAAAACGCATAAAAAACACTGCTTTTGAAAAAAAACAAGGAAAAGTTTTGTAGATTAAAATAAAGTTCATACCTTTGCATCCGCAATCGAGAAACGAACGATAAATTGTCAGGAAACAGCAGTTTGCAACGGGGTGTAGCGCAGTTGGTAGCGTTCCTGGTTTGGGACCAGGCTGTCGCAGGTTCGAGTCCTGTCACCCCGACAAAAAGAGAATGATTTCGGTCATTCTCTTTTTTTAGCTATGCTCAGATGAGCATTTTCTATTCTCCTGCGTCTCTGCATGCTTGGCCGTTGATGTCGAAATTAAACCCCGTATCTTGGTGGCATCTTGTAATCTGTTCGCAGAAACTCATTCCTCTACATTCTAACTCTTGCTGCATGAGCAAAGTGCCAACAATGCAGCCAACAATAGGATAGGTAGTTTTTTCATAATTCCAGTTAAATATTATGTTATACTTGTTTTTTGTTGTTTCCCATTATCGCCTTCAAATTTACGGGTATAATTCCGATATTGCAAGTTCATGATGGTTCATAATGAAAAAAGTGTAGGATACGAGTTGAAATATTCATAAATTTGCTTACCTTTACACTGTGAAAAACTGTTTAAGCAAGGGAATGATATTTTTTTCCCGGCTTACGAGTATGAGGTTTATATTAATAATAAATGATAATAGTGAAATACATTAATATTTCTACGTTGAAACAAATTGTCGTGTTGGCTTGTGCTGTTGCATTATGCGCTTGTTCTTCAGAGAATGAAAGCGGCGGCGATCCTGTTGTGCCACCGGAGCCGACGCAGAAGTTGCCGATACGCATCAGCAGCGTGCCGGAAACCCGTGCCACGGATGATGCTTTTGAGACTGGCGACAGAATCGGCGTGTTTGTCGTGAGCCGTAATGCCGATGGTTCGGCGAACGCGCTGAAGACAAGTGGCAACTATATCGACAACAGCATGTATACCCTTCATGGCACTTGGACTTCTGCTGTGCCGGAATACTGGAAGGACACTACTACACATGCCGACTTCTATATGTATTATCCATACACCGCTACTATAACGAGCGTTGAGGCTATGCCGTGGAGCGTGAAGACAGACCAAAGCGAGGTGTCTGACTACAAGGCTGTCGTAAACTTGGCCAAGTAGCAGTTGTGTGCCATTGATTAATATGTTGTCT
>OOCQ01000101.1_pt1 | contig 73035 bp, 65 predicted proteins | sample 1671121 | NCBI WGS metagenome assembly OOCQ01 (sample SAMN06348124, study PRJEB24527) | human gut metagenome | biome: human gut; feature: ankylosing spondylitis patient; material: feces | host: Homo sapiens | place: China | collected 2015-10 | reverse complement strand
ATTTTTATTGTTTATAAAATGTGTCTACCTATATCAGTATAAGACAGAGACCTGCTGCATTTGCCATATATGACGTATATTGACGTGCTGAACAATATGGATATTTATACAGATTCGTTGTATGTTTATGCATTTATGTCGCTCGTTTATCCATATAACCTATTTGGAAAAACTAAACAGGCTATTTGGATTTGCTAATCAGACTATATGGATATGCTAATCTGGCTTTTGTGATTTGCCAAACAAGCTATTTTTATTTTATGTTTTCGTCATCAAAAAAGCATATTGTCCTTCTAATAACATTCTCACCCAACATGTAGGACAAGCCATCAAAAAAGCGCACTCCCCCAAAAAGGAGTGCGCTGATTTTTTTCTTTATTGACTTAATCTAAAAAACGCATTACTTTACGTTTCTCAGCTGAATACCACCCTTGAATACAGGTGCTACACCAGCCTTAGCCTTTGCAGCCTTTGCGATACGGTTTGCTACACCATTCTCTGCCTTTGCAACCTTTGCAGGAGCATTCTTTGGAGAAGTAGCGATTTCAACCTTTGCCAATGGACCATACTCTCCGTTTCCATTCTTAGCAATAGAAACAGCATAGTATGTCTTGCCTGGGTCACAGTTCCAAGGAGCGTCATCCACACCTACATAATTCCAATCGTTATCATATGGATTGAATGGGTTGGTGTCTGACTTAATCAGAGTTGCGAATGACTCGTCGGTGTAATTCTTGTCATAAACATCTTTCTCTATCAAGAGGTCATGATGAATACTTGTCTGGTCGTTTGGAGTATAAGTAACAGGGAGGTAATATCCATTTTCTGCATCTCCGCCAACTTCCTTGTAAGTGATTGTCACTTCAGCAACACCGTCGCCACCCTGCTTAGCTGTAGTTACAGGAATATAAACGAGGTCACCGTATACGTCATTCTTGTCTACAGGCAATACTACTACCTCATAGTCTGTGAGTGGCAACAAACTGTTCCATGTGTTTGTAGTAGCCTCTGTATAACCAACGAAACTGAAACGCTTGATCATGTCGCTGAGGTTTGCACATCCAAACATAGGGCCAAACTGCTCAAACTGCTGCTGTGCCTCTCCTTTACCGAACTGGCACCAGTAGAACTCCTTACAATCTGCATTTGGAGTAACAGTGATAGTGAAAGAAGTACCTGTTGTCTCGTCAACGGTCCATGTAACAGACGGTGTACCAAGAGTCTGCTCCTTTGGAGTCGTGAAGTCTACACGACTTGTTTCACCAGGCACACCATACTGGTCGTAACCGAGTGCTACAACTGTATATTCGGTGTTTCCTTCAAGGGCGATACCTGTAAGCTGACCACTGGTGAAATCCTGATAGAACTTCTGGGTGTTCTTCTGTTCGAAATAGCTTGCCATAACCTCATCAGTATATTGCTTGGCAATGTTTGCCGGCAAGACATCGATGCAATAGCTTTCGCAGCTCTCTGTACGTGTCACGGCGAGTTTCAACATATCCTCACCATTTTCTGTCTTGCTATAGCCGTCGAATGCGATGTTTGCCTTTATTTCTCCGTCAACACGTGCAAAGTTAACCTCCTGAACCATGTCAATGGCAAAAGCCTTTGTGGTTGGGAGCTGTGGATTACTGCCCTGCTTGATAAGCATACGGTTAGGAACATCTGTTTGTGCGCTGGCTGTGAGTGTAGCCAGGGCAAGTGCTAATATTGTAAAAAGTTTTTTCATTTCTTGATAAATTTAAAGGTTTGATTGTTGATTTTGATTACGTAAACGCCATTGGTCAAGTTCTGCAGAGAAACAGCAGAGCCATCCCAAGAGCTGATGTCGAGCATTCGCTTGCCGCTGATGTCGTAGACAGCAGTGCGAGCTCCCTCAAGTCCGGTAGCTGACAATATGCCGTTGCTGAATGTCAGGTTGAACTTCTTGTCGTTCATAGTACTCTGAATGCCCTGCGTAACACCGTCGAACTTTAGCGACTCAATGTCAGCAAGATTAAACTCTGTAGGGGTTTCTGAAGCGCTCGTGAAGACCTGTAGCTTCCCTTCGTTGAATTTAAGAGAAGTAACATCCGCCAAAGCAAACTTCGTAGAACCACTACCAGTCTTTACAACCAAGTCTTCCGCCGCCGCATTTTGGGCGCAAAAAATGGTTGTGGCGCCAATGGCTGCCATAATTAGTGTTCTTTTCATAAGCTTTTATAAAAATTTGAATATTGCATTTTCAGTGGGCAAAGTTAGTATTATTTTGACTACTAACAAATTACACGCATATATATACTATCCTTTTTTTGTTTTTTTATCATTTGACATATAATAATTGCATATCGAAGTTGCAAAATGAGCGAGATAGAGAGTTGAAGACAGAAGTTAAAAAATAATTATCTGATAATTAGAAATTTCTACAACATCAGACATGAATAAATGATAATATCAGGAATAACTAACAAGTTTTTCAGGCAACAGGCTATTGTTTCATATTTTTTTTCTAAATTTGTATTTATAAACAAAACTATTACCTATTAATATATATAGCTTTATGGATAAAATCATTATATACCAAATATTCACCCGACTATTCGGGAATACGAATACTACACGCAAAAACAACGGCATGCTTGATGAAAACGGATGTGGAAAGATGAACAACTTCACACCTGCCACGCTGAGAAGAATAAAGGAACTGGGAGTGACACACGTCTGGTACACAGGAATTATCCGACATGCCACTACTACCGACTATTCTACATACGGGATTCCTAAACAACATCCTGCCGTGGTAAAAGGCAACGCAGGAAGTCCTTATGCCATAACAGACTATTATGACGTTGACCCCGATCTTGCGGTAGACGTGGAGAAGAGGATGAAGGAGTTTGAGGCACTTGTAAAGCGCACTCACAAGGAAGGACTGAAAATGATTATTGACTTCGTGCCAAACCATGTGGCACGACAGTATAAGTCTGTTGCCAAACCCGAAGGAGTGGTTGACTTCGGAGAGGACGACGACACGGGAAAGCAGTTTTCGCCTATGAACAATTTCTACTACTGCCCCGGGGCTGACTTCGCTCCCGACATAGACCTCTACCACGGCTGTGAGAAACCATACCAGGAGTTCCCGGCAAAAGCTACGGGCAACGACTGCTTCAGTAACCGCCCTGGCAGAAACGACTGGTACGAGACGGTGAAGCTGAACTATGGCGTTGACTACTGCGATGCTGGCGGCATATCGACCCACTTCTACCCGACACCTGACACATGGCTCAAGATGCGCGACGTACTTCTCTTTTGGGCAGCAAAGGGTGTGGACGCTTTCCGCTGCGATATGGCGGAGATGGTACCGTCGGAATTCTGGACATGGGCAACAAATGAGGTGAGAAAGAAGTTCCGCAATGTGAAATTCATCGGCGAAGTATATAATCCTGCCCGCTACAGAGAATACATCACAGCAGGCTTTGACTATCTGTATGACAAGGTGGGAATGTACGACTGCATACGCGATGTTGTCTGCGGATACCGTCCGGCAAGCAACATTACTCACCAATGGCAAAATACAGATGATATTGCAGACCACATGCTCTACTTCCTTGAAAACCACGATGAGCAGAGACTGGCAAGTGACTTCTTCGCCGCTGACGGCATGAGGGGCGTACCAGCACTTATCGTCAGCACACTGATGCGCAAGAACCCGTTCATGCTCTACGCCGGACAGGAATTCGGCGAACGAGGCATGGATGAAGAGGGATTCAGTGGCAGGGACGGCAGAACAACAATCTTCGACTACTGGTCACTGGACTCTCTCATACACGGATACTGCAGCCGCCGACAGCTTACCGCCAAGAAAAAAGCGCTTGAAGCTATATATAAAAAGGTATTGAACATAGCTTTGACAGAAAAGGCTATAAGCGACGGAGCGTTCTTCGACCTGATGTATGTAAACCCTACGTCAGAGAATTTTGACGCTAACAAGCAGTATGCCTTTATCAGGAAATACAAAAAAGAGACACTTATTGTAGTTGCGAACTTTGCAGACAACGAGACTCTTACAAAGCTGAACATTCCGGAACACACATTCGATTTCCTCCATCTGCCCAAGGGTATGATGCAAGCGGAAGACCTTATGACTGGCGAGAAGTCTACGGTCTGCCTTTCATGCGAAAGCCGTCTGACAATGAACATGACACCTCTATCTGCAAGGATACTTAAAATAAAAGAATAATAATAAAGGAAACAATCCATGGAAGAACCAGTATTGAACGCCCACAACAAGGAGGAGTTTCCTCCTGCACATACAGCCGAGCATCTGCTCAACCAGACGATGGTGAGGATGTTCGGATGCGAGAGATCGAGAAATGCGCACATTGAGCGCAAAAAGAGTAAGATAAGCTTTATCCTTGACCACAAGCCCGACCGGAAGGAAGAGAAAGAGATTGAGACAAGGATGAACGAGCTTATCGAAGAAGACCTGCCCGTAACCTACGAATATGTGGACCGCAACAACATTCCTGACGACGTGAAGCTGGACCGTCTGCCCGATGATGCTTCGGAGACACTGCGCCTGGTACGCATCGGCGACTACGATGTATGTCCATGTATCGGCAAGCATGTTCGCTCAACAAAGCAGATTGGAAAATTCGTTATGCTCGGCACAAACTGGGACGAAGAGAAAAGGTCATTCAGAGTTAGGTTTAAAATAGTAAGTGGCGAGTAGATGTATGAAATAAGTCCCTACTTGACTATAAACAGGAAATAGTCATAAAAAAAATTCTCTGATTCCGATTTTCCATAAAATGATGATGGGAAATCAAGAATCAGAGAATTCTTTTATAGAAGAGACATCGTCTACATCGTCTCGCTCTCTTCCTTCATGTCGATAAACTGCTTCTTGCTGTCGTAGAACTCATACTGCAAGAATGCAAGTTTCTGAGAAGCAATGACATGCACGCCAAAACCATACTTTATCTGCCAACGGCGCTTCAGACTTACGAAGCCCTGGTTGATGTAGGCAGCAACGTAGGGATGAACATGCAAGTAGAATGTCTTGATGCCGATTTTGTTGACCAGTTTGTCAATCTTGCTCTCCAATTGGTCTGTGAAAAGTATACTCGACTTTATCTTGCCTTTACCAAAACAAGTAGGGCAGGTTTCTTCAACATTGACGTCCATGGCAGGCCGTACACGCTGACGTGTAATCTGCATCAGTCCGAACTTGCTCAATGGCAGGATGTTATGGCGTGCACGGTCTTTCTGCATGTTCTTGCACATCCGCTCATACAATATCTGGCGGTCTTCTGCAAGATTCATGTCTATGAAGTCTACCACGATTATTCCACCCATATCCCTTAGGCGCAACTGTCGTGCCAGCTCATCGGCAGCACCAAGGTTAACGTCAAGAGCGTTAGCCTCCTGTCCATTGGCAGAACGCGTGCGGTTTCCACTGTTCACGTCCACCACGTGCAGAGCTTCGGTGTGCTCGATATAAAGATAAGCACCATGCTTGTAGTTAACGATTCTGCCAAAGCTCGATTTGATCTGCTTTGTAACGTTGAAATTGTCGAAGATAGGCACTTTGCCGGTGTAAAGCTTCACGATGTTTGCCTTGTCCGGCGCAATGAGCGTTACATAATGTTTCACCTCTTTGAACACCTCCTCATCGTTGACATAAATGTTTTCGTACGACGGGTTGAAGAGATCGCGGAGCATTGCCACCACGCGGCTCGTCTCCTCATAGACGAGCTGTGGGCGCTTTGTCGTTTTCTGTACCTTTTCTATAGCGTCCTCCCAACGCTTTACAAGGATTTTCATTTCTGTGTCAAGCTCTGCCACGCGTTTTCCCTCTGCTACCGTGCGCACGATGACGCCTACATTCTTGGGCTTAATGCTGTGGATGAGTTGCTTCAGTCGGGCACGCTCCTCGCCGCTTTTGATCTTTGATGAAACGGAAACTTTATCGTCAAATGGAATAAGCACCAAATAGCGTCCGGCAAAACTGAGTTCTCCCGTCAGACGCGGTCCTTTGGTGGAAATAGGTTCTTTTACGATTTGCACCAGCACTTCCTGTCCCTGCTGCAACTCATTCTGCACGCTGCCGTCCTTCTTGAGGTCAGGCAGTCGTAGTGCTTTTGAGAAAGGATAAAGTTTCTTTCTGTCGCTCTGTACCTGTTTTATATACTTTTCATAGGAGTTAAACTGACTCCCCAAGTCAAGATAGTGCAAAAAGGCATCACGCTCATAACCGACATCTACAAAGCTTGCGTTCAAGCCGGGCATAAGTTTCTTCACCTTTGCCACATAGATGTTTCCAACCGTGAATGAAGCCGAGCGTGGCTCGTTCTGATACTCCACCAGATTTTTGTCTTCCAGCAGAGCTATTGATATTTCATTCTGTTGAACGTCGATGATTAGTTCGCTTGTCATGTCTTAATTACAATTCTTGATTTTTTGATAAAATCCTCACGCTCGGAAAAATAAGCAACCTTCTTCTTCTCTCGCTTAATCGGATTTTCAGATAAAATAAGGGCATGTCAACAAATACGCGTTCATGGGATGATGCTGCATTGATTGACATGCCCAGTCCGAAAAGACTTCATTGAGCACTAACTCTGCAGTTAGTTTTACTTGCTCTTATGTCTGTTCTTTCTTAATCTTTTCTTACGCTTGTGAGTAGCCATCTTGTGGCCCTTCTTTTTCTTACCGTTAGGCATAGTCTCTTAATTTTAAATTGTTAAAATATAATGTTATTAATAAATTCTCTCTCTTCTTTTAGTCGTTGTCTACCACTTCTTCTCCCTTCATTCTGCTTACAAAGCTCTTTGCCGGCTTGAAGCTTGGGAAATCGTGTGCAGCAATTACAATTGTGGTATTCTTTGAAATGTTTCTCGCTGTCTTCTCTGCGCGGTGCTTTACGATAAAGCTTCCGAAACCACGAAGGTAGACATTTTCTTTTTTCTCCAGCAAGCTGTTCTTCACTGATTCCATAAAGGCCTCAACTGCCATGGTAACATCTTTGCGTGCCACGCCCGTTGAGCTTACAATTTCGTCAATTATATCTGCTTTTGTCATTTCTATATATATTAATATGTATTATTTCATCCATTCGTCATAAAAGGCTTGCAAATATACGAGTTTTTAATGGCATACGGAAATTTATTTCATTTTTTTTGCTAAAATACAGGTATAAACAGTGCAGAAGTAGTTTATTTTCACCACTTTATGAGTCTATCGACAAAAAAAGTGTGCGGAAGCTGTTTTAGTTCCGCACACGACTTTTGTTTTTTGAGTTTACAAGAGGACAAGAATACTACTACTCTATACCACCGCAAACTTACAGACTTGTCTGCTTATATCAGCATTCAACTCCTTTGAGCATTTCTGCCACTTCGTCGTTGATTTTCTTTGCAAAGTCCTCCTTGCTCATTATGCCCTGGTCGCCACCACCTTGTTTACGTACTGCCACCGTACCGTCGGCCTGCTCTTTCTCGCCGACTACGAGCATATATGGAATGCGCTTCATCTCATTGTCGCGAATCTTGCGACCGATCTTCTCATTGCGGTCATCAATCTTGGCACGCACACCCATACTGTCGAAATACTTTGCAAGCTGCTGTGCATACTCGTTGTATTTTTCTGAAATAGGCAGGATTGCCACCTGATCTGGTGTGAGCCACAATGGGAAGTGACCTGCGGTATGCTCGATAAGCACTGCTGTAAAGCGCTCCAGCGAACCGAACGGTGCGCGGTGTATCATTACAGGAGTCTGCTTAGAGTTGTCTTCTGCAGTATATTCAAGTTTGAAACGCTCCGGCAGGTTGTAGTCAACCTGTATTGTTCCGAGCTGCCACTTTCTTCCGATGGCATCTTTTACCATGAAGTCGAGCTTAGGACCATAGAATGCAGCCTCGCCCTCTTCCTCTCTGCACTGCAGACCTTTCTCCTTGCATGCTTCGCGGATAGCGTTCTGACTCTCTTCCCAAATCTCGTCACTACCGATATATTTCTCTGTATCCTTAGGGTCACGGAGAGAAATCTGTGCCTCATAGTTCTCGAATCCGAAGATGGAGAACACCTTCAGGATGATGTCGATGATATTCTCGAATTCCTGCTTTACCTGGTCGCGGCGAACGAAGAGGTGTGCATCGTCCTGAGTGAAGGTACGCACACGTGTCAATCCGTGCAGCTCACCGCTCTTCTCATAACGGAACACGGTTCCGAACTCTGCTATACGCAAAGGCAGATCCTTGTATGAACGTGGCTTGCGTGCATAGATTTCGCAGTGGTGAGGACAGTTCATCGGCTTCAGCATGTACTCTTCGTCTTCCTCAGGAGTATGGATAGGTTGGAAAGCGTCCTTGCCATAGTGAGCATAGTGGCCGGAAGTAACGTAGAGGCTCTTGCCTCCGATACCCGGACAGATTACTTCCTGATAGTTGTATGGAGCAAGCATCTTGCGCAACAGCTCCTGAAGGCGCAGACGAAGCTGTGTACCCTTCGGCAGCCAGATAGGAAGACCTTTACCTACACGCTCTGAGAACATGAAGAGCTCCATCTCCTTACCTATCTTTCTATGGTCGCGTTTCTTAGCCTCCTCAAGCATTACGAGATATTCGTCGAGCATCTTCTTCTTAGGGAAGGTTATACCGTAGATACGTGTCATCTGCTCGCGCTTGGCGTCTCCGCGCCAGAAAGCTCCTGCCACGCTTGTTATCTTGATAGCCTTGATGGCACCTGTGCTTACGAGGTGTGGTCCTTTACAAAGGTCAGTAAAGCTACCCTGTGTATAGGTTGTAATGGTACCGTCTTCAAGATCCTGCTCAATGTGCTCGCACTTGTACTCCTGACCATCAGCCTTGAACTCCTTGAGAGCATCAGCCTTTGAGACTTCCTTACGAACGAGAGCCTCATCCTTTGATGCGAGTTCTTTCATCTTCTTTTCAATCTTCTCGAAATCGCCTTCCTTTATGACTTCGCCGTCTTTAGGCATTACGTCATAGAAGAATCCGTTTTCGACAGCCGGACCGAATCCGAACTGTATGCCAGGGTACAACTCCTGGAGAGCTTCTGCCAGCAAATGGGCTGAAGTGTGCCAGAAGGCGTGCTTTCCTTCTTCGTCTTCCCACTTGTACAATGTTACATTTGCATCCTCATTAATAGGACGGTTCAACTCTACTGTCTCACCATTTACGCCGCATGCCAATACGTTGCGTGCTAAAGCCGGTGAAATGCTTTCTGCAATCTGCAAGCCAGTTACGCCCTGCTCATACTCACGAACAGATCCGTCTGGAAATGTGATTTTAATCATAATATGTTTTGTTTTTTAGCGAGTGATACGAATACCCGCGATTTGTTTATCGGTTGCAAAAGTAGTATTTTCTTTCTGAAAAGAAAAAAAATAGAAGTATAATATTGATATTTATAGTTTTTACACTTATTTTTTTACTTATTTTCCCGCCTTCGGACGGTATTTCTTTATTGCGCTGTAGGCATCCACAAGTCCGAGTTCTCCCGCCTTGCTGAGGTCTTTTATGCCCTGCTCCGTCTTCTTGCTGTAGATATAAGCGAGTCCGCGGTTGTAGTATGCTTCTGCAAGACGTGGGTCGAGGTCTATGGCCTTGTCGTAGTCAGCGATGGCTTTGCTGTAGTTTTTCTGCAAGGCATAGATGTTCGCCCTATTATAATAAAGGTACGCATTGCTGTGGTCGAGACTTATTGCCTTGTCGAGGTCGCCGAGCACACGCAGGTCTTTGAACTGTTGGTTGTTTCCCTGCGACCTGTCGTAGTCTTCGAGCATCGACTGGCACACGGCACGCTGCCAATAGGCAAGTGACGACAGGCTGTCTACCTGAAGATAAGCCGAGAGGTCGTTCTCCGCATCATAGAAGTTCTGCACCACGCTGTATGCCACGGCACGCTGTATAAGCACGTCCTTGTCGCGGCGCAAGTCTTTCGACTGCTGTATTATCTGCGAGAGGGAGTCTATCATTGCGAAATACGACTTTGTGGTCTGTTCGTCGAGACTCTTCGGGTTGCAGGTTATCTGCAGTGTGGAGTATGCCACGTGGGATGCAGCATTTTCTTTTTTGTTCTGTTTGTTGAAACTGTCTACACTTTCTCCTGAAGCGACATACGACTTCACGCCATTGGCGTATTGCAGATACGACAACTGGTACATAGGCATGAAATCCACATCAACTTTTCGGTTCTGCACCTTGCCCCTGTATGAATTCTCGTACTCATGTCCTACGTTTGCTTTGTCATCGACAACGAGCTGGTTATACTTGTCGAAGTTTATCTCGCTGCGCTTTCTCACGTTCCGTATCTTGCTCTTGCTCCATCGTGGCTGGAAACCGTTTGACTTGTCGATGCGTGCCTTGAAGATTCTGAACTCGTCCATTTCCGCCTTTGCGGTCATTCCCAGCTTGCGGTAGCAGCGTGCGCGGTTAGAGAGTCCAACCCAGAAGTTCGGGAACTGCTCAATAAGTCTTGTGTAGTCGGCAATGGCTCCTCGTATGTTTCCGATGCGTTCTCTCAGAAGCGCACGATTGTAGATAGCCATCACGTTGCCCGGCTCAAGGTTTATGATAAAGTCGAAGTCGCTTACGGCACGGTTGTCGTCACCGACCTGCACCCTCAGCTGTCCACGGTTGTAGTGTGCGAGGAAATTGTTCGGCTCCAGCTCTATCGCCTTGTCGTAGTCGGCGAGAGCTCCTCTCAGATTGTTTATGTTGTAGCGTGCGAGCGCACGGTTTACGTAGTAGTTGGCATTCGTAGGCTTCAAGTGTATGGCCTTGGAGAGCTGCTGGTCGGCATCGCGCCATTTTGACTGCGAGAGGCTTATCATGGAGCGCACAGCCCATGTCTCCCCGTCGTATGGGTTGAGTTCAAGACTCTTGTCGAGGTATTTTGCTCCTTCTATCGTGTCTTTCTGCTGCAGACACAATTCTGCCTTGAGCGAGAAAGCCTGCGAATAAGTCTTCCATCTCTTCATCATCACCTGCAAGTCCTGGTCTGCACGCTCATAGTCTTTGTCTTCCATACGGCATAGCACACGGTTGTACCACAGGCTCTTGTTGTCCGGTTCATACTCTATTGTCTTGTCATAGTCGGCAATGGCTCCCTTGAAGTTATTCTGCCGTATGCGGCAGAGTCCACGCAACTCAAAGAGCACGGGAATGTAAGGGTTCAGCTTTATGGCTTCCGTGCAGTCTGCCTCGGCACCGACAAAGTCATCGAGTCTGAACTTCGCCTCTCCCCTGCCGAACCACGGTTCATAGAGATACGGTTTTGCCGCTATAGCACGGCTAAAATACTGTATCGACAGTACGTAATCCTCATAATAGAGCGCACTCTGCCCTACTCTTATCAGTCGGTCTGTATTGTACTGTGCCCTTACGCTACCGGCTGCCAAGAACAGGAGTGATGAGAATAGAAGTTTGCGCATAATTATTATAAGGGGAAAAGTAGTTTATATAAGGTTCAAGAATTAGAGAAGCCATGACCGTCATCGCCTTTGTCCATATACAAAACACCAGCGGTCGAGCCATTCTCTAATTCCTGAACGTTTACCTGTTTTATCTTCTTGCGGCTTTTGTACGGTAGCTACAACGGTAGCGACCCTGCAAAAGCGCCTTCAGTTTGCTTTTAATAAGCTGCTTGCGCAGTGGTGAGATGCGGTCAATGAACATCTTTGCGTCAAGATGGTCAAACTCATGCTGCATTACTCGTGCAAGATAGCCCTCAACCCATTCATCATGCGGCTGCAGATCTTCGTCGAGATACTGCACATGTATTCTTGTTGGGCGTGTCACCTTTTCCGAAATACCTGGCAATGAGAGACATCCTTCTTCGAGACTCACGGTATCGGTATCATCGTATTCTATGATGTGGGGGTTTATGAAGCCTTTCTTGAACCCTTTGTACTCCGGGAAATCCTCCGACAGCACATCCAGGTCTATCACCACCACTCGTATGTTGAGTCCTATCTGCGGAGCGGCAAGTCCGACACCGTTAGCCTCCTCCATTGTTTCAAACATGTTAGCCAGGAGCTCCTTCAGGTTCGGATAGTCTGTAGCTATATCCTCTGACTCTTTTCTGAGCACCGGCTGTCCATATATATATATAGGTAAAATCATCTTTTCGATTCCAAATAACTTTGCAATATTATAGTGGCACTGATTTCATCAACCAGTGCCTTGTTCTGTCTTGCCTTCTTGCGGAGTCCGCCGTCCAGCATTGCCTTGTGCGCCAATACGGAAGTGAAGCGTTCGTCATAATAAACCACAGGTATCTGCTGTCGTTTTCTCCATCGTGCCACGAACACCCTCACTCTGGCAAGGTTTTCGCTCGGCTCCCCATTGGGCTGCTTAGGTTCTCCCACCACAATCAGCTCCACCTGTTCCGTTTGCGTATACTTCACGAGATAGTCGTAAAGCTCCGCCGTGGGCACCGTGGCCAGTCCATTGGCAATAATCTGCAACGGGTCGGTGACGGCAAGCCCCGTGCGCTTCTTTCCGTAATCTACGGCTAATATCCTACTCACTATCCAGCATTAATTGTTGTACAGCAACCATGCGTCCGGATACTGTCCTCTCAACTGGTTGCGGCTCTGCACAGCCTCGTTCTTCGTAGCGAAAGTGGAAGCCACAACACGGTACATTCTTGTAGCCGAATCGTAAGCCACCTGTGCCTCGTAGCCCTTGTTCTTAAGCTGTCCCTGCATACCCTCGGCATTTGCCTGAACAGAGAATGAGCCTACTACAACGCTGAAATCCTTTAGTCCGGCACCGCTCACAACTGAATATTTTCCCTGTCTTACAGGCACATTGTCAGAGTTGTCAACGACAACGGTTTCCGTTGCAGGCTTCTCTACAACCGGAGTAACAACAGCCACTTCCTCTGAAGGCTGTTCCTTATTTGCATTAGCCGCATCAGCAGCCTGTGACTTCTCGTACATCTTACGGTATGCTTTCTCTGACGAACCGCAGCTTGTGAAAGCTACAGCCAACAACAGACCTGCGCAAATTACAGAATATTTCTTCATTTTCGTTTTATAGAATTAAAATGTTATACATGCAAAATAAAAATCTTTGCGAAGATACACAAAATAGGAGTAAAACAGGACCAAGACGCACATAAAGTTTGTTAAATGAACAAAAAGGACCCCTCTGCAAGAAAAAAAACGATAAAAAGCATTGCCGTAACAAGAAAAAAGAGTATATTTGCTTTCAGAATAGAATTATTGTTTAATATAAAATTCGAAGATTATGAAAACATTAGGCTACATTGGAGCATTTCTGGGCGGTGCCCTGGCTGGAACAGCCCTCGGACTTCTCCTTGCTCCGGAGAAGGGAACAGACACAAGAGAGAAGATAACAGATGCAATCGACGACTTCTGCAAGCGCCACAGCATCAAGCTGACACGCAAGGAGATGGGTGACTTGGCTGATGACATCAAGGATGCGGCAGCAGAATCTGACGAGGTTTAATTTAATCTGAATTGATGTTTTCAAGCGACAAGAACATAGACATCATCGGCAGGCTCATAGAGACAGCAAGGCATTATGTCGGACTACAGAGCGAGTATCTGAAGCTGGGGGCCATTGACAAGACGGTGCGCCTCATCACGGCGCTCATCATCGTTGCAGTAATGGCGCTCATCATCATCCTCGTGCTGATATTCCTTTCGCTGGCTGCCACCGTTGCCATTGCCGGTGCCGTGGGTTACGGATGGGCCTTCTGTATAGTGGGAGCCTTCTATTTCGTGGCTTTCATAATATTTCTGTTGTTCAAGAAGCAGCTCATCGAAAAGCCGCTCGTAAAGTTTCTAACAACACTCCTGATGGAAAAATAAGCCACACTCTTGACGGTAGCAAAGACTATCCATAACAATGGTAAGACCATCCTTAGGGAGAAAAAGATTATTCTTAACGGAAAACAAGATCATGACAAATGAAACAGAAAAGCAGACATCATACAGTTCCCTTCACGACATTAGTATGCGCAAGGAGGAACTGCTGAAGCAAATTCGGCACGACCAGCAGCAGATGGGCGGCATGTGGAACGAGATGTTCCGTCCGCAGCAGAGAACGCGGAAAAAGGGGCTCAACCTGCAAAGCATGCTGAATACCGGCATCGGCGTCTTAGACGGAGCTTTGTTCGCTTGGAAGCTTTATCGTAAATTCAAAAGATAACTTCACACTTGCAGAAAATACATCTACAAATAAGAATAAGGGAGAGAATGACTCTGAAAAACAGAAGCCGTTCTCTCCCTTAATAGTTGACGAGTTGACAAGTTGACGAGGAATCATCAATTATCAAGCAGGGCCTTTGCCTTATTGTTCTTCTTCCTGTCCTTGCTGTAGTTCAGAATCTTCATTAAGGCGAGAGCGTCGAAGCCTATATAGGCAGAGGTCTGATAAGCTTTCTTGCCATCAGCAGTCTTGAAGAGTGGGGTAAGTCCGAAGTTTCCTCCCATCACTACTGGACCAAAGCCCCAGCTCAGCGCCAATCCCAGACCAGCATGGTTGAGTTTGTAGGTGTCGGTGAACTTTCCCTCCGGACCCTTCCTTCTGTACCATGCGTTTGTCCTGAGCTCCGGAGTAAGTCCTATACCCAACTCAAAGTCATAGTCTGACTGCCATGTAAACATAAACGGCACTCTCAGCGAGAGGAAATTAATATTGTTGCCGTCAGCCATGTAGCCCAGTTCCTTGAAGTGCCATCTGCCTCCCTCCTCGCCTACGGCACAATCCTTCTGGAAGCACAGATGACTCCATACCACCTGCGCAGCCATGCTCAGCCCCAGGCTATGGCTCTTGTTGAATGGCACCGACATATAATAAGGTGTCACTCCGAGTTCAAACGACTTGGAATAGCGTGCATGGTCCAGTTCACTATTACCCATCACCTTGCCAGAGATGCTCGACATACCCATCCACACGGTGGCAAAACGCGGTGAGAAATCCAGATGCTGCAGTTTTTCCGTCGGCACGAATGGCGAGCCCACAAACACGCGCTCCACTTCCTGTCCGTCGATATAGTTCATCTCGCTTATTTTTGTCTCCCGGTTACCGTCCTTGCCGTATACCTTCACGTTGGTCTTGTCGCCATCCACGTCTACAACGATGCTCTTGCCGTTTACGACAAACGTAGTGTCCTTCACCTCTTCTGCCACTGCCAGCATCGGCAGGCAAGCAGCCAAAAACAATAGTTTCTTCATATCTTCAGTCTTTTTTATTTCATACTTTTGAATAGCACAGCTTCATAATATCGTCGGGCGATAGCGTACCCTCGATATAAATCACGGTACCCTTATGCCCTCCTACGTTACTGAACAGAATGTACCTGTTTATGCCGCCCCTCAATGGAGCCATCATATAGTAGCCGCTTACTATGCGCCCTTCTTCCACCACCTCTCTCACCTTCTTTGCCGACTTCTTGTCTGCCGCCAGATAGGGTTCTATGGCAGAATACAGGTTCTTGTAGACCAGACTCTTGTAGGTATGCAGCTTATAGCCACGCAGTTCGGTGTTCTTCATCACCACCATCTTGCAGCCCTTCGACTTTCCGAAACGCTGAAACACCCTGTCAACGTTCAGTCCCTCCTGTGCTGCTGCCGTTATGGTGCAAGCCACCATTATCGCCAACGTAACCATTATGCGTTTCACAAAGAACTGTTTCATAATAATAAACCTTTATGTTCACGTTATTTTTTTACTATTTCTCTTTCTCTCGCTCCCCCATGCCGGCATTACCTCATCATGTCCATTGCGGCAAAGGGGTCTTCGCTGTTCTCTCCCACCATGTCGAGGGCTTCCACGGCTTCCGCCTTCACCTCCTTGCGGTCGGTATACATCTTTCCGTCCACTATCATGTAGCAGTCGGGTTGGCGATGCCTACCGAAGAACACTCCCACAAGGAGCAGTAGCGTTGCCGCTGCCGACAGGGTCCACACGAGGCCTCTTACATGGCGCTTTCTGCGCTTGTCCTCGCCAGAAGGCTTTTCATCCACAGAGCCGTTGACATCCTTTTCTTCCATAGCACCGCCGTCAGCCTCCTCCACGGAGCCGCCGCCGAAGAGTTCCTCCCGTTGCTCACCCACGAAGCTGAACAATGCTCTGTATGGCTTCCACTCCTCGGGAACTATAGCAGAAGGATTTGAGAAAAAGTCTCTCAACGTCTTCTCTTCTGCGTTTGTCGTCAAACCGTCCATATACTTCTTGAGCAGTCTGCCAACAGTATTTTCCATCATGCTCTTATTTTCCATTATCTTTGTCCTTTCATTATTTTCATATACGTGTCACGGATTTTCAGTCGCGCCCTCGACAGGTTCTTCCGCAGGTTGTCAGCCGAGCAGCCCGTTATCTGCATTATCTCCTCCGCCTCGTAGCCTTCAATCTCCTTCATGCGGAACACCTGGCGCTGCAGCGGCGGCAGACTCTCCACGATGAGCTTTATGAGCCTCACCTCGTCATGCACTTCTGCCGTAAGGTCGTTGAAGGGTATTTCCAGGTCAATGCCTCCGTCAGACGAGAATTTCCGGCGTCTGCACTTGTCGTAGAACAGATTTCTTGCCATTGTGGATGCGAGTGCCATCATGCCGCCCTTCGTCTCCTCCAATCTGGTGCGCATGTTCCAGAGCCTGAGCATGACTTCCTGCACGAGGTCTTCGGCATCATCGTCATTCCCGGAAAGTTTCAGCGCATAGCATTTCAGCTTCTGGCGCATCGGCAGCACTTTACTGTTGAACTCTTCTGGTTTCATCCGCATCGTTTATCTATATAACGCATAAATGTAGTATTTCGGACATTCTGAACTATATTTTTTTTATTTGGCATGCAAAAAACTTACAATCACAACAAAAAACAACGACTTTCCTTTGGTATTTATTATATATATATGTATATTTGCATAAGATAAGCTGCGGCTCGGCATAACATCCAAGCAAGCTTGATGATTCTGCTCTCGCCTTGCATTATCTTTACAGTCACAGAATGACATTCTGCTCAAAGACACATAGCATAATCCACACTTAACAAATTCATTTATCATACAAAAAAAGTAACTATGAACAATTCCATGAACTATGTAGCCACGCCGAGACTCGGTTTCAGCGAGGCTGTAAAAAGAGTACTCAACAATCTGACCAACGTCAATGGCCGTGCCCGTCGCTCGGAATACTGGTGGTTCGCACTTGCCACCACCATCGTCAACGGCATTTTCTCTTCTATCTTCGGCCCATCGTCCATCATCTACGCTGTAGTATCCGTTCTCGTCAGCCTGTGCACCGTTGCCGTCGGCGTAAGACGCCTCCACGACTCGGGTCATAATGCCATCTGGGTCTACATCGGGTTTGTAAGCAGCGTCATAGCGCTGGTATACATCCATGCGACAGGCTTCTTTGAATTGGCTAACACCCTGAACCCAAACCCCGAAAAGATTTTTGAGACCTTATCAAGCCCCGTATATGCCGTTTCGGCTTCAGTTTCATTCATCTGCGGACTTGTTGTCTTCATATTCAGCCTCTTCGACAGCAATATGGGACCGAACAAATACGGAGACTCTCCTAAATATATTCCGGCAGACTCCCAGGACCAGACCGCAAGTTTATAAAAAGACTTTCAAGAGGACTCTCTCAAGAAACAGACAGTAACTATACGAAATACAAACAACAAAACTCTCCCCGCTAACTACACCTTATATTATATAATTGTGTAAGTTTGACGGGGAGATTTTTTTCGTTTTTCCTATACCACCGGATTACTTCCGGTAGGAATGTATAGTTGTCGTAGTAGTTCACTGTTTCAAGGTCAGAGAAACCTTTATCCCGAACTGGGGTATTCCTATGAACCTTTATTGGCATTTTACCAAGTGATAAGCTTATCTACAATTTCTTGTCGCTCCAGGTTGCTTCTTCGCAGTTAGATACGTGTTGTCTCTATGCTTTCATGTCCCATTAGGTCGGCAAGCAAGGCCATATCGTTGAACTTCTCCAAGAATTTCTTGGTTTTCTTCAAGACTTTAGATAAAATCCTCACGCTCGGAAGAATAAGCAAGCTTCTTCTCTCGCTTAATCGGATTTTTAGGGGAGACGGGAGAGAGGTAAGAAAATATTAAAGGAATGGCATAGAAAGCACAACGTAAAACTGTATTTTTATACAATTACAACGTGCGTGTTTGGTGCATAAAAGAGGGATATGGATATAGATTTGGATGCTTGTTGAAGCAACATGAAACAGAGTCCAATCAACTTCAAATCGAAAGTTACCGAATTTCTATGAGAAAGTTACGGACTTTCTATCGGAAAGTTACCGAATTTCTAAATGATGACAAAACAACGTGTCTACAGAGGCTTGGCGTAAATGTCAGAATCGGACTATATAGACGTGCTGGACAAACCGTTTATTTATACGGTTGGATTGGTTATTTATGCGAATAGTCTGTCAGAATGTATACAGTCCATGTCTGATGGCACGGGAAGAGAATTCGCGTATCTGTCTTAACATGCAGCTAATCGCTATTTTATCCAGAATTGGGGTGCATCAAATATATTCCAAGAGCCGAAAGAACGCATTTCAAGTATGTTTGCCGGGAAGAAGCAAAGCTGTTCACTTTTTCCATAAAATAACATATAATTTTCCATTTAAAGATTTCATAACAAACTTTGTTTTGCTTTTTGGCCAAAAGAAAGTATATTTGCACAATATTATACAAATGAAAAAGTTATTATAGCAACGAAAAAACAATAAAACAGGAAAAATATGAACAAGAAAGTTTTAATTCCGGTTATCATCATCGGACTATTGCTTATTGGCGGTGTAGCATATCTGTCAATGAGCCTTCAGAAAGAGAAACAGGCAAACAAAGAAATGCAGGAGCTTGCCGAAATGGACAAGAAAGAGATGGAAAACGAGTACCAGCAGTTTGCCGACCAATACTCTGAGATGAAGACAAAAATAAACAACGACTCCCTCGTGGCACAGCTCACTCAGGAGCAACTGAAGACCCAGGAACTGCTTAAGGAGCTGAAAAGCGTGAAAAGTTCCGACGCACGCGAGATAGCAAGACTAAAGAAAGAGCTTGCTACCTGCCGTGCAGTAATCCGCAGCTACATTCTTGAGATAGACTCCCTGAACAGACTTAACCAAAACCTGACAGCCGAGAACACCCGTGTGAAGGGGCAGTATGAGGAGGCCACACGCCAGATTGAGGGTCTAAACTCCGACAAGGCTTCGCTCTCGGAGAAGGTAGCCATTGCCGCACAGCTCGACGCTACGGGCATCAGCATGACCGCCAAGAAGAAGGGCAATGCCAAGAAGTCGGTAAAGAAGATAAAAGATGCCAAGCTCATAGCGGTGAACTTCAACATCTCAAAGAACGTGACAGCACAGAACGGACAGCGTACGCTCTACGTAAGAGTGACGACTCCAGCTGGCGGCGTGATGGGAGCAAGCGGCTCTTTCAACTACGAGAACCGCAGCCTGCAGTATTCCATGAGGAAGACCATCGAATATACGGGCAACGAGACTCCGGTGACGATGTACTGGAATGTAAACGAGGTTCTTAACCCAGGCACATACAACGTCAGCGTCTTTGCCGACGGCAAGCTGATCGGTTCAAGAAACTTCACATTCAAATAAAAGTCAAACAAGCGAAAGATGAGAAGACTATTATCCGCCTTAGCCACATGGGCAGTTGTCCTGCCCATGTCGGCGCAGCAAGTGCTGACGCTCGACAGCTGCCGCGCCAGGGCTTTGGGCAACAACAAGCAACTGACCGTCGCCAAGGTGCAGCGCGATATAGCCCTGCAGATGCGGAAGTCCGCCAGGACGAAATATCTGCCCAGCCTTAACGTCATGGGCGGCTACATCCTGTCGAGCAGGGAAATATCCATACTCAGCAACAGCCAAAAAGACCTGCTCAACAATATAGGAACGAAGATCGGCAGTCTGCTTGGCGTCACCGACCCCGTAGTGGCAGGCACACTCGACAAGCTTGGGCAGAAAGTGACCGACGGCTTCAGGACAAACAACAGAAACATGTTCATGGCCTCCGCCATGATAACCCAGCCCATCTATATGGGAGGAGCCATAACGGCAGCCAACAACATTGCCGACATCAACGAAGTGATGGCAGCCAACAAGGAAGAGGCAACCCATCAGTCCACACTCCACAGCATCGATAACACCTACTGGACCGTTGTATCGCTGCGCCACAAGCAGAAGCTCGCCGACAGCTACCTCACGCTGGTGAAGAAGCTCGACGACGACGTGGCCAAGATGATAAAGGAAGGCATTGCGACAAGAGCCGACGGTCTGAAGGTAAACGTGAAGGTGAACGAGGCGGAGATGCAGGTCACGCAGGTTGAAGACGGTCTATCGCTGGCCAAGATGCTGCTCTGCCAGCTGTGCGGTATGCCGACGGAGTCGGACATCACTCTCGCCGACGAAAGCAGCGAGAGCCTTGACCTCAGCTCCGACATTGCCGTAGGAGACACAGCCACCGCCATAAACGACAGGCCGGAGATGCGACTGCTGCAGAACGCCGTAGACCTGAGCCAGCAGACCACCAAGCTCGTAAGGGCTGCCAACCTGCCACAGGTGCTGCTCACGGGCGGCTACATGGCGACAAACCCCAATGTCTACGACGGCTACAACAACAAGTTCGCCGGAGTATGGAACGTAGGCGTGATGGTAAGGATACCGGTATGGAACTGGCTCGACGGCGTATACAAAGTGCGTGCCTCAAAAGCAGCCACCACAATAGCCAGACTCGAGCTGGACGACACGAGAGAGAAAATCGGTCTGCAGGTGAGTCAGAGCAAGTTCAAGCTCAACGAGGCTTACAAGAAACTCTCCATGGCACAGAAAAACGTAGAGAAAGCCGAAGAGAACATGAGATGCGCAAATATAGGCTTCAAGGAGGGAGTGCTGCAGACCACCGACGTGATGGAAGCACAGACGGCATGGATGCAGGCACAGTCGCAGAAGATAGACGCCGAAGTGGATGTGAAGATTTCCCAGGTGAACCTGAAGAAAGCTTTGGGTCTCCTGAACTAATCCCCCACCCTCTTGCACAAAGCCCAATACATTCGCACAGAATACGAACCACGAATTTCAAGATTAAGAGAAAGGAAGCGGATTACTTAATCAGAGTTCTTCACAAAACAAGAATATAATGGAAAATAAATCACAGAAAAACAGTATAGTACTTGCCATCCTCGGCTTCACGGCTGTTGTGGTAATTGCCGGCATGATAGGCTATTTCACATTGGGAAAGGCAGACGACGTAATACAGGGCGAGATAGAAGTGTCCGAGTACAGAGTGTCGAGCAAGGTGCCGGGCCGCATCCTCGAACTGAGAGTCAAGGAGGGCGACTATGTGCACGTCGGCGACACCCTCGCAATCCTCGACGCCCCCGAAGTGGAGGCGAAGAAGACACAGGCTGAAAGCGCAGAAGACGCCGCCGCCGCCATGAAGGCGATGGCAGACAACGGCGCACGCCGGCAACAGATACAGGGTGCCTTCGAACTATGGCAGCAGGCAAAGGCCGGACTTGAGATTTCGAAGAAGACATACGACAGAGTGCAGCGTCTCTTCAACGAAGGCGTGATGAGCGCACAGAAGCGCGACGAAGCCTTCGCCGCATACAAAGCCTACGAAGCGCAGGAAAGGGCAGCCAAGAGCCAGTATGATATGGCAAGAGAGGGAGCGCGCAAAGAAGAGAGAGCCGCTGCCGCAGCACAGGTGAACAGAGCCAAGGGCGCCGTACAGGAAGTGAGCTCCTACATCAACGAGACCGTACAGATAGCACAGGTAGAGGGCGAAGTGAGCGACATCTATCCCAAGGTGGGCGAACTTGTAGGCACCGGCTCCCCTATCATGAGCATCTCCATCATGAGCGACGTATGGGGCACGTTCAACGTGCGCGAAGACCAGCTCAACGGACTGAAGATAGGTTCCGAGTTCACCGCCTTCTCGCCAGCCTTCAAGAAAGACATAAAGATGAAAGTCTATTATATAAAAGACCAGGGCAGCTACGCCGTATGGAAAGCAACAAAAAGCAACGGACAGTATGACCTGAAGACCTTCGAAGTGAAAGCCCGTCCCGTGGGCAAGCTCGACGGACTCAGACCCGGCATGACGCTGGTAATGAAGTAAAAAGAACTGCCCTCTCTCTCCCAAGGCGAGAGGGACTGAAGTTACCTTATTATAATTATGATAAAGGAATTATACAACACCGCACGACGAGAAACCGGCATAATCCTCACCACACCCGTATATATAATATGTATGGTGGTGCTGCCGCTGTTCGTGATGGTGTTTTTCACAACGCTGATGCAGCAGGGACAGCCCGACAGCATGCCAGTAGGAATAGTGGATCTGGACAACACGTCAACCACCCGCAGCATGACACGCAAGCTCGACGCCTTCCAGAACACCAGCATCGTAGCCCACTACAACAGCGTAGACGAGGCACGCCAGGCAATGCAGGAAAACAAGATCTACGGATTCATGTACTTTCCCAAAGGCACTACCGACAGGCTTCTCGCCTCGCGCCAGCCCAAGATTTCGTTCTACTACAGCTACACATCCCTAACAGCCGGCGCCCTGCTGTATAAGGACATGAAGACCATCGCCACGCTGGGCTCCGCCGGAGTAGGTTCGAAAACGATGTCGGCAAAGGGCTACACCGAGCGGCAGACAAAGACCTTCCTGCAACCCATAGCCATCGACATGCACGCCGTGACGAACCCTTGGACGAACTATAATTTCTACCTCAGCACCATGCTCATCCCCGGCTGCATGCTGCTCTTCGTATTCCTCATCACCGCCTACTCCTTCGGCACGGAGCTGAAGTTCGACAGAGCCCACAAGCTGCTTGCCGCAGCCAACGGCAACACATGGACAATGCTGCTTGGAAAACTGCTGCCGCAGACCATCATCTTCCTGACCATGTTCTATATATATTCCTTCTACGTCTACGGAATACTGGGCTTCCCCCACGAAGGCGGCATCTGGAATATACTCCTGCTCGGACTCCTCGCCGTAACATCGGCACAAGGTTTCGGCACATTCATGTTCGGCCTCATGCCGTCGCTCAGAATGTCGATGAGCGTATGCTCCCTGTGGGCCGTGCTCAGCTTCTCGCTCGTAGGCACCGCCTTCCCCGTCTTTGCCATGGATACGCCACTGGAGGGAATAGCGCAGCTGTTTCCGCTCAGACATTATTTCAGAATCTACCAGACCTGCGTGTTCAACAGCTTCCCCCTCTGCTACGTATGGATAAACATCGTGGCCATGCTCGCCTTCACGCTGCTGCCCCTGCTCGTGGCAGACAACATAAGAAAGGCGATGAGAGAATACAAATATATGGAATAGCAAAGCTTCCGCCCCCAAGGCCGGAACCCCCGAAGATACATACAATATATGACAAGACAAATATACAAAATACTACAGGACACATGCTACATCTGCATGAAGGAACTGAAAAACGTACAGAAAGACCAGGGCGTGCTCATGTTCCTCGTAATAGTGCCCCTCGCCTATCCGTTGCTGTATTCATGGATATATAACAACGAAGTGACAAGAGAGGTTCCGGTAGCCGTTGTCGACATGTCGCACAGCTATACGAGCCGCGAGTTCACAAGAATGCTCGACGCCTCGCCCGACACCAAAGTCGCCGCAAGATGCAAGAGCCTCGAAGAAGCCAAAGAACGCGTCGGAAGGGGCGAAGCATACGGCGTGGTATATTTTCCACAGGACTTCCAGACCAAACTCAACCGCATGGAGCAGACCCACGTGGGAGTATACTGCGACATGAGCCTCATGCTCGCTTACAAGGCGATATTCCAGACGTGTACCGCCATACAGGGCAACCTGAACTCCAGGATACAGATAGAGCTGACGGGCAACGCCACGGCGCGTGAGGACGAGCTGACGACCCGTCCGCTTGACTTCGACGAGGTGCCGATGTTCAACAACACGGCAGGCTACGGCAACTTCATCATTCCCGGCGTGCTGATACTCATCATCCAGCAGACGCTGCTGCTCGGCGTGGGCATGGCGGCAGGCACTGCACGCGAGCGCAACAACTACGGCTTTCTCGTGCCAGCCAACAAACACTACCGCGGCGTAATGCGCATCGTATGGGGCAAGGCGCTGGCATATTTCATGATCTACACCGTGATGGCAGCATACCTCCTGTCGGCAGTACCCCACATGTTCAGCTTCATCAGTCTCATCAGCGGCTCAGAACTCATCCTCTTCGCCCTGCCCTATCTGCTTGCCTGCATCTTCTTCAGCATGACGCTGTCGTGCCTGATGCGCTACAGGGAGAACGTGATGCTGCTCGTGGTGTTCTCCTCCGTGCCCCTGCTGTTCATGTCGGGCGTATCATGGCCGCAGAACAACATCCCCGCCTTCTGGCAAGGCGTGGCATGCCTCTTCCCCTCCACATTCGGCATCCGCGGCTTCGTGCGCATGAACTCCATGGGAGCCACACTCCACGACGTAGCCACGGAATACCATGCCCTGTGGCTGCAGGCAGTGGTGTATTTCGTACTTGCGCATGAGGTATACCGCTTCCAGATAGGCAAGGCAAGGAAAGGGATAAAAGAGAAACTACTCAAGCTGAGAAGCAAGGAAACAGAAAAGGATAAGACCACAATAGGGTAATAATTATGCAAAATGGTGGAGAATCCTCCAAACCGTTTATATACAGGGGCGTACGCACACTGCGTTACGCCCTTTTTTCATACCTTTGCAACACAAGAATTCGCTAAGGCTAATTCAAAAAACAACAGATTACTAACCAATAAAACATTTATGAAAAGACAAATTTTGAGGAATGTCCTCCTGTTTGTCTGTCTGATCGGAGCACTTCCGGCCATGGCAGCATTCAAGGACATCAAGATTGACCTGACAAACGGCAATCTCATCACCTCTGAGGAGAAATCCTCCGGACAGATTTTTGAGTTCGGTGTGGTCATAGGCGATGACGGCACACAGACCCGTGTGGCAGCCGACGACGCTTCGGCAAACATCGTGCTCAGCGGAAAATTCCATTCCGACCAGCATGGGTGGGGAAACTTCTCATGCAAGGTTCCGGTAGAAGGCCCCGTGAAAATCAGTATGGGAACCTGCAACTGGGGCGGAGACGTTACAGTGAAGAACTCAGCAGGAACAACCGTTGCCACCTTCAACACCAAGACCGGCGAGGGCTGTTATTCCACTGCAAATCCACTCACGGCAAGTGCCTACTATAAAGGTACGGAGGCAACCACACTGACCATAAGCGGCGGAAGCTACACACCATACATCGCAGTGGAACATGCCGATGCATCCGAACTTGCAGAAGAATTCAAGGTATCATTTGATATCAGCAGCTGCGAGGCAGAAGGTGTGGCTCCGGCAGAGGAAAAGGTGGAGAGCGGAAAGACATTCACTATCCCTGCAAACCGCACATTATACATATCCGGCAAGACACTGACAGGCTGGACAGACGGAACAAGCACATACAAGGCTGGCGACGACGTCACAATCACAGCCAACACCACTCTCACTCCCGTATTCACAGCCAACGCCAAGACACTTGCCGACCGTACAGAGCCGGCTACGCTGCTTTGGGACTTCCAGCGCCAGAACGGTGCACCGAGAATGGCATACGAAAGAAACAAGGGAATCTACGTAACACAGGTTACCATCGGCGGCGAGACAATCGACGTAAAGATGGACATGGACGCTACAAACGGCAAAATCAACAACAACAACTGGACCGACTGGTGCCAGTGGAACAACGGAACTAAGTTCACCGTACCTTCATGCACAGGCGCCACCGTCACGATACAGGCAATGAGCCCGTTCGGCGCCGACGGCAAGACACCAACCACCGTAGACGGACAGACCGACTATGAGTCTGGCAACCCATTAGTATACACAATAGCATCACAGGCCGAAACCATCGACATAGTGATAGGAAACGACGGCGGCTACTACCGTTCCATCCAGATGTTACTGCCCGTATTGAAAAGCAGCAAGCCAAACTTCAACAATGACGAGGCAACCGTAAACTACCCGTTCAACGGAGAGATTGACGAACCAGTATCCTCTCCTGAAGGAGCATTCACAACTACCTCCGTATCATACGGAGAAAATCTCACAAACGTAAAGGCACAGGCATTCAACGGCATCACCTATACCCGTTTCCAGCCATCCGCAAAGGGCGGAGCAGAGAACGACGAGAATGCCGTGGAGTTCAAGGTGGTACCATCAAAGGGCATCACGTTCACACCGACGAAAGTAAGTGCAAACATCATGCGCTTCGGTACGGACGGCGGACAGATGGCCGTAAGAGTAAGAACCGAAGAAGGACAGACAAGCACTCTCGCCACAGGCATCAAGCCAATGAGAAACAAAGCAGGCAACACCGACGTCGCTTCATTTGAGTATGAAGTTCCGGCAGGATTCGCCACAGAAAAGGGATTCTCGCTGCTCGTGAACATATACGACAACACCGGTAAGCAATACGGACTGAACAACGTGAACATCTGCGGAACCGTTTCCGGCGAGAAGCAAGACGTGGCACGCTATACAATCACAGCCACACCCAATCCTGAAGAGGCAGGAACCGTGTCCCTCTACCCTGCTGGCGAGGAATTTGACGAGGGAACAGAACTGAAGCTCACCGCAAAGAAGAACTTCGGCTACGAATTCGTAAACTGGACCGACGCCGCAAACAATGAGCTCGGTACGGAGCAGACTCTCAACATCACCCTGAACGCCAACACAGACATCAAGGCGAACTTCAAGAAGCTGAACACCTATTCGCTCGACGTTACCGTGAACGCTCCTGGCAAGGACTATATGGTAAGCGCCACTCCTGCCGCCACCGTGGTGGAAGGCAAGAACATGTATGAGGAGGGGACAAAGGTCACACTTACTGCCTCTTCAAACAAGATCGTTACGTTCAACTCTTGGAGCAACGGCGAGACTGCATCGGAACTGCAGCTCGACATGACAGAAAACAAGTCGCTGGAGGCTAACTTCTCGGCTATTGACTTCATCGCCGGATGGGACTTCGTGCAGAAAGGAAACAACGGACGCAAGGCTGACTTCGCAGCCGAGGACAACGACGCCGACGCTCTCGTGCTCCGCGATGCCGACGGAAAGACTATCGGCTGGCTCGACAAGAGCCAGAGCTCTGGCGGCTACGAGGGCAAATGGGCTGCCGTGAACTGGAACACCGAGGGACTGGGCAAATACTACTGGCAGACCATGGTGAACGCTTCGGCATTCACCGACGTGAAGGTTTCTTCGGCAATGGTATTCAACTACAATGCCTATACCAAATATGACGTGGAATACTCGCTCAACGGCGAGACATGGACACAGCTCGGTTCCTTTGTTCTTGAAGGAGCAAAGAACTGGAAGACTGAGGAGTTCGCTCTCCCTGCCGCTGCCAACAACCAGCCTGCTGTCTACATCCGCTGGATTGCCGACAAGACTTCAGAGATAAAGGGCGCTACATCAAACAACGACGGTATCGGTATCTCCGACATCTACATCACCGGAACAGCCAAGATCGTTGACGACGGCAAGGCTCCAGTACTCGTGGAGACAGTTCCTGTAGACAATGCCGAGAACGTATCTGCCAACGGCAACATCATCCTCACCTTCGACGAGAAAGTGAAGGTTGCCGGCGAAAATACCGCTGCCACCCTCGACGGAAAGAATCTCACACCTGCCGTATCGGGCAAGACCGTTTCGTTTGAATACAAGGCACTGGAGTATGACACGCAATACACATTCACACTGCCTGCCAACAGCATCAGCGACCTCACGGACAACAAGCTCGCCGAGCCGATAAGCATAACATTCAAGACCAAGGCCCGTCCAGTAGTGGCAAAGGCAATGTACGATTTCATCGTACCTGACGACGGAACTCTCATCGAAGCCTTTGCAGCCGCTGCAAAGCGTGCCGACAAGACTCAGCGCTACCGCATCTTCATCAAGAAGGGCAACTACGTACTGGAAGGCAACAACACCAGCAACCAGAAGGTTTGCAAGGTGGACAACAAGGAATACGCCAAGTTTGCCGACCCTACTACATATCTGAACACTCCTAACGTGTCCATCATCGGTGAGGACATGACGGAGACCATCATCACGAACAAGGTGCCCGACCAGTATAAGCCGGACGGCGGAAACATCGCCGAGGGTATCGGTCAGGGCGACGTGCTCTGTCTGCAGAGCGGTGCGACCAACACTTACATGCAGAACTTCACCATCAAGAGTGCCATGGGCGATGCCAAGGGACGCGACATTGAGCTCAACGACCAGTCTAACAAGACAGTATGCAAGGACATGTGCCTCTGGGGATTCCAAGACACCTACGTATCCAACAGCGACCGCAGCCGCTTCTATTTCGAGGGCGGACTGCTCCGCGGCAACACCGACTACCTCTGCGGAAAGGGTGACGTATTCTATAATAAGGTGAATCTGCAGATGTGCGGCACGGGCTATCTCGCCGTACCGTCAAAGCCTACGAAATACGGATATATCTTCAAGGACTGCACCATCAAGGCCGAAAAGAGCGGCATCGATGGCAACTACACGCTCGGCCGTCCATGGGGCTCGGGCACTCCTGTCGCCCTCTTCATCGACACCAAGATGGAGGCACAGCCTTCGGCAATCGGTTGGAACGAGATGAGCGGCGGTTGGCCGGCACGCTTCGCCGAATACAACTCCATGACAAGCAAGGGCACCGTAATTGACCTGAGCGGAAGAAAGAAGACCTTCGGTGACGGACACGCCAACAACCCCGTACTCACAAAGGAGGAGGCCGCTCAGTATACACTCGCCACAGTGATGGGCAGCACCGACAACTGGGACCCTACAGCTCTCACCGAACAGGCTTCTGCTCCGCAGAACGTGCTAATCAGCGAGGGCAAGATGACATGGGACGACAGTCAGTACGTGCTCCTCTGGGCAGTATGCAAGGACGGCAAGGTGGTGGACTTCACCACTGAGAACCACTACGACAATGCCGACGCCACAGGCAAATGGAGCGTTCGCGCCGCCAATGAGATGGGCGGTCTCTCCGAGGCTGCCGAGGCTAACACAGCATCTGCCGTAAAGGAGGTGAACCAGACTATGGGCGTAGTCGCCACAGCATACTACACCCTCGACGGAACATGCGTAAACGCCAACTACACCGGCACCGTAATCAAGGTAATGACCATGACAGACGGAACCGTGAAAACCGTGAAGGTCAACAGATAACTACAAGAACGGATTGTTAGTTAGGTTATTATATCAATAGCAGATTCCCGAACCGTGCATCAGTTGCCGGTTCGGGAATTTTACGTAATACTTCATAATGGCCGTAGGATTTCAGCGCTGTCAGCAAAAAACAAATGACTTTCCTCTGGGGATTACACACCATAGGAAAGTCATTATATCATTTATCCAAAATCGGATACAGTATTTTATTCTTTCACCTCAACAATCTTTGTCTTGGGCTGCACCTTGTTGCGGCGGTTCACCTTTGTCACTACAGCCTGGGCGAGGTTGAGGAATGCCTGACCAGTGATTGTCTCGGGATGGCATGCTGCCGGCTCTCCCTTGTCGCCGTCCTCACAGATGCTCTGCACGAGCGGAATCTGGGCGAGCAGCGGGATATGCAGTTCGTTGGCAAGCTGCTTGCAGCCTTCCTTGCCGAAAATATAATACTTGTTTTCGGGCAATTCGGCCGGCGTGAACCATGCCATGTTCTCCACCATACCGAGGATGGGCACGTTCACCTTGTCGTTCTGATACATGTCGATACCCTTGCGCGCATCAGCGAGAGCCACACTCTGCGGTGTGCTCACGATTACGGCACCCGTAATGGCGAGTGTCTGCAGAAGCGTCAGATGGATATCGCTCGTACCTGGAGGGGTGTCGAGTATGAAATAGTCCAGGTCGCCCCAGTTGGCGTCGGCGATGAGCTGCTTCAGTGCGTTGGACGCCATTCCGCCGCGCCACAAGGTGGCAGTATCTGAATTCACGAAGAAGCCGATGCTCAGGAGCTTCACTCCATACTTCTCCACCGGTTCGATGAGCTTCCTGCCATCTACGTCCACTGCATACGGACGGGCGTCTTCCACATCAAACATCTTCGGCATTGACGGTCCGAAGATGTCGGTGTCAAGCAGTCCCACCTTATAGCCCAGACGTGCCAACGCTATGGCGAGGTTTGCTGATACGGTGCTCTTGCCCACTCCACCTTTTCCTGAGCTTACAGCAATTACGTTTTTCACCTGTGGCAGCATTTTTCCTACTTCGGGGCGTGGTTTTGATTTATACTCGAGTGAGATTTCTATCTCAACCTGCTCTCCGCAGCCTTCGCCTTCGTTTTTGTTCACGTTGTAGCGTATTGCAGCTTCTGCTGCCTTTACGGTTGACTTGAGGAAGGGGTCGGTGTCGCGCGGGAAGATGAGCGAAAAGGAGACGTGGTTGCCGTTGATGCGCAGGTTGTCTGCCACCATGTCGCTCTCCACGAGGTTTTTCTTTGTTCCGGGATACGTCACGGTCTGCAACGCATCCGTTATGAGTTTCGGATATAGTGTCATTATGTTTTTATATTACTTTCCGTTATTCTTGCCATTGGGCAAAATGGTGTGTCTGTTGCCGTCCGGCTGTTTTCTTTGCAAAGTTAGCATATTTTTTCATCATGCAAAAATATGTGTGTATTTTTCGGGCGGCTGCGGCTTTCTCTGCCCATGCTATTTTGCGATGTCTTTTGCGCTGCGCTTGGTGCGCTTGTAGCTGCGGTATTCGTCGAGCGGTATTTCTATGTCCGACTCTTCGAGCTTGCCTTCTGCCGGCAGACGGAACTTCATATATTTTATGTTCAGTCCGCGCTCTATCCACTGGTTTTCGTAGTATGTGTGGATGGACAGTATGCTGCGTGTGGCTTCGTCGAGGGTGTCGTCGTGATAGAGGTCTTCTGTTGCCACGAGCAGCGGCAGGTCGTTATTCTCCACCATGTATTTCGTGTAGGTGTAAAGGAAGTTGGAGTCTGTCTTCAGATGCACCAGTCCTCCGTCTACGAGGAAGCGGCGGTAGCGCTCCATGAAATATGTGCTTGTGAGCCTTTTGCGCGGGTTTTTCATCTGCGGGTCGCTGAAGGTGAGCCAAATCTCCTGCACTTCGCCGGGAGCGAAGAAGCGGTCGATGATTTCGATGTTGGTGCGCAGGAAGGCAGCGTTGGACAGTTTTTCTTCGAGTGCCTGCTTTGCTCCGGTGTGCATGCGTGCTCCCTTGATGTCTACGCCGATGAAGTTCAGGTCGGGGAACATGCGTGCCAGCCCTACGGTATATTCTCCTTTGCCGCATCCGAGCTCAAGCACGATGGGGTTGCTGTTGTGGAAATATTCCTCGCGCCACTTTCCTTTCATCTCGAACGGCACGTTTTCCATTACTGAATATGGGTACTGGAAGACGTTCTTAAACGTTTCCATCTCTGCGAATTTCTGTAGTTTTCCTTTACTCATTTATTGTTTTTAAGTGCGTGTTAGGGGGCTGCGATAATGCCCCTGCTGATAAGAATAAAGCAAAAATACAGGAAGCCGGGGGAATTGTGTGCGTGCGTGGTATATGTTTAGCCACGTTCCAAAAGCCGTTTGCCGGACTTCTGCCTCATGTATTTTTGCTTTTATATAATTCTGGTTTTATCTCTTAGTCGATAACAACCTTTGTCCATCCGTGTGTGTCAGGCTCTATGCCGTACTGGATGTTGCGCAGGTGTGTGTAGAGCTTGTGGGAGACAGGTCCCGGCTTGCCGTCCTTGCTGAACGTGAAGCGCTTGCCCGTGTCGAGGTCGTCGATGTATGAGATAGGGCTGATGACGGCTGCTGTGCCGCATGCTCCAGCCTCTTCGAATGTCTCAAGCTCTTCTTCCGGAATCTGACGGCGCTCAACCTTCATGCCGAAGTCTTCTGCAAGCTGCATAAGGCTCTTGTTGGTGATACTTGGCAGAATGGATGTTGACTTAGGTGTAACGTAGGTGTTGTTCTTGATGCCGAAGAAGTTTGCCGCTCCGCACTCATCCATGTATTTTTTCTCTTTTGCATCGAGATAGAACTCGCAGGCGTAGCCTTTCTCGTGGGCGATATGGTTTGCTTGCATTGAGGCTGCATAGTTTCCTCCCACTTTGTACTTACCTGTGCCCAGAGGTGCTGAGCGGTCGAAGTCGCGGATGATGACGTATGGGTTAGTTGAGAAGCCGCCCTTGAAGTAAGGACCTACCGGTGTAACGAAGATGATGAACACATACTCGCTTGCGGGATGCACGCCCACCTGTGCGCTTGTACCGATGAGTAGCGGACGGATGTAGAGTGATGCTCCGCTCTCATATGTAGGGATGTACTCCTGGTTGAGGCGTACCACCTTTGTTACCATTTCCTCAAACAGCTCTGTTGATACTTCTGGCATCATGATGCCGCGGCATGTAGACTGCAGGCGTGCTGCATTCTCATCCATGCGGAACACGCGTACCTTGCCATCAGGGCAACGGAACGCCTTGAGTCCCTCGAACGCTTCCTGGCCGTAGTGCAAACAGGTTGCCGCCATGTGTAGGTTGAGGTATTCGTCGGAGCAGACTTCTATCTCTCCCCACTTGCCGTCACGATAATAACAACGTACGTTATAGTCTGTACGTCTGTATCCAAAGCCTAAATTTGACCAATCCAAATCTTTCATAATGTATATTTTTAAAGTTATTGTAGGCAAAAGTAATAAGAATATTGTTCTTCTGCAATAAAATAAGGTGGAAAATGCATAGTTAATGGATTTATACAACTATTATTAACTACTTCCACCGGAATGGGAGCCATCTGAGGGGGCTTTCTATTCCTCAAGCAGTTTCTTTATCTCCTCGTCGGTCTTCGTAAGTTTGTCCCTGCATTGCCTTATCAGCTGCTTTGCCGTCTTGAGCTGTTGGCAAAGAGAGTCGATGTCGAGTTCTCCCGACTCCATCTTCTTCACGATGTCGGAAAGCTGCGCCATTGCATGCTCATAGTTGAAGTTCTGTTCCATATATTGTCGTTTTGCTGTTTTGTTTCACTTTTTTCTTTATGCTGATTCTGTCATTCCGCAGTTTTTTTTGCGTTCTGAGGATTCTGTCATTCCACTACCGACTTTACTTCGCCTTCTGCAAATCTCGTGTGGAGTTCGTCGCCTGGGGCAAGCTCACTACTGTTCCTTACGGCTTTTCCGTTGAGCAGGGTTATGGAGTAGCCGCGGTCGAGGATGAGCTGGGGGTCGAGGGCTCTTACGCTATGCGAGAGCATTTCGAGGCGGTGCCGCTCGTCGGAGAGCCGTCTGCCTGCTACTGCCGGTATGCGCTCTGCCATGAGCTGCGTCCTGCCTTTGCTTTCAGCCACCTGCTGCTGTGCTGCAGAGAGGAGTCGCTGCGAGAGAGTGCCGATGTGCGAGAGCTGGCGTGTGCTGACAAGCGAGAACAGGGTGGGTATGACTTGCGAGAGGCGCGAGAGGCGCTGCAGCTCTGCCTGCATCGAGAGGCGCACGCTGCTATATATGCGCTGGCGCATGTCGGAGAGGAGCTGGTCTACACTGCGCAGATTGTCTATCAGCAGGGCTGCCGCAGCCGTGGGGGTCTTTACGCTCGTGTGCGCCACGATGTCTACCACGGTCTCGTCGCGCTCGTGGCCGATGCCGGCAATGACGGGCAATGGGAAGTTTGCCACGTTCTCGGCAAGGGCAAGGGAGTCGAAGCCGGAGAGGTCGCTGCTGGCTCCGCCGCCACGGATTATCACCACGCAGTCGAAATCAGCCTCGCGCTGATAGATCTCGTTGAGCACGCCGACGATGCTCTGCTCCACGTCTTCGCCCTGCATCGTGGCAGGGAAGAGGGTTATGCTGAACTGGTAGCCGTAGGGGTTGGCCTGCAGCTGGTCGCGGAAGTCGCCGTAGCCGGCTGCCGTAGGGCTCGACACCACGGCTATCCTCTGCATGAACATGGGCAGGGGGAGCTGCTTGTTCAGTTCAAGCACGCCTTCTTCTTCAAGTCTCTTTATTATCTCCATGCGTCGGCGTGCCATGTCGCCGAGGGTGTAGGTGGGGTCTATGTCTACCACTATCCAGGAGAAGCCGAAGGCTTCGTGAAACTGCGGATAGACCTTCAGCAGTACCTTCATGCCGGGACAGACTCTCATCCCCGTTATTTTCTCGAACTTCTGCCTGAGTGGCAGCCAGCTGGAGTGCCAGCATTTGGCGGAGGCTTTTGCCAGGGGAGTGTTGCCTACCTCGTCTTTCTGCACGAGCGACATATAGCAGTGGCCGTTGTTCTCGCGAGCCTCGCTCAGCTCAGCCTCAACCCAGAACTCACCTCGCATGGAGAGTTCTATGGACTGTCGGACGAGTCTGTTCAACTCGAATAGTGTATAGTGGCTTGGGGTCATTCTCTTTCCTCCTGCTGTTTTGTTCCTCATATAATCATTCATCGCCGCATATACTGCCGAAGTCCGGTATGCCGTAGCCGTATACGTTGTCGGGATGCGCCACGTTGCTTCCGCTCCTGCGGATCATGTCCATCAGCTGCAGGGCTGTCTTCTGCGGATATTTCTGCCATAGGCAGGCTGTCATGCCGGCTATGAGGGGCGAGGCGAAGGAGGTGCCCATGTCGCTGCTTATCGTGCCGCGCTCGGTGACAACCATCGTCGGACTGCCCTGTGCCATGACGTCGGGCTTCACTCTGCCGTCTGCCGTTGGTCCAAGACTGCAGAACGAGGCGTTCTTTCGCATTGGCGTAACGGCGCCGACGCTGAGTATGTCTGTTGCATCTGACGGGAAACTTATCTTCTTCCATGCCGCCATGCCCTCGTTGCCGCAACTGTTTACATGCACTATGCCCTTGCCAGCAAGCATGGATGCCGTGCGGGAGATAAGGGCGGTCTTGCCGTCCTGCTGCCAGTAGCGGTAGCTGTCGGCAGGATTGTCGTATTCATAGAAGCCGAGCGAACTGTTTATCACGTCAACGCCCACGCTGTCGGCATATTCTGCTGCGGCAGCCCAGTAGTCTTCTTCCACTGGCTGCTCCGACTGCTGGTCTTCGCATCTGAGCAGCCAATAGCTTGCTTCGGGTGCTGTGCCTACATACACGTCGGGCACGTTGACTGCCATCGTGGAGAGCACCTGCGTTCCGTGGGTTGACGAGTTGAACATCTTGCCCTTCGAGGTCGCCACGAAGTCCTGGAAGCCTACTATGTTTGCATTGGTGAATGCCGGTATGAGGTCGGCGTTGGTAAAGCCGGCATCGAGCACGGCAATGGTTATGCCCTTTCCTCTGTAGCCCTGGCTGTGGAGCGTTTGTCCGCCCAGCATCGCCAGCTGCTCCTGGGTGGCGCCGTGGCTGTCTACGTCTACGGTGTCGTGGAGCACAAGCTCCTTGTGGTATTGGGGGCGCGGCTTCTCAAGGGTTATGGAGTCGGGCGACGTCCACACTTTTCTTACTTCCACGACGAAGGGCAGCTGCTTCAGCTTGTTTGCCGCCAGCGTGTCGGTGGTCATCACAACCACGGTATTGTTCCATTTCGACTTGCTCACCACGTTTGTTCCCTGTTTCTCCAACATTTTTTCATACTGCATACTTACGGGCAGGTCGGTGGAGTCTATGGCTATGTGCTGTCTCGCCCGTCGCTCTATTGCCTTTTGCGAAAGATAGACGGAGGGTCGGGCGAGAGAGTATGGCGTGCCGGACTTGTCGCGCAGCTGCACTCTGAACATATATGTTTTCTTCCCGGGATATTTCTTCTTCAGCGCAGACGACTCCGTTCCTGCCGACATCAGCATCATCACGGGCAGGATGAACAAGAGTATGGTTTTTAAGCATTTCATAGGCTGCTTTCCTTTTTTAGTTCTTTTTCTCGTAGTCCACGAAAGAATAGCGGTAATGATGTTTTTCATCCGTGTCGTGGTCTTCACGCACGGTCTCCTTCCATCCGTCATATTCGGGGAAGAAGGCGTCGGCACCCTCCGGAGTGTCGGCAATCTCTGTCAGACACAAGCGGTCGGCAAGAGGAAGGGTCTGCCGATAGATGCTTTCTCCACCTATTATATATATGTCCTCTTCGGGGGAGCAACTTTGCAATGCTGCCTCTACTGACGGGTAGCAGTCGCAGCCGGGAAGTGACGCCACGGTTCTGCTCACCACAACGTTTCTTCTGTTTGGCAATGCGCCTTTTGGCAAAGACTCGAAGGTCTTACGTCCCATCACGATGGTATGACCTGTGGTGAGGGCCTTGAACCTCTTCAGGTCGTTAGGCAGCCAATACAACAGTTTGTTTTCCTTGCCGATGGCGTTGTTCTCTGCCACGGCAGCTATGATGTTTATTCTCATTGTTATTGTATTTTAAGTTGACGAGTTGACAAGTTGACGAGGAGACAAGCTGGCAAATTAACAGACCGACGAGCTTACAAGTTGACAACAAGGTCTGTTTCATTTTAAGTATTTAAGGCAGCGCTGTCCATTTCTTTGCCTACACGACTAAACGCTCACAACGCCCGGAATGTGGGGCCAAGGGTTGTAGCCCTCAAGCTGGAAATCCTCATACTTGAAGTCGAAGATGCTCTTCACATCGGGGTTCAGCTTCATCTTCGGCAGAGGGCGCGGAGTGCGCGTGAGCTGCAGCCTTACCTGTTCCAGATGGTTGAGGTAGATGTGTGTGTCGCCTGTAGTATGGATGAATTCTCCTGGCTGCAAGCCGCACACCTGTGCCATCATCTGCAGCAGCAGGGCATAGGATGCGATGTTGAAGGGCACGCCGAGGAAGGTGTCGGCGCTGCGCTGATAGAGCTGAAGGGAGAGCTTACCGTCGGCTACATAAAACTGGAACAGGCAGTGGCAGGGCGGCAGGTGCATCTGCTCGATGTCTGCCACGTTCCATGCGCTGACAATCATACGGCGAGAGTCAGGGTTGTTCTTTATCTGGTTTACCACATTCGCTATCTGGTCGATATGGCTGCCGTCGGGTGTCGGCCATGAGCGCCACTGGTGTCCGTAGACGGGACCCAGCTCGCCATTCTCATCTGCCCACTCGTTCCATATTCTTACACCATGCTCCTGAAGATACTTCACGTTGGTGTCGCCCCGCAAAAACCACAGCAGCTCGTAGATTATAGACTTGAGATGCAGCTTCTTCGTCGTGAGCAGAGGAAAGCCATGACTCATGTCGAAGCGCATCTGGTTTCCAAAAATGCTTATCGTACCGGTGCCTGTACGATCGTGTTTCTCCGTACCTTCTGTAAGGATACGGTTCAGTAGGTCTAAATATTGTTTCATTTGTTTCTTATTCTCCATTCTTGAGGAAACAGATTGTTGGTTCTGTTTCCGAGGTTCTTCACAAAGCCGAGCGGCAGCCCCTTATAGCTCACCAGAACGTAGCCGTGAGGCATACTTCCCGACAGGCTTATCGGCTCACGACGCAAATACGACAAAGCCGTCTCCATGTCTACGTCAGCCACGGGGAAAGCGTCTGGGGCAAGGCTCAAGGAGAGGGCGAGACTTTCGGAAGGCACGATGTCTTTACCCTTCTGCTCGCCAAGCTCCACTCCGGCATGGATGACACGGAGTTTGTCAAGCGACGTGTCAAACACATCGCGCCACGTCTTCCCTACCCCAACAACTCTGCCTCCAAGCATCGCCACATCAAAGTTCTCGCCTGCAGAAAGCCATGCGCTCACGGCCTTCGCTCCCTGCACAGCCGGTGCCTTGCCCTGTTTTCCCTTCTTCGCCTTCTTGTCTTTCTTCTTTCCTGTTGATGCCGACATTACCGGGTTGCCGCTTCCGGGCTTTCGCAGCGCTGCCATGAAGAGACCTTCCGTGCGGGTCTCGCCAGGTATGAAATGGCGCATGTCGAGATTCTCCATATCCCACGTGTCAACGATAAAGTCTACGTTTTCCTCGTCTTCGTGGGCATTGAAGGTGCAGGTGGAATATATGAGCAGGCCGCCGTCGCGCAGACACGGCATAATGTCGGTTATTATCTCACGCTGCAATGCGGCACACTTCCTTACGTTTGCCGTTGACCACTCCCTTACTGCCCCTTCGTCCTTGCGGAACATTCCTTCGCCGGAGCAAGGCACATCGGCTATTACAACATCAAACTTCAGTCCACTACGCTGATAGTCAATGGCGTAGTTGTTGGTCACTATAACATCTGGATGGCCGAACTTCTGGATATTCTCCATCAGTATGTTGGCACGCAGACGCATAGGCTCATTGCTCATCAGCAGACTGCCTTCGGGCAACACTCCCCTTACAGCAGTAGACTTTCCTCCCGGTGCGGCACAAAGGTCCAGCACCCGGAGCGGAGCTGAAAGGTCGGCAAAGCGGCGCACCACGTCTGTTACATACATCGATGCCGCCTCCTGCACATAGTATGCTCCAGCATGGAGCAGAGGGTCTAAAGTAAACTGCGGACGCGTCTGCAGGTAGCGCCCCTCAGGACACCACTCCACAATACCATCTTCATCGGAAGGCAGAGGCATCGTGGCAGCATCATACTTGAAAGGATTGAGGCGCACGCTGACCGGTGGCTGCTCCAGCATCCCCCTTAGGAACGTGGTCCAAAGCTTCTCGCCGAAGAGCTTGCCCGTATATGTGGAAAATTCTTCTGGTAACGTCATTTATATAATTTATGTACAAACACTTATGCAATGATTATGCTGCTCGCTCCATGCAAAGATACGGCTTGTCTTATGTAAAGATACGGCTTGTCATATACAAAGATACGGCTCGTCTTATACAAAGATACAGCTCATCATATATGCAAAGGTAGCGTATTTTCTAAAAAAAAGCATGTTTTTTCCATGATAAAGAAATATCTTACATCCTTTTTTGCTTAACTTTAATGCCTTTTGCTTAACTTTGCATACATATTTATATGTAATGTCTGAAATTTAATGAAAGAATTTGTAATATCAGAAGTCAAGGCGGAGACCGCTATCCTCGTGGGACTTATAACGAAGGAGCAGGACGAAGCCAAGACAAAAGAATATCTTGACGAACTTGAGTTCCTTGCCGACACAGCAGGTGCCGTGACGGTGAAGAGATTCACGCAGAAAGTGAACGGGCCTAACCAGACCACCTACGTAGGAAAGGGAAAGCTGGAGGAAATAAAACAATATATCCTTGACGAGGAGGACGCAGAAAGGGAAATCGGTATGGTAATTTTCGACGATGAGCTTTCCGCAAAACAGATACGCAACATAGAGAACGAGCTGAAAGTGAAAATACTTGACCGTACTTCGCTCATCCTCGACATCTTCGCCATGCGTGCACAGACCGCCAACGCCAAGACACAGGTGGAACTGGCACAGTACAGATACATGCTGCCACGACTGCAAAGGCTGTGGACCCACCTCGAACGACAGGGTGGAGGCTCAGGATCAGGAGGAGGAAAAGGTAGTGTGGGACTGCGTGGACCTGGTGAGACACAGCTGGAGATGGACCGACGTATCATCCTTCAGCGCATGTCGCTCCTTAAGCAACGTCTGGCTGAAATAGACAAGCAGAAGACTACACAGCGCAAGAACCGCGGACGACTTATACGCGTTGCACTCGTAGGATACACCAACGTCGGAAAGTCTACACTCATGAACCTTATGTCGAAGAGCGAAGTGTTTGCAGAGAACAAGCTCTTTGCCACCCTCGACACCACAGTACGCAAGGTGGTGGTGGAAAACCTTCCTTTCCTGCTTGCCGACACAGTAGGATTCATACGCAAGCTGCCTACCGACCTTGTGGACTCCTTCAAGAGCACACTCGACGAGGTGCGCGAGGCTGACCTGCTGCTTCATGTAGTGGACATAAGCCACCCCGACTTTGAAGAACAGATAAAGGTCGTGGACAAAACCCTGGCTGACCTCGGATGCGCCGACAAGCCTTCGATGATTATCTTCAACAAGATTGACGCTTACACATGGGTTGAGAAAGAGGCTGACGACCTCACTCCTAAGACTAAAGAGAACATCACACTGGAGGAACTGAAGAAGACATGGATGGCAAAGATGGGCGACGACTGTCTCTTTATCTCGGCTAAAGAGAAAACAAACATACAGGAGATGCGAGATGTCATATACAAAAGAGTAAGAGAACTGCACGTGCAGAAATACCCATACAACGACTTCCTCTACCAGAACTACGAGGAAGAGGAATAACAACGGGAAAGAAAGGAAAAAAATATGCGCACACTTACTTCCGAAGAGATAAAAGCCCTTGAGCAGAACCACTGCATCTCGCAGGACTGGCAGCAGATAACCGTAAGCGAAGATTTCGCCGCCAGCAACATCTATAACGTGGAGTTTATAGGAAAATGCCAGATAGGCGCCACGAACGGCACCCTCAACAACGACATCGGCATTGATGCGCCGGCAGGAATCCACAACGCAAGAATCATAAACTCCACAATCGGCGACAACTGTCTCATAGAGAACATCACAGGCTTTATCTTCAACTGCGACATTAAAGACTGCTGCCTCATAAACAACGTGTCCACGATACAGACAACCGAAGGAACATCCTTCGGACAAGGCAACACCATAAGCGTGCTTAATGAGGCAGGCGACGGTAACGTGGTGCTCTTCAGCGGACTGACAAGTCAGATTGCAGCCCTCACGGCTCTTCCGCCATGTCTCGGAGAACAGTTTGAAGAAGACGACTCCTCAATAGAAAAAAGAAGACAGGCAAAGGAAGCCGTAAGAAGAATGGTGATGGAAGAAGTCATGCGCACCATACCCAAACGCTCACTCATAGAAAGCAACGTAAGGATACAGAACACTACGGAGATAACAAACTGCTGGATAACGGAAGGCACGGAAATAAGAGGAGCACAGAGGCTAAGCGAATGTACTCTGATGAGCGAGCCTAACAACACCGTATTTATCGGAGCAGGAGTAATTTGCGACGGCTGCGTCATAACAAGCGGCTCATCGGTAAACAACAACGTCATCGCCAAGAACTGCTTCATCGGCGAATGCACAACGCTGACCGACGGATTCTCGGCATCCGACAGCTTGTTCTTTGCCAACTCATATCTGGCTAACGGAGAAGCCTGCGCCGCCTTCTGCGGACCATTCACCGTAAGCCACCATAAGAGCACACTGCTCATCGGAGGTATGCACTCCTTCTATAACGCAGGCTCCAACACCAACTTCAGCAACCATGCCTACAAGATGGGACCTATACACTACGGCATCATGGAGCATGGAGCAAAAACCGCCAGTGGCGCACACATCCTTTGGCCTGCACACATAGGAGCCTTCTCCATGTGCATGGGCAAGATTGCCAATCATCCAGACACGTCGGCAATGCCTTTCTCATACATCATCGGCGACGGAAAGGACACATATATAGTGCCTGGAAGAAACCTTACCACTGCGGGCACCTACCGCGACATAAACAAATGGCCGAAAAGAGACATACGCCCGAAAGACTGCCGACACAGCATCCTGGACGCCTCATGGCTTAACGCCTACAGCGTAGGGAAAATGATAAAGGCGAAGCTTGAACTTGAAAGGATGCTTGACAAGCAGGGCAGACGCGACATCTACGAATGTGCCGACGGTTGTCTGATAAAGAAAACATCATTGCACAAGGGCATCTCGCTCTACAGCATGGCTATAAAGATGTTCCTTGCCGGCTTCCTCAATGCCGACAACGTGGAAAACGACAATGCCACAACTGCATATTCTGAAGACAAATACGCCATAGACCTCTCCGGTCTGCTGATTTCCCAGCAAGATGTGCTGAACATTGTGGAAGCCATACAGAACGGCGACATTGACAACATTGCCGACCTGAAAGAAGCTCTCGACAAAGCGGCTGCCTTGAAAGAAGAAAACGAGAGATGTCTTGCAGCAAACATCGCCGACAGGCTTTACGGTTGGCAGAGTCTTGACCATGAAGACCGACTGGACTTCATCGACAGTTGCAGGCAGGCAAGGCTGCTATGGCTTTCCGAAATAAGGAAGGATGCCGAGAAGGAATACGAAATGGGCGACGTTGACAAAGGGTTGCTCAACAATTTCATCTCTAAATTAGTATAACATTAAAAATATCATTTATACAAATAAATCTAATTGGTATGAAACTAAGAACAATGTTTGTTGCTTGTTTCGCTGCCCTCACCTTGGGAGCGCAAGCTAAAGACTACAAGTATGCTACCGTGCCGGGCGACCCAATGCATGCCCGCATCTACACACTTGACAACGGTCTGAAGGTTTACCTGTCAGTAAACAACGAGAAACCACGTATCCAGACTTACATCGCTGTACGCACTGGTAGCCGCAACGATCCTGCAGAGACGACAGGATTGGCACACTACCTGGAGCACCTTATGTTTAAGGGCTCACAGAAATTCGGTACCACCGACCATGCTAAGGAGAAACCTTATCTCGATGACATCGAACGCCGCTACGAACACTACCGCAAACTTACCGACCCTGCACAGCGCAGACAGGCTTATCATGAGATTGACAGTGTTTCGCAGATTGCAGCAAAGTATTTCATCCCAAACGAGTATGACAAGCTAATGTCGGCTATCGGAGCCACCGGCACCAATGCCTATACAAGCAACGACGTGACTTGCTATGTGGAGAACATACCGTCAAACGAAGTGGAAAACTGGCTCAAGGTGGAGAGCGACCGCTTCCAGAATATGGTTATCCGCGGTTTCCATACCGAGCTTGAAGCTGTTTATGAGGAGTTCAATATCGGTCTGGCCAAGGACAACCGCAAAGTATGGGAGTCGCTTTACAAGCTGCTCTACCCTACCCATCCTTACGGAACACAGAGCACCATCGGTACGCAGGAGCACCTGAAGAACCCTTCCATTACAAACATCAAGAACTACTTCCACCGCTACTATGTGCCAAACAACACAGCAATCTGTATGGCTGGCGACTTCGACCCGGACAAGGTAATTGCACAGATTGACAAATACTTCGGCTCATGGAAAAAGAGCGACAACCTCTCTTACCCACAGTATGCACCGGTAAAGGAGCTTACCGCACCACGCGACACAACGGTTATCGGTCAGGAGGCTGCTTTCCTTATGATGGGTTGGAACTTCCCTGGCGCAGCTTCTGCACAGGTTGACACGCTGAATGTCATCGACAACATCCTTTCCAACGGCAAGGCTGGTCTGTTCGACCTCAACGTAAACCAGAAGATGAAGTGCCAGTATGCACAATCGCTGGTCGGAGGAATGAACGAATACTCACAGTTCATGCTCTACGGACAGCCTATGCCGGGACAGACACTCAAAGACGTACGCGACATAATGCTCGCAGAAATAGAAAAGCTCAAGAAGGGCGAGTTCAGCAATGACCTCCTGCCGTCGGTCATCAACAACCTCAAGCTCGGCTACAACACCTCGCTCGAAAGCAACGAGTGGCGCGCCAATGAGTTTGTCGATGCCTTCATCAATGGCGAGAAATGGGAGGACAAGGTTAACTACATCAACCGCATCTCCAAGATTACAAAGAAGGAAATCATGGCATTCGCACAGAAACACTTCGGCAACAACTACGCCATTGTATATAAGGAAGAGGGCGTAGACAACAATCAGAAGAAAATCGACAAGCCACAGATTACAGCCATTCCTTCCAACCGAGACCTGCAGAGCAAGTTTGTAACCGAGATTATCAACTCTAAGGTTGACCCTATACAGCCACGCTTCGTTGACTTCAACAAGGATCTTACCAAGGGTACTACAAAGAAGGGTCTGCCTGTGCTCTACGTCAAGAACAACACCAACGACCTGTTCGTGCTGAGCATGCGCTACAACTTCGGCAAGGAAAGCAACAAGTGGCTATCCGTTGCAAAGGACTACCTCGACTACCTCGGCACAAACAAGATGACAGCCGAGCAGCTCAAGCAGGAATACTACAAGCTTGCCTGCGACTACAATATAAGCGTCAGCAACGATGAAATCTACGTTAGCCTGAGCGGTCTGAGCGAAAACATGGCAAAGGCTGTGGCTCTGACCGACAACTTCATGCAGAACGCAAAGGTTGACAAAGAGGCTTACAACCTTTGGGTTGAGAGCGAACTGAAGGCTCGTCAGGACAACAAGAAGAACCAGGAGTCTAACTTCAGAACTCTTACCGCATACGGAATCTACGGCGACTACAACTCCAGACGCAACAACCCAAGCAGCGAAGAGCTCAAAAGCTGCAACCCACAACAGCTCACCGACCTGATAAAGAGCCTCAACGGCTACAAGCACGAGCTGCTATACTACGGACCAATGGAGCTGAACCAGTTTACTGCCGCAATAGACAAGTGCCACAAGACTCCGAAAACTCTGAACAACGTTCCTGAGGGCAAGCCTTACACAAAGCAGCTCACACAAAAGAACGAGATCCTCATTGCACCTTACAAGGCAAAGAACATCTACATGACGCAGTATCACAACGGCGGCAAACAGTATGATCCGAAGAACGCACCGCTCAACACCATGTTCAACGAATACTTCGGCGGCGGCATGAACACAGTCGTATTCCAGGAGCTGCGCGAGGCTCGCGGACTGGCTTACAGCGCATGGGCTGGCTATTATACTCCTGAAAAGAAGAACGAACCGGAGTATTTCTGCACCAACATCATATCGCAGAACGACAAGATGATGGACTGCGTACGCACCTTCAACAGCATCATGGACAGCATTCCACAGTCTGAGAAGGCTTTCGAGATTGCGAAACAGGCTGTCATCAAGCGTATTGAGGCTCAGCGCACCACCAAGACAAGCATCATCTATGCTTATCTCAACGCCCAGAAGCTCGGCATCGACTACGACATAAACAAGAATATATATGAGGCTCTGCCTAAGATAACTCTGCAGGACTTGGTTAAGTTCACCAACGAGAACATCGCCCACAAGCCATTCCGCTACATCATCCTCGGCGATGAGAAGGAGCTTGACATGAAGGCTTTGGAGAAGATCGGTCCGGTGAAGAGAGTAACGACAGAAGAAATCTTTGGTTACTAAACCGCTCTATTCATTATAAGACAAACTGAAAGCTCTGGCATGAAACGACAAACGATGTCTTCATGCCAGAGCTTTTTGTATGAATTAAGGTTCATCCGGAAAATGGAGTGATAGAATATCTAAAGGAGTATTACAAAAACAATAAAGACACTCGATTGCTGGCGACCCCATGGGTTCAATCCGTTTTTGCATAAATATTCTATCCGTCTGCATAAATAACCGCATCATTCAGTGCGTCAATATACGCCATTTATGGCAAATGCGGCAGGTCTCTGTAAACACGTGATTTTGTCATCATTTAGAAATTCGGTAACTTTCCAATAGAAAGTCCGTAACTTTCTCATAGAAATTCGGTAACTTTCTATTTGAAGTTAATTGAATATCTATTTCAAGCTGCTTCAACAAGCATCTAAATCTATGTCCGTAGTCCTCTTTTATGCACCAAATATACACGTAGTAATTGTATAAAAATACAATTGCACTTAACGGTCAAATGACCGCTTGTGGTTTAAGGCTTTATCTGAATTTGAAGCAAGCCGTAGGCTTGAAAACATATACGGTGTTTTAACCTGCATAATTCATAGGAATCTTATGAATTATGCAGGTTAAAAATGTAAATGCGTTAAAAAACAGAAAAAAAGACACACATATATATATATAATGAAAAGAATCAACTATCTTTGGATATAATATATAAAGACAGCACTATGAAGCATGTTACAATCAAGGACATAGCAAAATCACTCTGCATATCAGTCTCCACCGTATCGCGTGCGCTTACCGACGACAAGAATATACGCAAGGAGACGCGTGATATGGTTATGGCGGAAGCCAAGCGGTTGGGCTATAAACGCAATCCTGTGGCGATGAACCTGAAGATGGGGCGCACGAATACGATTGGGGTTATTGTTCCGGAGATGCATACGCCGTATGCAGCACAGGTAATCAGCGGCATACAGGAAGTCTTGTATAAGAGAAACCAGAAAGTGTTGTTGGCGGAAAGCGACGAGAATGCAAATCGGGAATACGATAATCTGAACATGATGGAGCAGTTTATGGTAGACGGATTGATTGTAAGCATGTGCAGCTACAGGAAAAACTCCGACAAGTATCTTCAGTTGGCAAAGCAAGGCATGGCAATCGTCTTTTACGACCGCATACCATATGGCATGGATATGCCACAAGTGCTGGTTGACGACAACAACGACTCCTTCTTCATGGTAGAATATCTGATTCGCCATGGGCGTAAGCGTATCGCTTATATACAAGGCCCCGACGATATATACAACACATATCTGAGAGAACAGGGATACCGTGAAGCTATGGAGAAATTCAAGCTGTACGATCCAACCCTCATAGTAAGAACAGGCATGACCTTCAAGGATGGAGCCGATGCCATCGACCGTTTGATAAGCAAAGGTGTTGACTTTGATGCCGTATATGCTTTTACTGACACCTTGGCAATAGGAGCAATGAATCGCCTTCGTGATTTGGGAAAGCATGTGCCGGATGATGTCTCCGTTGCAGGATTCTCAGGTACGGAACTTTCAACAATCGTTTCTCCGCAGCTCACAACTATGGAACCTCCACTTGCGGAGATGGGAAGGAAGGCTGCAGAAATGGTGATGGAAAAAATAAACAACCCGGAAATGGAAAACAGTAAGGTGGTACTGAAGACAACAATGAGAAAGAGAGAGTCTACGGGAGAAAAAGAAGACTGAACGGATTTCAAACGTTTGCAGATTTTGGGAACGATTGCGGGAACGTTTGCAGAATTTTATATCTCTCTTTTGTGTTGACATATAATGAATTAGCCATATATTTGCCACCAGAAACAATTTATCAAACGTAATAACTTGAAATTCTATGGCAAACAATGTTAATGGTTATTCTTATAACCGCAATCAGGTAAAGGCAGGTATACTGCATTTTGGAGTAGGCAACTTTCATCGTGCTCATCTGGAGTATATGACAAACAAACTCCTTGAGAACAACGAACAGCAGAACTGGGGAATATGCGGAGCGATGATTCTTCCGTGTGATGAGCATCTCTATCATGCCCTGAAGAAACAGAATGGCGAATACACGCTGACGGTTTGTGGACGTGACGACAGTATCAACGTATATAAAATAGGTTCGCTTGTAGAACTCTATTGGGGCATTGAGGAACAAGAGAAGATTCTCGACAAGATTGCCTGCAAAGACATCAAGATAATAACTCTCACCATTACTGAGGGAGGATATAACATTTCCCGACAGACGGGAGAGTTCATGCTCGACAATGAACAGGTGGCACACGACATCAGAAACCCGAAGCAGCCCCAGACGGCATTCGGATATGTAGCTGAGGGATTGCGTCGCCGCAAAGCCGCCGGCAATGGTCCTATAACGATTCTTTCCTGCGACAATCTGCAGCACAATGGAAATACGGCACGCAAGGCATTCATGACATTCGTGGAGAATCAGGATGCGGAACTTGCCGCATGGATGAAAGATAATGTGACATTCCCTAACTCAATGGTTGACCGTATAACCCCAGCCACTCGTCCCGATGATATAGAACGACTGAACAAACAGAATGGCACAAGTGATGAGGCTCCGGTATATTGTGAGGATTTCATACAATGGGTAGTGGAAGACGATTTTGCTGCCGGCAGACCCGAATGGGAGACGGTTGGCGCACAGATGACAGATGATGTCACGGCATTCGAGAATATGAAGCTCAGTCTGCTGAACGCCTCACACACTCTGCTTTCCTATCCTTCATTCCTCGGCGGCTATCGTAAGGTGGATGCTGCCATGCACGACGAGAGGATAAAGAAGTTTGTACGTGCCTTTATGGATGAGGATATCACGCCATACGTTCCGGCACCGGCAGATACCGACTTGGAAGAATACAAGCAGACACTTGTGGAGCGTTTCGGCAACCGCATGGTGAGCGACCAGGTGGCACGTTTGTGCTTCGACGGTGCAAGCAAGTTCCCTGTATATGTGATGCCTAATCTTGAAAAGATGATTGCCGACGATGCCGACGGCAAGCGTGTGGAACTGAAGCGTGTGGCATATCTCTTTGCTGCATACCGTCATTATCTGAAATACAAGACAGACGACAATGGTGAGGCTTTTGAAGTTGCCGACCCTTGGCTTACGGCTGCTGACTGGAAGCTCATAGAGAGCGATAATGTGACAGACTTCCTTGGTGTATCGGCATTTACCAGCACAGATATTAAGAGTGCCGCTGGCTTTGTAAGTCTATATGAAAGGATGTCGTCTGACATCAAGAATAGTGGTGCGATGAAGGTTCTTGAGGAAGAGATATTGTAAGCAGGGATTGTTATCTGGAATTCAAGGCATAGACCTTTGAATTCCAGATAGTGTAAAGCTTATTGTCTGTTTTTAACTTATAAATTGCTGAAAAATGAGAACATCAATATTAATAAAGACCGCCGGTCCGTTTCTGCTCCTAACATTCGTGTATTTTATTGTTGGATTCCTTACCACAGTAAACGGACAGTGTCAGGGACCATTGAAGATTGCATTTTTGAGTGATGTAACGGAAAACAAAAACTCCCTGGCTACACTTGTCTCTTTCTCTTTTTTCCTTGGTTACTTGCTGAACAGTTCAAAAACAGGACGAATGATAGACAGACTTGGATATAAGAAGACTCTTATGCGCTCAATGATAGTTATGGTAATTGGAGTCGCCTTTTATCTTGCCTCTGCGCTGTGTGCTGAATATTGCAGTGATGTGACGATTGGTATTGGAAGTGACATGGTGCCGATAGGCTATTTCGTTTTCTTGTTGGGTTCTTATCTTATGGGTACTTCTGCCGCAATGCTTCAGGTGGTGATAAATCCATACATAGCAGCATATCCTTTGCCCGGAACGCAGACAGTCCAACGAATGAACTTCACCTGTGCTGTAAATTCAATAGGCACTACTATAGCTCCGTTTTTTGTTACGGGAGTTATGTTTGCCGGAGTCTCTCTTGACTGCGTTTCTGCCAGCCAGCTGACATTGCCTTTCCTCGTAATGGTGCTTGTAATAGCATTCACCACATGGACGACATCAAAAGCAAATCTTCCGGATATTGAAGGAACAAGAGAAAATGCGTCAGACAAACCTCGGCGCAGTATATGGTCGTTCCGTCATCTCAAATATGGAGTTATCACCATATTCTTTTATGTAGGAACAGAAGTTGGTGTGGGGAATAATATGAATCTGCATGCTATGGATTTGATGAAGCAGGGGTACGATTGGTCGCCGGCTCTTCTTGCCACGCTTTATTGGGGAGGTTTCCTGGTAGGAAGAACTGTGTCTGCCGGATTGAAGAATGTTGCTCCGCGTCCGATGCTGATTACTGTTACGCTGGCAGCAATATCTCTTATGACAATATCGCTGCTTACAGAAAATCTATGGCTGATGGCTGCCGTGGGACTTTTCCATAGTGTGATGTGGAGTTGTATATTCACTCTTTCGGTTGACGGTTTGAAGGAATATACTTCAAAGGCTTCAGGTATTTTCATGATGGGAGTTTTTGGTGGAGCTGTTTTCCCAGTACTGCAAGGAATGCTTGCCGACAGTATGGGGTCATGGCAATATACATGGCTGTTACCTTTGTTCTGTGAGCTTGTCATATTGTGGTATGGCTTGATGGGATACAGAAAAGCAACAAAAGACCAAATCATATAATTCTATTACATTTTTGTTTATCACGATTTTAGTTTGTACCTTTGCGCCATATTCATATATTATGTTTAATATGACGGAAACTGTATGAGCGAATTACCTCACTTGATTAAAGACCTTGCACTAATCCTTGTCGTGGCAGGGATAGTGACAATCATCTTCAAACGACTCAAGCAGCCACTTGTCCTCGGATATGTGGTTGCTGGCTTTTTGGTAAGTCCCAACATGCCTTACACTATGTCGGTGGTGGACATTGCCGACATACATACGTGGGCGGACATCGGAGTGATGTTCCTGCTCTTCTCGCTGGGACTTGACTTCTCTTTCAAGAAAATACTCAAGATGGGGTCTTCGCCCATCATTGCCACGTGTGCCATCGTATTCTGTATGATGGCACTCGGCATGATTGTGGGCCACAGCTTCGGATGGGGACGTATGGACTGCATCTTTCTCGGAGGAATGCTTGCCATGAGTTCCACCACTATTATATATAAGGCTTTTGACGACCTCGGACTGCGGCAGCAACGCTTTGCCAGCATGGTGATGAGCGTGCTTATTCTTGAAGATATGCTTGCCATCGTGATGATGGTGATGCTGTCGGCATTGGCTTCTGGGGCAAACCTCGACGGCGGACAGATGGTGGGCAGCGTGGTGAGGATTGGTTTCTTCCTCGTGTTGTGGTTTGTGGTTGGCATCTTTGCTATACCGTGGCTGCTGCGCTCGTCAAGGACATTGATAAACAATGAGACGCTGCTTATCATCGCACTCGGACTATGCTGCGCCATGGCAGTCATCTCTACCAAGGTGGGCTTCAGTAGTGCGTTCGGTGCCTTCGTTATGGGTTCCATCCTTGCCGAGACGGTGGAGGCGGAGAAGATAATAAAGCTCGTGGAACCGGTGAAGAACCTCTTCGGAGCTGTGTTCTTTGTGTCAGTGGGTATGCTCGTGGACCCGAAGATATTGGTAGACTATAGTGTGCCGATTATGGTACTTGTGCTGACCATCCTTGTCGGACAGGCTGTGTTCGGCTCCTTCGGCTTCCTCATCAGCGGACAGTCTTTGAAGTCCGCTATGCAATGTGGTTTCTCAATGGCGCAGATAGGAGAGTTCTCGTTTATCATAGCATCGTTGGGGCTGTCGCTCGGCGTCATCGGTAACTTCCTGTATCCTGTAGTGGTGGCGGTGTCGGTAATAACAACGTTCCTCACACCATATATGATAAGGCTGTCAACACCGGCATACAACCGACTGGAGAAGAGACTGCCAAAGAACATCATACACATGCTGAACGAGCTGGCTATCAGCCATCCGTCGGCAGCTCCGCATGGAAACTGGCGCAGTCTTGTAGTGCAACTGACAAAGATAGTGGTGATATATTCCATACTATCCATTGCCGTGATAGCCTTGATGTTTACCGTTGCCCTTGTGCCGCTCCGACAGATGCTGCCACACTGGTGGGCGAATGCAGTATGCGGACTGGCTACGGTGCTCTTCATCTCCCCGTTCCTGAGGGCTATGGTGATGAAGAAGAACCATAGCGAGGAGTTCAAACAGCTGTGGAACGAGAGCAGGATGAACTATGCCGCACTTATAGCAACAATAGTGGTGCGCTTTATAATAGCCATGATGTTCGTCTTCTATATATGCAACTATCTGACACGGTTCACCAATGCCGTAATGATTGTCATTGCCGTGGTGGTGGTAATGCTGATGGTACTGTCGCGCAGACTCAAGAGGAGGAGCATCCGCATGGAGCGTATGTTCCTGCTCAATCTGAGGTCGAGAGACATCAAGGCGCAGGTGTATGGACATAAGCGTCCGCTATATGCCGGACATCTGTTGGACAGGGATATACATATCTCCGACTTCGACGTGCCGGAGGATTCTCTGTGGGCAGGAAAGACGTTGGAGGAATTGCAGCTGAGAAGCAAGTTCGGCGTTAACGTGAGCAGTATTCTGAGAGGCAGACAAAGGATAAACATTCCAAGCGGCGACGACCGTATATATCCTTGCGACAAGATACAGGTTATCGGCAGCGACGAACAGCTGACAGCTCTCAGCAAGGCGTTGAAGAACAACCTTCATCCCGAAGACCCGAACATAGAGAAGAGAGAGATGAAACTGAGACAGCTCGTAATCAGCGAAGACGGACAGTTCTTTGGAAAGACGCTCTCCGAATGTGGCATCAGGGATATCTACGACTGTATGGTTGTCGGTATGGAGGAAGGTGAGGAGAACCTGTCGATGCTCGCACCCAATCAGCGCTTCTATAAAGATGACACGATATGGGTGGTAGGAGAGAAGGAGAATCTGGAACGGCTGATGGAAGCAAACAGAACAAGGAAATAAAGAGTGAAGAATAGAAAAACTGGATATAGAAATAATGAATTTAACAACCAGGAAAACAAGAAAAGGAAATGAACTCTAAAATTAAAGGTACTATCTGCGGCATCTTCGCTGCCATAAGCTATGGAATGAATCCGTTTGGTGCATTGAATCTTTATCAGGAAGGACTGAATGTAAACTCGGTGATATTCTATCGCTACGGACTGGCAACGACAATCCTTGCCCTCATAATGTTAGCGCAAAAGAAATCGTTTGCCATAACCAGACGGGAATTTGCTGTGCTTTCGGTATTGGGAGTATTGATGGTCGTATCGTCGCTGACGCTGTTTGGCAGCTTTAACTTCATGGATGCAGGTATTGCCTCTACGCTATTGTTTGTATATCCCGTTATGGTGGCAGTGATGATGGCGATATTCTTCAAGGAGAAGGTGACGCCAATAACGGTAATCTCCAGTGCCCTTGCTCTTGGAGGAATCAGTCTGTTGTATAAGGGCGGCGACGGTGCCACACTGTCTACTGTCGGTGTGTTGCTCGTTATGGCATCATCGTTGACCTATGCCGTGTATATCATCGTGGTGAACAAGTCGGCGTTGATAATGTCGTCGGTGAAGCTCACTTTCTATGTATTGCTGATAGGCACGGTGTTGCTCCTTGCCTATTCGTTTATGGGAGAAGATACAAGGATTCAGCCGCTTACTACGGTGACGATGTGGGTGTATGCCATTGTGCTGGCTGTGTTCCCTACCATAATATCACTGATACTGATGGTTGTCGCCGTTCATAATGTGGGTTCCACGCCGACTGCCGTAATGGGAGCCTTGGAACCGATAACGGCAGTATGTATCGGAATCTTCGTGTTTGGTGAGGCTTTCACCCTACGTCTCGGCATCGGCATTATCCTTATCCTTACTGCCGTGATACTTATCGTGGCAGGAAAGTCGTTGCCTACACAGCATTTCACCTTCGTGTTCTCAAAGATAGGACATGTGCTGAAAAAGAAATGGAGATGGAAAAGCTAAGAAAAAATATCATTCTCGTTATGCAAAAAAAACTCTTTATAATCATACTTTTCATTGTTGCTACACTCCACTCCTTTGCCGCAACCGATGCTCTGTCGGCATGGCGGGCAGGAGAGAAGGTGACGTATAAGGAAGTCGTGGACTATGGCATTGACAAGTGCTTTATGGCGACAGCCATTCCTGACAAAGTATTTGCGAGGATGAAAGGAAAGACGTACAAGAAGAACTGTACGGTAAGGAGAGCGGATCTGCGATACGTCAGGGTGCTGCATTATAATCTCCGGGGAGAGATATGTATTGGCGAGCTTGTTTGCGACAAGGGAATATCGGGCGACTTGGTGGATATCTTCAGGAAACTCTTCAATGCCAAATATCCGATAGAGCGCATGGTGCTGATTGACAACTATGGAGCGGATGACACATGCTCTATGGAGGCAAACAACACATCATGTTTCAACTACCGTTTTGTTGCCGGCTCAAAGGTGTTGTCGAATCACAGCCGGGGTAGGGCGGTGGACATCAATCCGCTATATAATCCGTGTGTGGCAAAGAGGAGGAACGGTACGGTGAGTGTTGATCCGGAAAAGGGACGGCGGTATGCAGACCGTTCGAAGTCTTTCAGTTATAAAATAGAGAAAGGCGACTTGTGTTATCGCCTTTTCATAGAGCATGGGTTTATGTGGGGAGGAAACTGGAGAAGTAAAAAGGATTACCAGCATTTCGAGAAGAAATAAGATTCTTACTGTCTGTTTTCACCGAAGTATCTGTATTCGTAGTCGATGATACTGTCGGCAAGACTGATTCTCCTCACGTTCCTTGGAAATCTTGCCAAGAGTGAAAACATCCTTTCCCAGACGGAGTGGCACACGCATTATACATAGACTTACGACCCATAACCCATAGACTTATGACATGAAAGTCAGGGACTTACGGTATGAAAGTCAGGGACTTACGACATGAAAGTCAGGGACTTTTTTGACTGTAAAAGCCATGTCTCTGACTTGTCTTATTACGTTGTAAAGATACTAATTCTTTTTGCCGAAATTCAAGAAAAACAAGCAAATATTTCCATTTTCAACGTAAAAATATGAGATAATTAGGCTGAAATATAATTTTATTGGAGCGAAACATCGTTTTTTTATATGATTATTACACAAAAATCATTCATTTTTAATGGTAAATTAAACGATTCGTTTACATTTTATGATAGATAAATGACAGATATTGTAAATATCTATAAATCTGTCAGCATGTTATTTTGTTTATTATCAGAGTGTTACATGATAAAATGACAGAATGACAGATAAAAAACAAAAAATATTTTTCACGCGAAGATTATTCATAGTATTAATCTCCCGCAGATAACGCATCTGAACACAGATGATTTTCTCTGAGGACATGGAGATAAGTATTCTTCACACGGATGTTATTTTTGAACACGAATAAACCGAATCGAACGAATTTCCCATCCGGATAACATTTCTTCTAAATTGTTGCACAATTGTCTTTTAAAAGTGCAGAAAAGATGAATATTACGGATATTATTTGTAACTTTGCAAAAATGATTATAGTAGAACACGTATTATATTATGAAGAAGATTATTTTGTTTGCTGCCGCAGTTGCAATGCTTGCAGTATCTTGTCAGGAGAGTCTTGAAGACCGTGCGGCGCGAGAAGCACAGGAGTTTACAAGAAAGAACTGTCCGATGAAGTTGGGTAACGGAATAACTACCGACAGTATGGTCTTTGACAAGGCGACACTTACTCTTCATTACTGCATGACGATAAGCGGACAGGCTGACACTACGGCAATCCGGAACACCGACATAAAGAAGGACATGGTGGAAGGGCTGAAGGGTAACACCGCCGTGCGTCCGTATAAGGATGCAGGCTACAACTTCCAGTATACGTTCTATTCGGAGAAGCATAAAGGACTGAAGCTGTATGAAGTGAAAATAACGAAAAAGGATTATTCAACTAAATAAAACAAATACAAAAATGGCACAATTGGTTATCAACAACTACGACGAGTTTGCTGCTTATCTTGGCAAGAATCTCGGAACATCAGACTATGTGGAACTATCGCAGGAGCGCATCAATATGTTTGCTGACGCTACTCTCGATCACCAGTGGATACATGTGGACACAGAGAAGGCAAAGGAAGAGAGTCCTTACAAGACAACTATCGCCCACGGCTATCTCACGCTGTCAATGCTTCCATATCTGTGGAACCAGATTATCAAGGTTAACAACCTGAAGATGATGGTAAACTACGGTATGGACAAGATGAAGTTCGGACAGGCTGTTAAGTCTGGCGAGAGCATCCGCCTCGTCACCGACCTGCAGTCTATTGCCAACCTGCGTGGTGTGACAAAGGCTGAAATCAAGTTCCGCATCGAAATCAAGGAGTCTGGCAAGAAGGCGCTTGAGGGTGTGGCTACATTCCTCTATTACTTTGAGTAATCGGTAAATGCTCGATAGGGCGTACAGAAAAGCAATCCCTCTCATCGGCATCGTTGCCTTGATGAGAGGGATTGCTGTATATGTCAATGTCTGTGTGCCGGTTTGTCTCTTATTTAGTACCACTGCACGGCATTGCTGTAGCCGCTGCGTTTGTCGTATTTGAGAGCGTCGGTGAGAGTGGCAGCGTTGCATCGGAACGAGAAGTTGTATGATGTGTAAGGAGCGAGAACCACAGAGCAGCTCATGCTGAAGCAATGCAGGTCGCGTTGCAGCGAAGCTGTTGTCATGGACAGGTCGTGCTCCTCGAAGTCGTAGCCGGAAGAGAAGCTGATGTTCCAACCGTCGCTGATGCGTATGTTACCGCTGAAGTTCAGGTTCTGGGTGAACTTATACGGATAGCGCATGGTCTTCTTGTTGAACTTGCCGCTGGTGTTTTCGCGCATCGTAACTCCGTATCCGAAGGTTACAGACCAAGGGATGGAGAATCTCATGTATCCGTCTTCGTCGGTCTCAGCCTTGCTTGCCGACTTCTTCTTGGCTCCGTTCTGTGCCTTTATCATGTCGTCGTCGACGTTAGTCTCCACACCTGTGTCGTCGTCATCGTCGTTGTTCCTGTTGCGGTCGTTGTCGTCGCCGCCTCCGAAAAAGCGTTTTATCTTTTCCGGAGTGAGAGTATATGATATGTTCTGCGACATGCCTTGGAATCGTCCGAAGCGTCCTTTGCCCCATTCCGTATGGTTGCCTACGTACGGATTGCCGTTGGCATCAAGTTCATAGGCATAGGTGGCGAATACGGCATTCATGTTGAAGGTATAGTTCTTCCACCATTTCAGACGGATATTCATGGAGAGGTCGCTCCACGGTTTCTCCTTAGCCGCCGTGTTGTAAGACATGTTTGCTCCCAGTTCGTCGATGATGCTGAGTTTCTTGAAGCCGGTGGAGTCTTTGTCAGACTTCACCTTCATCTCTATATTGTTGGAGAGCGACATAGAGATGCTTCCCGTTCGTCCTTTACCCGGCACGCCGAACATACCGCCGCTGTAGGGAGAATACTGTTCGAGTGTGACATTGCCCTGGGCATCGGTCTTCTGGTATGTCTCATAATATCCGTAGCGGCTTGTGCCGAAGTCGGGAGCATAGCTGTAGGATACCTGCGGAGTGATGACGTGGCGTATAGCTTGTATCTTGTCGCCGAATATCTTTCTGCTCGGAACCCAGAAGCCATACAGCTTGGTGGATGCGCTGACGCTCATCGACCAGTTGTAAACGTTGTAGAAGCCGTATGTGGTGTCTCTTACAACGGTCTGTCTTTCAGCGTCCCAACTCTGCATCACCTTGTTTGTATACATACGGTCGGTGAAGTTCACCGACGGGTTGATGTTTATATAATTAAATAAGGTGAAGTTTCCGTTGATAGGAATGCTGTGCTGCATACCGTTGCGCCAGTCCTTTACGATGTTCGACTTCATCAGCAGGTCTTCCTTTGTGTCGATGCTGTTGCGGAGGCTACCTGTATAGCTCAATGAAATCTTCTCGTACCAACGTTCCTTGCCGACCATTCGCTTGCGCTTGAAAGGATAGAAGCGGCTTACGGAGATGTTGAGGTCTGGCAGCGTGAGGGCTATGGTGGAGTCGCGCATGTTCTGGTTGAGGTTTGTCGTTCCGCTGATGGTCATGCCTAAACTTGAGAATGTGGTAGTCCAACTGACACTTGACGTTCGTGTGCTTTGTGTCAGCGACTGTGGGTTATACATACTCGTCAGGTTGTTGCGCTCATAGCTTGAAGTGGCGAAGTTTACGCTTGCCGACAGCGAGCTGAAGGGGTTGGCCTTGGCATCCTGTCGGTGGCTCCATTGAATCTTGAAGCTCTCCTGCTCGGTGAAGTCCGGCATTCCCTTGTCGCCATTCTTCGTGTCCTGATAGCTGAAATAGAAGCTACCGTTGTATTTATATCTCTTGCGGTAGTTGCTTGCCGCAGAGATGCCCCATGAGCCCTTGGTGTAAATCTCGCCTAAAAGCTTGAGGTCCCATTTGTCGCTGATGGCGAAGTAGTAGCCACCGTCGCGGAGATAGAAGCCGCGGGCGTTCTCATCACCATAGGTAGGCATGATGAATCCGCTGGAATAGCTCTTTGAGAATGGGAAGAATCCGTATGGCACAGCCAGCGGCAGCGGCACGTCGGCAACTACAAGATATGCCGGTCCGAACACCACATCCTTGCCAGGGCGCACCTTAGCCCTTGAGAGGGCGATGTAGAAGTCAGGATGCTCAGCGTCGCAGGTGGTATAGCGTCCGTGCTCAAGAAACAGCTCTCCCTTGTCGTTGCGCTTTGAGCGCAAGCTGGTAAGGAAACCGTCTTCCTGTGCCGTATATACGTTGTTGATAAATCCTTTCTTTGTTTTGAAGTTGAAGGCTATCGTGTCGCTGTCGTATTGCGTCTCGCCCATCTTGAACACCGGTCTGCCCTGCAGGGCACCTGTGGTGTCTCTCGTTCCTGTGGCATGAACGAGACTGCTGTCCATATTCATTGTTATGTCAGCACTCGTAAGGTTCATGTTCTGATAGTTGACGTTGGAATTGCCGTATAGGAAGGCGAGTTTGTCGGAGGCACGATATACCATAGAGTCTTCTGCCGCAAACTTCACCGGTGCGTCTACGCCGGTAGACTTAGCCCTGTTTATGCTGTCAAGACGTATGGAGTCGTCCACCTGTTTGTTGTGTCGATAGATGGCGAGGGCAAGCGAGTCCATAAGAGTAGTATCGGGTTCGTTGTTGTCCGCTACGGGTATGATGGAATCTTGCCCCAGCGTGTCGGCGAGGGCTATGGAGTCTTTGTTCGTTTTCTGTCTCTTGTCCTTCCTTGCCGCCGGCATGTAGGCGCCCGCAACGACAAGGATGAATGTCAAGAGCAATATGATTATAGTGGATTTCTTTCTCACTTTATCGTTATGAAATGCAATGTGTTCTTTTCCTGTAAACCGCTACTGCTGTTTGTTATAGAGCAATATGGACTGCAAAATTACTCTTTTTACTTCTAATATCCGCTATGTGGCGGTTTTTTATGTGTTATTTTAACGTTTTCTTCCTGTTCGTAATGTTACGCACATCAGCTCTGTTGTTTGGAGGATGGCTGTCGTACTTCCTTGAAATGCTGTTTGGGCTATATAAGAAATCCCCGGCAGACTCATCGGGAGAAAGCCGGGGATTGACGCATATTATATATTCTCTATTAAGTTTCTGTCAAGTCAGCGACTTGACATGTTGTCTATTCTATTTGGCAACAGAGGTCTTGTTCTTGAATCTGTTGTGTATATTTCTGAAGATGCTCTTCTTGGTGCTTCTTGTGGCTGACGCTCTCTTGGCTATAGCCTTCGGTGTGGTTTTCTCAACGTTGTCGTAAGCTATGTATCCGCTTGTCATGCCTGTATATCTATATACTGTGCCGTCGTTATTTGTATAGTATATGCAGTCGTAATAACGCTCTTCAGTTCCTTCATCGTCCTTGCTTATATAATCTACGCCGGACGGTAACAGAGACGGACCCTTGCCCATGTAGCCGATGCAGAACAGGGCACCTAAGAAATCGTTATCGTCGACGCTCATGAAGTTTGGTATATACTGGAGTGTTAAATTTTTCTCTGCGTTGGTGTAGTCGTAGATGTATGTTTCCACGTCTTTCTCGCCGTCTTCAACAAATGTGTATACGGCCTTTATGAGCTTGCCGTCGTTCCATGTGAAGACATAGTCGAACGACGAACTGTATTTCTCCTTGTCTCCGTCTTCGATATAGACACCGGAACCGCTGCCTTTCATTCTTGTTATGTTGCCGTTGCCGTTGTAGCTGACGCTAATTTTGCCGGTTCCATGTTCTTCGTCTTCCTTGCCTTCGTAGTCGTATTTGTTGGAGAGACTGGTAATGTAACCGCCGCTGTTGGTGTGTATATTGCTGAAAACGTCTTTGTCGGAATATCCGTTACCGCTATTTATCTGTGTGATGGTAAATGGGTTGTAGCTAACCTCGTACGAATCACTTGTACTGCCGAATGATGCCAGTGTACCGTTGTCGTTGTAGCTGTATCTTATATTGCCAACCTCTGTGATGCGCATCTTCTCGCCTGTTTTTGTTTCTATAACGCCAGCTGCAGTGTTTCCTGACCCGGAACAGTTGCAATCGTCATCGTCACTGCTGCATGAAGTGAAGCTTGTAGTAAGGGCAAGTGCTGTAGCTACGGCTAATCCCATATTTGCCAAAGTCCTACTGTAATTATAAAAATTCCTTTTCATGTTTGTTTTATTGTTTTTGGGTTAATAAAAATTCACTATCTTTATGATGTAATTATCTGTTGAAATCACAGCACAAAGATAGTGAATGTCTGTCAAGTAGCCAAATGCTTTTTTCCGTTTTATGGAACAAACGGCTCTATACGTGGAACAAACGGTTGAAATTAGGGTTTAAACGTTCAAAATATATTTGTCTCTACTTTCGCTTCAACCGTTATAGTATTCCTTTTGTTTTTGATATAGTGTACCTTTTGTTTTCACTTCTTTTATGATAAGAAGTCTTTATTTTTTCTTTTTGTTGTCTACCATCTTAAATATACTTGTCGTGTCTCCGCTTTTCTTGAAGAAGAAATAATGTTCTCCGCTTCCTACTTTCATCCGGAAGCTACTTCCGATGACGATTTCTGCATCGCAGCCGACAGGAATCTTTGCATATAGACCATTGTCGTTGAATGTTACTTCTACCTTTCCGTAGAGCGTGGTTGTAGAACCTTTTACGCATGTCATGTCGCCCACGAGGGTAGGGGAGATGAGCAGATGGCGCATACCGTTTGTTCCAGGCATGTTCTGTATGCCGGCAAGACGCTTGAAGAACCATTCGTCAATCTGTCCCATCATCAGGTGGTTCCACGATGAACCCTGGCGTGGGTCCCACTGTTCGGTAAGTGTTGTTGCTCCCTGCTTTATCTGGAAGCCATAGCCCGGTGTCTCATAGTGGTTGAGCATCTTGTAGAGAAGTTCGTCCTTGTTGTTCAGGGCGAGTGCCATGAAGAGGTAGCGGTTGCCCACATCGCCGGTGGTAAGGCGGTTGCCATGCTTCTCTATGTCGGCAATCAGCGACTGCAACACTTTCTCTTTGTTCTCGCCCGTAATGCCGAGGAACAGCGGCAGGGCATTGGATGTCTGACTACCTGTGCCGTAGCAGCAGGAGTCCGGTTTATAGAACTCCCTGTTGAAGGCTTCCACCACCTTATTATATAATGTGGAATATTTCGTCTCGTCTGTCTTGTTGCCCACCATCCTTGCGGCGCAGGTCATCAGCTTGAGGTCGTAGATGTAATGTGCTGTGGCAACAAGAGGAATAGGGGTGTTATGGCAGAAGCCCGACTTGCCGCCTTCCACCACGTCGTACCAGTCGCCCAGTCCGTGGCTCACTATGCCGTCTTTGGAGCGGCTCGTGAGATAATCCACGTAGCGGCACATGGCATTGTAGTTGCGTGTGATGATAGTGCTGTCGCCATACTGCTCGTAATACTGGAACGGCATGATGATGAGCGTGCTGCCCCATTCGGGAGAGTCATCGAAGAGGTTGCCGAACGACACATACTGCGGAGCCGTGGTCGGCACCATGCCGTCGCTCTTCTGTGTGTCGGTAATGTCGCGGATTATCTTCGGACAGAATTGTGTCATGTCGAAATTGTAGAACAGACTCGGTCCGACGAGATGGTCCTGTTCCAGCCAACCAAGCTTCTCGCGGTGAGGACAGTCGGACATTACGCTCTGCATGTTGCTCCTCTCCGCACGCTCTATCAGACGGTGGGTCTGTGTGAAGATTGGGTTGGAACATTCAAACGACGAGCCTTCTTCGGCAGAGTTGTAGATGAAGCAGCTCTGCAGATTAGATATTACGGGCAGTCCTTCTGGGTTTGGCTCGCCTTCGAGCACGGCATCCTCCACCTGTATGTATCTGAAGCCGTAGTAGGAGAAGCGTGGATGCCACGTCTCTGTGGTGTCGCTGCCTATGGTATATTCATAGTAGTGCTGGCGACCCGTCTGCCGTTGGTCGCACACGCCCTGCTTGTTCAGGTTTTCCGATACGAGCATTGTCACCTTCTGTCCCGGTCTGCCCTTCACCTTTATCTCCGGGAATCCGGCGAGGTTCTGTCCCATGTCGGCAATGAAGGTATGTGGCGACACCGTGCGCTTGGTCTTTTCCGATGCCGAAGCCACGGAGTCGGCAGGCAGATAGTTCCATGCCTTGATGCCGAAGCGCTCCATTATCTTTATCGGCTGTGCGGTCTGCGGTTCAAGAATGCCTCCGGCACCTTCCACAAGTACGGCATTCTTCCATGCCGAATCGTCGAAGTGCGGCATACAGGCTTTGCCCTGTACCAGACGGGCATCGTACGACTCGCCGCCGTAGATGCTGTTGAAGGTGACGGGACTGAGAGCGTATTTCCATGAACCGTCGCTCACGATGGTCTTGCTCGTGCCGTCGCTATAGTTTATCTCCATCCGCATTGTCATCTGCGGCGCACCGAAGCTGGTCATCAGCTTGCTGTATCTGTCGCCTCGCTGAACGTTGAAGAATCCGTTGCCGAGGAGCACGTTTATCGCATTGCCATCCTTGTTTAGCAGAGAGGTAACGTCGTAGGTGTTGTAATAGATAGTCTTGCTGTATTCGCTGCATAAGGGGGCAAACATGCTGTCGCCCACTTTCTTTCCGTTGATGAGCATCTCGTAGTGTCCCATGCCGCTGACGTATACTACGGCATCGGTAATGGTCTTCCCTCCATTGGAGAACTCCTTGCGCAGGATGATGCTCTTGGAGGAGAGCGTGTCTACGGGGTTCCATTTCTCAACGAAATAGTCTTTCTTGAATTCAGCGTTCGAGAAGCGGCCCTCTGGAAGCCTGGCGTCTTTCCTTGTTATGGCTCCTATCCATTGGCTCTTGTCCATCTCGTCGCCAATGATGCGTATGGCTTGCGCCTGGCTCCATTCCGACGGTTTGCCGGATTTGTCCCACACCCTTACCTGCCATAGGTAGCCATGCCTGTTAGGTGTGAGGGCTGGGGTGGAGATAAACTGGCTGTCCTTGGATTTCTTCTTGCCGGAGTCATAGACCTGTCTGCCGGTGATGTTCTCCTTTATTATAAGCTGGTAAGCCTTCTGATAGTCGTTGTTCACGTCGGATGTCATTTGCCATCCGAAGCGCACATCGCCCTTGCTTACGGCAAGTCCTTTCTGATAGTTGCAGGTAGTTTGCGTAATGGTGATTTTTGCTTCAGCTTGCAAGGACGCAAGTGCAAGCAGAGCTAATGTTATATGTCTCATGTCTTTATTCGTTTTCAATTATTGTTCCGTTTTTTATTTCCGCTTCAACAGTCCTGCCGCCGGTGGCTTTCAGACGGAATTTGGCATTGATGTTCTTTGGCCATGCCGGGAAGAGCAGCAGTCCGCCGTCGGGTTTCTCCTGCAGCAGCATCTCCTGCAAGCCAATCATCGACGCACCGCCCTTGTTGCAGTCGGGAGCCCAGTCGTAGCCTGGGTCCCAGAAGGCAGGAAAGCGGTAGGGCCCGTCGGCGAGTTTCTCCTGGTTCAGCTTGAAGGCTTCGTCGGTTAGTCCGAGGCAAGCCGCCCAGATGTTGTCCTGTTTCCATCCCTTTGTGGAGTGCATCTCCACGGCGTGCGGGTCTTTCAGGTAGGTGTTTCGTGCAATATGCAGATTGTCTCTGCCCATGCCATAAACTCTCCACGGAAAGACGGGATAGAGCTGTGGCGTCTCTATGTTCTGGATTCTTGCCCATACGATGGCAGGGGCGATACATGTGTCGCCCTCTATTGTGCGTAGTGGGATAGGGGGGATGCGCGAGAGGAAGTTGTTGAGGCTGTCGCCTTTGTATTCTATCCATTGTTCCGCCACGGTCTTCAGTGCGGCAATTACGCTCGACGGGTTGTATGCCATCTTGTAGGTCTCGCAGCCCGACGATGGGTAGAGCATCAGTTTCCCGTCGGCGTTGAGCGGCTTTACGCCAAGCTTTTTGGCTATGTACTGGTAGTGCTCGTCGAAGAAGATGAGTGTCTGGCGTATCAGCGGTTCATATTCCGCGATGTCCATGCCGCTGTATTTATGTGCCTGCATTATCATGGAACAGAACTCAAGAGCCGTGTCCCACTGATATTCCAGCCATGCGTTGCGGTCCATGCCCGGGTCGTCGCCGGGTTTGTGCTTGCCGTATTCGGTGGGGTTGGGCAGTCCGCAGTTCTCTATCTGTTCGGAGAATGATGCCCCGTCGTGGTTCCAATAGAACTTTGTACGCCTTGTGGCGTTGGGCAGCATCCGCAGATAGGTGTCGAACTGTGCCTTCATCATATCCGTGTCGCCGCTCTTGAGCATCGGCCAGTATACGAGGCGCTGGTTCTGCGCCGTCATGGTGCCGCCGCCCCACTTGCGGAAGTCGGGAGTGAAGGGGCTTTTCGGGTCGGCATATACGGGGTCGAAGGTGAAGAGCGAGCCGTTGAACTTCGTGGGATATTCGCCGTAGGCGTTGCAGCCGAGCATATAGCGGAAGAGTTCATAGTTGCGTGCCATTGCGGCTCCTTCGCCTTCGGCTATGATAAAGCTGCGCTGCCAGAACTGGTGCCACCACTTGGTGCTCTGTGCTTTTGATTTCTTTGCCGACAGGGCGGTGCCTGCTGTCTCGCCGGTATAGAGGTCGATGCTGACGGTGGCTTGTCTGATGCCGGTGGCGCTGTAGTGCCATGCCTTGTAGTCGGTGGATGCGTAGGTGCCTGTAGAGGTGCCGGTGAATTTGAAGCCGGGCATGGTGATGCTTCCGCCGAATGTCTTTCCGCCTATGGGGTTATATAACTCATCCTTTATGGCGTCGAGTCCCTCGCGGCTTACGGTATAGTCGAATACTGTATAGCTGCGGTTCGTGTGCCAGAAGTCAATACTGCTTTTTGCTGCCTTGATGGAGTCGGCAAAGGTGGTGCAGTCGGCAGGTATGTTCCATTTGTAGGAGCCTTGCTGACATTCGGCTTTGGTCACGGGGCGGTCTTTGTATCTCCACGACTCGTAGCTCAGTGTGGCGTCGGCTTTATGTGTAGCGTTCATCTCCACAAACACCTTCGGCTGGTATACGTCAGCCCAGAGGCGGATGCTGATGCCTTTACCTTTTATATATATAGCACCGTCGTCGAGACAGAGTCGCTGTTCGAAGTCGGTGCCGCTGAACGGTTGTCCTTTTATGTTCAGACGGAAGCGTCCTGCCTTGAGCAGAGTGTTGTTCTCGTCGAGCATTCCGCTTTTGGAAACATAGAAGAGTATGTCGCCGTTCTCCACCCACACGTTCATTCCCACATCGTGACCGCCGCAAGGCATCGAACCGGATGAGTTCTGGCTCTGCGTGGTCCATACGTAGTCCTTGGGCTTGTAGTCGGCAACGGCTTTTCCGGCATACATGCTTGTGTATGCCAGTAGTCCGCACGATGCTGCAATAGCCCTCGTAAATATTCTGTCTGTTGTGATATTCATCTGTCGTTGCTATATTGGATAGTATTCTGTTCTATATAAAGACGTTTCACAATGTCTTTTGTAATGTTTGACTACAGACGAACATTAGGTTCCGCTATAATGAATCTTATTCGTGCGGAATTTTGTGTATAAATATACGTTATGAGAAGTCTATTGCGAAGATGCTGAATTGTACAGAAAGCTCGCATAGAACAGAACTTGACGCAAGAACAACTTGGTGAGCGTATCGGAGTGAAAAGAGCGCAGATTTCCCGATTGGAAAAAGGTTATAGTATAACTATTCCAACTATGAGAAGAGTGTTCAAGGCATTGGGTGTAGTAACTGCAACCATTGACTTGGGAATTGCAGGGAAAGTCGCACTATGGTAGTTTTTATAATGCAATTATAATAATTCTGTGAATGAAGTTTCCTTTTGTAATTAAACGCAAGAAAACTTCATTACACGGAATATTATGACTTTACTCGCTTGATAATTTGTAAGCGTATCTGCGATGCTAGTAGATACGCTTACAATCCACCACAACCAGAAAACAAAGAAGCTATTCTTTTGGGCATATATATAAATCTCTTTATTGCTTTTTCGTATCGTTTTCTTTTTCTTCACTAAACGCCTTAATCTCGTCAGCAAGAACTTTCTGTAATTTCTCTTTCGGTACTATCAGTTGATAATCCGCCACTCCGATAGGCTTTCCCATATCTTCAAGTGCGAGTTCCACCTCGACACGGTCTTTCTCCGCACAAAGAATGATGCCGATAGAACGGTTCTCGTCTGCACCACGTTCAAGGCGGTCAAGCAGAGACAGATAATAGTTCATCTTTCCTGCATACTCTGGTCTGAAAGCTCCTATCTTCAAGTCAACAGCTACAAGGCAGCGCAGTCCACGATGGAAGAAAAGCATATCAACCTTACTTTCTTTGCCATTGTATTCCAGCACATGCTGGTTTCCGATGAATGTAAAGCCACTGCCGAGTTCCATAAGGAAACGTGTGATGGCTTTTACCAAGCGGTCTTCAAGTTCAAGCTCCAAAATGGGACTTGTGACACCTAAGAAACCGAGATTATAGCTACTGTTAAACACTTCGTTGGCATACTGCGCTTGTTCGGCAGGAAGAGTGCGGTCGAAATTGTTGTCTACTCGTGCCAATGCCTGTGTCTCATACATTTTGAGTTTAATAGCATTGAGAAGCAAGTCGCGATTCCAGGCTTTGGTTACGGTTTCCTGCGCATAATAGAGCGTAGCTTCATCATTCAGTCCCTTGCTCAACAGCAGCAGATTATGCGACCACGGCAAAAGTGCTACGCTCCGTAGCACTTTCTCATCATGCCCAGCGTAACGCTCATAAAATTTCTTCATGTTCCAAAGTTGACGTGACGAAACACCCATCTTTGGATAGCGTTCTTTCAGGTCTTCCGATAGTCTTTTTACTACACTATCACCATACCCACTTTCAATCTTGCGTTCATGAAGCATTTGACCAATCTCCCAATAGGCAGTAGAGACATAGCCATTGACATGTCGGGCTATTTCTGTCCGTGCGTGCTCAATTACTGCGACAGCGTGTCGCAGTATTTCTGCATAATCACCACTCCCTATTGAGAGCTTGTTGTCTTTATTGTCTGTTGCCATTTTATCAGTCTATATTATCTTCCCTGAGAAGGTCTGTCACTTCCACTTCAAGCAGTTTGGCTATCTTCATAAGATTACCCAAATCTGGCTGACAAGTATTGGTACACCATTTTGATATGGTTGTTTTATCCTTTCCCAGTTGTTCACCAAGCCATTTGTTCGTTTTCTTTTTTTCAGCAAGAACAACTTTTAGCCTGTTTAATTCTTTATTTGCCATATTCAGATGCGAATTTGAATGCAAAGGTAATTATAATACTTCACAATTCCGCATAAACACAGTAACATTTACGCATATTTAGCAACTTGATGAAAAATACTCACCACAAGTTAAGTCTACATTTCACTCGTTGTACGGTACTTACTCCTTTACCACTCAACTTCGCCACATCCCGAATGGAATACCCCTTACGGAGCAAACTTACTACTTCTCTATATTCGGCTTTCATCTGTTCTGTCGTTTTTACAGAGCCTACCTTGAGTCCGAGTTATCCACCTTTCTCTATATACCGATTCCGTCCTGACTGCAATCGGAATGAGATATAATAGATACCATTTCTGTAGTAAACTTGACAATGTAATTCTTCCTGATGGATTGGAATCTATAGGTTCTGATTATATCTATTCTGATGCAAGTAGCTTTGCTAACTTTGCCGTAATTCTCAGTCCGAGAGCAAGCTCTCTTTCATCGACTTACAGCAAACAATGTGGCAGAGCATGCTCTGCTTCCTGAAAATACAGTTGGGCGATAAACATTAAAAACCAAGCGGATAGACAAGTATAAACAAGTTGATGTGTAAACAACACGTGAGAGCATAAAAACTCATGGGCTGCAATGTTTTTTATGTTTATCGCTGTATATATTTTCCGATTGGCACATCGTGCCAATGCTTAAAATTCAGATAAGGCAGTAGAGAGCTTGCTCGCTTAAGGCTTTGTCTGAATTTGAAGCAAGCCGTGGACTCGGAAAATATATACGGTGTTTTTAAATGTTTTTGTATAAGCATTGGACAGAATCTCCTGTTTACATCACTCCAAATCTTCCTATATATATGGGCATCTCTGTTTTTTTTATAGAGACAGAGGTGTCCCTGTCATTTTTTTATAAACATCAAAAATATACACCTATTATGTCAAGAAACAAGAAAACATCAGACTCGTTATTTTCATTCATGAACCATCTCGTCGCCCTGTTGATGAAGAACGGGCAATACCGCACCTCGCAGCATTACAGGGCAACCCTTAACAGCTTTAAGCGATACCGTGACAACAAGGACATTGCCCTAAGAGAGATAGATGCAGAAGAGATGCGCTCGTATGAGGCATACCTGCATCATACGGCGAAGGTATGTAGCAACACCAGTTCCTTCTATCTTCGCATCCTCCGTGCCACCTACAACAAAGCTGTGGTAAAGGGACTTACGCCACAGCAGCATCCGTTCGCAGATGTCTATACCGGCATTGCCAAAACAGTCAAGAGAGCCATACCCGCAGAGACAGTCAGTCAGATCAGACATTTGGAGTCAGTCACCCGTCTTACCCCGGAAGAAGAGATGGCGAGAGACACCTTCCTGATGAGTTTCTATCTGCGTGGCATCTCGTTCATCGACCTTGCACATCTCCGCAAATCCGACCTCAAGGACGGTTATCTTCATTACACCCGAAGCAAGACCGGGCAGCGCCTCACCATCCGATGGGAGAAGGAGATGCAAGACCTGTTGGAAAAGTATCAGGCGCAGACCGTCTCCTTACCTTATCTCTTCCCGTTCCTTGTTGATGATGGAAACAAAAGTCAGGATAATACCATTGACAGAATGCAGGAAGAAGTGCGCTTATATCATAATGTTGAAGCGCGTATCTCCTACCATCTCAGAAAGTTAGGTGCCAAGATAGGTGTCAAGGGCAAGCTCACCCTCTATGTCGCCCGCCATTCCTGGGCAACGGCAGCAAGAGACAACCACGTCTCAATCTCCGTCATCAGCGAGGCATTGGGGCATCATTCCGAAATCACCACACAAATATACCTCCGCTCAATCAAAAGCTCGGAAGTGGATGATGCCAACGCCAAAATATTAGCAGCCCTATAAACCACAAAAAATGAATAAAAAAGGATTTTACAGAAATAAGAACCAAAATGAACCAATCTTCTGAATCTCTACATAAGAGATACAAAAACTCACTGCAAAATTATGAAAAATGTTGGAAATTAGCAAATTATGCTTGTAAAAAAATAATATTGCTCTACGAAAATCATCTTTTTTTTCAGTATTCATTTCGGACACAAACTGATAAATCGTTGATTAAACGACAGTTCTCGGTTTGTCTGTATCTCTTATGTAGAGATTCAGAAGAAGTGGAATGATTTAGGGAAGGGTTTTTAAGACAAAGAAATCGGACAGCTAATTATTCCAAGGGTTGCAGACTATTACGCTCTTGGGTCAGGAGTACGTCTGTGATTAGAGGTTTCCGCTATCGGAAATAGACTGACCAACCCTTTCTTGCCAAGTGTTTTGAAGCATTGTTTCACGACACGGGGGAATGAGAATTACACCCTGACCGCAAATCAAAAAAAGAACAATGGCACAGCTAAACAAAGGGATGAATTGGTATGCATTCAAGATTTTTTTTGGGAAAGGAAAGCCTGTCAAAGCTTATTTCGTTGCCAATGGGATAGAATACATTTATGATGTGAAAAAAGACTATTGGGATAAGGATAAGAAAAAGAGAATAGTTAAGGAAGTTCCAATAATGCCATCTCTCATTCTTTTTCGTACCACGAAAACAAAAGCCATAGAGATTGAACGCAAGTTTCTCAATAAAGTGATGCTCTATCGCGGTAAGAATTCCGAGAACCTGAAAGAGCCATCAAAAATATCAGAACGCGAAGTGGAGATCTTCAATATCGTTGTAACTTCTGGTGTTGAAGGACTTGATTTTTACGATGAGTATAATCCGAAGTTTGTCAAAGGCGATAAGTTCAGAGTCATTGGAGGTCTTTTAAAAGGAGCGGAAGGCTATGTCGTTCGTATCAAAAAAGACCATAAACTATATGTGAGTATCAAGGGGTTGTGCGCAGTCACGACAGGATATATTCCCAAAGCATTCCTACAGAAAATAGAATAGGCTATACGGAAATTAACCCCACGGATGATAAATCATGTCTCCCACAGATTGCACTCATACGGATAATTAATTTTATTCTCCCACAGATTCCGCAGATTCACACAGATTTATTCCTGCGGACTACACATCCACTCATCTGCAAGCAACTGTTGCCCAAGCAACAGAAAATCTGTGAAAATCTGTGCAATCTGTGGGAGACTTTATCTAAAGAGATATTTCCTAAAGAATATCATCCCCACGGATAATTAATCTCCCACAGATGTCAGATGAACACAGATTATTTCCATGCGGACTACACATCCACTCATCTGCAAGTAACTGTTGCCCAAGCAACAGAAAATCTGTGAAAATCCGTGCAATCTGTGGGAGTATAAAAACATCTATCCGTGTGCAAAATTAAAGAAAACAATTATTAATCCGTAGCAATCCTCAGAAAATCATGAGAAAGATCGATTTAATCGTCATCCACTGCTCTGCCACCAGAGCCAACCGTACATTCACCGTCGAAGCCCTCGAAGCCTGCCACAAGGCGCGTGGCTTCAAGACCACCGGCTATCACTACTACATCACCAAAGACGGCACCATCTACCCCTGTCGTCCCGAGGAGATGGTCGGTGCCCATGCCAAGCGTTACAACGCCCACTCAATAGGTATCTGTTACGAGGGCGGCTTGGATGCCAGCGGCAACCCTGCCGACACCAGGACCGAAGCCCAGAAGCGCAGTCTGTTAGAGCTATTGAAGAGTCTCTGCAAGGACTATCCCCATGTTGAGATTGTCGGTCACAGGGACCTCCCCTGGGTCAAGAAGAGCTGTCCCTGCTTTGATGTAAAGAAGTGGCTGAAACAAGTAAACTTCCACATTTAGAAGAAATCAGTAAAATTTCAGCCCATGATTCCATCCCAATCCGTAAGCCAATCAACTTACAGATTGGGATTTATTTTATATATCCCAACAAGTCAAGCGAGCAATTACTTTGCAAAAGGACTCTTTCCTCCATGTGCTTTCAAATTAGCAGTTGAACGAACCAAGATTTTCTCCACATCAGCAAATGACATTCGCAAAGCCTTTCTTTGTGGATTGCGTTCATTTTCCTCAGCCTCACGAACAAAACGTTCAGCAGTCTCACCTGTAAGAACAGGAATGCTTCTTATCTCTAATACCATAATCTTCTCCTTTTAAACGTTTAAAGCCTTTTTGAATATGCAAAGATTGTGCAAATCGAACGCAGAACGACAAGCTTGCTTGATTGTTATGCTGAGATGCCGCCAATCTTATGCAAACACTTTGCCAACGAGTGCAAAGAGAGCTTTACTCTCAATTTGCCGAGTGCAGCTAAGTGTTATGCAAAAATACATTTTTTCTCCGACACATCCAAGCATCTCACCGATTTTTAAGTTCCATGCTCCCACGGATGATTCTCTTGTATCCCACGGATGATTTATTTTATCTCCCACAGATTCCGCTGATGAACACAGATTTTCCTCCGGCTCATTAAATATCATAGGACCCTCACGATTCGGACAAACCAGTCCTCCCCGCTTTAGGGGAGCTAGAGGGGGTCGGTAATATCCCAATGTTCCGTATGGAAAATAATCTGTGCCTATCTGTGCCATCTGTGGGAGACTTTATCTAAAAGAGTTTTTTTCTAATGAATATCATCCCACGGATGAAAGCAGGTTCATGCGTCAGCCGTCAAAAACCAAGACGGGGGCTCTGATACCCACGTCTACCTTGATGTCCGAGCGACGAGAGGAGTGGTTTACATCCCCTCTACCATGAGGGGAGAGGGGCTTGGGGAGAGCGGTGGAGCCCTCCTTCAGGGTAAGGAGGGACAGGGTGGTTTTCGAAACTTTCATATTTAGAATCCCTTCCAATCCCAGTCCGTAATCCCATCCCTTACAGATTTGGATTTTTCTTTTCTTTCAACAGTAAATCAATGAATTCTTTAATTTTCAACACGAAAATCTTTGGAAAATTAATCTCATTCAAAATTTTAAAATGAGCATCATTACTGACGATACAACTTGCACCAGCAATAAATGCACAATCCACAAACTTATTGTCATCTTCATCAGCTTGTATCAAATGCATCTTATAATATGGTGTAACAAATTCTACATTCGATTTGCTCAGTATTACAGAAACGACATTACTTGCAATTTCAGGAGTAGTCTTTTGTGATAATATTTCCAAATACTCTTCCACAATCTCATTTGTTACACACAGCGTCAACTTACCTTTCAAAAAATCATCCCAAATTGTGCGATAAGGACTGATTTTTGGAAGACTCATCAACAAACAATTCGTGTCAAGTACTATCTTTCTCATTTGCAAGAAGTACGTAAATGTTCCTTTCCCCATTCCTCAATGGTGTCGAGCGTAATTTTTCCGCTATTACACAAAGCATCCAACCCTGCATCAGCTTTTTGGGCGAAATACTGTGAAATTGCATTTTCTAAATTATCCAACTGCTGTGGCGTCTTTATAAAAGACATCATGTGGAGTATCCTCATCTGTGCTGGATTAAAAACAGTCTGTTCCATAATTTTCCTTCTTCTTTAAACGTTTAACGAATTCTGACTACAAAAATACATTTTTCCCCTCACACCACCAACTTTCTTTTACTATTTTAACGCAAGAAAGCGCAAACGGAAAACGATAGGTTGGGATAATTTTAGAAAATGTCACTATGTGAACCAGTATCAATAAGAACTAAAATCAGTTCTTTGTCATTTTGTTTCCACACTAAAAGCCAATCAGGAGTGAGATTACACTCCATACATCCCTTATAGTTACCCTTTAAGGGATGCGGCTTATACTCCTTTGGCAATTCTCCTGTATTTGCCAAAATACCCAAAGCTGTTTTGAAAAGTTCAGGATTCAAACCTCGTTTCATACATTTTTTGAATGACTTTTTAAACAAGGTTGAATATTTTACAGTATATTTCATTAATCCGTAAGACTTTTCATTAATGTGTCCAAATCATTTGTCTCAAACAGCTTTTCGTTCTCGGCAGCCTTCAACGCATTATCAAGATGAGAAACTTTATTCTCATTTCTCTTTGCTATCCATCCAAACTTATGGATTAGAGACTCAAAAAGTTCTAAATCTCCAATGGGGACTTTTAATGGCGCAACCGACAAACCCTGTGGGGAGGGTGTACGGACGCTAATCCAAAACTGTT
>OOCQ01000099.1_pt1 | contig 73118 bp, 92 predicted proteins | sample 1671121 | NCBI WGS metagenome assembly OOCQ01 (sample SAMN06348124, study PRJEB24527) | human gut metagenome | biome: human gut; feature: ankylosing spondylitis patient; material: feces | host: Homo sapiens | place: China | collected 2015-10 | reverse complement strand
ATTATTTTACAATCATGTGCACGAACGGAGGACGGAGAACCCGGATCGACGAGTGATGATACGAAATCACTAATTATAGGTGTTTGGGAAAGTGAAAATTATGTAGTGTCATTTGGAAATGATGGATTCTATTCGGCATATATTGCAGATGAGTTTATAGATAGCGGTGATTATACTCAATCCAAAAATATAGTATCATGTCAAAATTCCTATTTTAATAGGACAACAATTTATACAGTTGAAGAAGTATCAGATGATTTGCTTAAAGTGAATATCGACTATAAAGATTTATATGGAAATAAAAAAACAAAAAGTATATCGTTTACAAAAGTCAAAAAGACTCCATCTACTAAAAACAATACTTTGAGCGGAAAATCATATACATTTAATGCTCCATATTTTGGTAATATTACAATGTCATTTAATACATATAATTCTGGAATAAAATCTGCTACAAAAGGAAGCGCAAAACAATATCCTCTGAATTTCTTTTATATATATATTGGAGAAAAGGTTTATTATCAAATACTTGAAAATGCCACAATTCAAGTGCCATCTATTGGGGCATGGACTAATTATAATGACGTGATATGTTGGACGATAGATATTGGTACAAATGGTGAAATCATTCATATTGATACTATCCCTTTATAAGAAAACAGTGTACATTGTGGAACATTATTAATAGGATGCATTAAAATAAATTTATAGAAGATGCTTAATAACGTTGGATATGGATAAGGGGATTAATATTATTTTTAGTCCCACTTCATGCCTTTTATTTTATCCATATTTTTAGGATCGTCCCCGTTTATAAATGTTCGGTCCGTAGATATATGATATTTTTTTATCTCGTCGTCAGTAAGGTATATAGATGTTATGTAATCATTAAGTAACATATGCAGGTTGGCATAACTAATACCCCATACAACATAGTCCATAGTCCAGCCATAGCGTTCGCAGGCTATATCTATCAAAGTACCATAAATACTTTTACCTCCAAAGGTTATAGTGTTACACTTCTTTTTCTTGATTCTTGATATTTTTTCTTGTTCTTTTTTCTCAATATCAATCTTAAAGTGTTGAATAAACTGGTCAATGTTATCCTTTGATAACACTATTATGAATAGTTGAGCAAGTTCTTCATTCGATAGGTTGTCTTCAAATAGCTTTCGTCTTTCATTTATTAGGTGGCTATTGAATAATTCTTCCTTTTTATCGAATGTATGGTAAGACAATATTTTGCATATAATATCTCTTTTGGAATCGCATAATCGTAATGCTTCCATATATGGATTTATAGAAAGGAAGTCTTTATTTATTTCTAAATTTTCGGTAAGACGTGATAAAAGGTATATTTTACCCAATGTGGCAGGGTATAAGTAGAATTGCATTTCTCCTATATGGAACTCATAAGGTCTTTCCATGATAGTATCTGCAATATCCATTTCTATTATTTTCCCTTCTTTGTCCATGCAAAATAAATTATATTGAGCGCAACTGTGGGGTCGAACCACAACTTTATACATGGAGTGTATATGTGCTACCGTTACACTAGATACGCAGAACACGTGGGTACGAAGCCCCCACGTTTGGCTCTATCTACAACCTATTGAATTATCCACCAACACTTGGATTAGGAGCTACTTCGAATTTATCACCGTCTCCAGACTCATCTTCAGGATCGCATTCAATTTTACTGATGTTTCCACCGGATTCCGTCACGATGATTTTACCCCACTGAATTTGTTTTTTATCGGCGGCTGCTTTCAACGCATCAAAAGTGTATGCCCAAACACCACCGTCAGCAGAAGTAAAAGTGTCTTCAACGGAAACTGTCGTTTTCTCCATGCAGAAACCTTGAACTTCTGGGTCTTCCGGTTGAACAACAACAGCATAATTGTGTGCAACAACACCATCGCTATCACTTACAGGACGCTTACGTCCTTTTGCGGCACGAATGTTCAATGCCAAAGCATAGGTATTCTTTCCATACTTTACATCCTCATTTTCGCCTCCTTCGATTTTTGCTTCTTGTTTATCTCCTTTTGTTGTTGTCAACTGTGTAGAATCTTCCACAGGGGTAGGTAATTCCTCCCATTTAGGAGCAGAAGCATCCAAATCTTTTATAAATACACGGGGCTTACCCCATCCTATTACTGCCATGATATACCTAATTTATATTAAAAATTTATTCGTTATTTATCTCTATGTACAGTTTGTTATTAATGAAATGCTCTGTATGTCCGTCTTCAAATGAAACTCCTGTTGAATCAGTTTTTTGACTGCATTGTGATGGAACCGTATGATATTCGTCTTTTCGTATAGAGAATAAAAACTTCGATAGTTCGCATAATTCACGAATTCGGATTGAATCTTTTTCCCATGTTTTGGTTTCAGAGTCCCATAAGTCTTTGACATATATATTGACATTCACATAGGCTCGTTGTATTTGCCCGCAACCTTCATTTGCAAGAACAGATATGACTATATCTTCTTTATCAGATTTGTTGGGCCTTCCTCTGTCACTCAATTTACCGGAGACATTACGTTCGAGTTCTGTACCTTTAATTTTGTGATAAACGAACTTAGCTATTTCAATATCGGATTTCATTATTTCGCAATCTGTCTTTTAAGTTTTTCAAGCATCAATGGAACTTGTTCTCTTGCCCAAAGTTCGGTTGATGCAAGTACGTCTTTATTATCCATCGCTTCTACAAATTCAGCATAGTTCATTCCGGCGACTACGATAAGTACATAGTTATTAGAATATCTTTTAGCAAGTTCTTTCGCTAAGTCTTTACCTGTTTTTACACCTTCTGAACCTTGATTCACTTGGTTGAAAGTTGAGTATTGAATGATGTTCTTATTATGAGCAATCACATATCCAACCGAACTACGCAAGTTGCCTGTTTGGTCGTACCAACTTTTATCACCTGCTCTATCACGAATTTTTGTAACGCATTGTTCGCCAAGTTTGGATAAAGCACGAATAGTAAGACGCTCGACACGCTCTGCTTCTCTCATGAGCATGTCATGCACTTCGCTTAGCTTGGTGGTCATTCTTATACCCATAGTTTACATTGTTTCTGGTAGCGATGGAAACCTTTCACACTAAACTCCCTTTCAATTCCTTCAAGCAGATGTATCTTAATCCTGTCACCGATCATGAATGTTCGACAATTTGCACGTAGATAAACTGTATATGAATAGCTTCTTACAATACCATCGTCAAACTCTTTTTCAGAGGCTTTACCAGCAGGAACTGCGTCGCATTCAATACAGCCTTCCCAGTTAGTTTCTCCTTCATGATAATCACCATTGCTATCCTCGTAACCATCTTTTGATACGAGGTACTGCAATCTGTGTGGATATAGTCTTATTACTGACATATTACAAAAGGCAGTCACCTATATATACCATTGGCTTTGCCTCCAACTCTACCGAAGGTTCACCAATGGCATTATAGATTGAGTTAACACGTAACAGAATACGTTCTTTGTCTTTATCTGATAAAGAACCGAAAGACTTGTCTGCTTCAGAAAAATTGATAGCCTGAACTAAAGACCAAAGACAATCAGCCAAAGCTCCCATATACTCCTTTGAGTTCATTGTATCTGAATCGCAATCACCAACTGGATTGAGTTTGCGTTTTATCATCACATTCTCTACAAAACCTTCTGGAATAGGGTAATGTATTTCGTCTATAAGAGCTTGCTGAATTGTCTTCATGGCTTAACTATCTCCATTTGTTGTTTTATATGATTCAACAGCTTTTTTGAGCTTAGCTTCATCGGCATCATTCAATTTGTTTACAGCAGCAATTAACTTATCGTCTGGAATAGTCGTCGATAAGTTTTTACCGGTTATTTTATTGAACTCTGCGACGAAGTTTGCTTTTATGTAAGCTTGTCCCCAAATGGTGATGTTCTTATCGGTAGAATCTTTTCCCTCTTCGGTAGTGTCAATCGTTTGAGCCTCTGAGATGTCAAGAGAGTAGATTTGGTCTACGTTTTCAATAACAGGGAGAACTAATGCTTGACCACTTGTAAATTCCTGCAAAGGATCATTTTTAGAATACTTGCTGATAAGTTTGTATTCATCTACCGTGGAATAAATTACTCCTGCTACGGGATTAGTAACTTCTGCAAGTGTGCCCCAAACCAATGCGCCAACTTCTTGTGTAGTAAGGAATATTAGTTTGTTCGCATTCCACGGTTTGTACGGAATGCGTTTACCATTTTTCTCAGAAATGACTGTACGGTCAATCTTTAAGAATGTAATTCCGTTGTTGTCATCGGCAAATGCTTCGTCAAACAATGTAGCAGTAGGAACAGGTAACTTAGTGTTGCTGTCGAATGTCTGACCTCGATAGTTGGCAACCAATTCTTTTGCCCATTGTCCTTGTCTCATTTTATTGTAAGTCGATAACGAGATTGCTATCGTTGTAATTGAGTTACCATCTGCGTCAGCTTTTGCAATAACACGCTTTATGTCATCAGAAGAAATAGTTCCAGCTGTTTCTACACCAAAGCTATTTTGCGGTAAATAGTTGAAATTTATGCGCAATCCAGTTCCTGTATTGTTTTCATCTTCAACGATTACAACTCCATCAGATAAAGCAGTTAAAAAGTTTGCTTCGTTCTTTTCATCGATACCAACAGAGCAAGCTACCGCATCGTTGGTTAGCTTGTTAGCTATATTAGTGAACGCAGCTCCTTGAGCTTTCATGATGTTGATTGTGTTGATCTGAGTCTCACGAAGAATTTTTTTCATTCCGACCTTTGGCAATGTACCATTTGCGTGAGCAATGGAGTCTCTCATCTTAGGAGGGAGAGGTGAGTCCATTGCTACCATGTCGGCCGCAACATAAGTTGTGTTGACTGATGCACTTTCCCACTTTTGGTCTGCGGAATATTCTTTGCGAAGCATTGTCTTGTGAAGATATGTAAGCTGATTGCCTCGCTTACCATTGATTCTCTCGATGATGGTTTGAAGTTTCGGGAAAATCTTTCTGATGTATTCAATAAATAGTGATTCTTTCATTTTTTACCTCCTTTCTACATTAATCGTGTAAGAATACAAGAGTTGGCAATGCCGTTTTCATAGCCGCTTTTATGTCGTCTATGGGGTATGGACTCGCCAAATCATTGACTTCGCCACTATACATAATACCAACCAATGGTTCACTAGTTGGTTTTGTACATACAACTACTCCTACATATTCATGAGAACTGGGAAGTGAGTCGTATCCATCACCAGATGATTTTACGGGCATAGGTTTGTACGTGTCTGTTGACGGATCACGAATAACAACGTGCCCGGCTTTAATAACCGGAAGGTTATAATTTGATACGTCAAGAGTACGACCTCCGATAATGCCAGCTACATAATGCCGGATTACGACAGAATCCATTCCGGCATTGAGAACTTCCATTTCGCTTGATAAATTTGCTGTTGTACCCATTGTTACAATTTCTTTTTTGACTTAGAAAGTGTTGACTAAATCTTCAACTTCTTTGTCGGTTAATACTTCGTCTTGTTTACCCGAACCTTTACTTCCGGCAGCAGGAGGGGTTGCCAATGTTGCCAAACCTGCATCTGCACGCTCTTGATTGTAATTTTTCAGGTCTTCCTCAACATCTGAATAGAACTCCTCGAAATCGTCGTCACTTTCAAAGCTCATCTTAGAGAAGCTTTTCAATGTACGTGAACCGAATGTTCCAGTGTCTTTCAGCAGGGTTTCAAGTTTGGCCTTACGCAAGTTGGAAACTTTTTCACCTTCCAATGCGGCAAAACGGGCTTCCTGTTGCTCTCTGAAAGACTTAAACCATGCGGGTTCTTCGTCTTGTTCATTTCCTTTGTTGTTGGGATTTTTCTTGTTTGAACCAGCTGGACGAGAGCCGCCTTTTGACGTGTCATCGTCAACGTCGTCATCATCATCTTCTTCTGATTCGGGGTGTTTTTTCTTCCATTCGTCAAGCAAACGGTTGGCTTGCGACTGGCCGAAAGTGAGGTAAGGGAGAACCGCTTCTATCTGCTCGTCGATTTCTGCGTTTACATCCTCTTCTGAGGCATCTTCTGCGGATTTCAGGTTATCGGCAATATTGGCGGCGATACCCTTCAATTCCTTTGCGTTGAACCCTAACGCCTTCGCTTTAAGTTTCAACCTTACGAAAACTTGCTGTTGTCTGTTCATTTCATTTAGGTTTAAACAAAAAAATAGTCTGCGTAGCAATGTAGCCAGCAGACTATTCGCATCTTCTTTCAGATGTGCCTCCGCCTAAACGGACAAACAGGTGTTTACGACAAGTCGGGTGGCGTACATCTTCATACGCTTTTTGCAAATATACAGTAAAGTATATGAATTTCATACACTTTTCAATAAAATATTGATCGAGTTTTATTTTTTTTAAGAAAAGAGGATAATAAAGAATAAGACAAAGCAAGACAAAAACAAGATGGCTGGGAATGAGAGATTTATCATCAAGTAACCAAAGGCAAGTGGAAGTGAATTTGCGTTATTATCCAGTTATTCTATTGAGAATGGCAAAGATTGTTTCGTCAGTGAATCTGAAAATTGCGTGTGAGGTTGCAGCTGAGATACTATATAAGGCATTCATCGTTCATTGAAAGATAATCATTTTCAGTTAGAATAATACTGTCTAATAATTTTATATCAAATATATCTAATAGATTTTTAAGGGAGTGAGTCATTTTTATATCCTCATTACTAGGGTTTTTGTTACCGCTTGGGTGATTATGAACGAATATGACATTAGTAGAGAGGGTATCAATAGCATATTTGGCAATCAATCTTTTGTCAGCTAATGCGCTGCATATTCCTCCTTGAGAGATTTTAGCATACCCGGTTATATTGCAGGCTTTGTTCATCAATATAATGAATGCACTTTCGTAAATAAGAATATCTTCATGATAGAACTTTCTTGAGAAATTAGCAGAGTCTATAGAAGAATAAACTTTGACAACTTCAAAATCTTGTTTTTTTGCTGTTATGCTGTATTCTACTGCTTTCTTTTTCATTGCTCTTATGTATTTAGTTATGCTATTTCGAATTTGCGATTAGGATTGTATTTTTCTAGTCTTTTGAGTATATCTTCTGCACTATTTTCTAAACCGACAAAAGTGTAGAATGTAGGTTGGGCATATCTTTCGCCATTCTTCTTGATTGAATAAATAAATGCTCCTTTAGATAAACCTTTCGAATTTGTGTACTTTGTTGCTTTCATCGTTTTTGTCTTTTAATTGTTAGTAATGTTGGTTTGTTTTAGTATTGTAAAGATACTCATTATCAGCGAGTTAACCAAATATTTACAGCGTTATTTTGCTCATAATCAAGAGTTTAACTTTTGGTAACTTGAAATGAAATATGAATGAAATGGAGTATCACGGACAATAGGTTTAATCTATTGGTTTTTATTAAAGTGACCCAGCTTTTGTTTCCACAGTGATATAGCCGGGCCACCGCTCTTGTTGTTTTGGAAGAGCACGTGTATTTGGTGTATCAATCTCCGCAATAACGCCCGCTTTGGTTTCTGTAATACTCTATTATACCTCTTTCCATTGCTGAGTCGAATACAATCGATTCGGGCTTTTGTGCGGGTCCCGACTTTTTCATTAACCGGCGAGCCTCTTTTTCTGCCTTGCGGGCTTCCGCTTTCATCTTAAACCATGCATTCCTCAAACAAGCACTGAACGACTGGCAGAACTCACGGCCGAGAACCGAGATAGAGCGTTTATACATTGACCATGCCATTTTGAAAAGTTGAGATTTGTCGATTTTCGTTTTCATATCTTTGTTTTAGTTTTATGATATAAAGATACAAGTTATATCTTGTATTTACAATAGTTTGAGCAAGATTTATCTTGTATTTAACTTTATTTATACAAGATATAGCTTGCATATACTAATAAAAAAACGACTTTTGTAACAGAAATAACTTTTAGGATATGAGAATAAGAGATATTATTGAGCAAAAAGGTATAACTACAAAAGAGTTAGCCGAAAGAATGGGAATTAGCCAAAGTGCATTGAACCAACATATATCAGGGAATCCTTCAATTAAAGTTCTTACTTCAATTGCTTCTAATTTAGGAGTTGATATATGGGAATTGTTTGTATCACCAGAAGAAGTACGCCCCAATATCGATACTACTGTATTGACGTGTCCTAAATGTGGAGCGAAGTTAAAGGTAATTGAGTCAAAAGATTAAGCTATGAACGAGGAAATAACAAAGCTATTACTTCAATGCGACACGTTGAAAGCCCGTTTGTTGGGGCTGCGCCCATTACCACCGGATGCCCTGCAAAAGATAGAGAATGCGTTTGCCATTGAATACACCTATGAAAGCAACCGGATCGAGGGAAATACGCTCACACTGCAAGAAACGGAGTTAGTAGTGAACGAAGGGGTTACTATCGCCGGAAAGTCAATGCGGGAACACCTTGAAGCGATTAACCACGTTGAAGCGATAGACTACATAAAGGACTTTGCAAAGGGAGGTATGGAAATATCGGAGCGCACAATCAAGGAAATACACGCTATTGTGCTACATGGCATAGACAGAGAGAATGCCGGACGTTATCGGGGCGTGCCTGTTATGATTTCGGGAAGTACACATGTCCCTCCACAGCCGTATTTGATACAGCCACAAATGGAGGCTTTTATGACGAGGTTTACCGGAATGGAGAAGCAAGGCATTCACCCGGTGCTCATTGCGGCTTACCTTCATGATGAGTTGGTACGCATACACCCGTTTATAGACGGGAACGGGCGCACATCTAGGCTTCTGATGAATCTATACTTACTCCGCAACGGTTATACGCTGGTAAATCTCAAAGGCAGCAACGAGGACAAAATAAGCTATTACAAGGCACTGGAAGCTTCTCATACGGAGAACAATCCGGCAGATTTCCAAAAGGTCGTTATACGGGCTGAAATAGAATCTTTAAGCCGGTATCTCTCGATTGTAGGATAGTATTGTCTGGATTTGAATTAAAGATTATGAATGAAGCAATGATTTCATTTGTAACTCGTTTAAGTTTATTTATTACCTAATCACGACCTAAATTTAAAGTATAAGGAGACAAAAAAGGAGGGCGTTTTGCGTCCTCCTCGTTATGGATCCTGCTTTATATTCTTACCACAAAGCAACCTTTCCGCCTATTCCCAAATCAAGGGTGGCCGTTGTAATTCCCAAAGCTTGGAATACTCTACTCATCGTGGAAAGGGTTATAGAACTTTTACCGCTCTCCAACTTACAAATTTGAGAGCGTTTCACGCCTACTTTTTTGCCTAATTCCTCCTGTGTGAGGTTCTGTTTGAGCCTTTCTGCCTTGATAGCCTCTCCAATGTAATAAGCCTGCAAATCATCTTTGAGTTGAGCTTCCATAGCGTCCCTTTCGGGAGTGCCCACCTTTCCCCATACATCATCTATCAATTTGTCTGCTGGTGTGAAATTCATCTTTGCCATATCTGTTACTTTTTATCATTAAAATATTCTTTCCTTATTCTCTCAGCCTTTTCTATCTCCTTTTTAGGGGTTTTCTGCGTCTTTTTCACTATCCCGTGAGTAACCACTACCAAAGCCCCTTTCTTGGTGTCCCAGAAAGCAAACAGACGGTAACAAATTCCGTTGAAAAGCGTCCGTAACTCCCATATATCAGAGTTTTCCAATTTCTTGAAAACGTCCTTTTCTATTAGACCACTCTGCACTCTACGAATATTATACGCTATCTTCTGCTGTGCCTTGAATGGCTGCTGCCTTACAAAACTGTTCGCCTCATCGCTTAGTATTATGGTTATCGTATGCCCGTCCATATCGTTTCTTGTTATATTTACAAAGATAATAATTTGTTTCCAAATTAGCAAACAATCGTATCTGTTTTTATTCTATTTTAGAAAAATTTCTCTCTCGGCTTGCCGTTCGTCTTACTCCACCCGGCATGTAAGCTCGGAGGGGAGATGTTCAGGAAATTGGGATCCGATATATTATAAACATCGGTATCTTTATATTAATGCTTAAAATATTACGTTTCATATCGCCTTAAAATCCAATCGGCCTAAATTGTCATTTATAGACTTAATGATACTTTCCTGTATCAAGGTTCCGCATTGGGTTGTTAGTTGTATAAAGTGATCTGTATCATTATCTGATACAATTCCGTACTTGTTCTTCCAGTTGCAAAAAGAGTTCTCTATATCTCGCAATCCTGCCAACATGATTAATAACTCCCTTGTCTGTCCACTGATGACTGCGTTACGCATGGTATCGACGCTACGATGTTCGATTACTTCTACTGTCTGCTCATCTTGTTTTAATTCGGTTGTTTCCATATAAAAAAAAGTTTATTGTTTAACGATGTTCGGAATAGCGGGAATCCTCCCGGACACGTCCGCTACCGGTGGGATAGCTTACTTTCACAAGCGGCTGCCCCGTCTATAATTTAACAAACATATAAAAGCACCCTATTAGGGTAGGGTAACCCCGGAGCGGATAAACCGCCCCTTTGGATTTATAATAACTTTATGGTTATAGCTGATATTATGCCGAGAGTTTGGTATTGAACAATTCAATGACAAACTTTCTGCCTGATTCGGTCCAATACATGTGTTCTCTTGATTTCTGTACTCCGTTATCCATATAAGGGTAGGGGACATGTTTGGTAAATCCTTTACTGCGGTATTTGGCCGTGAGGAAGTAAACAGAAGATTGTCTGTATTGAACTCCCCATTCACAGAGTAGTTTGTTCAGTTTTATAGCCGATACACCTAAGAATGCCGCTATCATGTTTGTCGTCACAAGTCCTTCACTCGACATGATTTCATCGTAACATTTACCTTTGGGGGCGAGGACCTTTATAGTATCGTCCTTTATTGATATTTCCTCGTCTTTTCTCTCGATGATAATTTGTTTCTGGGCATTTTCAGCTTCGAGCTGCTTTAATCGTTCTTCTCTTTTGGCAAGAGTGGCTTGTGCAATGGTTAGCGCACGTGCCATGATTTCTTCTGGTGTGTCTTCTTGCTTGGTGGAGATGTAGCCGCCTGTGGTACGTACTTCGTGAAGGATTTGTTTGACCCCTTTCTTGAATTGTTTGGCTATTGGCTTGCGGCTTTGCATAAGGACTTCGTATAAACCACCTTCGGTTAGGAACCAAACTTGTTGGTTTCCACCGGGGGTCGGAATAATGTTCCGACCCTTTTCATCATCATCTACAGATGCAACCAATTTGTTAAGGCTTGTTTTGTCGTAATCGATGCATTCTGCAATCTCTCTTGCAAGGAACATGGGATTTTCTGCTGTTCCGTAAACTGTGAATTGGTGTCCAAGCAATTCTGTTTGTTTTAGGACTTGAATTTGGGCTGCCATAAACTTGTAGCATTAAGTTGTATGATAGGCAGCAAAAAGCGGCCGCCATATACGCTGCTACAAGTTAATGGACTTCACCTCGAAAGGCTAATCTTTACTTACGTATAGGAGGCCGCCAATATGTAAAAGTATAGGCATAAAAAAAGCCCAACTTTCTATTGAGCAAATTAACCGCTTGCCCTGCGAGATGATTAAGTTCATCAACTTGTAGCATTACAAAAGTATTGAATTTTACGAGGTAATGCTAATTATTGGGTACAAAATTAGAGCATAGAATCTTGAAAGTGTATGAATTTCATACATAATTCAATATTATTAACCTTTGAGGGCTATTATACGATTTCCTAAGGCAGTGAATCGTAAGGCGAAATTCCGTTTAATGCAAAATTACAATATTCACAAATTCTGAGAGTGAATTAAAAGTTTATAGTCCGAACACAGCCAAATGTTCTGGTGTTTCATTTGGACTTTCTTTTATTGTACCGATTATAAGCTCTACGTCTTCTAATTCTATAAACCCTAAATATTTCCATGTACTGAACTTGTCAGCACTTGCACTTTTTAATTTTGAACAATCCACAAAAGAATCATATTCAAGAAAAGAATATTTTGAACATTTTATAGGCATCTGCCAATCTCTAACAGATTGGGGAACATGCTGATTGATATTGGAATTTATGATTACTCCACCATATATGTTGCCGTAAGAATCAAATCCAAGTACGATAAAGAACTTGTGACGTGAAATATCTCCTTTCTTTGGGATTATGCCATTTTTCTGATTCATTTCAATACGAAAGACATTGCCCACTTTAATTGTGTTTCGGGTAATGTCTTTCATTGAATCTTCATCTAATAAATCAGATAGTTTTGTCATGACAATGCGTCTTCCAATTCTATTTGTTCCTTTATATATTCAAGTGTAGCCTCATCAGCACCTGAAGCCTTAGCCATACTGATAGAAGATATTGCTTTTGATCCTGTCTGATTGTATGCTTCATACCACGCACTGTCATGCGACTTATTTTTTAATTGGCTAAAAGTAAGATGAGCGTTTTCCTCTATCGAAGCGTTTAATGCTTCTATTTCAGATTGGGAAATATAATTCATATTTACTTCCGCCTTTGGCAACAGGACATTTGGAGCATCTTTACCGGCAAACTGGACATTGTCTGAGAAGAGCTTTAGCAAATCGGTGTTCGGAATATCGCCTCCTTTTACAACGTCATATAAATATGTGGGTACAGGTCCATAGTCAAGGGCGTAGAAACTATCCGATGTGATACGTGCTCCCCATTTTTCTAAATGCTTCAATTCTGCAAAATACAAAATCTTGAACAAGTGGTAATAGTCAATACCACCTGTTTTTTGTAACACATATAGTGCTATTTGGATTAATTTTATTTGTTCGTATTTTGTCATTTTGAATGTTTATATGCTGCAAATGTATTTTATAAACGACATATATACAAGCATAAATAGGTGAAAAGTATGTTTTTAACATATTAAACGGATAAATTGGTGAAAGATGTTTCCCCAAAAGTTGTAGCAGAAAAGATGAAAAGAAAGCGATGAAAAATTAATCTCACCGCTTTTTATATGCCTCAAAATAGACGTGTGTAAACAAATGCCAAATTAGAGTTGTATAAACATCAATTCTTTAAATCAAAGGAACTATCCGTATTTTATCGAGCAAGCCACAAACAAGGCCATAGCGCCGAATATGGCACTTGCTACTGCGATGATGGTAGTTATAATCCATTTCCAGTCTATGGGATTGCGTAAGTTAGGATTGGTGGCAAAATAAATTTTTCCATATTTCGTTATGCGGACATCTTCAAGTTCATGCCCCTCGTTCCATAGACCTTTGACAAGACCTAATCTTTCCAGCGAGTCTACGCACGAAATGAATATATGGTGCGGATAAGTGTTTGGGCAGACAATCCCGCTGCTGATTAAACGCAACACTTGCTTCTCCTGTTTTGATAGCTTGATTTGCTTCATGACCGTTTCTCTACAATGACAGCAAAAACTTATACGCTTTAAGATACTTGTTCAATCTCGGTAAGTCTTCCTCTATTATTTGAGGTAAACGGGTTACGTCCAAATTGTCCTCCAAGTCGTGCAGCTTTACTTGTCTTCCAATAGGATTCAATCTACACCGTTTTATGAAATCGTCATAGATCTCATCATCGTTACGAGTGACAGAAAGTATAGCATCCACAATATTATGAGGAAAGCCTTCCATTAGTAAATATTCAGCAGTAACTTCGGTATCTTCTATCGTGTCATGCAATAAAGCTACTATGCGCTCCTCATCTGTTTTGCATCGGTTTGCCACACGGATAGGGTGGAAGATGTAGGCTGCTCCAGCTTTATCGGTTTGTCCGCTATGGGCTTTGACGGCGATTTCCAGAGCTTTTTCTAATAAATAGCATATTGTTGTGTTCATGTATTATAAGATTTTTTGTTGTATCTCTATCATGCGATTAACAAACTTTGTTCTTAATGCTTTCTTAAGAACTTTCTTAATATTATTATCAAGGTATTTATACGCTTCATCAAATATATTATCTGGGATGCCATAAAAGGCCTCACTCAATCCTCCGGTTATACAAGCTATAGTATCACTATCGCCTCCTATTGATATTGCATTACGAATGGAGTCAACAAATCCATCGCTTTCTAAAAAGCATACAATGGCTTTTGGAACAGTATCTTGACATGTTTCGTCGAATTTGCTGTGTTTGCGATAGTATTCTACTGTATGTTCAAGATTGTAACCAAACTCGCTCTCAACGTATGCTTTGATTTCATCTTTAGTTTCACCGGTGCGTAACAAGAATATACAGGACGCTATGGCTTGAGCTCCTTTTATACCTTCGGGGTGGCTGTGTGTCACAATTGCACTTTTCCGAGCTTCTTCAAGTACCTTTTCAAATGAATTGAAATAAAATCCTATCTGGCTTACTCGCATTGCTGAACCATTACCATAACTGTTGTATGGTTGTGGATTCTCGCTTCTCCACCACCTATCAAAGGAAACCCCATAAGAGCCTTTGGGGTTAGGATATTTTTTACACCATTCTAGCAGGGATTCCTTGTATCCTATTTTTCGGTATATTGCATCGGCTATGGCGACAGTACAGATTGTGTCGTCTGTGAACCCGCAATCACTGGTGAATAATTCAAACTCTTTGGTGTGAATATTAGCAAATTCAAAACGTGAGCCTATTATGTCTCCGATTATAGCCCCTATCATAATTGTTATTTTGAATTTAAAGATAACAAAAAGTTACGTGATAATAAAATATTTTCATTTTATATTTCCTCCATCGTGATATAAATATTGCCATAGGTTTTATTGTACGATTTTGCGATTTTGGTTATCTTGAACTTTGAACCCTTATTAAACAAAACTTCTTTTTCATCGGGTATATCAGAAATTGATGATATATCAACCCCGTTCTTCCCCTTTATTTCAAAGATGATTTTGTATTGCGTGCCTTCTGCAAAATCATTAGCAACCAACTTGTCAATGGAAGTAGACATGAATCCTTTTTCTGAAAAGATATTACCTTTATTCAATGATTTGAACTCTTCGAATACAAACCTGTCGGCAACTATACCACGGTAGCTAATCCCAGAATACTTTTCAGATAAAGAAAGGTATTTACTAACATCTGTAATAACACTTAGAGCATCATCGTCAAGTTGTTTCCTTTGTCCTCTAAGATACTGATTTATTCGTGGATAATAAGACCCGGTATATTTGGTAATAGCATGGGAATATATACTTTTATCTTCTTTTATGAATGACGGATTATCTTTCAAAAAATATGGTAAAGTATTACGTTTTTTTGCTGTGCTGATGCGCTCTTGATTATCTAATACCCACTTTTTGAAAGCGTCCGGTACGTCTTTAACTTCGTTCACGCTTGCTGTCGTGGCTTCACTCCGACCGTCCCATTCCCAAAATTCTTCTTCGGTTTTTAGAATGGGGATTTTGTAACAGCGACAATTGCTACCCCAAAAGCATTTTCCGTTCCTGCGGATATACATGATATGGTTGCGTTCCAGTGTCAAATCATAGACAAGACCATCATAATGCTGTATCTCTTTATTAAATACCGAAGACGTGACAGAATAGCATTCACGTATAGAGTAACAATCATAGTTTGACTTTATAATTGGACCATTCGCTTTGTGTGATACTCCTGCTTTATTTATAGAAAAAGAAGGCCTATGTCCTGATTTCAGTATTAGTTCGGATAAGTCTCCTGCCATGCGTTCAGATGTGGTGAAGTATATGATTTCATCTTTATCTGACTTGAATTCATTACCGTGATTCCCTATGAATGATCTGCAAGGACGCTTATAACCGTCGCAAAGGACAAAGGCATCAAGAAAAATCCTTATCTGCCTCTTTGAAGCATTCTTTATAACATACGGGATAAATTTGTTTATACACCGTCCAAAAATCTTCAAATAGTTGCGTATGGTAGTGTTATAAAATACGACCTTTTGTTTTTCAAGATGTGGTTCAAATCCCATACGCTTGATACAATCAACTATTTTATCTCTTGCCGTTTCTCCCTCTTGCTGGGATATTACGACGCCCGAATTGCTCATTGTACTACCGTCAGAAAGCCAATACCCCATAAATTCGCAGAACAAATCAAATTGGATTATCAAATCATCAATTTGGTAAAATTCGACATCGCCTGATTCATACTCGCAACCTCTATAAAATCTGCCTTTACCTTTCGTGTATTCTTTCGCTTGGCAATTCTTAATTTTTCCGTCATTCTTATTCAAATACACCATATTGTGTTCTGGGGTTACGAGACAATCAAGAGAGCGATTGTAGAAATGTATCATTTCTCCATAATATGAGAAACATTGTCTATCGATAAATTCAACCCATTCTATATTACGTGTATTTGGATTTAACGATAATATCAAATCATCATCTAAAACGTCTTTGAATAACTTCCAACCTCTATTCGTCAGAACTTCGCTATCATCTGAATAACAAAGGGGATGCCAACCGGTCCATTGGAAGTCTTTCGGGTACTTCCCAGCTAGTATATCGCAAATGTCTTGGAAAGGCTTTCCGTTGCAAGTATGGTTGTTGCTTAATTTGATTTCATACCCCACCACGAAGTCCATCTGCTGCCAACGAAGGTTTTCAGCTTGGCGGTATGCCATATTGATTTCGGAAGCAGCCAAACGGATAGAACGATACTCACAATCCATTGCCCGTGATGCTTTTCCGAACCTTTCCTTGTAATCTTTTTGTAGTTGCGGGAAATCGAGCAGATATTTGGAGATTTGCTTACTTAATGTAATTGCACTCGTACCTTTTTGAATGGCACATGATATGGCTTCTTCAAGTTCTTGCTTATACAGAGTCGATTGATTCCACAACTTATCTGATATGGTAAATCCTTTATCCTTACGTTGCTGAAATGCTTTCAATGCATCGTTATTGGGCTGGTATAGGATTTCGTATTTCTCTTTTCCTATGGTTGCGCCATAAGTTTGCAATACTTTGTTGGCAAGAAGATCTTGAACTTCGTTGCTGTTTTTCCATTCTTCAGAAGTTCCACTATATATTACAGATCCGATGTCCTCAACGAACCTTTCTTGTAAGTCTCTTATCCGTTTTCTTGTTTGGGGATAATCCGACCACATAAACGGCCTATCACTATCAATGGTAAAATCGGTGATTCCGACTATTTTAGCCGCCTCTAAATTCAAATCCTCGTATATGGATTCCACAAGCATGACGTATTTGGCGAGCCGTTTATTCAGCTCGCCGTACTTGCGTTTCTGATTTGGAGTTTTTGGCTTTGCCATACATGCCGTTTTATAGCTTTAAGATATATTTTAAGCCAGCGGCATAAGCAATATACCCACGCCACCTTTGTCTTGAAAACTGATATTTCCCATAATTATCTAATTAAATTGCTGACTCTCCGAATATATTGTCGACCCTGCTTTGTGAAGTGATAGTCTCCTCTTGCCGTATCTGTTCCAATGTAGCCTGCGCGTCATTGCTATAACCTGCCTGTTGGATAGATTCAAGCTGAGACATGACTGGTTTTCCGCCATTAAGTTTCAATAAGCGATCTGCTGTGGCATCTTCATCTTGTTGTATGAAGGGGGTAATGATATGTTCAATCTCTATATTATCAATTTCGCTTGCCCATGATGTGTTCATGTGCTTCAAAAATTCTTTGATGACACTTGCCTCACGTTCGAAAAGCTCAATCCATGAGCCGCTTTCGTCTCCAACCTTTAAGTGTGCGTCAGTCAAAAGCATTTGTCTGGCATCGTAACCTATGTTACCCAAAGACTTCATGTTGTCAAAAGAAACGTCAGGCATCTGCGATTGCATCCAATAGAGTTTAAGCAGGGTTTCCACGTGATACTTCAATGCTTCGATAGATTGCGACCATGATACGTACGATACGTCTCCATTATATTCCACACGGTAAACTCTACGGCTTTCTCCTTTATCTTCTCCACCTTTTATACCACCGGCTATTTTCAAAATTGGTGCTGAATTATAGGCAATCACGTCGGAGTTACGAGAAAGTGTATATTCCAATTCTTTGCGAATACGAGTTAATCCGTGGTATATAGGTACAGGTCTAAATGCGTATGCACCGGGTATTTTCATTAATCGTATTTGTTCAACAGTTCCGACAGGTTCCCAACCTTTACCATTTTGTTTCCATTTATAATGTTTGTCCGATGTGTATGTCTCAAAATAAGTAATTACTTCGTCCTTTACCCTTTTGGTGTATTCAAAGGACATTGCAAGCATATCGTCAAGTTCGTCGATCAATGGATATAGTTTTACTCCCTCCATTGGCGAGTATGTCTTGCATTTTAGCTTATACTTACTATTAAAACCATATAATGTATTGGTCTTTTCTACTACGTACCAAATTGTGAAAATTTCGCATGAGGCGAAATACGCATTTGCACGTTTAATATTTTCTGTATCGATTCGGGCATACTTGTAAATTGCCTCTATAGCCTTTGCTATCTGTTGGCGGACTTCAAATCCTTCTGTGTTGTGGTAGATACGTTTTACAGGAATGGCAAACATGAACTCAGTCATACGCTTTGTAAGTAGCTTTTCAAGGCCAATGTAAATGCGTGATGCTTCTTCTTTTGTCCCGTCTTTGCGTATTTTATCTTTTCGTGTTATAGTATCTTTGGCTATTTCATGGAATGATGGTTCATACGCTTTAATAAGAAATTCCCATGAAGGAACACAAACGGATTTTCTTTTTAAGTCATTGATAATATTATCAACGGGTCGGGCACTGTTTAATATAGCGGTTATTTCGTCCATAGGCATGTTTCGTATTACTTCATACGATTTTTTTTCAAAAATAGCAAAAGTGTATGAATTTCATATACTTTTAAGACTAAATTTGTTTAATTTACTATATTCGCCTGTTTTAGTGTTTTCCAGCATTCTCCGTTGAGCGGCAAATTTGATACAGATACAGTAATATCGCTGACACTCCTTTCAGGTAGCAAGATTTAAGAAATGAAATATATTTCTTAAACTCTACTGTGAGAGAATCAGCGATATTTACTGCCTTTATTGCTATTTTGAATATACATTAAATCTCACCTTATTCCTACTTCTGAAATTCACTATATCTTCGATCATTCTGATATAATCATCGGAATTTACACATGGAGTGAAAGCACGGGGATTGAGTTTTATTTTCTTTAATACGAGCTCATTGTCAAAGTCTTCACATCGATATAGCTTTATAATAGCTGCTACAAACTCCCTTCTCCTGTATATTGGTGAACTCTGGTTTTCACAAAAGGGTTTATAAGCCATTACCATATCTGCTAGTTTGCATGAGGTTTCAAAATCTTTTATAACAAAAAGACCTCTTCGTATGGCACTATGGTTTAGGTGTCTCTTTTTATCATAATCACAAGTCAAAGACATTCGCAAGAAAAATTCGCATATAGAGATTGGGAAATCTGGATACCTTTTTTGAAACTCCATTATCTTCACATACTCTTTTTTACCTTCATCTGCATAGGATTTAACAAAGTCTTTTTTTGCCAATTCCGAGCTTCCATATTATACATACGCACCTGCTCAACGCCGTATCCTTCTACTATGATGTATCTTATAGGTTTATGTAGTTCCTTTGATGCAAGAAAACGGTTTTGCCCATCTATTATTTCAAATTTTTCATTCACAATAATAACTGTAAATAGGAATTGCTCATTCATTTGAGTTGCAATCTTCTTGTAATGGTCAATTTCCCTATTCCCTTTTTCCATGATATGAAACTTATCGTAGTCGTATGTTTCATAAACAGATGCTATTTGTTTGTCCATTGTATGATAATTTAATTTGTAAATAAACTTTTTATGATAATAAGATTAGAAATCGCAAGCGTGAGTATATTGCTTTTTCAGGCTTTCTAAGGCTTTTTCTGTAACAAGGTATGCGTAATGCTGCTTATGCGCTTGATAGAGCGTGTCTCTTTGAGAACAACAGGCTTATTGAAGATGATTTCATACCTGTTACCACAGTTCGTTATCCGAAAATCAACACTACGCTTGTATCTGTCCAATTCTGTTTCTTTGTATTCACCTTTGGGGACAAAATTAGGATTGGACACCAAGTAGCCTTCTGCTACCAATATACCATTTGAGTTATATACTTTCATAATCGTGTTTTCATGACATTATCAGTAATTTTGCTACCTGTACTATCAAATACTTCTATAGTTGGTCTACCTCCGTTATCAATAGGAGAAATAGCCTCTGATGTTTCATATAAAGTTTCTCCGTCTGTAACCATTATCTGCTTGTCATCTTCAAAACAAAGTACATCTTCACCTCCCCATGATTTTATTATTTCTAACGCTTCTTTATAACTTTCTGCTTCGATAGAAAACTGAGTACGCTCCCAACATGTTACTTTGCGGTCCTGATAAAAATCAAATGTTTTCATTGCTCTTATGTAATATATCTTATTTTATTTCACTTATTGTAAGTTCTGGATATTCTGCGCCTCTTGCATTTTCCAAAAAAATCATTGTGTTGCAAAAATCAACTGCTTCTTCGTATGTTTCAAACTTAAATGTTACACTTGAACCTTTCTTTGATACTTGGTATTTCATCGTTCTTGTCTTTTAATTGTTAGTAATGTTGTTTGTTTTAGTATTGTAAAGATACTCATTATCAGTGAGTTAACCAAATATTTACAACGTTATTTTGCTCATAATTAATAGTTTAACTTTTGGTAACTTTGCAGTTCCCATTTATATCCTGCTTCGTCCCATTATAAAATCTCATCATGTTTATTCTTGTATTAATTTTTTGCTTAATATTTTTCTTTTTGAGTTGTTCACCCCACTGATAGGCTTCCTCAATGACACTCTTGCAATGTTTCTTCTCCCAATTCTCGCAGAAAGGATATGACTTGTATATACTCTCAATCATGTTTCAAATAATTTTTTATAACTCATATTTTACTCCTAATTTTCATCAAATATGCTTTCGATTTTTTCGTTCACCCTGTCACATGTATCTCCAAAGGAAATGGCAAAAGATTCGTCGCCTACACGGTCTATGATGGATCGCAGGTCACGGGCAATGTGGTTGAACGCTCTCAGTTCTTCCAGCATAGGAAGGGTAACAGTTCCGTCATATTTTTTCAGTAGTGAAAGTAAATCGACGGCGGAGGATTCTGCAATGTCCGCCAACACTGGGATTTTTCTCAGGAGGCGATTACATTTATCTTTGTCCTCTTTGCTCATGGTGTCGGTGATTGTTTTTGCCGTGACTTGCTCACGGGTTTGTAGTAGCCGGTCGTATTGCCTTCGTAAGTTGTCAAACAGAGCGAAGTCACCCCTTCTCAGAGCCTTCTCCATCTTCCGGCTGTACTCCTCTTTCAATATTTCAATGTCCATGATTTACTTGTCTTACACAATTATTTCAATATCAACTCTCTTGGTTCTTTATCCTCCCATTTTACTTCTGGGAATAAACTGTCACTTAATACAACAACAGTAGTATTTTTGTCTCTAAATCCCCATGTACACTCACGTTTAAATGGTTTAGTTGAGTACATAAACAATTTTCCACTTTCGTCCCTTGCTATCCACATAGCTTGCTTCTCCTTAATAATTTTATCATTTATAATAAACTGACCTCTAATTTCTGTTGGCAAAATATTTGTGATATTCGCTCTATGTTCTTCACCATGCATAGATTTGAGCAACGGGTGTATTTCTTTTGGCATAGGAGCGGGACAATCTTTGCAATGTACTACCATTACAAAATGTTGTTTTTGTCCATTCTCGTCCTTACTACCACAGCATTCACAATGAATAGGATAATAGAAATAAGTCCTTTCTAATGGTGCTTCTTTGCCACAGATTTCACATTTACCAAATTCAATTTCTCCCATGATTATTCCAAAGTTTAACTAATTGTTTTTCTGTATATGGTTCTTTTATACCCATATTTGCATTCACATACCATATTCCTATGGAATCAACAAGTATGAACTCATTTATCTTTATCTGGTATATCTCACTATCGGGGTGTGCTTCTTTTACAGCAATTAAGGTATCTCCATTTGTATAGCAGCTTGTTAGTATAAGCAATACCAATAAAAGCAATAGGAATTTCTTCATATTTACTCCTCCCACTCGATTTTAACGGTATCAACATAGTCAAATCCTACTACGGAAGATTTTTTTGCTTCCTCTTTGGTCGGGTAAATACTTGCCATGCAAGGGATTTTCTTTCCTACATTATATGATTTATATACATTCACCCACCCCTCTTTCTTCTGGGGGAGCATCATGAGGTCGTATTTATCAATCTGGTCGACAAAAAATCTACCATTTTCAAGATATTGCAAAACAGTTTCTTTATTACAATCGTATATTAAAGCAACAATTGGTTTATTACATTTTGCGTCAAAGCAAATAATCCTTGCCTTTCTACCATCACGAGTACATACTGGCTTGCCAGCTTTGGCTGCTTCGAGGTCAAAGGGTTTAAAATTCAATTTCTTTTCTTCCATATCTTCTTTGTTTTGTTTGATTTCAATTCTTAATATACAGTTTGCATAATAACACATTCGTGTTTTATAGTCACGAATAGAATTAGGCTGTTTCTCGCCAGATAATGTTTGCATTAAATGGCCATTGCTCATATACGGCTCTCCGACCTTTTCAAGTTTCTTGAAGATTACAGATTTACTGTTACTTCTTCTTACTTTGCTACATTTCCCAAATACTTCATCTGCTATGTCGCTTTTAGTACCGCTTCCACATTCAGTGGTACGAAGTGAACATTTACCACAACTATCACATTCTACACACTGATACCATTCTCCGTTGTACTCAAATATTTCTCCTACTTTTCTTTCCATAATCATACGCTTAATTATTCAAATTCCATTATCTCCTTATCCCATAGTTGGGCCACGAAATGTTCTAACTGGCAGCCTTTGGATTTTTCCCAACCGGGGCAAAGGCATACCTCATCGCATTCCATAAGAGCCTTTATATCGTTTCCCAGAAGTTCATGATAGGGTTTGTCCAAATCGGGGTTTACATCGAAGTCTATCGGTGTGACGACACGGTATCCTTTCATTTCGAGGACTCCCGAAACGTATAGTATTTCACTTTCCACTTCATCGAAGTCCCTGCCGGTAATGGGTAGGGAGATGTAGATTTTCTTTTTATTCATTTTCAATGATTGCTTTATAATATTATCTGTTATCTCCATTTCCGCCAATCACACCCCTTTGTTTCCGGGAAGCTAATTTGGCATAGTTCATTTCTCCGATTTTTTCAAGCGTATATCCTAAGTCATGTGAGAGGGTAGCGATATACCAAAGCACATCGCCGAGTTCCTTTGCCAATTCGCATTTTATGCTTTCTGAGAAATCTCCGTTGTGGTCTCGTAGTACCTTTTTTACTTTATCCGATACTTCGCCGGCTTCTCCAGTCAGTCCGAGTGTCGGGTAAATTATGTTATATTCTCTCCGGTATTGAGCTGTTTCAAGTGCCTTTTTCTGATATTCATTCAGTGTCATTTTTATTCTCCTTTTTACTCATAATACAACAATGTTAACTAAACTATTAAAAGAGTTAATTTGATATTTGATAACTAAATATCGAAGTCGATTTGCATCGAACTTGATTCGGAACATTAACACCTCCGATCCGGCGAACTGTCATTCGCCATCATCTTGTCCATTCTCGTGTGAGAAAGACATTAAGCCCAATGTCCTGTAACTTTGGGCTTTTTTTAGTTGCACTTGACAGGGTGAAACTTATAGCTTGTCGATACAGGTCGGCAGGCAAAACGGAAAGGAGGTGTTAATGTGAAAGATCAAGTTCAAAATGAAAGTGGGAAAATCCGCATATTCTGCCGTTATATCATCAAGAACGGTAAAAAGATTTACCCTAAAAGGTCTAAATACTTTCCGTTCTTGGTGAGCGATAAGAAAAGTGCGTGATTTCTCTTTCTATGGGAATGTACAGGCATTCCCTTTCATTTCGTTTCTATATTTGTTTTTATATATCCGTTTTCGATTAGCCAGCATAGCATCTCGTAGGCTGCATCAATTAATGAATCGTCAGTAAAATGCTTTAAAGAATCATTAATATCCTCAACATTGCGATATGCTATGGTATCTCTTTCAATCAACCACATAAATCCTATTTGTTGAGATGGGAATGGACTCAAATAGTGTGGCAACTTGTCAAGAATATCCTGTAAGGAGTAAGCCGGGTATTCATGGTTCATGTTTGGCTGGCTTATAAAAAAACAAGGTTCTTCTTCAAGTTCCTCTGTTCCGTTGATAATAGCATTAGCAGTGGGTAAAAACTGATAGTGCATACTTGCATCACTCGTATCCAAACCAAGTTCCTGTAAGCGCTTCATTTGTTTGATTGACAATACTTGTTTTCCTTTCATAATCATATTTCATTTTAAATCGAATATCTTGCTTGAATCCCTAATAGAATCAATAGACATCTTGGCACTCATTTGCCCCATAAATTCAGCAAAATCCATCGCCCGATCCCAACTAGACCATCTATGAGTAATCTCTACTAGTTCAAAAGCATTTAGTAATACCAATTTTTCGTTTTTCTCTTTCAGATCATTTACCGCATTTCTTACTCTGTGATAAAATTTGTCATTATATCTTTTTGCGTTATATGGTTCCGCACCTTCTCTTGGTTCAATACTACGATATTTAACCGAAAACGAAGGAAGTTTATCTTCGCACATTGCATTATATACATCACTCTCTACCGGGCCATATGGCATAGCATAGAAATTATCGAATATGTCTAAAAGGTCATCGCCTCCTTCTTCCTTAGGAGCAGCAGCCAAAAACAGCAGTTTCATGGCTGTAAGTTTAGGAAACGGCTTGCCCTTAATCGTTTCATGATTATCCCGCCACTCCTCAAAAAGTTGTAGCATATAATCAAATGCCTCTATTTTATCTACTTCCATAATTTCACTTTACCAGTTCGAAATCATACACAAATACATAGGGGTTTCTCTCCCATGTGCCTTTACCGCTTACTTTATCAATTAGAATTTCGTAGGCATCTTGCGGTGTACAATAAGGTTGTGTATCATTTGGAACATAGTATGCGTCCATAAAATGAGTATCTGCACTACCACATTGCCCCTTTATTATTCCCTCTTTCAAACAATCTTCATCTGAAATATCTTGTAACCGTTCAACACGTACATTGGTTATGCGTATTTGGTGAATCATCATATCAGGAGCAACAAACATCTTATTGTAGAAGCCGGGATGCTCTATTAGCAACATGTATTCAGAAGCCTTTTCTACATTCTGTTCATAATGCTCCACACAAGTCGCATTATCTAAATCATTCAATTCATCTGCAATGGAACAATAACTTTGTGCTATAGTAACCACTTCTCCGGCTTTGTATAGAGCATACCTGCTATTTCGAACGTCAATAAAATCGCCCATACTGTTTTCATACACCAATGTGTCGTCTCTTTTATCCCATGTTAGGGAGAAGAAATCTTTCGGAATTATCCGCCTTGTCTGTGTTTTTCTACATTCAAATACTGCTTGTGTGAGTCTGTATTTATCATTGAACATTATTTTCTTCATATTTCAATCTCCATTAATTAGATAAACTTCTGTAACCTCGTCGTCTCCATATATCTTACCCATAGAATAGACTTCTAAATTATTAAAGAAATCGCCACTATCTGAAAGATAAAACACTTCGGCTGACTTATCTGGAACTTTCATAAGTTCGTCAATCAATTCTTGTACTGTCATACGCTTTTCTTTTTAAGTCTTTCAACCTCTATTCCTCCTTTATAATTTCTTTCATGAAACAAATCCAGTGTGTATTAGAACGTTTGCCGGATATATGCCCGAATATTGGTCTTTCAGGTGTGAGCTTCAAAATTTCAGAAACCTTGATATCTGTTTCGTTCCATTTGAAAATTAAAAATCCTCCGGGTTTCAGGACTCTAAAACATTCTTTAAATCCCTTTGTCAGCATATCACGCCAATCTGAATACAGAGCTCCGTATTTAATTTGTTGGTAGCCTGTTGGCGATGCTTTTTCGTTCAAACTTCCGTACATATCTGCCATCTTTGACTTTCCAGCATTCCTTAATAAGTGAGGCGGATCGAAAACTACCATCGAAAAAGATTTATCCTCATAGGGCATATTTGTAAAGTCGGCTTGTATGTCGGGATTTACTTCAAATGATCTACCATCGCATAAATGAGTAGAGACCTTTCGAATGTCTTGAAAAAGAACTCTTTCGTCATGTTTGTCGAAGTAGAACATCTTTCCCCCACAACAGGCATCTAATATCGTTTTTCTCATTGCTCTCCTACTTTCTTCAATTCTGCTATGAGCGCATCGGCAGCATGTACAGATACTTTCTCCAAATGCTCATTTTGGAAAATGTCATAAATTGAAGCGAACACTTCCTTTGCTATCTCGTACCTACGTTGCTCCCAATCAATATTTTTTTCAAATTCAAGTGCAAATGAAGGTATTATCCTATTATCTGTCGTATGATATGCAGGGCTCGAAATATGAACAGTACCTTTTTGTTTAACCTCCACTATTTCTCCTGTTTCTTTAATTTTTGCTTTCATTGTTTGCCTCCTTTCATAAGTTCGGTTTCTCCCATATCCGTGTACTTTTTACTCTTATTTCCATTAACTCTAATAATGCCTTTCTCAAATCTCTATCCATGCCTACGCCGGAAACATTTTCGAAATAACAGTGCCATACTTTCTTATGGCTGTCGAAAATGATTAACAGGTCGTGTAACCCGATCGCAGGCTTATGAGACAGTATCTCCGATACGATGTCTTCTAGGGGTTCTGTTGGTGATTCTTTTTTCATAACTTATTGTTGAAATAGTCTTACCCGTAGCCTAATTACTGTATGATCTACATCTAACAACCCTATCCTCATAAGTCACTGAGATTAAAAGTTTTTATTTCCTCCTCGGTGAACCAATATTTGACTTTGAGAGGCCTTATGCTGTAAAGCATTTCGTCGTAGCTATTCCTATTGTATATCTCGTCTAATCGGCTATATAGTTGCTTAGCTCTGTCTATGTCTTCATAGATAACTCGCTGAACTTCTTCATGGGAACAGTTGATAATATGCTTCAAGAAAACATATACTCGGTCATTCCTTATGTCAAGATAAATAAATATTACAAGCGTAATAAAAAGAATGGCTAATCCCGCTATCAATGTTATTTCCATGTCATTTCTCCTTTCTTAATTTTGCTTCAAATCATTCATTTCATATCCCATGTTAAACAGCCATTTGAGCTCTTCCCATTCCTCGAAGGTGAGGCTGGTGGTTCTGATTCGTTCCCATTCCCGTTTCTTTTCTTCCTGCCTTTTCTTGTCCTCATAGAACCGCAATAGTTTCTCTCTGTCGGCTCTGAACTCTCGAAGAGACCTTGTTATCACCATAGGGTCGAAAACTCCGTAGAACGTCCCGTAAAGACCTTGCTTGAACCGCTGGAAGAATACCATGAACTCGGTGAGCTTGAAATCACCATAGCCGGAGATGATGATACGGGCTATCTCCTCGTATTCCTTTTCCGTCATTCCGTCCTTGCGGACTCCCGAAAATTCGGCGAGGTCGAGAAGCTGTATTTCCAGCCACGACTCGGCGATGTGGCCACCGAACGTCCTCGACACACGGGCTATGCTCGGAGCCTTTCCGATAAAGCAGCGTTCGAGGCTCTGGCAATAGCGGCCTTGATTGTCGGGGCTAAAAAGGCAGAGCAGATTCTCCCCCGTCTTGTAGGTTGCCAGTATCTCCCGTTGCCAGCTTGGTGGCGATGGCTTTTGCAAACTCTTCAACTCGCTCCTGTTTGGTCTTTCCGGTAGCAGCTCTTCTATTTTTTTCATACTTTTCCTCGTTGTTTGCCCATGTGGCGAGCCGCTTGGAGAGCTCCCATGTGGGCTGTTTCTCAAATCTCATTTTCGTTTGGGAGGCGTTCATCTCCGACCAATAGTCGAAAAATGCCCGAAGCATTTCTTTCCCGTACTTGTCGGCATAAGGGATAAGGGAGTGATAAAAGGCTTCTTTCCTTTCGTGCGTGGCGGCGGACGCCGCTTTTTTCTTTATACTCTCGTTAGAGAGTATTTCTTTTTTTTCTTTTTCTTTTATTTTCTTTTGTGGTATTTTCTCAGAGTTTATTGGCATTTCTTCGGAAGAAATAGTCATTTCCTCGGAGGAAATATGTTTTTCCTCGGAAGAAATAAGGGAATATTCGACGAAATCGCATTTCCGATTGATCTGTTTGCAAATGTCCCTGTATCGTTCCTGTATTCCTTTCGATGACAACACATGTTCCATTTCAAATAATTCTTTGGAAAATAACCCCAGTGCCAGACAGCTCTTAATCACTTCTGATATATATGCCTCTTCAAACCCAGTCTGTTCCGAAATAATGAAGGGCAACTCTTCGTCCCACATCATGTAGTACCCACCCTTGTAGATAAGACATAGCAGGAGAGCATATACCGTCATAGCTTTACCGCCTTGATACTTGATTAACTTTCGTATTCTTATATCTTGAAATGTGTCTATGTCAAAAGGAAAATAGTCCAATCCCATTTTTCTATTTCGTCCCATATATACTTAGTTCCTATTTTCTTTTTATAAACTCATGAATTTTACTCATAATATGACAATTCCCACTGACGTGAAACGGTTGGGAAACTGTAAGATTGTGCTCATAATTGTTCTTATTTATTACATGGTAAATTTAATATATTATTTACTTTTTGACAAATATAAATATCTGTAAATCAAATGATTAAACATTTTTTAATTTGTAATTTCAGTAATTGAAAATGCCCACCCGTTCAGGGTCTTGTGCTTGTCAATCTCACCGGTTTTGCATAGCTCGTTTATCTCAGATTTGAGTGACCGGATAACCACCGACTGTATTTCGGTAAAGCTCGCTATGGAGGGCTCCTTGTTATTCTTTTTCTTTTCCTCGATAATGGAAGATATAACTTGCTTGGCTATAATCATGGCTATTTTTGTTTTAACAATTCTGGGTTATGAGAATACAGCCGGCAGGTACTTGTGCCGGTAAACGTTTTTCAGATAGGTTATCATTTGGTCGTAGCTCTTGATAAAGCCCTCGTTGATAAGATCGGCGACTTTTCTTTCCAGCTCGTACAATTCCCGCTGTTTCTTTTCTTCGCCGTATTGGTTGCGGATATTCCTTTCATGCTCGTTGAACACAATCCAGTTCAACGCTTCGCCTACTTTCTGCATGGCTTGGGGCATGAAGTCTTTCCGAACGATCTTTGAAACGGCCGAGCCTAGTTTGTTGTAGGCATCGCCGGCTTCGTTGCGGTACTTTATCATTTCGTCATAGACGAATTTCAACACCTTAACCTTAAACGACGGGTTAATCCACATTGCAAAATCGATGAACAGTAAGGGCGACATCCAAACAGCCCCTGCCTCTTTGCTCCCGTCTTTGTTGGTTCTCGATTTATTTATTATAAGTATTTGATTTATAGGTTTTTCGGAATTCCGAATTTGATCGTCGTCATTTATAAGAGCTTTTATAAACTCTTTTGTCTTACTGTTTTCGAGATAGTGGTTAACATTTTTCTTGTGGTTGTTGCCTTCGTTCCACTGTTTCAACAATTCGGATGCACAGAAAAATCCGTCTTTGGTACGTTGGGTCACATCTATGTTACCCATTCGCCTTTTCATCAGTTAGTTCGTTTTCATAGCGTATTTTTATTTATTGATTTTTGATTGGATAAATTGCAAATACGAAATCCGTGTAGATTTTCGTTTTCTATGCACCAGCATAACATCTCGTAGGCGGCATCGATAATATCTTCATGTTCGGCAGTGACATAAATGTCTTTATAACAAACCTGTACAAGTAAATCGAATGTGCATTTTATCATTAAAGGGCTTGCATACTCATCAATCATTTGTCTGGGCAACAAATCCAAAATATCCTGCAAAGTGAATGTGGGTGCGGTTTCTGCCTCCATATTGTCAAATTTGTTTGGGACAATACCAAAAGCTAAACTCCAACAATTTTCCACCTCTTTCCCGTCAATTTTGGTAACTTTAACCCAACATGCACTTGCACAGTTTGTATTTAATCCAAGTTCTTGCAAGTGCTTCATCTGCTTTATTGATAATACTTGTGTACTCATAATACTGATTTACATTCCACAATAAGGTTTGTTTATTTTAGATTCAACGACTTTGTATTTAATGGGCAATCCGGAGCAGGTGATAGCGAGCAGGGCAGAGTCCCTTTCTTCTTGGTTGCTGCGGGGGCTGTTAAACTCTATCCCGCTCATCTGGCACAACCGCTTCAATTCTTCATGGGTGATCTTGCCGTCTTTCCCTTGCCAGCACTTGCGCAATGGGGATTGCTCCATGACTTGTATTCCGTAATGCCTCAGCATTTCGACTATCTTGCGACCGGTCTCTTGGTTACGACCTACATGCTCGCCTTTCTTGGCTGCGCTCGCCCGTGTGTCTTTCGGTGACAAATGCCAGTTGGATTTGTTTTTCCAACCTGCCTCGACATATACCGCCACTCGTTCATCGTTTTTATTGCAGTGCTCATGAAGTTTTTTTATGCCCTCTACCAACAAGGGGAATGGGCAAACACTCATCTCCATTTTCATTTTCCTTGTGTCCAATACGGAGTAGCCGCTACGCTCCACGTCGGGGTCTATCCCTATCAATACATCGTATTTGAGTTTTCTGTTGTATGTGGCCTGTTCTTCCATTATATTTTGTCTTTTTATCAGAAAAGTTTCTTTTGTATAGATTCGCATGATTTGTCCGTGAACAGTTTTCGGAATATGTGGAAAAGGACATCTACGACGATACTGTTACCTGCCATCACATATTGCCGGCTGTCGCTTATTCCCGCATTTTGAATCTTGTTTATATCCGATTCGCTGACACCCATTAACCGGAAACATTCTCTCGGTGTCAGCCTTCTTATCTTTTCCAGACACAGAAAGTTATTTTCCTGCCACGAGTTGCTTGTTATCGCAGGGCATATCGTGTATGTCCCTCCTTTGTTAAATCCTCTGCTGCGTTGTATTATCTCGGGTTCCGAATATTCCCCCACGATTATCGAATTGTCGGTCGGATTTAATGCTCCGTTAGCTCTCAGACAATTGGCTGTGCCATCACCTGTTTTAGGTAACCATAAAAAGCCCGTTCCTTTTTTTACGTGAGCGATGTTGTGTCTTATGAAACCTTTTATCATCTTCTCGCTCAAAAAATACTTTTCGTCCACGTCGCATTCGAGAATGTCCCTCAATCTCTTTTCAATGGGTAAGGGTTCCGGAAAATAATACGATTCCGAGTCTCGTATCGAAATCATGAATACTCTTTCCCTGTTATGGGGAATGCCGTAGTCTTTCGCATTCAGAACCTTCGTATGGTTCGTGTACCCTAATTGGGAAAGGTATTGTTCCCATGCCGATAAAAAACACTTGTATTTCCTTCCGGTAAGGGACTTTACATTTTCCATAAGCAGGTATTTCGGCTTTTTTGAATCTATCGCTTTCTCGCATTCCCATAACAGGCTGCTGCGTGTCCCGCTGCCTTTCTCCAATCCCGCCTGCTTTCCGGCCGTTGAAATGTCCGTGCAGGGGAAAGAATATGTGAACAGGTCGAAGTCGGGAACTTTTGCCCAATCTATATGGCATATATCCCCGAAATTCCTGTCTCGGTATTGAGGATATACGGCATTATGGGCTTGTATGGCGTACTTATCGATTTCCGACCAGCCGACCAGATCGTAATCGACTCCGAGCCGGTCGAGTGCCATGCACTGGCTGTCATATCCGCTGAATGCTGTAAAGACTTTTAATTGCATATCTTTCTCTTTTTGTTCGGCAGGCGGGACTCGAACCCGCAACTGTATATTCGCTCCTTATACTCGACTTATACCGCTCTCCCGTTTGAACCACTGCCGATACCACCTAAAACACTTATGGCTAATTTCTCCCCGCAGTTCCTTTCTCCGTATGGTGCTCGACCACGTACCCGGATCGGCTTGCGGGGAATGTCTCACATTATGCTCCTATATCAGGTCTATGATTTTGGTTTTCACAATTCCGTCCAACCTCATGTCTTTAAGGCCTTGTCTCATGTGTTCTTGCATGAGGCGGTTGGCTTCGGTGATGTCTTTGGCGCAAACGAGGTTGTAGTACTTCGTTTCCTTTTCATTGCCGTTGTCATCGATGAATATGTCTATCAACGTGGCTTTGTAGAAGGGCTTGCCTTCTTCCTTTTCATTGACTATCTCGACGACATTAGAGCGGGTGATAGAGATTACATCGCAACCTACGTATTGTTCAAGTCCTTTGGCTTCGGCCTCGGCAAATAATCCTACATCGGTGATGAAGTGTTCGACGACTTCTTTCATCTCTCCTTTGCTGTTCTCTTTTTCTACTTTCAGTTTGATTTCGTAAAACATCGCTTTTATTTTTTATCGGTTAAAAACTTCTTTGAACTTCTCGTCGAGGGCATTCAATATTCTCATTCGCTCAGCCGCTCTACCTTGATTATCAGTAGTGTAAATTCTCATTAACAATTGCTCTCGTGAGCCACAAAAACAGCCACATGTATAAAATGGAGCAACATTGGGATAGTTGTGTTTATACCAGATATGAGTAGTACCTTGTACTGACACATAGGTATCTTTTACCGTAAATTGAAGTTCTTCCGCTTCGTAATCGGGCTTGTTGGGATTTCTTGCCGCATAACTGCGGACAATACAGTCGCTGTCCTTTGCCAGTTCTGTGAGCACATCGACGGGAGTGTTGGGATTCCCTGCCACACTAATGCGGACATGCCAGTCGCTGTCCTTTGCCAGTTCTGTGAGCACATCGACGGGCGTGTTGGGATTCCCTGCCGCAGAACGGCGGACATGCCAGTCGCTATCCTTTGCCAGTTCTGTGAGCACATCGGCGGGCGTGTTGGGATTCCCTGCCGCATTACTGCGGACATCACAGTCGCTATCCTTTGCCAGTTCTGTGAGCACATCGACGGGCGTGTTGGGATTCCCTGCCACACTAATGCGGACACTAAAATCACCATTTAAAATTTCATTTTTGTCCATTGTATTTCTTATTTAATTGTCTGACTTTATTTCTCATCAATCTTGCCAGCTCTTTATGCCGGTAGTCGTCGGACTTTTCCAACGCTTTTGCCGATCTTTCCAGCAGGCTGACGATTGACTGTATTTCATAGTCTTTCATGAATTGATTATTTCATTGACTAATTCATCGGCTTTGTATATCCTTTCGGCTATCTTCTTGAAGATGTTATCATCTGGATATATCCGTCTGATAAACATGGAGGGCTTCTCGAACGGGTTATATACGATGAAATCGCACCAATCGGCTTCAACGCACATGAGTTCGGACATGATTTGGTAATAGTACTTAGGCTCCGTGGACAGGAGGGTATCGTTGTCCTTTATCTTGTGGAAGTATTTGGCATATGTGGCCGTTCCCACGCTTTTTATCTCGATTACCCCTTTTTCCCGCTTATTCTCATCGTAATAATATCCGTCGGGGCTGGCTGCGAAATGGGCGATGGTGGGGTGTTTGCACAGTCCTACCTCGACGACACGTCGTCCTGTTTTCAACTCGTATAGTCTGCGTGCGTCTGGTTCCTGCTCTGCTCCCCATCGCATCTGTTTCGAGGATATGTCGGTTTGATAGAGGTAACTTTCGAAAACCTCGTCGTCCTCGAACAGCCGGGGATTGAGCATGCGCTCTCCTGCTACTTGGTAGATGTAGCTCATGGCGCATTCCCCGAACCCGTTTCCGCTTCGGTTCGCTTTCATCAGGTCGCCTATGCGGCTGCCCGTGAAACAGCCGAGGCGCTTCCTGTACCATTCAAGAGTCCTTTGCGCTTCCATCACTCAAACAGTCCTTGTCCGTTGACATTTTCAGATTCCGGTTGCTCGACTGCTTCGACGGACATCTCCCTCAGACGGTCGGTAGCCGTATCGTTGTCGACATATTCGATTTCCACTTCGTCCACGCTGGTGTCTTGCTGTGTCAAATCTCCCTTTATCGTGGCTTGGTCGAAAGTGATAGCCCGTTGCATTTCTATCGATTTGGGAGCATATTTGGCGAGCAGAAGTTTTAAAACCGTCTTCCGTGCCATCGTGTCGAAGTCGTCTTTCCATACGCCGAACCCTTTCTTGTAGGATTGGGAATACTTCTTGGCATGCGCCTCGACTTCCCCTACTGTCATGTAGTGTGTTTTCTCGAACCCGTTCACAAGACGGAAATAGGCCATATAGCCGATGACCTTGTCGGAGGTCTTTGAATCCTCGTCGAAGATGTATTCGCCCGTGAATTTATTCTTCTTGACAAGCTGACCCTCATAGACCACCTCGTCTATGAGTGACGAGAATTGTCCGCTTCTGAGGCATAGCTCTATCAGTCCCTTGTACATGAGCTGGAATTGTGCTACTGTCGTCCTCAGCTTGGAGTCGTAATAGGGAACGATGGCCGATAGACCCAAGTTGCTATTGATAGGCAGGTCGAGCGTGGCGGCTATGACCGCCGAGTTGAGTATGCTTTGGGGCTCGGCCGTTTGGAGCATGGTGTTCCCGTTGACGGCTGAAATGACCGAGGAGATGAATCCGGGGGCTTTCTTCCCCAATATCTCGTTAAATCTTGTCTTGACCGAATCGCCGTTCAACAGGCTCTTCAATTGTGGTAATGTCGTTGTTGCCATTGTTGTTTTATTTTAAAGGGTTATGTTTCTTTTTATACACCGCATATCCTCCCGGACGGGCGGTGAATATGCTTGATTTATATGGAACTATAATTTATTTCTTATCGGTTTGTTGTTGCCCTGCAAGAGCCATCGACGACAGTGCGAACAGGGATATACTTATCACTAGTTGCCAAAGGTTGGCATTGATGAGCGAAGCGACTACCCCGAATATCGAGGAAAGCATAAGCAGTATGGCGAGCAGGGTAAATAACTTGTAGAATATCATGACTGTTATATTTGGAAATTACCGTTAAACTCAAATTCTTCATTTCCGCATTCGTCGAATACGGTTACCGTGTATTCCGTATCGATGTAGCCACTGTCGGAACGTGGCGTTAAATAGTCGCCGTTGTCCCGCTCCCTGTAATCGCAAGCGTAGTAATGAATGTGGACATCGACGTTTTTGCCGTTCAAACCTATTTCATGGTTTATATCTTCTCCGAAATAGCGGTCGTTTATATTTTCTTTTATATGGTCGTCAAGAAAACTTTCTACCTTTTCCCGTATGGTTAGTTTATGAATATCGGCCTTTACCATATCAATAGCCGTTTTGTAGATGTCCGTGGCATCGCACATGAGGTCTTCCCGGTATCGACGAATGCTCTGCCAGTCTTTCGGGTCACAATCTTCGAGGTAGGATTTGGCTATTTCTTCCTCGTTCATCGATAGTATCTGGCTGGCGACCTCGTAGTTTTCTACCCCGCCTCCCAGATAAAATTCCTTACATTTCAATTTGTAAGGAGAGTTGTCGTACTGGTCGTTGAAATCTTCCCTTGCCTTGTCGTATCGTTTCTCGATTGTTGACCGTGTGATAATACAGGTTGTGTTCATGCTATTAAGGGGCTTATTTTATACAGGCGAATTTGATTACATCGTAAGCATTACAATACCATCTTCCGTTTTGTCTATCTGACGGTTTCTTCTCTGCACGGATAGACCCATTCCCAACTAGTTCAAATAGTCGGTTTCGGCTTCCTACTATTTTTTCAGCTTCTCGTTGACTAAATGTTTTGTCGTTTAGTACAATCTTTAAAATGGTTTCATTTAACATAGTTAATCATTAAAAAGGTTGTTATTGTGTGCATACTGGATAAATTCCGATTTCTCGTGAATACAAAGTTTTCTGTAAACAGATTTGATATGATTTTTCACAGTATGAGGAGATAGGTATAAAGAATCAGCAATATCATCATTGCTCTTTCCATCATAGACAAGTTTCATAACTCTCATTTCAGCATCGGATAAGCTGCTATTAAATTGAGGATTACAAATAATGTCTTCATATTTACATTCTCCTCTTAAAGGACATTGAACATGTTCAAAGTTTACTTTACCATTGTTATTTATGTCTTCGACAGTGCTATCAAGATTACCAAAATTGCATTTAGCAAAACGTCTAGCCATTAGATATTGATAATAAGGGACGTTTTTAGAGCTTTTTATATAACATTCTGATAGGGCATTATAAGCATTTGGATATTGTTCTCTGACAATAGAAAGAATTTCATTTATAATCTCTGTATCGTTTTCAGAAATTCTTTTATTTTTTTTGTCAGATGAAATACACCAAAGTTCATTTTCAAATATGTAAAACTCTAAATCTTTCATTGTTATGAATTTAATCCCAAAGGTGTTCTGGCGAAATACCAGTAATTTCTGATAATATTTGTACATGCTCTGGATTATTAGGCTTTATGCCATATTTAATCCAGTTATTGGCTGTGGTAAGAGTTACATTACATCTTTCGGCGATGGTGTTAATGAAATCTTTTTTGGGGTATGTCGGATCAGGTAAACTTTTGTAATAGCCTTTCAGTGTCATTATTTTACTTTTAGGATTTAATGTGTTTGTCTTATTGTCACTTTCCATTATATTTGTAATGTTTAATTGGTTTGGTATTGCAAATATAATAATATTATAGTAAAACTATACTACTATTATAGTTAATAATTATAAAATGATATACTATGATTATAGGAGAGCGGCTGAAGGGTTTTTTAAAATACCATAATATTTCTGCTAAATCATTTGCAGAAATGATAGGTGTAACAGAAGGAATGGTGTATAAATATTATAAAATGGATAATGTTGATAGCCAAACCATCGAAAAGTGGGCTAATATATTGCGTATTCCTATTATGACATTTTTAGATGATAATACATACGAAAGGGCTACTCATAAAGCGACATCAGAAGATTTGGCAATGGGAAATGATAAAGATTATATTCATTTTCAAAATAGAAGATTATTTGGCGATTTATCTGGAAAATCAAGAGAATTGATTGAAGACGAATTTGAAAAAATAAAACCTAAAATAAGTTACACTATTGGTGTACCTTATTATAATGTGGACTTTATCGGAGGTTTTGATTTAGTTATGAATGACCAAACTATAAATCCAGAATATCTTATTAATTTCAAGAAATACAACGAAGCTACATGTTGGTGCAATGTCACTGGACATTCAATGGAGCCCGAAATAACACATGGCGATATAATAGCTCTAAAGGAAATAGAGGATGCTTCTTTTCTACCTTATGGTGAGGTTTACGCTATTGTCACAACCAACAATATGAGAACTATAAAAAGGATAGGTCCTGCATCCAACCTAGATAGTTATTCTTTAATTCCAACAAACAGATCTCCTGAATACGGAATACAAGAACTACCGAAAAATATGATAAGACATGTATTCCATGTACTCGGATGTATGAAGCGATTATAAAGACAAATATGTAATCATCTATTGATTTCAAAGACTAAAATTTGAGTCATGAAAATTTCTAAAGAAGGAATCGCTATAACTAAACGTTTCTTTGAAGCTATTGATATGCTCAAAGCACAGAAACGCATTCGTGGGCTTAAAACATTCACGAGGAAGCACAATATAACTCGTACTAATATAGCAAATGTGAGAAAAAATCCAGACCGTAGTGTTTTGAAGCCCGAATGGATATATTATCTTGTTTATGATTATGGGATTTCATTGGAATGGATAATATTCGGAGAGGGGTCTATGTTTGAATAAATATTCTAAAACTTGTCTTTTGATGGTGCGTAATCCTTTTCTTTTGTCTGAAAATCAAATATTTATATATGTTTCTGAAATCAGCTTCCCAAGCTGAGGGTCGCGAGTTCGAGTCTCGTTTGCCGCTCGATGAAAACGGTCTCTTGAATATTCAAGAGACCGTTTTCGTTTCTGTTATTTCTTCATTCTCACTTCGTAGAGATCGTTGCGGCGATCTTTGAGGTTGCGCACGCTACCGTAGGTGTGCAATTCGTTCAAAAGATCCAAATCGACGTCCGAGATAAGAATCATTTCGGTGTTCGGAGTAGCCTCGGCTCTGCGTCCGTCTGTCGGGAATGCGAAATCACAGGGGGTAAAAACTCCCGACTGGGCATATTGAATATCCATGTTGTGTACTTTGGGCAGGTTGCCTACGCTACCGGCTATGACTACGAAGCATTCGTTCTCGATGGCACGGGCATGTGCGCAGACTCTTACACGGGAATAGGCGTTTTGGGTATCGGTGAGGAACGGAACGAACAATATTTGCATACCTTCGCTGGCCATGATTCGGGAGAGTTCGGGGAACTCGACATCGTAACAAATCAAGACTCCGATTTTGGCGCAGTCGGTCTCGAAAGTCCGAATGGCTTTGCCGCCGCTCAATCCCCAGCATTTCATTTCGTCGGGGGTGACATGTAGTTTTTCATACATTTCGTAAGTACCGTCTCGACGGCATAAGAAACCTACGTTGTAGAGCAGTCCGTCTTCTTTAATCAGCGGCATACTTCCTGTAATGATGTTGATGTTGTACCGAATTGCAAGATTGATGAAACGTTCTCGTATTTCATCGGTATATCGGGCTAATCCTCTGATAGCCTGAGATTCGCTTGCATCGTTGAACCGAGCCATGAGCGGGGCGTTGAAATACTCTGGAAAGAGGACGAAGTCGCTTTGATAGCCGCTTACGGAATCGACGAAAAATTCCACTTGCTCGAAAAGATCGTCGAGCGTTTTGTAACTACGCATTTGCCATTGTACAAGGCCTACCCGCACGGTGGTCTTAGGGGATATATATTCTTCGGTAGGCTCTTGATAGTAGATGTTGTCCCATTGGAGCAGACAGGCGAAGTGTTTCGACTCCTCGTCGTTGGGCAAATAGTTTCGCATTACCTTACGGACGTGGAAATCGTTGGAGAGTTGGAACAATAGCACCGGGTCGAATATCTCGCGTTGACGCACCTTGTCGATGTATTCTTTGGGGCGCATTCGGTCGGCGTATTTGTGGTAGTTCGGCAAACGTCCGCCGAACATGATCGCTTTCAGATTGAGCTTTTCACACAACTCTTTGCGATATTCGTACATACGTCGGGCGAGACGTAGACCCCGATAATCGGGGTGTATGAACACTTCGATACCATACAGGATATTTCCCTTCCGTGTGTGTGTGTCGAATGTTTCGTTACCAGTGACTTGTGCATAGGTGTGGTCGTTCTTTACATCGTTATAGTTTACGATGATAGAGAGGGCGCAGCCCACGATTTTATCATCGACGACCGTGACGATTTGTCCTTCGGGGAATATGCGAATGAGTTTGTCGATTTGTTCGGGAGTCCAAAATACGTCGCTACCGTCGGCATAGACACGGGTGAAAGAGCTAGCCAGTTGGTCGTAATCTTCTTTTTGAAGATTGCGTATTTCGACTTTATTGATTTCTTTTTGTTTCATGAATCCTTTGTTTAGTTTAGGTATGCAAAATTACTTTCTTTACCCGCTTGTTGTCCGTTTTGTTTCGATTTTCTTTATGCAAGGTATTTTATAAGTTCGCTTATAAAATATGTGCTTCCCTTTTGGGTAATTCCTTTGCCTTCTTTTAATGAATCTTTCTGTCGATTGGTTTCATCTCTTTTATGTCGTCGATATTCCATTTTGCGATGATACGGGAACAACGGAAAGATAGAACTTTCTTTAATCTCATTTTCATGCAGATAATGTGTGCCGTTTCTTCATTTAGACTATTTTTGAAAAAAATTCAAGGTTTCTGCAACCAAACGAGCGGTTGGTTACGTCTAATGATTGAATTTCCGGAAAGAGAACGATTATGAATAACTTATAAAATTAAAATAGAAGAGAATATGAAAAAGATGTTTATGATGATGCTTTTGTCTATCGTATCGTGGACAGGAGCCGTAACAGCAGCCGAGGCAACAGCTCCTCTGAAATCGAATGGCCCTGTGGCACAACAAGAAGCGGTCGTAGCAGCCGATACGCTTAACGGTATGACTCCGAGCGAGGCTTTCCAAATACGTATGAAGGAACTCGCAGTTGAACGGGATAGAATGCTCTTTCAAGAAGAGCCGGATGCCGAGGATATAATAGATTCTTTGGTTCCTCTTTTTGCTATTGTTTCACCTTTTCTTATCGCTTTTTTAATTGTCTTTTTCTATATTTATTATCGTAATAAAAAAGTACAATCCCGCTATCGGGTGATGGAAAAAGCGATAGAGTCGGGTCGAGAATTGCCCGAAGGCTTTTTCGACGAACCGGAGTCGAAGCGACCCAGTAAATTTTCCACTCTGAATCAAGGTCTTGTTTGTACGGCTGTCGGAATCGGGTCTTTTATATGGTGTATAGGTGGGGCTTATGAATTGGACGAAGGTTTCGGGGCTCTTTTGGTTGGTTTGGCGGCTATATTCACTTTGATAGGTATAGGGAAACTGATTCTTTATCGGGTAGAATCGCGAAAAGAAGTTCGTGATACCGATGAGCAAACTACCGAAATCGAGTAGGCCGGAGCGATGAATAAGAACGAGGATATAGCGTGGGTGACTCGTTGTGCTTTGTTCGACGATCGGCGGGCTTTTGCCTGCCTTGTCGATAAGTATCAGGTGCGATTGAAACGCTTTTTCCTGAATCTTACCGGTGGAGATCCAGTGCTCAGCGATGATTTGGCGCAGGAGACTTTTATCAAAGTTTATTATAATTTGCGTAGTTATAAAGGCTTGTCTTCTTTTTCGACATGGATTTATCGAGTAGCTTACAATGTGTTTTACGATGAGTTACGAAAGAGCCGGGAATGGGAAGATGCTTCTGTGGACGAGGTGGCCAATCTGTTGGAGCAACCTCCTGAGTGTGTGGACCGGAATATCGATATATCGCGAGCTTTGTCTATTTTACGCCCCGAGGAGCGAACGGCGATAACTTTATTCTTCGTCGAGGACCTTGCCGTGGCAAAGATAGCAGAGATTATGAGTATATCGGAAGGTACGGTAAAGTCGCATTTATTTCGTGCAAAACAAAAATTGGGTGAATATTTAAAGAAAAACGGATATGAATGAATGGAATGACAATCAGTGGCGGGAGTTTTTCGGCGATCATTCGTTGGAACTTCGGACAGATAAGTGGTTCACGCGTAGGGTGTTGAATAGACTGCCTCGCAAGCGATGGAGCATAGAAGCCAAAATTTCATTTGTCGTTTCGGTACTTGTTATTGCAATTTGTACGGTTCTATGCTTGATATTTGCCAAAGAAATGATTTACAATCCTTGTTGGACTTGTGCACACACTTGGTTGGCTTACATGGGATTGTCTGTGGCTTGCGGGTTGTGTGTCGGACAGTTGGGTTCCTTTCTGCGCAGGATTTATGATGCTTCCTAAAACTGAAATAAATTTAAGTAACGAGCGAGAGGCATGGGTTGAACAAGACTTATGTCTCTCGTTCTATTTGTTGGATAGCGGAGTGTGGCGGGAGATAAATTCGGCGAAAGAATCTTTGTAAGTATCCGAAATAGGAATGTATTCTTTACCAAATACGATTCGGTTTCGATCGATCATTTTGATTTTACAACCCTGTACGATGAACGACCGGTGCACCCGAATGAACCGGCTATCGGGTAACATTTCTTCGAGAGATTTCAAGCTAAGCAGGGAAAGAATGGGGTGCGGTTCGTCTTCGAGGTAAATTTTTACATAATCTTTCAGCCCTTCGATATAGAGTACTTTATCGAGGGGAATCTGTTTAAGTTTATAATCGCTTTTTACAAAGATATATGATTTGTCTGGGGAATGCATTTCACCCGTCCCGGACGATAATTCGAACCATTGCAACGCTTTTTGTGCCGCTTTCAGGAAATCGGTGTAGGCAAAAGGTTTCAACAAATAATCGACGGCGTTGACTTTATAACTGTCTACGGCATATTGTCCGAATGCCGTAGTGAAAATGACACGGCTTTTCCCTTCTATCATGCGAGAAAATTCCATACCGTCCAGCTCGGGCATTTGTATATCGAGAAATATCAAATCTATATCTCCTTTCGAGATTCTTTCGATCGCTTGAACAGCCGAGGTAAACGAAGCCTCCAATTGTAGAAAAGGCGTTTTCTTGACATAGCTTTCCAGTAGCTCGATTGCAAGGGGTTCATCGTCGATAATACAACATTTCAATATCATAGTCGCAGTGTTTATTTAATTCAGGTCGATAGTCAACATGGAGCGGTAGATGTGCGAATCGCTCTCGGCATGCAGATTATATTTTCCCGGGTATAGAAGTTCGAGTTGTCGGGATAGATTTTTTAGTCCGATACCCGAACCGCTCTTGTCGGTTTCATTTTTCGGGAAGCTGCTGTTTTCTATATCGCATTCGATAACTCCCGGTGAAGGTTCGGACATATTGATTTTTACGAAAGATCGGGTAGATGCGCTGGTCCCGTGTTTGAAAGCATTCTCGATGAGTGTGATGAAAAGCAACGGTGCTATTTTATACCCTCGACACAAGCCGGTAGGAATATTTACATCTACTTGGACGTGGCGGGCGAGCCTCAATCGCATGAGCTCGATGTAGTTATGGTTGAATTCCAGTTCTTTTTCCATAGGAACATAGGGCTGTGTATTTTCGTAGAGGACGTAACGCAACAACTTGCTCAGTTCAAGAACTGCGCTTTGGGCCCGTTCGGGACTGATAGCGATAAGCGAGTAGATATTGTTGAGCGTATTGAATAGAAAATGAGGATTGAGTTGATTTTTCAAATTTTTCAATTCTGCTTCGGTACGTTCCTGTTCCAACTGCTTACGTTCTTTTTCGGTTGTGATCCATTTTTGAGTGACTTTAATAGCGGCACTCAGCCCAACGACCAGAACCAGTGTAATGGAATCTTGCCATTGCATGAACCCTGGGCGAGGAGGGGGAATGGGAGTGGGTCTTTGATGCAGAATGCTCTCGGGAATGACCATGCGGTGCACCAAATAGATGGCTACATTGGCCATGACTATCAGTAACAAATTATAGAGAATGAATCGTATGGTTTTTTTACGAAACAGGACTTTATCGATGAGCCATAAGTAGTTGATGTAAAAAATACAGGCTATGCAAATCGGTTGGATATAAAATTTTATCAGGCTGAAATTGTGCATTCGGTTGATGTTCCCGAATCGTTCGATAAACAAGAGTGGAAAAATAAACAAGATACTCCATGCCGCCAGATGTATAAAGACGGTATTCCATTTTTTACTTAGATGTAGCTTATCGGATGCCATTGTACAAATATATTCATTCGAAAGGTAAAAGTGAAATTATTCGTAGCGAATCGCTTCGATGGGATCGAGATTAGCGGCTTTACGAGCCGGATACCAACCGAAGAATATCCCGGTTATCGTACAAACGAAGAAAGAAAGTATGACCGAATAGGCTTGTACGTAGACAGGCCATTTGAACAGGACGTTGACGATTACCGATGCACCTACTCCGAAGACGACCCCGATAATGCCGCCGGTAACGCTGATGAGAACAGCTTCGATAAGGAATTGGGCGAGGATATCGATACCTCTGGCTCCGATGGACATGCGCAACCCTATTTCCCGAGTGCGTTCCGTTACGGAGACATACATGATATTCATGATTCCGATACCTCCGACTAATAACGATATACCTGCAATGCAGGCGAGCAAGATTGTCATCATGTCGGTTGTCGAGCTTAGCATGGAACTTAGTTCTTCTTGTGAACGTATTTCGAAGTCATCATCTTCTCCTTCTTTTATTTTATGATTTTTTCGTAGAATCTCGCTGATTTCTTCGGTTGCCTGAGGGGTAAGTTCTTCCGACAATGCCGAACAGTAGATACCTTGCAAGTAGGTAATGGCGAGAATGCGTTTCTGTACCGTAGTATACGGTGCGAGTACCATATCGTCTTGGTCCATACCCATGCTGTTGTATCCTTTGGGCGTGAGAGTACCTATGACTTTAAGGGGAATTTTATTGAACCGGATTACTTTTCCGATCGGGCTTTCTCCATTGGGGAAGAGATTGTCGGTAATGGTTTTCCCGATTAAACAGACTTTGGCAGAAGTGATGACGTCTTGTGGAGTGAACATGCTTCCCTCTTCCAAAGAAATTTTACGAATATCCAAATAATCTTCGGTAATACCGTATATCGTACTGGGATAGTTGTTCGCTCCATATATGAATTGTCCGCTGCTGTTTACCGAGGGGGAACAAGCCGACACGTATTCAGCTTGTTCGGAGATGGATTTATAATCGTTTAATTTGAGTGTTTGCATAGACGATGCATCTTGTCTTACACCTCCTCTTTCCATGTTGCCGGGGTGTATCATGATCATGTTTGAACCCATTTCTGAGATTTGTTCTCGTATGCTTCGTTTCGAACCTTGTCCGATGGCCAGCATCGTGATGACGGATGCCACGCCGATGATGATACCCAACATGGTGAGGAAGCAACGTAGCTTATTGTTATTGAGCGCTTTTAGAGCTATTTTAGTCAGATTGGTCAGATTCATAATATTATTCCTTAGTCGGTTTCCACCGGTAGTTTTTGCAGCATTTCCAAAGCCGATGCTTGTTTTTCGTTCCGTATATCGGAGATTACTTTCCCGTCCCGTAATACGATGTTTCGGCTACTGTATGCCGATAATTCAGGATTGTGGGTCACAAAGATAATGGTACGTCCCCGGGCATGTAGTTCCTGAAAGAGAACCAAAATTTCGAATGAAGTCCGGGTGTCGAGATTTCCTGTGGCTTCGTCGGCAAGAATGATTACAGGGTCGTTAACCAATGCGCGAGCTATCGCTACCCGCTGTTGTTGCCCTCCCGACATTTGGTTGGATTTATGATTTTTGCGCTCGGACAGTCCAACGGCATCAAGAGCTTTCGATGCCAGTTCGTGCCTTTCTTTGGCCGAGATGGAGGAGTTGTACATGAGGGGTAATTCCACATTTTCGAGGGCGGTCGTTTTGGGCAACAAGTTGTAGGATTGAAATACGAACCCGATTTTCCGATTTCGCAAAACCGACCGTTCGTTCTTACCCATACTCCGAACCGAAATACCATCGAGGTAATACTCTCCCGATGTGGGGGTGTCGAGGCAGCCGAGTATATTGAGCAGAGTGGATTTTCCCGAGCCGCTGGTTCCCATAATGGTTACGAACTCACCGGAATTTATGGTGAAATTGACGCCTCGCAGAGCATGTACGGTTTCACTCCCTACGATAAAATTGCGTCTTATGTTTTCTAATCGAATGATTTCGTTCGTTGTCATGTCGGTTTCCTGATTATTTCTTTTTTCCCGGCGGTTTGGGCATGAACGGGCTTTCTTCTTTCTCTTCCGATAATTGTCGATTGGTAGCGTTTATATTACTTTTGCGGTCTATGGCTACGGTTTCACCGGCTTCCAACCCGGAGCAAATTTCGACGTTTACGCTATTGTCCATGCCTACGACGACCTTACGAGGTTTCCATTCTTGCCCGTCTTGTACCCAAACGATTTTCAAGCTGTCGTTTCCGGATATTTCTTGTTGAGGCAAATCTTCCGGTTCGTGGCGTTTTTTGCCCGATGGCGGATCGGGAACGAATCGAAGGGCTTTGAGCGGTATATTCACGACATTGCGGCGTTCGGCGGTGTAAATGGTGATGTTGGCGGTTAATCCCGGTTTTAATTTCAAATCGGGATTATGGGCAGAGATAACCACTTCGTAAGTGACTACATTGCTTTCTTCCGTGGCCTCTAAGCGCACTTGTGTGACTGTTCCCTCAAACGTGTCGTTGGGGTAAGCGTCGACGGTGAATATGACTCTTTGCCCCTCTTGCACCCCGCCAATATCGGCTTCATCGACATCGGCTATAACCTGCATTTGGGTCAGGTCGGCAGCAATGGTAAAGAGGGTCGGCGTTTCGAATCCGGCAGCTACGGTTTGTCCCTCTTCGACCGCCCGACTGATGACTACGCCGTCGATAGGCGAAGTAATAGTGGCATAAGCTAAATTTCGTTTAGCCTTAGCCAGATTTGCCTCGCTGCTTTCGAAGGTACTTTTAGCTTTTGCGTAGTTGTATTTCGACTCTTCGTATTCGGTGTCGCTGATGAGTTGTTTCTCGTGCAGGGCCTTGTTTCTGAAAAAGTTTTTTTCTTGATATTCATATTCGGCTTTTGCTCCGTCGTACGTGGCCTGCTGGGAGGTGAGTTCGCTTTGCAAAGTGACTTTATCCATTTCGGCGATGAGTTGTCCTTTGGTTACGATGGAGTTGTAGTCGGCATACAGTTTGTCGATGATACCCGATACTTGTGTCCCGACTTCGACTTGTGTGACCGGCTCGATTGTTCCGGTTGCCGTGACGGCTTCCGAGACGTCTCCTCGTACAGCCTGAGCCGTTTCGATAATATAGTTCGCGCTCTTCGACTTCCCGCCGAAACAGAACCAGAGTATGGCGATGGCGACAATGGTCGATACGGTAGCGATGATGATTTTTTTTGATTTCATATTTCGATGACAGTTTATATTCGAGTTTGAGTTAGTCGAGGGTAAGAGGTTTGTTTTCGTAATAGTCGAGTAGTTTCAAATTGAGCAAAGCCATGAAACGGGATTGCAGTTCTTCTTGTTGAGCCGACAGCCAGTTGTTTTTCGCCGTGAGCATCTCGACCGTATTTTTCATACCGAGGTAGAACTGTTCTTCGGTGAGTTCGTAGGAGGTCTTTGTGGCGTTGAGCTGTTCTTTTGCCGCAAGGTATTTCGATTGGGCGGACGAAGCATCGAGCCATACGTTTTCTATTTGGTTCAGCAAATCCTTTTCTTGATTTTTAAGATCCAATTGGCTGATTTTTTGTTGAATTTTTGCCCGTTCGACAGCCGATTTGTTAGAGCGGCGGCTATATATAGGGACGGATAGCGTCAGCCCTACCGATTCGTTGAATCCTTGTTTCATTTGAGTCCCGAAACTCCCGTTGTTCCCTGTATTGTGTCCGCTGCCTATACCGGCATTCAAGGAGAGATTGGGGTAGTAGCCGGCTTTGGCATTCGCTATATTCAGTTCGGCGACTTCGAGTTCTAATTTACCGCTCTGTATGGAGGGGACGAACCCTAATGCCGTAGTGTAGACCGTGCTTTTATCGGGTAGGGGAACGAGAACTTTGCTTTCGTCGATTTCGGGAGTTGCCAGATTCATCTCTTGATTGATGTCGAGCTCGAGTAATTGTTTTAGTTCGAGTTTTAATTGGTCTCGATTGGCTTCGGCTGTGACTAATTGGTATTTGTCGTTACTGTATTGGGCTTCGAGCTGGGCCAAATCGCTTTTGGAAATAGAACCGGCAGCCAGTAATTCGCGAGATCGTTCTACTTGGCGAAGGGAAACTTCTACTGTCTGTTTGCAAATGTTCACGGCTTCCTCGGCATAAAGAATTTGGAGGTAGTCGGTGAGGATTTCTATTTGCAAATTATCGAGTGTTTCTTTGAATGCGTATTGTTGTTGCTTCTCTTGTATTCGGTTGGCTTTAATCGTGTTTCGCCGTTTCCCATCGAAAATTGTCCATGATGCGTCGATTCCGTAGGTTCCCGTATAGACGTTTTTCCCCGACCGGCTGCCATCAGCCATCGGATAGTTATTGTAATTATGGGAGGTCGAGAAGTCGAACGAAGGAAAAAGTTGAGCTTTTGCCTCTTTGGTGTTAACCTCGCTTTCTTCTACGGACAGTCGGTTTTGTTGCAGGGTGATGCTGTGGTCACGGGCGTATTCGAAACAGTCTTGTAATGTCCATGTGGAGGGTATTTTTTCTTGTGCCCATAAAGCAGTACTGCATAGAAGCAGGGGGACTCCGGTGGATATTATTAATTTTTTCATTATCGATACGTTAAATTTTGATTCAAATTTAACATTTAGCCGATGATGAAAGAAAAGTAATAGAAAGAGTCCCTTTTTTTGCGGATAAAGTGTCTTCTTTTATCGATAAACGGGTAAAAGTATTCTATGTTTTTATTTTTGTAAAAAGGAAGAGGAAAATTCCGACTGGAATTTTCCTCTCTAAATATTTGTTATTTATAACTTTAATAGAAAAGCAAAATGAGCAGTTGAGCCGAAAGCACCCGCAGGAACATGGCGAGGGGGTAAACTGTCGAGTAGGCTACCGATGGGGCATCGTTCCCCGATACCTTGTTGCCATAGGCGAGGGCGGGGGGATCGGTACATGCTCCTGAAAGTAATCCCATGATAGAGCAATAGTTGATCTTGTAGTGTGCCCGGGCAATAATTCCGATGATGAGGAGTGGAATCACGGTGATGAGAAAACCCCACCATACCCAAATGAGTCCGCCGGACATAATCGTGTTGACGAATTCGCCTCCTGCCGATATACCTACACTGGCTAAGAAAAGACAGATACCTATTTCCCGTAGCATGAGACTGGCTCCGGTCGAAGTGTAAGTGACGAGGTGAATTTTATGACCGAAACGGCCCAAGAGAATTGCGACGACCAACGGCCCCCCGGCTAATCCCAACTTCATGGGAACACTCATTCCCGGAATGGCGAGAGGAATGCTTCCCAATATGATACCGAGGAATATGCCTACGAATAGCGTTACCATGTTGGGCTCATGGAGGCGTTTCGTAGAGTTACCGAGTTTCTCGGCCAGACGATTGATGTCTTCGATTCGTCCTACAACGGTAAGACGGTCTCCTATCTGTAATTCCAGATTAGGATTGGCCAGTAGATCGAGACCGGCTCGGTTTACACGGGTCGCATTCAACCGGTATCCCATTCTGAGACGTAGGCTTCCGATCTTGCGTCCGTTGAATTCGGGGCGGGTAACCAGTATTCGACGAGAAACCACAGGGGCAGGAATAGCTTCCCAGTTCATTTCGACGGGGCGACCTATAAATGCTTCCAATGCGCTTTCGTCATGTAAAGAGAGGACAACGAGGAGCAAGTCTCCTTCTTGGAGTGTCGTATCTGAGTTGGGTATGATTACTTCGTCGTTATGTTTAATACGCGATACTACAAAATTACGATCGATGAGTTTGGTCAAATCGTCGAGAGTCCTGCCAAAGATAAGTTTGTTTTCTACTTTATAAGTAACGACATGCGGGACGAGCTGGCTCGATTGGTTTTCTTCTTCGATTTGTCGACTTTCTTTTTCCATTTTAACTTTGAAAATCGCCCGGATAACCAGCATGGAGGCGATGATTCCGATTACTCCCAACGGATAGGCGGCCGCATATCCGAGAGCGATTTCTGGAACCTCGGAAATGGACCCGTCGAATTTGAGCTGTGAAAGCGTTTGTTGCGCCGCTCCTAATCCCGGTGTGTTCGTAACAGCCCCCGAAAGAATACCTACCATCATGGGCATACTTATTTCTCCCTGATGTATAAAGTAGAGGGTGAGAGCGACCGCTATGTTGAGTATGACGATACCGACGGCCAGCATATTTAGGGTTAGTCCTCCTTTTTTAAAGGAGGAGAAAAAACTCGGTCCTACTTGCAGTCCAATGGAATAAATGAATAGAATCAGCCCGAACTCCTGTACGAAATGGAGTATATTTTTTTCGGCGGAAAAACCGAAGTGCCCGGCAATCAAGCCGACGAAAAGTACAAATGTGACTCCTAATGAAATGCCGAAGAATTTCATCTTTCCTAAGGCTACACCCAATGCGATGACAAATGCATACAAGATAACGGTGTGGGCTACCGAGGCGTCATTGAATAATAGATTTTGAATCCAATCCATTGCAGATAAATAGTATTTTTTTAATTTTTTTGCAAAGGTAGCAATAATCTGTATAAACAATCCTTTAAAGGAAGATTTTGTTTGTGCATTTTGAGAGCCGGTTCGATTTATTGGCGTATGAAACGAAAAAAGCCTCAGACATCACGTCTGTGGCTTTCCATCAAGTCAATACACTTTTTATGCTAAGAGCCTTCCTCGACCATGCTCCCGCACAGTTTCCGGAATATTTCAGTTAGATTTGTCTTCATGTAATAGAATGCGCCGTAATAACAAGTCTGTTATAATCTTCGGCGTATACTATTATAGTTTTAGGATAGTAGATTATTCAATTCTTTTAAAGAGGCTATGTGGTAGTTCGAAACTCTTTTAGCTTGGGGAACTGTTCGTTGGCAGAGCCATGCTGTTTTGCAGCCGATGTCTTTTGCCGGCAATAAGTCGCTGTTTAGAGAATTGCTGACGCATAGAGTTTCTTCCGGCTCAATATGTAATGCATTGACCGATAACCGGAATATTTCTTTATCGGGTTTGCTCAGGTTCACCATGCTGGATTCAATGACATCGGTGAAGTAGGAGGCCAATCCGAAATCTACCAAAACAGCCGGTAGGTTTCCGTATGATTGAGCGACGATTCCCAAACGGTACTGCTTTACCAAGTTTTCGAGTGTTTTTTCGTTTTGTCTTACATACATGATCGCCATGTTATAACAAATCGTGGCCAGTTGTTGGGCATACTTTTGAGTACATCGATTGTCGGATAATAATCCTTTTGAAATAAGGGATTTGATTTGAAGCGATAGTTTGGTATGTAAGGTAAAATAAAAATTAAACCAGGGTTCGATTAGTCCTTTTTCGGATATTTCCTTTTCTGCAAATTCATGGGCGGCCAGATAGTCACTCTTGGTTATAGGTATTCCGATTTCCCTGTATTCCTTCCAAATAAGGTCGAACCAATCACTCCCCTCGGTATCGATTGTACCTGAGAAATTGAATAGAATACCTTTTATGTCGTGTCTCTTTTCCATCGTTTTATTTTTTCTTGAAGATGGGGGCAAAGTTATTTCGGGAGGTGATTCTTCACAAGGTCGTAATGGGCATATAATTGTCCTAAATTTCGGATTTGTGAATTTTGATTGTTTCTGCGTTCGCTTTACACTACCTTTGTATTTTGTAAAATAAAAGAAGATGAAAGAGTTGGTTATTTTTGATTTGGACGGGACTTTGTTAAACACGATTGCCGATTTGGCTATCAGTACGAACTATGCTTTGCGTCGTTGCGGTTTTCCAGAACATAGGGAGGAGGAATATTTTCATTTTGTAGGGAACGGAATAACTAAATTGTTCGAGCGAGCTTTGCCGGAAGAGAGTCGTTCGTCGGATAATGTATCTCGTGTGAGGAGCTATTTTTTGGAATATTACTCGGTACATAATACCGATTATACTCGCCCTTACGATAAAGTGGAGGAATTATTGTCTGTTTTAAATTCTCATGGTGTGAAAATAGCTGTGGCATCGAATAAATATCAGGCAGGAACCCAAAAGTTAATACAGTATTTTTTCCCCGGAATCGATTTCGTATCTGTATTGGGACAGCGTGACGGCATTCCGGTAAAGCCAGCTCCCGATATTGTATATGAAATTCTAAATAAGTCGGGGGTTGAGGCGGAAAAAGCCCTGTATGTGGGAGATTCAGATGTAGATATGTTTACCGCGAAGGCTGCCGGGGTCGAATCGGTCGGTGTAACATGGGGATTTCGGAGCCGTGAAGAATTGATTGAAGCCGGAGCTTGTCATTTAGTGGATAGTCCCATCGAGATACTCCGGCTCAGCCTATAATTAGTGGGGATTGTCTTTTAACTCTTATATTTTTGCAGGTAGGGAGGAAAAAAGATTCGCAGAGACATCTTAGTCCGTCCTCCTCCCCTGCCGTGTCCCGTAGCCTTACGAGGTGTTTTGTTAGCCATATAGGAGTGGTGTCACGCAGTGACGGGGTGTGACCCTTACAGCCAAAAAGTCTATGAAATCTTTCCACCCCCTCTTCTTAGAAACTGCCGTTTCTTCGGTGTCTCCCCTATATGGCTACCGCCACACAGGGGAGAAGTGTAAATACAATTATCTCATTCGTTAAAACGATGTAACAGACTGGTGTTAAGCCTCTTCCCTTGTGTCTTGTACAGTAAAATATAGGGGGGTGTCCGCCGGACGGAAGGGTTAACTCTTATAGCTAAAAAGTTTATGAAATCTTTCCACCCCCTCTCCTCTATATTGCTACACGACTCCCCGTAAGTCTACGGGACACGGCAGGGGAAAAGGAGGAACGCAATCCATCTCATTTGCAAAAATTCATGTTTACCTCCACCGATTTTCTACTGAACCGATATTTTGGTTTTGTGAGATTGGGGATTCTTTTGTGAAACGATAAAAAAGTAACAACCCCGCTTCACAGCGGAATCGTTACGTTAACCAAAATATATAGAATAGTTAATCGAAAAAAATAGTCTGTAATATTTACATGGGGCGATTAATTAATTGTGATACAAATATATCTAAATTTTATAAAGAACCAAAACAGTATCGACAAAAAGCGTAAACATGTCGCTTAACCGCCCGTTTTTTTTTGTTATATGTCATATATTATTCGGGGATATTTATTTCCAAAGAAATTTCTTGTCCGCTTTTATTTTCGCCTACTTGTGTCGTTCGGGTGTAATAGACGACGAGAGGCCAACCGGTATCGGCGTGTATATAAGTGTCGTTTTGGTCTTGGGCCATAATAATCGGAATTTGAGAACTGTCAATCGGTTTTCTCCTGTCTTCTTCGGGTAGATTGCTCTGTATGAGTTCTATAAATTGTCTTATGGCTTGGTCGGTATTTACTATTGCGTCGCTGGCTATGCGAAAGGAACCGTTTTCGGGATCGACTTCTTCGATCCAAAATGTTCTCATACCTTTACAGGGTGCGCCACCGACAAGAGATGGGAAATTTTCTTCGATTTGATATTCTTCGTCAAAATCCATTTTACAACCGTGGTAGTAGAGTAGAAGGGATAGTTCTTCGAGTGCGGTGGATACTATGACGGTCGTGTCGCCCATCTGTTTGTACAGGGTGGATTTGAGAAACCGGAAGAGGGAATCTTTTTGCGCCTCGGAACCTTGTTGGGCGCACAATGCTTCGGCTGTCATTTCGGCGGCTTTCAGGTAACGAGACCTCAGTTGGTCGAAATTGACAAGCCGTTTTATCGTGCCCAACTCGTTTGTCTCGACGATGACTGTGTCGTTGCCGAAAGTACGGCTTATTCGAGAGGTGAGTTCTCGGCTTATACTGTCCGAACCAGAGCGAATGGCGTTGGGAGTATCATAAACGGCTTGTAGCGTATAGCTGTTTTCGGTAGAGTCGATAACCGTAATATTTATCTTGGATATGGTTCTTTCCCACGATATGGTGTCTTTGCCCTGTATGTTGTATTTGTAATAATCGTACAGATAATCGTAACTGTCACCTTTCGACCAATAGGCTACAACTTGTACCGTAGAATCGTTGAGATTGATTTGGGCAGATAATGTCGTTACTATGCAGACTAATAAGGAACTGAGAATGGCTTTGGTTTTCATAGTAAGTATGGGTTTGATGATTCGTATATCTTTGAAACCGTTTTATTGTAATCGACTTCAAAGATATACATAAAAATCTGATTGTGATTTTCTCTTTCCCCCCATTATAGTATATATAATATTATTATTTCTTATCGGAGAACGGGAGTTTGAACCCTTGTTTGTTCAAATAGCCTTCCATGTCGTAGCCCAAAGCTATCCGGTAATAATCTAAAATATGGGCGCACCAGTCGTTTTCGGAGGTCGTCCCGCTGCGGTGGCGATTATATTCGGATATGGTTCGGTCGTATTGTTCGAGCTCGGGAGCCATGTCGTCGGTACGGTAATGATTGTGGTGTATGACTAATGATAGCGGTTGTTTGGGCTTTACGTCGGGTGATTCTCTGGGTATGCCCAATGTGAGTGCACAAACGACAAACGTACCTTCGGGTAATTTTAGAATTTCGGCTATTTTCTCCGGATTGGCTGTACGAGCATAACCTACGCAGCAGCTACCGAGTCCGGCGGCTTGGGCTGCTACTACCGCATTCTGCATGGCTAGGGCAGCATCGATGATTCCTACCATAACGCCGTCGAGCGTATTCTCGAAATGAGGATTGTCGATTCCCTTTTTTTGTGCCAAGATGTCAATTTTATGATAGTCGGCGCAGAATACCAGTAAAGTGGCGCAAGTTTTAATTTGTTTTTGGTTTGTAATGGCGTAGAGCTCTTCTTTAATGGATTGATCGTCGATAGCTATTACCGAGAATTGTTGCCCGTTGTAACTTGTCGGGGTATTCGCGATGGCTCGATAGATGAAATCGAGTGTCTCGGACGGTATCTTATCGTATTCGTAGCGACGGACCGATGTGCGGTTCAGTAAAGTTTCTTCGATTGTTTTCATAATGAATGATATTTTGAGTTAAACGATTAAGTGTATAGAAAGGTTTTCAAGTCATTTGTTCCAGTTCTTTAAGTCCTGTCTGGAAGTAATCTTGTTTCCAGTCCTGAGGACGGATTATTTCTCCGTTCCAGACAACGATGTCGATGTCTAATGGAATTTTACCGGAAAGTTTCGATTCGGGGGTACGGCCGTGTGCCTTCTCCATCGTTTTTAAGACATTATGTAGTTCTTGATGGTCAGTATCGGTGAATATTTTAACTACGGCATTGAGGTAATTGGGGCTTTTTATGCTTCCGCAAGCTACCGTTTCATAGATAGAAGAAGATGCGGCAACGAGTCCCATTTTCTGTAATTCGGCAAATGCGTTATTCATTTGTCGCAGTTTGTCGGGCGTGTTTGAGGCTAGGCTGATCAAAACTGTATTCATGACACATCTTTTAGGGAGAGTTGTATACGTTTCCGTTCTCGGTCGATACCGATGACACGGACTTTAACCGGTTGGTGCATAGAGACGATTTCGGCCGGATTGGAGATGTATCGGTCGGACATTTGCGAGATATGTACCAATCCGTTTTCTTTGATACCGATGTCGACGAAACAGCCGAATTGGGTAATGTTGGTGACTATGCCATTGAGAACCATTCCTTCTTGTAAGTCGTCTATCGTTTTTACTTTGGCATCGAATTCCATCATTTCGATATAACGGCGAGGGTCCCGGCCGGGCTTGTCGAGTTCGGCGATGATGTCGGATAGAGTGGGCATACCCACATCGCCGGATATGTAGTTTTTGAGGTCGAGCTGTTTTTTCAGCTCTTTGTTTTCTATCAGATCGCTTACGGTGCAGTTCAGATCGTCCGCCATTTTTTCTACGATGGGATATCGTTCCGGGTGGACGGCAGAATTGTCGAGCGGATTTTGTGCATGGGGAATACGAAGGAACCCTGCGGCCTGTTCGAACGCTTTGGCTCCCATGCGGGGTACTTTGAGCAAGTCGGTTCTTCGGGCGAAGTCTCCGTTCTCTTTGCGATAATCGACTATGTTTTGAGCGAGTTGAGGGCCTAATCCCGATATATAAGTGAGCAGGTGCTTGCTGGCGGTGTTTACGTTTACCCCCACGGAGTTTACGCAAAACTCAATCGTTCGGTCGAGCGATTTTTTCAGTTTGGTTTGGTCGACATCGTGTTGATATTGTCCTACCCCGATAGATTTCGGGTCGATTTTGACTAACTCGGCCAACGGATCTATGAGTCTGCGACCGATAGATACAGCACCACGCACCGTCACATCGTGTTCGGGAAATTCTTCCCGAGCTACTTTTGAGGCGGAATAGATAGATGCGCCGCTTTCGCTGACGACGAAGACCTGTATCTTGCGGTCGTAACGGAGGTTTGTGACGAATTGTTCCGTTTCCCGTCCAGCAGTTCCGTTTCCGATGGCGATAGCTTCGATTTTGTAGCTTTCTACCAGCTGTGTGAGTTTGCGTGCCGCTCCTGCCGAATCTTGACGAGGCGGGTGAGGGTATATGGTTTCGTTGTGTAATAGATTTCCCTGAGCGTCGAGACAAACTACTTTACAGCCGGTTCGGAATCCCGGGTCTATGGCCAATACTCGTTTTTGTCCTAATGGTGGTGCTAAAAGTAATTGTCGCACGTTTCCCGCAAAAATTCGGATAGCTTCGTTGTCTGCCTTTTCTTTTGAGGCGGCGGCGAATTCACTTTCTATGGAAGGGCGCAGAAGTCTTTTATAACTATCTTTTATCGCTTTGTCGACAAGGTTCGACGTTTCTCCTGAGCCTTTGATAAATATTTGTTGTAACCGTTCTATCGCTGTATCGTCGTCGGGAGTAATAGAAACTCTGAGAATACCTTCATTTTCTCCTCGTCTCACCGCTAAGATTTTATGGGAAGCACAACGTCGTAGCGGCTCGCTCCATTCGAAGTAATCGCGGTATTTATCGCCTTCGGTTTCTTTCCCTTTAATGACTTTCGCATGGACGACAGCGCTGTGCTCGAAGCAACGCCGAATGGTATTTCTGGCTCGTTCGTTCTCGGAGACCCATTCGGCGATGATGTCGCAAGCTCCTTCGACCGCTGTTTGCTCATCGGGGATTTCGGGAGTAACGAATCGGGCGGCACTCGTTTTTATATTTTCGCTTTTTTGCGCCATGATGATTTTGGCGAGGGGTTCTAATCCGTGTTCCCGGGCTATCTCTGCACGGGTTCTTCTACGGGGTTTATAGGGTAGGTATATATCTTCGAGCTCGGTAATGTCCCAACAAGAATCTATGCGTTGTTTCAACTCTTCCGACAACTTTCCTTGTTCCTCGATTGTCGAAATGATAAATTTTTTTCGTTTTTCGGTCTCGCATAGTTTATCGTATGCTTCCTTGATATTACCTATTTGTACCTCGTCGAGGGAGCCGGTAGCCTCTTTGCGGTAACGGCTGATGAAAGGAATAGTGGCTCCGCTGTCGAGCAGTTCGATTGTTTTTTCGATTTGTTTCTCGGCAAAACCCAGTGATTGAGACAGGAGCTTGTATATCGATGTATTCATGATTCTTTCTTTAATGTTATAATCGTGATTTCGGGGCGGGCGCCGATTCGCATGGGAAGGAATACACAACCGATACCTTCATTGACGTATAACATTTGGTGTTTATCGGGGGCGGTATATAGACCGCTCCATTCGGGATACAAGGGTTCGGCAAAAGAATATTCAAATCCTTTCCAGCCTAATTTCAGCTGCATGGCGTGGGTGTGTCCCGATAAAGTGAGGTCGATGTTTGAGTGTGGAATAACTTCGTGTTTCCAATGCAGCGGGTTGTGAGAGAGCAGTATTTTGAAGACCGAATCGTTCAACGAGGAATATGCCAGATCCAATTTCCCGTATTGCGGGAAGGGTGGAAGCCCCCAATTTTCAACACCGATAAGGGCGATACTGTCGTTTCCCCGGCGAAGAAATACCGAACGATTGTTCAACATCGTCCAACCCATTTTTTCCTCGTCGACGATGAGCAAACGGAGCGTTTGTTCTTTTTCTTCTGGGTTCCCCCAATGGAAATAGTCGCCGTAATCGTGATTCCCCAAGATAGAATATACTCCATCGGGCGCGGAGAGACGGGAAAGTACGTTCATGTAAGGAGGCAATTCGTTCCCTCGGCGGTTGACGAGGTCTCCCGTAAAAACGATAAGGTCGGGGTGTAGTTGATTAATACGGTTTATCCATCGGGGCAAGTAATTGGCTGCGGAGCCCAAAGTTTCGAGGTGGAGGTCGGAGAATTGGACGATGCGATATCCGTCGAAGTCTTCCGGCAAATTGGGAAAAGAGATTGTCCTGTAATTATATATGGGGTGTTGTCGGGCATAGAATGCGCCGTAGAGCATGGACCCGATGACATACAGGGCTAATGCCGTACCGATCATGTGACCCCATTTCCCTTTCTTTCTTTTCCATAAACGGGGGACGTAATCGAATAAAGAAAATATGGAGTAAAACCATTTGGGCATGTAGACCAAGAAGAAAATATAGAATATCCACATGGAGATATTTATATCGAGCTTCCCCGGAAAAGCGAATAGCCCCGTCACCCCTATACACACGAGAAGGAGAGTGACTAAGGAAAGGCCCCACCAAAGAATTTTTATCCATTTAGATTTATGACGAAAGTAGCGTCGAAAGATATAGAAATCGGCCGATAGAGCCAACAGTGGAAGTAAAATGAGAAGAAGGGGTAACCGCATATAATTTTATCGAATGTTGAGAAAGAAACGATGAGTGTTTTCAACGCAACACTCATCGTTCCCTTATTGTGTTGTCATTCAGGCTTCTTGCCCTAATGCTATCAATTGATTTTTCAACGGATTGGCGTACATGGAGAGAATGCGCTCTTTCAGGAAGTCTTTGTCTTTACTCGTTACGTCGGGGATTTTTGCCAATTGTGAGTTCAGGTAATTGGCAAAAGTGGTTTGGTCTTTATTTGTGTAACGGTCGGCGAAACGTTTCTGTCCGTCTAGAATATCGTAAGCGATATAGTTACCGGGATATATTTTATAATTGGTATGAATGGCCTTGTCTATTACTTTGAGTATGTTGGCCAGTAATTCCGATTTTTCGTCGATTGCCGATAACTTGTCAAGTTCGTCGTTGATGCACGGGGATATTTGAAAATGTACACGCCCCTTGAAGCCGAGCAGACCTATTTCCATGCTGTGCAAATCGTCCCTTTGGGATTTTTTAAAATCGGGATTGTCTCGTTTGAGCAGGAACTCGTGTGCTTTGAGATAGTCGCAGGGGTCATATTCGTAGGATATGGAGACCGGAACAATGTTTATTTCTTTTAAGTTATTGATGAGGTCTCCCTCTCCGGATATGCCTAACATTTTAATGAGAGATTCTTGCGTGCGGTCGTCGGAATCTTTCGAACGGCCTTCCCGTTGGGCTATCCATACCGATTCGTTTTTTTTCGTGATAGCGAAATGTATGTATCCCGATAACTGTCGTGCCGCATCGAGCATTTGGCGCACGCCTACGTCTCGTTTGACGATAAAGCTCTTGTTGAGCCGAACTAAATCGGATATCCAATCATATATGAGCAGATTGTTCCCGATGGCTATTTCACTGGTTTTTATTTCGTTTCGAATGAGTAGCAGATTGAGTAGAGAGGCATCGAGCACAATGTCGCGATGGTTGGACATGAATGTGTAGCTTTTTGCCTTATCGAGTACATCGAGATTGTTCCCAGTAAGTCCTTTGGTGGTTTTCTGAGTTAGCCCTTCTAGGAAAGAGCGCATAACCAGTAATTGAAAGTCTTTTTTGTTGTCGATAGTCAACAATTCTTGGCAGAATAGTTCGTAGTTAATGTCGCGGAGTACGTAACGAACAGCGTGCTCGAATCCGGGTTCTGTAACCAGAACTTTCATTTTGTCGTGAAATTCACTGTCGTAAAAAGGTCGAATATCGTCAAATTCTTTTGGGCATTCCATAACATTAATATTTTTAAGGTATAGAACCGTCTATTGTTTTTATTCTTATGTTTTATATATCTCGATTGGCCGTATAATTACGCCATTTGTCAAACAGCAGGGTCATATCTTGCGGTATGGGGGAATCGAAAAACATCTCTTCTCCTGTTACGGGGTGTTTGAATCCGAGCGTCTTGGCGTGTAGGGCTTGCCGGGGACAAATTTCAAAGCAGTTTTGTACAAATTGCTTGTATTTGGTAAAGGTCGTTCCTTTGAGAATTTGGTCTCCCCCGTAACGTTCGTCGTTGAAAAGAGTGTGTCCGATATGTTTCATGTGTACTCTGATTTGGTGTGTTCGCCCTGTTTCGAGCTTACACTCGACGATAGAAACATACCCCAATCTTTCTAAGGTTTTATAATGAGTTACCGCGTGTTTGCCGAAGTCTCCCTCGGGAAATACGGTCATTTGTAATCTGTCTTTGAGGCTACGACCGATATTTCCGGTTATCGTTCCTTCGTCTTTTTCCATAATACCCCATACCAACGCTACGTATTTCCTTTGGGTGGTTTTATTGAAAAACTGTAATCCCAAGTTTGTTTTGGCTTCGGGAGTCTTGGCTATGACTAATAATCCGGAAGTGTCTTTGTCGATACGGTGTACCAATCCCAAACGGGGGTCGCTTACATCATAGTCGGGGGTATCCCGGAAATAGTATGCCAATGCGTTTACCAGTGTCCCGCTATAATTCCCGTGTCCGGGGTGTACGACCAATCCTGCCGGTTTGTTGACAACCAAGACGGTTTTGTCTTCGTATACGACATCGAGCGGTATGTCTTGGGGTATGATCTCGAATTCGTATCTGGGTCGATCCATGACGACAGACACGACATCGAGCGGCTTTACGCGATAGTTCGACTTGACCGCTTTCCCGTTTACGAGAATACAGCCAGCCTCGGCTGCCTGTTGTACCCGGTTACGGGAAGAACTTTCGAGACGTGCTACGAGAAATTTATCTACTCGTAATAGATTTTGTCCTTTGTCTGCCACGAACCGGAAGTGTTCATACAATTCCCGCTCACCTTCTTCTGCGATGATTTTGTCATCGGCTTCTATGTCTTCGTCGCAAGTGTTCATTGCATTCGAGATTGTTTAGTTAAACCAACTTTCATCGGTGAGAGGTGCTTCTTCCGCATTTTGTGGAATCTCGTCGATCGTCGAGTCGGGATATTCTTCGGGTATGCCGTCTCCCACAAGTAGAGTTAAGGAACTTCCCGCAGGAATTTTATCTCCTTGTTCGAGGTTTTCGCCTTTGTATTGTATACCGATAACGAGATCGGGGTATTCCGATGGTACATTTTGTGTTTTAATGTCTGTCAACCCTACACTTTCTAAGGTGGAAAGAGCTTGGCGAAGCGACATATCGGAGACTTTTGGACAAGAAATCATTCTGGGGGAGTAAGCGTTGATCGATAGATAAATAATTCGACCGTCTTTTACTTTGCTGCCGCCCGCAGGGGTCTGTTCGATGACACTGCCCGGAACCGCACCGTCGATAAACAGAGAGTCTATTATGTCGTACCGAAATCCTTCCCGATCGAGAATGCGTAGAGCATCGGGTAAAATCATTGTTTTGACCTCGGGGACAATGACCGCTTTCCCGTGCCGTGTATATAGCTTTAACCCGTATAGAGTGAGTGCTATCAGCAGAAAAAAAACGATAATCATCAATACTAACGTTTTGATTATCGGGTGCTTTTTGAAAAAATCAATTATTTTTTCCATAATCGCTTAGGTGCATAACTTATCTAAGATTTCACAAAGATAGGGAAAATAGCTTGCAACGGTGTTAACTTAATTATTTTTATGACAAAAAGATTTTGTCTTTTCAATATTTCTTTGGTGAAATGAAGAGCTGCATGATTCCTTTTTCGAATTTGAGGAAGAATATAATTTAACATTTATAACTTAAATAATCTGTCTGTTCTTGATTGATATTCGATAATGATTTACTTTTGCAAGAAAAAAATAAGCTTCTGTATATTATGAAAAGGAGTAATTTGGTATGGGTTGTTATCGCTGTTCTGGTCGTCGCATTGTTGGGAACCGGGATTTTCATATACATGCAACATAAAGAAATGTCCGATTTCAAGGAGCAAGTGGAGATAGACAAACAGCGGAGCGAGCTCGAAAAAGAATATAGCGATTTGGCTGCCCAGTACGATCAGTTCGAGGGACAGAAGATGATGTTCAATAACGACTCGTTGATCGAAAAGCTCGATGCCGAGAAGGTGAAAGTTCAACGATTGTTGGAAGAGTTGCGGACTGTGAAAAATACGAGTTCGGCTCGTATTGAGGAATTAAAGCGGGAGTTGACTACGCTGCGGGGAATTATGCGTCATTATGTGATGCAAATCGATTCGTTGAATGTCGCCAATAAGCAGTTACGGGAAGAGAATGCGAAGGTGACCCGGCGGTATAGAGAGGTAGCGCAAACAGCAAGTCAATTGAAACAAGAACGAGAGGAATTGACCGAAAAGGTAACATTAGCGGCAAAACTCGATGCCGTGGGTATTGTGGTGACTCCGATAGATTCGAGAGGAAAGACTGCAAAAAAAATTAAAAAAACCGATAAAATAAAGATAACATTCTCCATAGCCAAAAATGTAACGGCCGAAGTCGGTGAGAAATATATTTATGCCCGTATTGTAAAACCCGATGGAGATGTATTGGTGAAGGATAGGGCCGATGTATTTCCTTTTGAAGATCGTGAAATAAATTATTCTTGCCGAAAATTGATTGAATATACAGGTGAAGAATTGAATGACGTGACAATGTATTGGGCTGTGGAAGAATTTTTATATCCCGGGGAATATCGCGTGGATATCTTTGCCGATAACTATATGATAGGGACTCGTTCGTTCACTTTGAAACAATAGCTTCCGCCTCTGTATTTGTTTGGAGAATCGGGCCAATGTGAAAGTATGGGTAAAGCTCTTCCCGATTTTATCGATATTTTGGCTTTGTCGATAATTTGTGGGGAGGCAGACTTGAATTTTAGCGATGAATCTCTTGTCGATAAGTGTATTCCTGTCTTCTTGATGAATGGTTAAAAAGCGGCCGAATAGATTCTTGAAAAATTTAACCCCTCCGTCACTACGTGCCATCTTCCCTATATTTTGCCGTGCAAAACACAGAGGAGGAGTTTAAAAGTAACCCTCTATTCATTTGTGAAGTGCCCCCAAAAAGTTGAATGAGTTTAACCTAACCGGAAATATTTCACTTCATAGTTAGTACCAGATTACTCAACTCCTCTCCTCTATATTGAAATCTTCGAAGTGAGTTTTAGCCCTCTCCCCCTGTGTCGCGCAGCAATAGGGGAAGAGCCCGCAGGGCGAGGGGGGTGAAAAAATCATATAATCTTTGATTGAGGGGTTAGAGGTATAAAAGGAGAAAATATCGACTCAGTCGATATTTTGCGTAGAGAGATGATTCTTCTATGTATCTTATGAAGCATATTTTCGGTAGCATTCTATTGTTTGGTTATTGAGTTTTTTCGTTCATGAAACATGCTTTCGAATACAGCGGGGAAAAATTCAAAGCTGATTCTTAAAAAATAGTAAAAATAGAAAACTAAAATCTTTAAATATTTGTTTAATGCTAAACTCGGCGTATTTTTGCGGTGTAATGCCGGGTGCATTATTTTTTTAAGAAAGAAAATTGTTTATGCAACTATAAGCAAAGCAAGTATTAGTTTCGTTAAAGCAAAGTAAAAGATAAATAGAAGCGTATGAAAATAAATGGAAGCATATGGGCAGGGAGGGCATTGTTAGCAGCCTTCTTGTTATCTTTTCTGATGGGTTCGGCACAACAACCGGTTTCGCTCGATTCTTGCCGACAGATGGCATTAAAGAATAATAAGCAACTGCGTATAGCCGAAGAAAAGGTGAAAGGGGCAGGCTATACAAAAAAATCGGCTAGGGGAGCTTATTTCCCGGGAATAGATTTTACCGGGTCTTATATGTATAATCAAAAGTCGATATCGCTTTTGGAGTCCGACCAATATTTGCCTACAAAGACATTCGATTTAGCCAGTCAAGAATACAAGTATAATGTGGTAACTAACCCGGCGACCGGGCAGCCTATATTGAACAACGGGCAGCCTATACCGTCGACTGTCGCCATGATCCCGAAGGAGGCTTTCGAGTTCGATGTACATAATGTGTATGCTGGGTTGGTGACACTGACGCAACCTATTTTTATGGGGGGTAAGATAAAGGCATTGAACGATATTGCCGGATATGCCGAGAAGTTGGCGGTGTCGCAGAAGAATACGGCCGAGAAGGAAATTATTTATCAGACAGATGAGGCTTATTGGCAAGTGGTCTCTCTCGTTCATAAGAGAAAACTGGCCGAGAGTTATACGGCTTTACTCGATACGTTGAACCGGCATGTACAAGAGATGATAGCCGAAGGAGTTGCGACTCAGTCGGACGGATTGACCGTGGCCGTGAAGTTGAATGCCGCTCAGATAACCCTTGCTAAGGTCGATAACGGATTGGCTTTGTCGCGTATGGCTTTGGCTCAAATTTGTGGGTTGCCGGTCAATTCTATATTTACGCTTGAAGATGAATCGTTGGAGCGTGTAGCTCCGCAGGAGGCTCCGTTGTCGTATAATATGGAGGAGGTTTTTAAAAATCGGAACGAAGTGTTGAGTCTTAATTATGCGGCGAAAATCTATGAAAAGAAGAAAAACTTGGCTCTTTCCGATATGTTACCCAAGTTGGCTTTGGTGGGGACTTATTCTTTTACCAATCCCAACGTATTTAACGGATTTAAAAACGAGTTCGACGGTATGTTCAGCGTGGGAGTAATGCTCAATATTCCAATCCTTCATTGGGGAAAGAACTACAATAAGATTCGTGCCGCTAAGAGTGAAGCGGTTGTTGCCAAGTTGGAATTGGCCGACGTGAAAGAAAAGATAGAATTGCAGGTAAGTCAAGCGGCTTTTAAAACTTCGGAGGCTTATAGAACTTATAAAATGGCTGTGAAAAATTTGGAGAAAGCCGATGAAAATTTGAGAAATGCGCAACTTGGATTTCAAGAGGGAGTACTTACGACGACAAATGTTCTTGAAGCTCAAACAGCATGGCTCGAAGCCCAATCGGAAAAAATAGATGCCGAAATCGATACCCGACTTTGCGAGGTTTATTTGGCTAAGGCTTTGGGCACTATGAAATATTGAAAATAGAAAATATAAAAAATAGCAAAACAGATTTACAATGGAAAATCTAAGAGAAAAGAAAGAGCGCAGTTTGGTCGTAGGCCTCATTGCTTTGATTGTCATTATAGTTGTTTTGGCCTTGATCGGATTATTCTTGCTTAAACCGGAGCCCCAAATTATTCAAGGGCAAGCCGAAGCGACACAAGTACGGGTTTCAGGAAAGTTGCCCGGCCGAGTGGTCGAATTCATGGTAGAGGAGGGACAGCATGTTCTGGCGGGGGATACATTGGTACATATTCATTCTTCGTTGGTAGAGGCGAAACTTTCACAGGCCGAGGCTATGGAAACCGTAGCTAAGGCTCAGAATAAAAAGGTGGACAGTGGTACGCGCGTGGAACTGTTGAATTCTGCCTATGATATGTGGCAACAGGCTCAAGCCGGTTTAACGATCGCCAAGAAGACGTATGAGCGTATGCAGTCGTTGTATAAGAAAGGAGTAGTTTCGGAACAAAAACGCGATGAAGCCGAGGCTGCTTATAAAGCAATGGTCGCTACTGAAAGTGCGGCTAAATCGCAATATGAAATGGCAAAGGCCGGTGCGCAGGCCGAGGATAAGGCTGCCGCTGCCGCTATGGTCGCCGCCGCACAAGGTAGTGTCGCAGAGGTCGAGTCTATTTTGTCGGATTCTTATCTGACGGCTCCTACCGACGGTGAAATTTCCGATATTTTTCCGAATGTGGGGGAATTGGTGAGTTTAGGTGCTCCGATTATGAATGTATTGAAACTCGACGATATGTGGGTTTCGTTCAATGTTCGGGAAGACTTGTTAGAAAATTTGACTATGGGAGCCGAAGTACAGGCTATAATTCCGGCATTGGAAAATAAGGAAGTGACTTTGAAAGTATTTTATATTCGGGATATGGGATCTTATGCGGTATGGCGCGCTACGAAAGTTACCGGGCAATACGATGCCAAAACTTTCCAAGTGAAAGCCCGTCCGGTCGAACCGGTCGATAATCTACGTCCGGGAATGTCGGTATTGTTGAAAAGAGATAAAAAATAAAATGGAAGTTCTGTAACTTCGAGAATGTCTATATGTCAGAACGAATGGAATATCAAACGGGGCTTTGGGCTACTATTGTCCGGGAATTGAAACAACTGGTTTCGCGTCCTATCTATGTACTTTGTATGGTAGGAGCGCCGCTATTCAGTTGCATATTCCTGCTTTCCTTGATGTACGAAGGGTTACCTCATAAGATTCCGGTAGCGATTGTCGATCACGACCACACCTCTACGTCTAGGAATTTTATTCAACAGCTTGGATCTCAGGAGTCGGTCGATGTTGCCTATAAGTTGAATAGCTTTACCGAGGCTCGGGAGTTGATGCAGTCGGGTGATATTTTCGGATTTTTGATTATTCCTGAGGATTTTGAAGCGAAGGCTATCGCCGGTCGTCAACCCGAAATTTCTTTTTATACGAATGATGCCTATTACATTCCTGCGTCGCTGCTATATAAAAGTTTCAAAACCATGTCGGTGTTAGCTTCGGGTGCAGTCGTGCGCCAAGTATTACTTTCTGCGGGAGCCGAGGAGTCACAGATTATGGCTAAGTTGCAGCCGATAGCGACGGATATGCATGCGTTGGGCAATCCGTGGATTAGCTATTCGGTTTATCTGAATAATTCTTTTCTTCCCGGGTTATTGCAATTGATGATTCTGTTGGTTACGGTTTTCAGTATCGGATCTGAGATGAAACGAGCCACGTCGAGAGAATGGTTGCGGACTGCCGACGATTCGATTATTATTGCTATTACAGGTAAACTCATTCCCCAAACGATCATATTTTTTTCGATGGGGCTTTTATACTTGTCGTTGCTATACGGTTATTTGCATTTCCCGATGCATAACAGCATTTGGCACATGATTTTCGCGATGTTCTTGTTGGTTGTCGCTTCACAGAGTTTTGCGGTAATTATTATGTGTTTTGCGCCTTCGTTAAGAATTGGGTTGAGTGTCGGTGGTTTGGTGGGAGTCTTGTCTCTTTCTATCGCGGGATTTTCTTTCCCTGTGCCGGCTATGTATTTGCCGTTCCAAGCTATCTCGTATGTATTGCCTGTACGGCATTATTTTTTGATTTATGTAGATCAGGCATTGAATGGAATACCTCTTTATTATTCGCGTGTACATTATGTCGCATTGATTTTGTTTGCGGTGGCATCCACTCCGTTGTTACCCCGGTTGAAAAAGGCTTTGATGCGTCAAGTATATGTACCGTGATGTAAAAATAAAATGATATGAAATTGTTTCATTCTATAAAAATAGGTTTGTCCGACATTTATTACATTTGGCGGCGGGAATACCGTGCTGTTTTTCATGATTTGGGAATCGTGCTGTTTTTCTTTGCTTTACCATTCGCTTATCCGATTGTATATGCCGCAGTGTATAACCCTGAGGTAGTGAGGGAAGTGCCTATGGTCGTCGTGGATAATGCCCGTACCCCTTTGAGCCGGGAGCTCGCTCGTGAGATGGACGCGACACCGAATGCGCATATCGTTTCGTATTGTGCCGATATGGACGAGGCGAAGCACATGATGTATGAAAAGCATTGTTATGGAATATTGTTTATTCCGGAAGATTTCAGTCGAAAAATAGAGCGAGGTGAACAAAGTGTCGTTTCGTTCTATTCGGATATGAGTATTCTCTTGAATTACAAAGGTTTTTTAATTGCGTTGACCGATGTGACGATGAACCTCGGAGGAAAGTTACAGACTCAGGCTTTGGGTGGAGCCACGCAGGAACAAATCAATGTAGCGACACAACCCATTCCGTATAGCTCTATTAATTTGTATAATCCAGAGTCGGGTTTGGCATCGTTTTTATTGCCTGCCATATTGGTGTTGATTTTACAGCAGAGCCTTATTTTGGGAATTGGTATGATGGCTGGGGGAATTTATGAACATCGACAGTTACACCTGTTTTACAGTGGACGAGAACATATGCACAATAATGTATTGCATTTGGTGATAGGCAAATCATTGTGCTATTTTAGCTTGTATATTTTATGTACAGCATACATACTACATTTTATTCCGTGGCTTTTTAAATATCCGCAGATAGGTAGTCAGGTAGAAATTTATTCTTTTGCCGTTCCGTTCTTGTTATCTTCTATATTTTTTGGAATGACGCTATCCATATTTGTTCGAGAACGCGAAAGTTCTTTCTTGTTGTTTGTCTTTACTTCGGTTATATTTTTGTTCATATCGGGTATTACATGGCCTCGTTATGCTATGCCGGAGTTTTGGAAGTGGTTGGGTGCTCTCATTCCGTCTACTTGGGGAATAGAAGGCTTTGTACGTATGAATACGGCCGGGGCTGGTATTTATGATGTGCGTCATGCCTATACGATGTTATGGATTCTGACAGGAGTTTATTTTGTGACGACTTGCTTGGTTTATAGGTATCAGATTTGGAAAGATAAAAAACGAGGCTTTTCGGGAGTGCTCGATTCAGGGATAGATTGAAAGAACAGGTTAGTTATATAGATAGAAGCCGACATCTTAATAGATAGTCGGCTTTGTTGTTTTTTGTGAAATCCATCGATTTTAAAACGGTTTTGATATTTTATTATTATCTTTACGTCCCTTTTCTAAAAATATAACTTAAATAATAGATAATGAACTGTATTTCACGTAACTGTTTGTTGCTTGTCGTTTTGACTTGCTTGTTTCCGTTCTTTGTATTTGCAGAGATTCCTGCCGGATATTATGATGCTGCTGTTGGAAAAAGCGGTGAGGATTTGCAAAAAAGTTTGTCTACCATCTTAAACGATGCAACCGATGTAGGTTATAATGGCTTGTGGAATCTTTATAAAACGACAGACAGACGTTCCGATGGGAAAGTGTGGGATATGTATTCCGATATAACGAACTATACTTTTGGAACCGATCAATGCGGTTCATATGGGAGTGAAGGCGATTGCTATAATAGAGAGCACTCGGTTCCCAAAAGCTGGTTTAGTGAGCGGTCGCCTATGAAGTCCGATGTGTGGCATGTCTATCCAACCGATGGAAAAGTAAATGGAATGCGCAGCAACTACCCGTTTGGAGAGGTAGCCTCTGACGCACCGGGCTCGGAAAATGGATTTTCCAAATGGGGAAAATGTAAGACTCCTGGTTATTCGCATACGGTATTCGAGCCGAACGATGAATATAAAGGCGATTTTGCGCGTACTTATTTCTATTTTGCTACTCGGTATAAAGGGGTGGCAACGAGTGGATATGGTGCTGAGGTGTTTTCCTCTGCCTATCCTTATATAACCAAGTGGCAGTTGGATATGTTGCTTCGTTGGCACGAGCAAGACCCCGTTAGCCAAAAAGAATTGGATAGAAACGAAGCTGTCTATGAGTCGCGGCAAGGGAATCGGAACCCGTTTATCGATTATCCCGAATTGGTCGATCTCATCTTTGGAGACAGTCGTAATATCCCCTTTATGCCAGATGGAGGAGATGCTCCGTATATCGAGGCTCCTCGAAACGGATCGACTGTCGATATGGGAATCGCTTCGGTGAATAGTTCTTCACCGGTAACGGTTCAACTGTCTGTTAGAGGACGTAATATCGAGAGTGCTGTTTCGGTTGAAGTAGGAGGCGATGATAGTGAGTGCTTTTCGGTGAATCGTCGGGAACTTACAGCCGATGAGGTTAATAATGGAACGACTGTCGAGTTAGCCTATCGTTCTTCGGTAGTAGGCTCGCACGAAGCTGTTTTGGAAATATCGGGAGGTGGATTAAAGTCTCCGATTATCGTTAATTTGAAAGGACAGGCTATCGATGATTTTGTCGCATTGCCGGCGAAGGATATTACGAAAAATTCTTTTGTGGCGGTTTGGACTCCGAAATCGGAAGCAACCGATTATGAATTGAATGTGTGGTACGACGACTATTCGTCGAGTGCTCCTGAGAAGGACATATTGGACGTGACGTTTTCGTCGAAGCCCGGTTCGTGGACATATGAGGGATATACTGCTGTTGAATCGGGAAAATTACGATTAGGTTCGGGTAGTGATGATGGTAGCGCCATTTCTCCGGTGGTCGATTTGTCGGCAGACGATGTGTCTATAACAGTGGAGGCATCGCCTTACAAAACAACCGATAATTCGGTTTTGTACATTCTGGTAGATGATGAACCTGTCGATGAAATATCGTTGCCGGAAGGGACGGTGACGAAAACAATTCCTTTCAAAGGAGGAACGAAGTCATCGAAGATTACGTTCAAAGCAGAAAAAGACCATCGTGTCTATTTGCACAGTGTTAAAGTGAAAAGCGGCGGAGGTTCTACCCCTGTTGTTTTAGATGGATATCCCCGTCGAGTAGGAGATGTAAACGAATATATGGTATCCGATTTAGCTCCCGCCGTACAGTACCATTATACGGTGACTCCCTATATCGGGGAAGAGGCTCAGTCGGTGTCTAATACGATTTCAGTCTCTACGTGGTCGGCAGCTGTCGATGATATGGAGGCAGACCGTGTTTTGATATTTACCTCTGGGAATGTGTTACACATACTCAATGCCCCGATGAATGCTGTTGCCTCGTGGTATACGATGGACGGGCGTTTGTGTGGCTCACGGATTTTGCATAACGAGGAGGTCGAATGGGAGCTGCCCGAAGGAATTTATATCGTGAGGGTTGTATCTCCGTCGTTACAAAATACGGTGAGAGTGCATAGCTCGCGTTGAGATTAAAAATCTGTATTATGAGTACTATGAAAAATTGTGCCCGGATAATTTTCGGGATATTGGGCGTTTCGTTTCTGGGATTTCGGCTTGATGCCACAGTTCCTGCGGGCTATTATTATGCGGCCGATGGAAAAAATGGAGCTGAGTTGAAAACTGCATTATACGAAATAATAAGTTCGATGCATACACTCGGTTATGGTAGTGGGGAAGATGCCACGTGGGAGGGCTTCTCCCGAACAGACCGTAAAGAAGATGGTAGTGTGTGGGACAGGTATTCCGATGAAATGCGCTATTTCGATGGCTTTAATGCCGTCGGGGGCATGCATATAGAGCACTCTTTCCCGAAAAGTTGGTGGGGCGCTTATGAAAATAATGCTTATAGGGATTTGCATCATTTGTTCCCGGCAGACGGATCGGCCAATTCCGCTAAAAACAATTTGCCGTTGGGTGAGGTCACGGGAGTTTCTGGCTTTGACAATGGGGTCTCGAAGGTAGGAAAGAATGGTTGGGGAGTAGATTATACCGACCGTTGCTTCGAACCTGCCGACGAGTATAAGGGCGATTTTGCTCGTGCCTATTTCTATGTCGTAACGGCCTATGAAAACTTGTGTGACTATTGGCAGTCGCCTATGCTCGATAACAATACTTATCCGGTATGGAAAGAGTGGGCGTTGGACATGCTGTTGGAGTGGCATTCGCAAGACCCTCCGTGCGAAAGAGAGTTGGCGAGGAACGATTCGGTTTATACCATACAGGGGAATCGAAATCCTTATATAGATTATCCCGATTTGGTCGAGTATATATGGGGAGCTCATCGGGAAGACCCGTTCAGGTTCCCCGCAGAGACTCTCCCTTTCTTGGCTTTGCCTCGTCGGGATCAAATCATGGATATGGGGGTGATTATGTTGGGTGATAATAAAAGCGAACAATTTGATATATTGGGAAACAACCTCACCTCTTCTTTGTCCCTCTCGTGGGCGATAGGAGGCATATTTGAACTTTCCGATTACGAAGTGTCGGCACAAGAAGTGCACGATGGTTGTACAGTTGAAATATCGTGTCGAGAGCTGAGGAAAGGAGAATATCGCGATACGGTGGTTATTTCGGGAGGGGGCATTGAGACCCTGTACCGCATACCGGTACAAGTAGTTTCAGTCCCTTCGTTTATAGAAACCTCGGCATCCGATGTTACGGCCACCGAGGCTTTGATACATTGGGTTAATTACCCCGAAGCTATCGATTACCAAGTTTCTCTTTGGTCGGGGAATACCTCTGCCGGAGATTTGATTATTTCGGCTTATGTCGAGGGATCGGGGTATAATAAAGCGATTGAAATCTATAACGGAACAGGAGTCCCGGTCGACCTTTCTGCATACAGTTTGCGAATGGAGGTTAATGGCAGTGGTTCTTTCGTGAACGATACTCCGTTAGGACCTTCTATATTAAATAACGGAGAGACCTATTTATTATTAAATTCGCTATCGACTGATGGGGAGTTAATCGCTAAGGCTTCGCAGATTATTCCCGGGGGAGAAACTTCGCCTCTCAATTTCAATGGGAATGATGCTGTTGCGCTTTGTCGCGATGGTATAATGATTGATGTGGTGGGTGTTGCCGGGGAAATAGCTTATTGGGGGCAAGATAAAACGTTGTATCGCCGTTCCGAGATAACACACCCTACATCACGATATAATGGGAAAGAGTGGATATCGTCTCCGAAAGATGATTTTTCGAGGATAGGGCTTTTTCGTATGCAGCTTGACGACAAACGGGAATATATACAGACCGATAAGTCAATCGGGCTCGTACAAAACTATCGTTTTACCGAATTGCGACCGTTGACTCGCTACACCTATCAAGTGAGCGCTGTTATACCTTTGGGTATAGTAAAGGCCGCATACAGCATGCAATTTGAGACAGATTCTCTGGCTGTGCCGCAGTTGCTCGATGCCTCGGATATAACCGATAGTACTTTCCGAATAAATTGGGAAGAAGTTCAGGGAGCCGATAATTATGAGATAATTTGTTTTACACAGACCGGTGAACAACATGTTTATACTGAGGGATTTGACGAAGTAGATTCGTCCGGAAAACCTCTGCCCGATAATTGGGAGGGAACAGCTTCCGGTAATTATACATCTGCGGCAAGTAGCGGAGTGTCGGCTCCTTCGGTCGCATTGAAAAATACGGGAGAATATTTACAGACCCCTCGGTATAACGAGGGTATAGTAAAGGTTTCGTTTATGTATCGTTTTGCATCCTCCGGGACGGGGTCCTACATTGTTGTTGAGAAAGAATCGGATAATAGTTGGACAGCTATTGATACATTGCGATATGTCGATACTTCTAAGAATTATCCCGAATATACCTTTTCGATCGAAGAACATGTGACTTCGGTAAAAGTCGTTTATGCACGTAAAGAAAAAGGAAACGTAGCTGTCGATGATGCTTCGATTACTTATGGAGCTTATGTTAAGGATATTTTCTCTCAGGAAAAGGTCGGGAATATTACGACTCATGTTATAGAGGGGCTTTCTCCTCAGACAGAGTATGGCTATCAAGTCCGTTCGGTATGTAGAGATGTTGTTTCAAATTGGTCTTCGGTACAGAGAGCCGTTACGGCCGATATCTCGGTTGTTACATCTGTTCGATCATGTGATCCGCTCGTATATGTGTCCGGACGGCAAATTATAATAGCGACTCTTTGTGGTTCCGAACGAATATCGGTTTACAATCTATCTGGGCAAATGTTATATGCAGTGGCTGCTGAGGGGAAAAACCAAATAGCGGTAAATGTCGATCGAGGAATTTATATAATAAAAATAGAGGCGAGGAATAAAATATTTAATAAAAAAATAATTCTGTAAAAAGCAGAATATTATATGGTTATATTTTATT